>Ga0181525_10001960_pt1 | contig 17266 bp, 14 predicted proteins | sample PEATcosm2014_Bin_48_FD_121100 | JGI IMG/M metagenome (GOLD analysis project Ga0181525, IMG submission 121100) | Peatland microbial communities from MTU Mesocosm Facility, Houghton, MI, USA - PEATcosm2014_Bin06_10_metaG | ecosystem: Environmental > Terrestrial > Soil > Wetlands > Peat | place...
TCGCCGGAGCTCAACGGACCGTCATTCCGCACCGTGATGCAGTGCCGGGGCCAGCGCCAGGACGGGGAAGCCTTCCTGGCCGATATCTGGTTTTCCACCTACCGCACCAGCGTTGGATCGCGCTTGGCCGCCATGGTGGTGGACACCTCCGAAGATTTGCGCAATCGCGAGGAATACAGCCTGCACCAGCTTCTGGCTGCTTCCCGGATTATGGTGGGCGCGATATCGCACGAAGTTCGTAACGTGTGCGGCGCCATCGCCGTGGTCCACGAAAATTTGGCGCGCGACAGCTCGCTCGCGCAGAACAAAGACTTCGAAGCGCTGGGAACGTTGATTGAAACGCTGGAAAAGATCGCCGCGCTCGAACTGCGCCAGACGCCTTATCCGGCCGCTCGCGTCGATTTGCCCGCGCTGCTCGAAGAGCTGCGGATTGTCATCGAGCCTGCGTTGCGCGAAGAGGGAGTGGAAGTTTCCTGGGACATCGAAGCCGGTCTCCCGGCGGTTTGGGCCGACCGGCAAAGCCTGATGCAGGTGTTCCTGAACCTGACGCAGAACAGCCGGCGGGCCATGCTGCACCGCTCCTTTCGCCGGCTCGTGATCGCTGCGCGCGCCGAAGAGCATCGCATCGTGGTCCGCATTCAGGATACGGGCGGCGGCGTCCTCGATCCCGAACATCTCTTCCGCCCCTTCCAGCCCGGAGCGCAGTCCACTGGGCTGGGCGTCTATCTTTCGCGCGCCCTGCTGCGATCTTTCCGCGGCGACCTGCATTACGAACCCGAGCCGCCCGCGGGTAAGCGAATAGGCTCGGTTTTTGTGGTCGAACTCTCGCCCGTCCCATCCGCTAACCTGAAGGAAGGCTATGCCCGAGGAAATCCGGATTCTGCTGGTGGACGATCACAGCCTGTTCCGGGACAGCCTCAGCCGGTTGTTGCAGACTGAGCCCGGGTTTCGGATGGTGGGCGCCTGCGCCACCCCCGCCGAGGCGCTGCCGATCATCGCCAGCGAGCATCCTGACATCATCCTTCTGGACTACGATCTGGGGGAAGAGCAGGGCGCGGCCGCTCTAGACCAGATCCGCAAGCATGGCTTCCAGGGGCGCGTCCTGATGGTCACCGCCGGAATGAGCGACGCCGCCACAGTGCGGGTGCTCGAAAGCGGATCGGAGGGCATCTTCCTCAAACACAGCTCCCCGGCTCAACTGGTGGAAGCGATCCACCGTTTGATGGACGGCGAACCCTGGCTGGATCCGCGCGCCATGCGATCCCTGATTGCCGGCGCCACCGGCAAATCCGAAGAGCAGCGCAGCTCACAGGTGCTTACTCCACGTGAGCGGTTCGTGCTACAGGGCGTCTTTGAAGGACTCACCAATAAAGAAATCGCCGCCCGATTAAATGTATCCGAGGGCTCTGTCAAGGCCGTGATGCAGCAATTATTCGACAAAACCGGCGTCCGCACCCGCAGCCAGTTGGTTCGCATCGCGCTCGAAAAGCGCGCCGAGGACTGGCTGACGGGCGATTCGAACACCTGATGAGCCGAGCCCCTTGTGCGCCGCGACCCCCTATGAGCCGCGACCCCCTATGAGCCGCGACCGTGAGGGAGTGGTCCCCCCTGCCCCCCTCAGGTACCCCTCTTAAGCCAACTTTCGAAAATACACCTAGAACAAAAACTGGTAGAAACGTTCTCAGGCAGTGGGAATCCTTCCATCAGAAAGCGGTCCCAAATTGCCAACACAATTCGATCTCCCTATCGCTCGGACTGCTTCAGAAGAAGTTGCGAGGCTGTCTCCAGGCCTCGATCGCCGTGCCGAAACGCGCTATCCAGCCGGGGATCCCGCCGAGATCCAGGTGCTGCGCGTCCCGTCCGTCGAGCGGATCTATGGGACCATTCTCGATGTATCCCGTTCGGGACTGCGGGTTGCCCTTCCCAAGGGTATCGACCGTGGCGAGCAGGTAAAGGTGAAGTTGTACCGCAACATCATCTTTGGGGAAGTCCGCTACTGCCGCTGGGTTTTCGGCGCCTTCCACGCCGGCGTCCTCATCCAGGACCTGGTGCGTCCCGCAAACCCCGCGAACCAGCACATCGACGATGATCCGCTCTCACTCTACACCGTGGGCAAAGGCCTTTCGGTAGCAGAAATCATAGAGGTTCGCGAGCATCTGGTGCGATGTGCGCGCTGCCGCGCTCGCCTGGCGGCCAAGGAACACCTTCTGAATCCCGCCGGCAAAGTAGGACCGCGCCGCCTGGGCCCGTACGACTAGACCGCCCCACGGCGGAGCGCGCTAAACTTCCTCAACGCGCTGGACTTCGTGAACGCGCTGAACCTGCGGAACACCCACTGCAGAAATTGATTGGGCGCAGGCGGCCCTCCCAAAGCATCCAGCCCTGGATAAGGCTTCATCCGCTCACCCGGGATTTCATACAACTGGAGGGATGCTTCCTGATGCACCAGTTTGTCCCCTTCCAGGCCGCCTTCGAGAACCACGGGCGCGTCCGCCGGCGTCACCACGTAGCTCACGCCGAATCCGTCAATCAGCTCCTTTTGTACCCGCTGCCCCTGATAAAACTGTTGGGCCAAAGCGGACTGCGCCAGGTACGTCAAACTGAAAATGTCGTGGCTGGCGACGCTGGGCATCGGAATCGCAGCCACCCACGCAGCTATCATGCCGGGCGCCAGCACCAGCCGGTCGCGCGGCAAATTGGCCTTCATCCAGGCGATCATGGCCACTTCTTGCTTAGGCGCCACGGCCGAAAGAAAGTCGGGATGCGCGGATTTTCCATCCTTCCAAAACTGGCTATACGCGCAGGCCAGCGTGAGGGCGGAAAGCACGCTCCAACCCGCCAGCGCGAATCGCATCGCGCTTCGTTTCTCTACAAAAAGCCGGGAGATCAGCTTGTCCGATTGCGCTTTTCTCACCAGCAGAAAACCGATTGCGTAGGCGTACCCGTCGAAGGTATGCATCAGGCCGGGAAAGCCCGGGATCAGCGGCAGGAAAGCCGCGCACAGGAACCAGCTTTGCAGAACGTTGTCTTCCGGTCTCTCCACGCGGAAACGGATCAGCATCAGCCAGCAGATTAATATCGCCGGTATGCCATACACCAGCAGAACCCAGACCGGCGAATTCATCTTCCAATTGGAGAGCGCGCCGATATCTCGAATCCAGGACGACCGCAGCGTTTGCACTACATAAGGCGCCATCCCCGCGCCCGCCGCTGCGAACACCCCTAGGCATTCCCTCTTTCGGCCGGCTTTCCATAAGGGCCAGACGGCGGCCACGGCAATTACGAAGATTTCGAAGGGATGAAACAAGCCGTCCAGAAATACGCATCCGAGCAGCCAGTAGTAATAGCGGCGCGCCCCTTCGGCCACAAACTTTGCCATGTTGGTGAACGCAAACAACGCCATCGCGCTGCCGAATGTCAGAAGAACGGAGTTGGACAGGCCGCCGCGCAGCAGGCCGTCCGCCGAATCATAGCCATATTCGACCACTCCATATCCGAAAATTGCGGAAACAATTGGCGATAATCCAAGCGCCTTCGCCGCCGCCCAGCCCAGCAGGCGCAAGGGCACCGATCCAAGCATTACCAATGCCGAATACAGCATGGCCCGCCGCGTCTTCATGAACGTCTGCGCGGCCGCGATCAGCGCGTAAGCCGCCAGCCAGTACAGCAGCAGTTGCAAACCGTAATAGGACACCATGGCCGGCAGCCCCGTGCGCGCCGCAAGGGTGAGCATGGGCTGAAACAGCGCCGGTTCCGTCAGCCAGGGCGCATGACCATCAGGAAGCAGCCAGTGCGTTCGGGCCAGCTCCAGCCAGGTCAAATATTCGGGGACGTCCAGGTTTCTGGTGTAATACGCCGGCTGATAGCCGGGAGGCGGGTCGACAATTCCCGCAATCACCCCGATATGGTTCACCAGGCACAGCAGCGTCCCTAGCGCGACCGCGAGCAGCTTTCCGCGCATATCTTTTTCGCGCACAGGCATAGAATCGGCTGGCGGAGTGCGAAACTTGCAGTTATCCTCTCTACTGCGCCCTACAGTACGAAAGGTCCACGTCCGAATGATTATTGGGCGGTTTTAGCGACAAAGGAGAGGCGTTCGCGTGGCGATTGGCATCTTGGGCGGAGGCTTGGCGGGACTTACCATCGCCGCGCATCTGGAGCAGGATTGCGAAGTGCTCGAAAAGGAAAGCCGCGGCGGCGGCCACTGCCAGACCGTCCAGGAGAGCGGCTTCACCTATGACGCCGGCGGCCCGCACATCATCTTTTCGCGCAACCAGCAGATGGTGGATTACATGGTTTCGCTGCTGGGCGATAACGTGCATCGCGCGCGCCGTAACAACAAGATTTATTATCGGGGCCGCTACGTAAAATATCCCTTTGAAAATGGACTTTTCGACCTCCATCCGCAGGATCGTTTCGAGTGCCTCTATCATTACATCCAGAACGACTATCCTGCGCCGCAGACCAATTTCAAGGAATGGATTTACCACCACTTCGGCAAGGGCCTTGCCGAGAAATACCTGATTCCTTACAACGAGAAGATCTGGAACGTTCCGGCCGAGCAGCTTGGACTGGAATGGGTGGAGGGCCGCGTTCCCAAGCCGCCGCTCGAAGACGTAATCAAGGCTGCGGTCGGCGTTGAAACCGAGGGCTACACGCACCAGCTTTATTTTCATTACCCCGCTCGGGGCGGCATCGAATCGCTCCCGCGCGCAATGGCGCAGCGCGTCCGTCACGTCATCGCGGAGTTTTCTGTCGAAAGCATCTGGCGCGAAGGCCGATCCTGGTACGTGAGCGACGGCCGCTCCACCCGCCGCTACGACGCCATCGTCTGCACTATTCCGATTCAGGAACTCGCCGCGGCGCTGGAAGGCACTCCGCCCGAGGTTCTGGCGGCGGTGCATGCGCTGCGCTACAACTCGCTGGTTACAGTTTCGGTGGGTCTGGACGCCGCACGGCTTCCCGACTACACGGCTATCTATGTCCCGGATCCCGAAATCCGCTTTCATCGGCTCTCGTTCCCAGCGGCTTTCAGCCCGTACAATGCGCCGGCCGGGCAATCCATCATTCAGGCGGAAATCACAACGAACCCAGGCGACGGCACCCACGAGATGTCCGACCAAGAGCTGCTTTCCGATGTGATCGGCGATCTGGAGAATATGGATCTGGCGCGCCGCTCGGAGGTCTGCTACGCGCGGGTGCTCAGAACCAAGTACGGCTATGTCGTCCAGAATGACGATTGCCGCCGCTATTTGAAACAAGCCAAAGATTATTTCTCGCAGATCGGCATCCCGCTCTGCGGCCGGGGCGCTGAATTCGAGTACATCAACATGGATGTTTGTATCGAGCGTGCCAAAAAGGTGGCCGATCGGTTGAACCGTGCAGCGCCCATCCCAATTGGACCGGTGGAAGCCGCGGTTTAGCTCCGTCCGCCAGATCTAATCCCACCGCCTTTCCCGGCGGTCGGCTTCCAGCAGGTTTCGCCTCTTGGTCCCAGTTTCTCGTGCCCTCGATGTGGCGCTTGGATTCTACCGGCTTCGAGCCGTAGTTCTTAAATTAAGTTAGTTAGGGCCCAGGCGCCCGCTCAAAAATCGAAAACGATCCATACCGAGCCGCCAGGCGATAGCGCGAGGCAAGAGTTGTCGCGATGTGCGCGAACACCGGCGGTTCGTCGTGCTGGATGATCTTCCAGAAGAATTGATAGGAACGGTCCACCACGACGACGTCGGGATTAAGCCCGCTGTACATGCCCAGGCGCACATCGTCTTTGAACCCGCTAAATCCCATTCCAAAGCCGAGCGCCGCCGTCCCGACAATGCTTTGGCCTGCTGCGCGATAGCGCGTCAAGTCCCGAATCGTAGGCTCATAATCGCGATGATATTCGTCGGCGCGAATATGCAGGATCGAAATCGAGAGTTGCATCGCGACGAATACCCACCCCGCCGCTGCGGCGAGCCATTTGAGCTGGCCGCCTTGTTCCCAAAGGTTCAAGAGCCACGCCGCGAACATAACGTTGTAAACCGGGACCAGGTAGATCAGGTAGAAGTAGCCTTTAAATCCGTTGAGAAACGTCATCGCGAGCAATAGAGCAATGGCATAAGCGACAAACATCCCCAGCGGGCCTTTTTCGCGCCGGAATCGGGCGAAGAACCAGACCACGGCCGGAATATATAAGAGCGGGATGAAGATCATCCAGCCCTTCATCGCTCCGGCCCAAAGACCGCCCAGATAATAAGCGGTCAGGTGCCGGACAATCTCCATTCCAATGGCGATATCGGGCCGAAATAGCGTGCGGATACGTTCGGAATTATGTCCCGCGGCGTGCACCAGAAACTGCGCCAGAAAGTCTGCCGGGCTCTGCAAAATGTACCAGCTCCACAGTAGTGCGAAAAACAAATAAGGCGCCGCAGCCAAAGAAAAATGCCGCCAGCGAAACTTCTCGCGATCGAATCGCCAGGCCACCGCGCCCAGGCTGAGAACGATCACCGCCGCGTTGGGATGGATGAACACCGCGCCCGCTCCCAGGATCTGGCTGTAAATTACCCCCCTCTGGAAATTCCTCTCTCGAAAATACACATAGGCCGCGATGGCGCACAATGCTAAAGCGTTCGCCGACGCCTCCGTCCTGCCGTCGGCAGTGCTCCAAAGGAAAATGAAATCGATGGAAGTGAGCAGAGTTCCCAGCGCTGCCACGCGCCGGTCCGGGAAAAACTGCGTGAACAGATAAAATAGCGCCGCCAGACTGACCACGCCCCAGCAGATAGAGTAAACGCGCATGGAAAAAACGCTGGGACCAAACAGCCGAAACCATCCGGCCAGCGCCACCATGTGGTTGGGGGGGAAGAGATACGTCCGTTGTTGAATGCCGCGAAAGTAGGCGTTGAGATGGAAGCCGCTGGGTTCCAGAACGCTCATCCCCAGGTTGCCTCGAAACGCCAGATTGTAAGCCGGATTCGCGAACCAGCCTTCGTCGCACCAGGGTGCTTTGGTGTGCGCCAGCCACAAACCGAGAACCAGGTAAACGACCACCGCCAGGACCAGCGGAGCCAACCACCACCCGCGGCTTCGGGTGCGCACCGCCATCTCTATGGGTTGTTCCAGCGTGGGGGGCATCAGCGCTGAAAATCCCTAGGAACCAGCCACACGGTGTCGTCCATATCGGGAAGGTTTTCCATGATTCGCGCGTCCACCCACGGCGTCACTCTTCCGTCCGGACCCGGCTGTGCGCGTTCGAAAATCCAGAAAGAACCATATTGCGCCGTGAGCCGATAATTCCTGGAGAGCGCGGTTATTATATGCCGGAACACGGCCGGCTCCTCTTTCCGATACAGACCTGAATACCTGCGATACGCGCGATCCACGACAATTACGTCGGGAGAGCGTCCGCTATACATCCCCAAACGCACATCGTCGGTGAACCCACTAAAATCCAAGCCGAAACCTAGCGCGGCATCACCCACGATGCTTTTCCCCTGCGCCCGATCGCGCGCCAGATCGCGAATTGCCGGTTGATAGTCGCGGTGATACTCGTCGGCGCGGATGTGAACGATGGAGATCGTCAGTTGAAGCCCGGCAAATGCGGCGCCGATGGCCACCGCCAGGCATTTTCGGTCGAAGCCCGCTCTTCCCAGGCTCAACAGCCACGCGGCTAGAATCGAGTTGTAAATGGGCGCCAGATAAATCAGGTAAAAATAGCCTTTGAAGCCATTCAAGAACGTCATCCCGAGCAGCATGACAATTGCATATTCCCGGAACATCCGAACAGGCTCTTCCTGCCGCCGCCAATTCCAAAAGAACCAGATGATCGCCGCCAGGTAGAAGAAAAGAACCAGCCCCATCCAGCCTCGCATCGCTCCTCCCCAGAGCCCGCTGGCGCAGTAAGCCGCCAGGTGCCTGTGGATCTCTTCCCCAACAGCCGCATAGGGCCGCGTGAATATCCGGAAGCGCTCAAAATCGTGGCCCTGAAGAGCCGGAATGAACTGCGCCTTAAAGTCTGCGGGGTTTTGCAGGATGTAGACCCCCCACATCAATGCCAGGAGCGCATAGGGCGCCGCCCCAAGCGCGAGATAGCGCGGCCAACCAATCCGCAGCCGGTTTCGATCATGGCGCCACGCCAGGAGAGCCCCTCCCAGTAGCACCAATAGCGTATTGGGATGAGTGAATACCGCGCCGGCGCCCAGCACCTGGCTGGCTAGCACTGCTTTCCAGAGGTCCTTTTCACGGAAATAAAGATAGGCAGACAATGAGCCTAAAGCCAGAGCGTTGGCCGGAACGTCCATCCGCGTATCGGCTGAGCTCCACAGAAAGATGAAGTCGATGGCCGTGAACAACGTACCCAGCGTGGCTACCCGCCGGTCTGGAAACGCCCGCTGGAGTAGAAAAAACAGAACCGCCAGCGTGACTGCTCCCCAGCAGATGGAATAGCTCCGTGCGGTAAAGGCGCTAAATCCGAAGATCCGAATCCAGGCGGCCATGGCGAGTATGTGATTGGGGAGTTCGAAATAGGTCCATTGCTGGACGCCTCGATAGTAGACGTTCTGATAGAACCCGGTAGGCTCGACGACGTTCGAGCCCATGTTGCCGCGAAACGCGAGATTATATGCCGAATTGGTATACTGCCCTTCGTCGTACCAGGGCGCTTTCGTATCGGCCAGCCACAACGCCAAAACCAGATAAACAAGCATCGCCAGCAGTAATGGCGCCACCCACCACCATCGCCTTCTGGCGCTCAAGCCAGCCGCCACCGGAATTTCGAGCGTGGAAGCCATCTAATTCCCTGTATCGGCAGGTGTTAAAAGCGCCTGTATGTTTCCCGCCCCTGCTTTGCTGCTAATCGGCGGCCCCTAAACTAATCCCCGATCCCCAGGCGGCCGAATAGTCAATCAGACGTATATGACCCAACTGATTTCGGTCGCAATGATCACCATGAACGAGGAAAAGGCGGTGGCGCGCGTGATTGAGGACATCCGCGAAGCCTTGCGCGGCCGGGAATACGAAATTGTCATGGTCGACAGCAGCGGTGACGCAACTCCCAATATCGCGGCCGGTCAGGGGGCGCGCGTCATACGGCAATTTCCACCCCAGGGTTACGGCCGCGCGATGGGTCGTGTGCTCCGGGAGTCCCACGGCGATGTAATTGTCACGCTGGATTGCGACGGCACTTATCCGGCAGCGGAAATCCCGCGCCTGGCGGGTATGGTTCTGTCCGGCGAGTACGACCTGGTGAATGCATCGCGCCTGGAACGGCGTCCGGAAAGCATGCCGCTCGCCAATTATGCCGCCAATCGCCTGTTTGCCGTCACTGGCAGGCTCCTGCTGGGCGTTCCCTCCACCGATCTGCACTCCGGCATGCGCGCTTACAGCCGGCGGGTGATCGATGAGGTCCAGTTTGATCCTAACGGTCCCGCCTTGCCCGTCGAACTACTGCTGAAGCCTGCGCTGAGAGGATTTCGCCTGCGCGAAGTCTTCATTCCTTACGGTGAGCGCATCGGGGAGACCACGCTGCAGCGCTGGTCCTCCACGGTATGGACCTTTCGCCGCATCTTTCGGCTGCTTATCGAGCGTGTCACGCGGAAATCACCGGGCGGCAAGCCTAAGCCTGCAGCGCCTCTAACGAAAAGCACCACGTTAGCCGATTGATTAACCATCAGGAGTTCGTGCAGGTGTCCGCGCCCGCCACGAGTTTGAAATGGTGACCAGTCTCGCCGGCCTTCAGGAAGCTCTCAGGCAATCCGAGCCCGCTCCGTCATCCGCCCCTTTCGAGGGGGGCTTCGCCGCCGCATTCCTCCGCGAGTCCATCGCCATCCTGGAGCAGATCGATGTCGCAGGCATCGAGCGCATGGCCGCGGGTCTGGCGCGCGTTCGCGAACTGGGAGGCCGCCTGTTCATTCTAGGCGTCGGCGGATCGGCCGGGCATGCCAGCCACGCGGTGAACGATTTTCGCAAGTTGTGCGGTTTGGAAGCCTACGCGCCTACCGACAATGTAGCGGAGCTTACCGCCCGCGCGAACGACGACGGTTGGGACACCTGTTTTGCCGCCTGGCTGCAGGGCTCGCGCATCGGTCCGCGCGATGGGGTGCTGGTCTTTTCGGTGGGCGGCGGCAGCCGCGAAAAAAACGTCTCAGTGAATATCGTTCGGGCCCTCGAAACCGCCTCCGAAGCGGGCGCCCACATCTTTGGAATCGTAGGGGCCGTCGCAGGGCTCAACGGCGGATTCACGCGCCAGGCCGCTGAAGAGTGCATTGTGATTCCAGGGCTCACTCCGGATCGAGTCACGCCGCACACCGAAGGCCTGTGCGCGGTGTTGTGGCACCTGCTGGTCAGCCACCCGCTGTTACAGCGCGCTGCGACGAAGTGGGAGTCCGTACGATGAGTCAGTCCACGACCAATCATCCTACGACGAATCATCCTACGACCAATCAGTCCACGCCCGCGCGCCGTTTCTTCATCGCCGGCGGCGCCGGATTCCTGGGCAGCCATTTTACGGACCGCCTGCTGTGCGACCAGAACATCGAACTTGTCACCCTCTACGACAATTTTTCAAGCGGCCGCGAATGGCACTATGCCCATCACGAGCAGGATCGCCGGCTGCGAGTGATCCATGGCGACGTGAAGGATCTGGCCGCGCTGGAGCGCAACATGGAGGGGCACGATACCGTCATCCACCTGGCCTCTAATCCGGACATCGCCCGCGCCGCAGTGGAACCGGACATCGATTTCCGCGAAGGCACCTTTCTAACGCAGCAAATCGTCGAAGCCATGCGCCGCACCGGCACGCCCAATCTGCTCTACGCCTCCGGCAGCGGGGTCTATGGCGATCTGAAGGATTTCGAAGCCCACGAGGACTTCGGGCCATTGGTTCCGGTTTCCACTTATGGCGCGAGCAAACTGGCCGGCGAAGCGCTCATAGCGTCCTACTGCGCGATGTTCGATCTGCGGGCTTGCGCGTTTCGTTTCGGCAATGTGGTGGGCGCGCGCCAAACTCACGGCGTGGGGTTCGACTTTATCCGCCGCCTGCGGGTGCAGCCCGACCGCCTGCGAATTTTGGGCGATGGCCGGCAGAGCAAGTCGTATATCCACGCCGAAGACGTGATTGACGCCGTGCTGCTGGCGCATCGTGCGTCGCAACGTCTGAGCGGGAGGTTCTATGACGTTTACAACGTCGCCACCGGCGATTACATCACGGTCACCGAAATCGCCCAATTGGCCATCGAAGTGGCGGGGCTTTCCCCCGATCAGGTGCGTCTGGAGTACACCGGGGGGGATCGCGGCTGGAAAGGCGATGTTCCCATCATGCGCCTCAACACGGATCGTATTTGCTCGCTCGGCTGGAGCTGCAAGCGCAATTCCCGCCAAGCGCTGTGTGTGGCCCTGAATGCCTTGCTCGGGGACTCGCGCCTGGGGAGGCTCTAAGCTGAGGTGCATACGTAAATGAAGCGCGCCGTGTTTCTGGATCGCGATGGCGTGGTCAACCGCGCCGTGCTCCGTAAAGGCAAGCCATACCCGCCCGCCACGGCCGCGGAATTACGCCTCTTGCCGGGCGTCCGCGAAGCCTGCAATCGATTGCGCGAAGCTCAATTCGCGCTGATCCTGGTCACCAATCAGCCGGACATCGCGCGCGGGCTGGTTTCGGCGCGGCAGGTGGAGGAAATGAACGCGCGTCTACAGCGCTTCCTGAGGCTGGATGGGGTGGGCGTCTGCCCGCACGACGATTCTGCGCGCTGCGGATGCCGCAAGCCCCAGCCTGGCCTGCTGCTCGAAGCCGCGCGCGTCTGGAACATCGATCTGGAGTCCAGCTTCATCGTCGGCGACCGGTGGCGCGATATCTCGGCGGGCCAGCGCGCTGGCTGCCGGGCCATTTTCATCGACTATGGCTACGCCGAACCGCGCCCGGACGGTCCTTTCATCGGCGTGCGCTCGCTGCGCGAAGCCTCGCAATGGATTCTGCGAACCAGCCGGCCGGGTTATCTGGCCGGACACTGGACGGAGACGCCGCAAAGTGCCTGACGCCGCCCTGTTTCGCGTCAAAATTTTTGCGGACGGCGCCGATCGCGCCTCCATTCTCGATCTGGCGGCCAATCCTCTGATCAAAGGCTTCACCACGAATCCCACGCTCATGCGCCAGTGCGGCGTATCGGACTATGAGGCGTTCGGAAGGTCGCTCGCGCGTGCTATTCCGGAGCGGCCCTTCTCATTCGAAGTGCTCTCGGACGAATTCGACGAAATGGAACAGCAGGCGCTGCAAATCGCCGCGTGGGGCGAGAACGTTTACGTGAAGATTCCCATCACCGACACGCGCGGCCGCAGCTCAGCCCCGCTGGTCAAGCGACTGGCGCAGCAGGGCGTCAAGGTCAACGTAACCGCGTGCCTGACGCTCGATCAGGTGGACGCCGTGGTGCCCAGCCTGCGCCACGGCCCTCCCAGTTGCATTTCCGTTTTTGCCGGACGCATCGCCGACGCCGGTTGCGATCCTTTGCCCATTCTCTCCGGGGCGCTGGCGCGCATCCGCACCTATCCGCAGATGGAGCTCATCTGGGCCAGCCCGCGCGAGCTGTTTAACATCGTGCAGGCCAACGCCATCGGCTGCCACATCATCACCGTAACGCACGAATTGCTGAAGAAGCTGCCGTTGATCGGGCGCGATCTCACCGAGTATTCTCTCGAAACGGTGAAAATGTTTGTGAACGACGCCCGCGCCGCCAACTTCCGCCTGCAGACCCCTTCTATCGCCCGTCAGCGCTAAACCGTCTCTTTTTCGAGCGCCAACGCCCGTTCGCGCTGCCACTGCAGCTTGCCTTGATACTCCTGGTACAGCGTCGTGAATCCGGCCCACCAATAACCCGCCACAAACAGCAGCAGAAACGGAACCGCCAGGAAATTCCAGGTATCGATGGCATAAGAAACCATGTAAGCGAAGTATCCGCCCACCGCTAATTCGGCGTAGGGCATCCAGCCGCTGCGGCGCCGGTAGGTAGCATTTTGAATCTTCACCTTGTGGTCGCCCACCGCATATTTAGCGGTGCGGGCAAAAGCCGACTTGATCCCGAGCAGCGCTTCGATCACCGCTTTGGTATTGATCAAGGTCAGCGCGATGCCGGCGGCCATGAGGGCCGGCATCAGTACGATAGCGCGCTTCCAGTTCCGACGGTCCAGTTCGTGCTGCGCCGTCAGGTAAAACGCCCAGATAGAGCAGAACGAAGCGATAATCAGCGGGAGATCGACGGTCACCATCTGGAATACGCCCATGTAGAAGCGCACGATCATCACCGGCAGCATCAGCGCCGACATGATCAGCATCAGCGGATAAGAAATGTTCGGGGTCAGATGGCAGAAGGCTTCCAGCTTGACGCGCCAGGGTTGGTTGGAGCGCAGAATCCTGGGTAGCAGTTTGATGGCAACCTGCGTCAGTCCCTTGGCCCAACGCGATTGCTGAACCTGGAATCCGTAAGTGTCCACCGGCAGTTCCGACGGGCAATCCATGGATGGCATATACACGAAGCGCCAGCCCTTCAGTTGCGCGCGATAGCTGAGGTCCGAATCCTCGGTTAACGTATCGTGCTGCCAGCCGCCGGCGTCCTCAATCATCCGGGCCCGCAAGACGCCAGCCGTTCCGTTGAAATTGAAAAACAAGCCGCTGCCGGAACGCGCCCCATGCTCGATGACGAAATGCCCGTCCAGAAGCATCGCCTCCACTTCGGTGAGCAGGTTGAAATGCCGGTTCAGGTAGCTCCAGCGAGTTTGCACCACGCCTACCCAAGGATCGGTAAAGTGGTGTACGGTGCGGGCTAGAAAATCGCGCGGCGGGATGAAGTCGGCGTCGAAGATGGCGATCAGCTCACCGGTCGCGGTCCGCATGCCTTCCTGCAAAGCGCCTGCTTTGAATCCGGCGCGATTGTCGCGGTGCAGGTACTCGATAGGAACCCCGGCTGCCTGGTACTCACGGACCAGAGTCGCGGTGAATGGATGAGTATCGTCGGTGGAATCGTCCAGCACCTGGATCTGCAACAGCTCGCGCGGGTATTCCATTCGGCAGGCCTCCTCGAGCAGGCGCTCCACCACGTAGCGCTCGTTATAAAGAGGAAGCTGGACGGTCACGCGCGGAAGCTGGGCCCAGGGCTCGGGCGGCTGGGGCGCAGCGTCGCGGCTATGCTTAAGATACTTTCGGATCATCTCCAAGCGATGGCAGCCGTAAAACGAGAGTACGATCAGGATGGCGAAGTAAGGAATCAATAGCGCCCAATCGAAAAGCTCCAGATGATGAACGCCGTTGAAGGTGTCATCGAACAGGGAGCGGACCAATTGATCGGTGGTCGACGTAGCTAGAAGTAGGGCTGATGGGGGGATCGCTATAACCATAAAGGTCCAGCAACGAACATGGTTGGACGCCGGGGACCTGGGGGCGTTAACACAGTACCTAAAGATTGTACCTGAAACGTCTTGAAAAATTTAGGTTCATCGACTAATCACCAGCAATGTGTAATATGAACTACACCTATCGCGTATTTAGTTTGCTCATGGTTCTCTTATCGGTGGAACTGCGCAGTCAGGAGAGGCCCCAGTTCGTCTGGCAGGGGCGAGTGGACGGCACAGCCATCCTGCACCTGGCGGCTAAGAGCGTTACGGTACAGGTCCAGAATGGCGGACCAGTGGAGCGCCAGAAGTTTCATTTTTCCGATGCGCTGCCGGGAATGGGACAACAAGTGCGCGCGGAAGTGTTGCAAGGCCGCGGTTACGTTCACGTAGTGGATCAGCCCAGCATCGAAAATCACTATACGCTGGCGGTGCGGATTGAGGACCCGCAGCCGGGCAGTTCCTTCTATTCGATTGCGCTCTATTGGGACACGTCGGGAAATCTATTCGAGAGCGCAGAGCGGGCCGATCGAATAGCGTGGACTGGGCGTGTGGACCAAGCGGCCGTCGTCAGTTGCCACAAACGAAGCTGCGTTTCGAGCGTGGAGCAAGGCGCGCCTGTAGCCGGCGAGCATTTCAAATTTTCGCGGCCGCTGCCGGAGCGGGATTCCGAGGTGCGTCTGGAGGACCCGGAGGGCCGGGGGCAGATCCGTTTAATCGAGCAGCCGCGCCAGCAAAACAATTACACTGCGCGGGTTTTCATTCGCGATCCGCAAGCCGGCGCAGGCGAGTATTCGTTCACGCTGGCATGGAACCGTGCGGGATCCAAAGAAACTGCGCCGATTCCCGATCCCAGTGGCCGGGCCTTTCTATGGAGCGGAGCTGTGACCGGCCGCCTGCGTGTGACGCTCGAAGGCGGCGCGAGTTTTTCCGAGGTACTGGAAGGCGGACCGTTAGGCGGCGAGCATGCCGAAATGCTACGCCGTCTGCCGTCGCGCGCCGATTTGATGCCAACCATTCAGAAGCTGCGCGGCCGCGGGCGGGTATCGATCGTGGAACTGCCCTCGGAGAAAAATAATTACCGGTTGGTGTTTGAGATCGCCGATCCGGGTCCCGGTGCGGATACCTACCAGATCGAGCTCGATTGGTGATCCTTCAGTTCAGCATAATCCGCATAACGCCGGGGCGAGGCGTTGGATAATAACAGATTGGTTGCCCGCAAACGAGAGAGCACCGGCCGGCTGGCGTTTCTGGTAGCCGCGGGCATTCTGCTCAGCCGCATCGTGGGCCTGGTAAGGCTGCGCGTGTTCTCGCATTATTTCGGCCTGCGGTCGGATGCCGCCGACGCATTCAACGCCGCGTTTCGCATTCCGAATTTTCTGCAGAACCTTTTCGGCGAAGGCGTGCTCTCGGCGTCCTTCATTCCCGTTTACGCGCGGTTGCTCGCCGAAGGCGACGAGGAACAGGCGGGCAAGGTGGCGGGCGCGGTAGGAGCAACTCTCGCGCTGGCGGTGGCGGCGTTGTGCCTGATCGGCGTGCTGGTGACGCCCTGGCTGATCGACGTGATCGCGCCGGGATTTTCCGGCTCGAAGCGCGACCTCACCATTTCCCTGGTACGGATTCTTTTCCCCGGCGCGGGGCTGCTGGTGTTCTCGGCCTGGTGCCTGGGGATTTTGAATAGCCATCGCAAGCTCTTCCTTTCCTACGCCGCGCCGGTGATGTGGAGCGCGGCCATGATCGCGACGCTCGTGATTTTCGGCGGACGAAGCACCTTATCGCAACTGGCTGTAACGTTGGCATGGGGATCGGTGGCGGGAAGCGCGCTTCAGTTTGGCATCCAGTTGCCGGTGGTGCTCAAGCTGGCCAAGCATTTGCGAATGCGCCTGGACCTGGACTCGCACCATGTTCGCGACGTGCTTCGCAACTTCGTCCCGGTGTTCATCAGCCGCGGCGTGGTGCAGATCAGCGCCTATATCGACGCGTTGCTGGCCAGCCTGCTGCCCACTGGCGCGGTGACCGGATTAATCAACGCGCAATTGATATATGTGCTGCCGGTGAGTTTGTTCGGCATGTCGGTCTCGGCCGCCGAACTGCCAGTGATGTCCAGCGCGACCGGCACCACCCAAGAGATTCAAGCGGCCTTGCGCGCGCGCATCGATTCGGGGCTCCGTCACATTGCGTTCTTTATCGTTCCTTCGGCCGCCGCGTTTCTCGCGTTTGGCGATCTGATCGCGGGCGCGTTATTGCAGACTGGCCGCTTCACCCACAGCGACGCGCAATATGTCTGGGGCATCCTGGCGGGGTCGTCGGTTGGTCTGCTCGCGTCCACTATGGGGCGATTGTATTCGTCCGCCTATTACGCTTTGCGCGATACACGCACGCCGCTGCGTTTCGCCGTTCTGCGCGTTGCGCTCACCACTGTGCTGGGCTACATCTGCTCGAAGCCGTTGCCAGTATGGATCGGGATCGATCCGCGCTGGGGCGTGGCTGGATTAACGGCGTCGGCGGGAGTGGCCGGATGGGTGGAGTTCGCGCTGTTACGGCGCGGGCTGCATCGCAAGTTAGGAGATGGCGTGCCGGTCTCCGGATTTGTCGCCAAGCTTTGGCTGGCCGCGGCAGCCGCAGTGCTGGTTGGAAGCGCAGGAAGATGGACGCCGTTCGCATCCCATCCCATTTACGGCGCCATCGCGACGCTGGGCCCGTTCAGCGCGGTTTACCTCGGGATCGGCGCGGCCATCGCACCGGAAGGCCGCCGGTTGGTGATGCGGCTCTTGCGTCGTTAGTGCTATGCCGCCGGCCTAGCTCTCGACCTAGCTCACAATCTGCCGTATCGGTTCGCCGCCCACGTCGGTGAGCCGCATATCGCGGCCGTTGAAACGATAGGTCAGCCTGGTGTGATCCATGCCCAGCAAGTGCA
>Ga0181525_10001961_pt1 | contig 17261 bp, 30 predicted proteins | sample PEATcosm2014_Bin_48_FD_121100 | JGI IMG/M metagenome (GOLD analysis project Ga0181525, IMG submission 121100) | Peatland microbial communities from MTU Mesocosm Facility, Houghton, MI, USA - PEATcosm2014_Bin06_10_metaG | ecosystem: Environmental > Terrestrial > Soil > Wetlands > Peat | place...
ACGTGCCCACCAAGGATCGCAAGGAGCGCATCGGCCGCCTGCTGCAGATGCACGCCAATGAGCGCAGCGAGATCAAGGAAGTCCGCGCCGGCGATATCGCCGCGGCCGTGGGCCTGAAGGATGTGATCACGGGCGACACGCTCTGCGATCTGGACAAGGTCATCACGCTCGAGAAGATGATCATCCCGATCCCGGTGATCTCGGTGGCCGTCGAGCCCAGGACCAAGGCCGACCAGGAAAAGATGGGCATGGCGCTGCAGCGCCTGGCGAAGGAAGACCCTTCGTTCCGTGTCTCCACGGACGAGGAATCCGGCCAGACGATCATCTCAGGCATGGGCGAGCTGCACCTCGAGATCATCGTCGATCGCATGAAGCGCGAGTTCAAGGTCGAGGCCAACGTCGGCAAGCCGCAGGTCGCCTATCGCGAAACCATTCGCGGCACGGTCGAGTCGGAAGGCAAGCACGTCAAGCAGTCCGGCGGCCGCGGCCAGTACGGCCACGTCTGGCTCAAGCTGCAGCCCAACGAAACCGGCAAGGGTGTGGAGTTCATCAACGGCGTCACCGGCGGTGCGGTGCCGCGCGAGTTCATTCCTGCGGTCGAGAAGGGCGTCATGGAAGCGGTGAATACCGGCGTGATGGCCGGCTATCCGGTGGTGGACGTCAAGGTCACGCTGTTCGACGGTTCGTATCACGACGTCGACTCGGACGAGATCTCGTTCCGCATGGCGGCGATTTTCGGCTTCAAGGACGGTTTCCGGCGTGCCAAGCCGGTGATCCTCGAGCCCATCATGAAGGTCGAGGTCGTGACGCCCGAAGATTACATGGGCGATGTGATCGGCGATCTGAATCGCCGCCGCGGCCAGATCATGAGCATGGAAGACACTCCGGCGGGCAAGACCGTCACCGCCGAAGTGCCGCTGTCCGAGATGTTTCAGTATGCGACCACGGTGCGCTCGATGAGCCAGGGCCGCGCGACATTTACCATGGAGTTCGGCAAGTACATGGAAGTGCCGTCGAACATCGCCGATACGATTATCAAGAAGTAACTGGCCTGAAAGCGTTATGAAGCTACCGGCGGCAAATAGACTAGAGAGCGGACTTACATCAACGTAAGTCCGCTCTCTAGTCTATTTGCCGCCTGTGGTCGCTTAGCTCTTAAGGGTCAGTGACTGCGTGTAAAAGATTTCGAAGAGGTTCATCGATATGTCCAAAGAGAAATTCGAGCGTAACAAGCCCCACGTGAATGTCGGGACGATCGGACACGTGGATCATGGCAAGACGACGCTGACCGCGGCGCTGACCAAGGTGATGGCCGAGACGAACGGGGGCACCTTTGTGGCCTACGATCAGATCGACAAGGCCCCCGAGGAGAAGGCGCGCGGGATCACGATCTCCACCGCGCATGTGGAGTATCAGAGCAAGGCTCGCCACTACGCGCATGTGGACTGCCCCGGGCACGCCGACTATGTGAAGAACATGATCACAGGGGCCGCCCAGATGGATGGGGCGATCCTGGTGGTTTCAGCCGCCGATGGCCCGATGCCCCAGACGCGCGAGCACATCCTGCTCGCCCGCCAGGTGGGCGTGCCCCACATGGTGGTGTTCATGAACAAGGCGGACATGGTCGATGACAAGGAGCTGCTGGAGCTGGTTGAGATGGAGGTGCGCGAGCTTCTGACCACCTACAAGTTCCCCGGCGACAAGACCCCGATCGTGATCGGCTCGGCCCTCAAGGCGCTCGAAGGGGATAAGAGCGAGATCGGCGTACCCGCAGTCGTGAAGCTGGTGGAGGAGATGGACAAGTTCATCCCGATCCCGAAGCGCGATGTGGACAAGCCCTTTTTGATGCCCGTGGAAGATGTGTTCTCGATCTCCGGGCGCGGCACGGTGGTGACCGGACGCATCGAGCGCGGCATCGTCAAGGTGAACGATGAGGTGGAGATCATTGGACTGAAAGCCACGGCCAAGACCATCTGCACCGGGGTGGAGATGTTCAGGAAGCTGCTGGATGAAGGCCAGGCCGGGGACAACGTCGGGGTGTTGCTGCGCGGCACCAAGCGGGAGGAAGTCGAGCGCGGCCAGGTACTGGCCAAGCCCGGTTCGATCACCCCGCACACCGCCTTTGAGTGCGAGGTGTACGTGCTGACCAAGGAGGAGGGTGGACGGCATACCCCCTTCTTCAAGGGCTATCGGCCGCAGTTTTACTTCCGCACCACCGATGTGACCGGATTGATCGAGTTGCCGGGCAACACCGAGATGGTGATGCCGGGGGACAACATTGCGATGAAGGTGGAGCTGATTGCCCCGATCGCGATGGAGGAAGGCCTGCGCTTTGCCATCCGCGAAGGCGGTCGCACCGTCGGCTCCGGCGTGGTTTCCAAGATTCTCAAGTAGGCAGCATTTTTATGGCTAATCAGAATATTCGTATCAGGCTCAAAGCCTTCGATCATCGCCTGATCGACAATTCGGCCCGCGAGATCGTCGAGACGGCCCGCCGGACCGGCGCCACCGTGCGCGGTCCGGTGCCGCTGCCGACCAAGATGGAGCGTTTCACGCTGCTGATCTCCCCGCACGCCGACAAGGACGCGCGCGATCAGTACGAGCTGCGCACCCACAAGCGGCTGATGGACATCCTCAACCCGACCGATAAGACCGTGGACGCCCTGATGCGCCTGGAATTGCCGGCCGGTGTGGATGTGCAGATCCGCCTGAACTAGTCCCCGGCGGACAAGTTTGCTGCCGGCGCGCGCGCTGGCTATACTGCGCGCCCTTTTCGCCCCGGGCACAACCCCTGGGTGCGCGAAGTTTTCCCGCGAAAGCGGCATCGGGCGAGGTTGGGGCCACTGTCTGGAAACGGGCCTCAAGACCACTCGAGAGCAACGGCGCTGATGTCAGTGCCGTCCCTCCAGTGGTCATTTACCCCGAATCAGTGGTTTGGCGCGCGATTCGCGTTGCGCGCCCTTTGAGAGGACGAGTGCATGGCTATTGGTCTGGTCGGCCGCAAGTGCGGTATGACACGCATCTTCACGGAAGCGGGCGACTCTGTGCCCGTGACCGTCGTCGAGGTGATCCCGAATCGGGTCACCCAGCTCAAGTCCGTTGATCACGACGGCTATGCGGCGGTGCAGGTGACCTTCGGCAAGCGCCGGCCCCAGCTGGTCAGCAAGGCCGCCGCCGGGCATTTCGCCAAGGCCCAGGTCGAGCCGGGACGCGGACTGGTTGAATTCCGTCTCACCGGTACCGATGGCGCCGATCTGAAGCTCGGCAGCGAGCTGAAGGTCGATCAGTTCTCCGAGGGGCAGATGGTCGATGTCACGGGCGTCACCATCGGCAAGGGCTTCGCGGGCGTCATGAAGCGCCACAATTTCGGCGGCCATCACGCCACGCACGGCGTGTCGCTGTCGCACCGCACGCCGGGCTCGATCGGACAGCGCCAGACGCCCGGACGCGTGTTCCCCGGCAAGCGTATGTCCGGTCACATGGGCGTCATCCGCCGCACGATCGAGAACCTGAAAATCGTCGGCGTCGATGCGCCGCGCAACCTGCTGCTGATCCGCGGCGCGGTTCCCGGCGCTGAAGGCGGCCAGGTGATCGTGCGCGCCTCGGTGAAGGCCGCCCGTCTCTCGGCCCGCAAGGTGGTGGTGCCGCTGAAGGCCGCCGCGCCGCCCAAGGCTGCCGCCGGTGCCAAGCCTGCAGCGCCGAAAGCCGCTGCCAAGAGTCCCAATAAGAAGTAATGGCCATGAAGCTCAAAGTTGCCAATGGCGGGGCCGAGCTCGCGGTGTCCGACGAGAACTTCGGCCGCGAATACAATCAGGCCCTGGTGTTCCAGGTCGTCAACGCCTACATGGCGGCAGGCCGCTCGGGCACCAAGGCGCAGAAGACCCGCGCCGAGGTCCGCGGTGGCGGCAAGAAGCCCCATGCGCAGAAGGGCACGGGCTCGGCCCGCGCCGGCTCGATCCGCAGCCCGATCTGGGTGGGCGGCGGCCGTACCTTCGCCGCGCAGCCGCGCGATTTCTCGCAGAAGGTCAACCGCAAGATGTATCGCGGCGCGATGCGCGCGATGCTGTCCGAGCTGGTGCGCCAGGATCGGCTGGTCGTGACCCCTTCACTCGCGATCGATCAGCCTAAGACCAAGCTGCTGATCGCGCAGCTCAAGTCGCTGTCGCTCGACAATGTGCTGATCATCGTCGAGGCCGCGGATGAGAAGCTCGAGCTCGCCGCGCGCAATCTGCCGCACGTCGAACTGCTGCCGGCATCGGCCGTCAACCCGGTGAGCCTGGCGCGGCACGACAAGGTGCTGGCGACCGTTGGTGCCGTCAAATTGCTCGAGGAGCGTCTGCAATGACTGCCACGCGCAAGCCCCTGGGCCGTGAGGGCCTCATGAATGTGCTGCTCGCGCCGCACGTCACCGAGAAGACCTCGCTGGCTCTGCAGGATCGCAATCAATACACGTTTCGCGTGCGCCGCGATGCCACGCGCACCGATGTACGCCGCGCCGTCGAACTGATGTTCGACGTCAAGGTCGAGGGCGTGCAGGTGGTCAACGAGCCGGGCAAGACGCGCCGCTTTGGCGGACGCGCCGGCCGTACCCAGGACTCGAAGAAGGCCTATGTGCGCCTGAGCGAAGGCCAGAGCATCGATTACGAAGCGCAGGCCAAGCGCTGAAGCCCCACGGAAAGCAATCATGGCGCTGATCAAACTCAAACCCACTTCTCCCGGCACGCGCTTCCAGGTGCGTGTCAGCAAGAGTCACCTGTACAAGGGCGGCCCGTTCGAGCCGCTGACGGTCGCGCAGGACCGCACCGGTGCGCGCAATCATTTCGGCCGCATCACCACGCGTCACCACGGCGGCGGCTCGCGCCAGAAGTACCGCATCATTGATTTCCGGCGCGACAAGGACGGCATCGCGGGCGCGGTCGAGCGCATCGAATATGATCCGAACCGCACCGCGCACATCGCGCTGATTCTCTATACCGACGGCGAGCGCCGCTACATCCTCGCGCCCAAGGGCGTGAAGGAAGGCGATGAGATCCGCTCCGGCAGCGAGGCCCCGGTCAAGCCCGGCAATGCCATGGCATTGCGCCACATCCCGGTCGGCTCTCTCGTGCACAACATCGAGCTCAAGCCCGGCCGCGGCGGCCAGATGGCGCGTTCGGCGGGAAGCTCGGCTTCCTTCACCTCGCGCGAAGGGGTCCACGCCTACCTGCGGCTGAAGTCCGGCGAGACGCGCAAGGTGCACGTCGACTGCCGCGCGACCATCGGCGAACTCGCCAACGATGAACACAATCTGCGCAAGTACGGCAAGGCCGGCGCCAAGCGCTGGCTTGGCATCCGCCCGACGGTGCGCGGTCTGGCGATGAACCCGGTCGATCACCCGCACGGCGGCGGCGAGGGCAAGTCCGGTCAGGGCAATCCGCACCCGGTATCACCGTGGGGATGGCAGACCAAGGGCAAGAAGACGCGCCGTAACAAGCGCACGAGCAACATGATCGTGTCGCGGAGGAAATAAGCGTGCCTCGTTCGTTGAAGAAAGGTCCGTTCGTGGATCTGCACCTGGCCAGGAAAGTGCAGGTCGCAGTGCAAAAGAATGACCGTCGGCCGATCAAGACCTGGTCGCGCCGCTCGATGGTGATTCCCGACATGGTCGGTCTCACGATCGCGATTCACAACGGCCGGCAGCACATTCCGGTGCTCGTGACCGAGAACATGGTCGGCCACAAGCTGGGCGAGTTCTCGCCGACGCGGCTGTTCAAGTCGCACTCGGGCGATCGCAAAGTGACGGCGGCGGAGTAAGCGATGCAGGCAACCGCAAAACTGCGCTACGCGCGCATCTCCCCGCAGAAGTGCCGCCTGGTGGCCGATGTCGTGCGCGGCAAAGGCGTGGGCAATGCCCTGGCGACGCTGAAGTTCATGCCGAAGAAAGGCGCTGAACTGGTGCTGAAGGTGCTGGAGTCGGCCATCGCCAACGCGGAGAACAACCTCGGCGCCGATATCGACGAGCTCAAGGTGCATCGCATCGAGATCGATGTGGCCCCGGTGCTCAAGCGCTTCGCCGCGCGCGCCAAGGGTCGTGGCAGCCGCATCGTCAAGCGCAACAGCCACATCACGATTCAGGTCAGCGACGGTAAGAAGGACTAGTCATGGGCCAGAAAGTCAACCCGCTGGGAATACGACTTGGAATCACGCGTGACTGGACGTCCAAGTGGTATGCCAGCAAGAAGCAGTTTCCATTGCTGGTGCACACCGATTTCCTGGTGCGCGAGTTTCTCAAGAAGAAGCTCACCGACGCCTCGGTCAGCCGCGTGCTGATCGAGCGTGCCGCCAAGAAGGTGAACATCACCATCCAGACCGCGCGCCCTGGCATCGTCATCGGCAAGAAGGGCGAGGACATCGAGAAGCTGCGCGGCGAGACCGCGAAGCTGCTCGGCATGGCCGTGAGCGATGTGCGCCTGAACATTTCCGAAATCCGCAAGCCCGAGCTCGACGCGCAGCTGGTGGCCGAGAGCATCTCGCAGCAGATCGAAAAGCGCGTGATGTTCCGCCGCGCCATGAAGCGTGCAGTCATGAGCACGATGCGCAGCGGTGCGCTTGGCATCAAGGTGCGCATGTCCGGCCGCCTCAACGGCTCGGAGATTGCGCGCACCGAGTGGTATCGCGAGGGCCGTGTGCCCCTGCATACCTTCCGTGCCGACATCGATTACGGCCTGGCCGAAGCCCGCACGACTTACGGCGTGATCGGCATCAAGGTCTGGATCTTCAAGGGCGAGGTGTTCGACCAGGCGCAGCTCGATCGCCAGGCCGAGAACCAGGCGCAGGGCGAGGCCGCCAATGCGGCCGCTGCCGCTGCGGCCGCCGCTCCGGTACCGGCAGCGCCGGTCGTGGCCGCGGCTGCGCTGCCGGAGGCCGCTCCTTAAGGACGCGCACCCATCATGCTGCAACCCAAGCGAACCAAATACCGCAAGCAGTTCAAGGGCCACAACGGCGGCCTCGCGCTGCGCGGCAGTACCGTTGCCTTCGGCGATTTCGGTCTCAAGGCGACCGACCGTGCGCGCATGACCGCGCGTGAGATCGAGGCCGCGCGCCGCGCCATGGCGCGCTACGTCAAGCGCGGCGGGCAGATCTGGGTCCGCGTGTTTCCGGACGTGCCGATCAGCAAGAAGCCGCTCGAAGTGCGCATGGGCAGCGGCAAGGGCAACGTCGAGTACTGGATCGCCAAGGTCAAGCCCGGCAAGGTGTTGTTTGAAATGGAAGGCGTCACCGAGACGGTCGCGCGCGAGGCGTTCCGCCTCGCTGGCGCCAAGCTGTCCGTGTCCACGACCTTCGTAAAGCGACAGGTGCGCTGATGAAAGCCAGTGAGCTGCACAAGAAATCGGTTGAAGAGCTGCACAACGAGATGCTGTCGCTGCGCAAGGAGCAGTTCGCATTGCGGCTGCAGCGCGCGACCGGCCAGGCCGTGAAGCCCGATCAATTTGGCAAGGTGCGCAAGAACATCGCGCGCGTGAAGACGATACAGCGCGCCAAGCGTGCTGGAGGCAAGGCATGAGCACCGAGACCCCGATCGAGGCCCCAATTGAGGCCAAGGGCGCCCGCACGCTGACCGGCCAGGTCGTCAGCAACAAGATGAACAAGACCATCGCGGTCGAGATCGAGCGCGTGGTGCGCCATCCGACCTACGGCAAGTTCATCCGCCGCACCACCAAGCTGCTGGCGCACGATGAGAACAACGAGGCCAAGGAGGGCGACACCGTGTCGATCACGCCGTGCCGTCCGCTGTCGCGCCGCAAGTCCTGGCGGCTGCTCGCAGTCGTCGAGCGCGCGGCGCAGGGTTGAGTGCAGGGCCATGATTCAGCTACGTACCATGCTCAATGCCGCCGACAACAGCGGCGCCCGCACTTTGATGTGCATCAAGGTGCTCGGTGGCACGCGCCGCCGCTACGCCACCGTCGGCGATGTCATCAAGGTCAGCGTCAAGGATGCGATCCCGCGCGGCAAGGTCAAGAAGGGCGAGGTGTATGACGCCGTAGTGGTGCGCACTCGCCGCGGCGTGCGTCGCGCCGATGGCTCGCTGATCAAGTTCGACGGCAACGCGGCCGTGCTGCTGACCAACAAGCTCGAGCCGATCGGCACCCGCATCTTCGGGCCGGTCACGCGCGAGCTGCGCACGGTGCAGTTCATGAAGATCATTTCGCTGGCACCCGAAGTGCTTTAGGCGCCAGGCAGACCCGTCAGGTAGACCATATGGAAAAGATCAGGAAGGGCGATCAGGTGGTAGTGCTCTCCGGCCGTGACAAGGGCCGGCGTGGAGCCGTGATTCGCGTCGGCGGCGGCGAAGTCGTGGTCGAGAACGTCAATCGCGTCAAGCGGCACACCAAGCCGAATCCGCAGGCCAACAAGCCGGGCGGCATCATCGAGCACGAAATGCCGCTGCCGATCTGCAAGGTCGCGCTGTGGAATCCGGGCTCCAAGCGTGGCGACCGGGTCGGTGTGCGCACGCTGGCGGACGGCAAGAAAGTGCGTTTTTTCAAGTCCAACGGCGAAGTCATCGACGCCTGAAGACGGGAACTAAAGACATGGCCAAAGACATAGCAAGGCTGCAACAGTTTTACCGCGAGACCGTGGTTCCGAAGCTCAAATCGGAGCTGCAGCTCACCAACGTCATGGAAGTGCCGCGCATCACCAAGATCACGGTCAACATGGGCGTGGGCGAAGCGGTTGCCGACAAGAAGGTCATCGACGCGGCGGCCGGCGACCTGGCGAAGATCACCGGTCAGAAGGCACAGATCTGCAAGGCCAAGAAGGCCATCGCGACTTTCAAGGTGCGCGAGGGTCTGCCCATCGGCGCCAAGGTGACGCTGCGCGGGCAGCGCATGTACGGGTTTCTCGATCGCCTGATCAGCGTGGCAATGCCGCGCATCCGCGACTTCCGCGGCATCTCGCCGCGCGGTTTCGATGGGCGCGGCAATTACAGCATGGGTGTGCGCGAGCAGATCATCTTCCCGGAGATCCAGTACGACCAGGTGGATCAGCTGCGCGGCATGGACATCACGATCACGACCACGGCGCGCGACAACAAGCACGGGCGCGCGCTGCTGGATGCTTTCAATTTCCCGTTCCGCAAGTAGCCAGGAATAGTACGCAATGGCCAAGACCAACATGGTGGAGCGCGAGAAGCGACGCTCGCGGGTGGTGAAGAAGTACGCGGTCAGACGCGCACAGCTCAAGGAAATCATCCGCAGTCCGAAATCGACGCCGGAACAGCGCGCGGCCGCGCAGGTCGGCCTGCAGACTCAGCCGCGCGATGCCAGCGCCAGCCGTCACCGCAACCGCTGTGCCATCACCGGCCGCTCGCGCGGGGTGTATCGCAAGTTCGGCCTGGCACGCGTGAAGATTCGCGAAGTCGCGATGCGCGGCGAGATTCCTGGGCTCGGCAAGGCGAGCTGGTAGGAGCCAAACGATGAGCATGACCGATCCGATCGCCGATCTGCTGACCCGCATCCGCAACGGCCAGTCTGCGCGCAAGTCGAACGTCACCATCGCGTCTTCCAAAGTGAAGAAGGCGATCCTGGCGGTATTGAAGGACGAGGGCTACATCGCCGACTTCAATAGTTCCAGCGACGAGGGCAAGCCGGTGCTGACCATCGAGCTGAAGTATTACGAGGGTCGTCCCGTGATCGACCGCATCGAACGCGTCAGTCGCCCGGGACTGCGCATCTACCGCGGCAAGGATGAAATTCCGCGCGTGCTCGGCGGCATGGGTACCGTGATCGTCTCGACGCCCAAGGGCGTCATGACCGACAAGGCGGCGCACGCGATCGGCCAGGGCGGCGAAGTGCTGTGCATCGTGGCCTAAGGTAAAGCGAACATGTCCAGAGTTGCCAATCGAATCATCGACCTGCCCAGTGGCGTGACCGTCAGCATCGCCACCGGTGCCGTCACCGTTAAGGGCTCGCGCGGAACGCTGTCGCTGGTGCTCGGCGAGGGCGTGTCGGTCGAGCAGAAGGACAAGACGCTCTCGGTCAAGTACCAGGGCGATGATGCCGTGCGCATGCGCGCCGGTGCCACACGTGCACACCTGGCCAACATGGTCCAGGGTGTCACCAAGGGGTACGAGCGCAAGCTCGAACTGGTGGGCGTCGGCTTCCGCGGCCAGGTCGCAGGCAAGGCGCTGAACCTGACGCTCGGTTTCTCGCATCCGGTGAGCTATCCGATTCCGGAAGGCATCACCATCGAGACCCCGAGCCAGACCGAGATCCTGATCAAGGGTAACGATCGGCAGCGCGTGGGCCAGACGGCAGCCGAGATCCGCCACATCCGTCCCCCCGAGCCCTACAAGGGCAAGGGTGTGCGCTACTCGGATGAGCAGATCATTCTCAAAGAAGGCAAGAAGAAGTAGCGCGGCGAGACACGCATGAACATCACCAAAAAGGAGCGGCGCCTGCGCCGCGCAGCGCGCACCCGGCATCGCATCCGCGAGCTCAAGGTCGAGCGCCTGACCATCCATCGCACGCCGCGCCATATCTATGCGCAGCTGTTCGACGGCAAGGGCGAAAAGGTCCTGGCCGCGGCTTCGACCCTGCAGAAGGACGTCGCCGAGGGGCTCAAGGCTACCGGCAACATCGAGGCTGCACGCGCCGTCGGGCGCGCGATTGCCGAGCGCGCCAAGGCCGCCGGTATCACGCGCGTCGCCTTCGACCGCGCCGGCTTCCAGTATCACGGCCGCGTCAAAGCGCTGGCCGAAGCGGCCCGCGAAGCGGGACTCGAGTTTTAGAGCAGGCACGCACATATGGCACGAATGGAAAAAACGCAGAGCGCCGACGAGCTGGTCGAAAAGCTGGTGGCCGTCAACCGCACCGCGAAAGTGGTCAAGGGCGGACGGCAGTTCGGCTTCACCGCCCTTACGGTGGTCGGTGATGGCGCCGGCCGCGTCGGCTTCGGCTTCGGCAAGGCGCGCGAAGTGCCGGTGGCGATCTCCAAGGCTATGGCGCAGGCGCGCAAGAACATGGTGGTCGTCAGCCTGCGCAACGACACGCTGCACTACGCGGTCAACGGCACGCACGGTGCCACCCGGGTGTTCATGCTGCCGGCATCGGAAGGCACCGGGGTCATCGCGGGCGGCGGCATGCGCGCGGTGCTCGAATGCGCCGGCGTGCGCAACGTGCTCGCCAAGAGCTACGGCTCGCGCAACCCGATCAACGTGGTGCGCGCCACGGTCAATGCGCTCGCCAACGTGCGCTCGCCGGAAGACATCGCGGCCAAGCGCGGCAAGACGCTCGAAGAAATCCTCGGGAGCGCGTGATGAACGCCGCGGCTGCTGACAACAAACAGGTGACGGTGACGCTGCTGCGCAGCGTGCATGGTCAGCTCAAGCACATCGCCTCCTCGGTGCGTGGCCTGGGGCTGCGCCGCCGGCATCAGAGCGTGACGGTCGCCGACACGGCGGCCAATCGCGGCATGATCCGCACCGCGGGGCATCTGCTCAAAGTGGAGTCGAACTGAAGATGAGCGCAATGCGATTGAACGACCTCAAGCCGGGCGCCGGATCGCGCCGTCCGCGGCTGCGCGTCGGTCGGGGCGCATCGGCAGGGCAGGGCAAGACCTGCGGCCGCGGCGTCAAGGGCCAGCGGGCGCGCAAGGGCGGCTATCACAAGGTCGGGTTTGAAGGCGGCCAGATGCCGCTGCAGCGCCGGTTGCCGAAGGTGGGTTTCCGCTCGGCGATGAAGCGCCTGCGGGCCGAAGTGCGCCTGCACGAGCTCGGTGGTATCGAAGCGGCGGTGATCGACCTGGCTGCGCTCAAGAGCGCGGGCATCGTGCCGCAGGCGGCAGATCAGGCCAAGGTCGTGTTGTCGGGTGAACTCAAGAAGGCGGTGACCCTCAAGGGCATCGGCCTGACCAAGGGCGCGCGCGCGGCTGTCGAAGCGGCCGGCGGCAAGATCGAGGACTGAAGTGGCCAACTCCGCCTTCCAGAACCCTGCAGCTGCACTCGCCGAGGCCGGACGCCTGGGCGATATTCGCAGCCGGCTGCTGTTCCTGATCGGCGCGCTGGTGGTCTATCGCATCGGTACTTTCATCCCCGTGCCCGGCATCAATCCGGAAGCGGTGGCCCGCTATTTCAACGACCAGTCGAACACCATCCTCGGCGTGGTCAACATGTTCTCCGGCGGTGCGCTGCAGCGCCTGTCGATCTTTGCCATGGGCGTCATGCCCTATATCTCGGCCTCGATCATCATCCAGATGCTGTCGATGGTGATCCCCTCGCTGATGGAAGCCCGCAAGGAAGGCGAGTCGGGCCGGCGTCGCATCACGCAGCTGACGCGCTACGTAACGGTGGGCCTGGCGCTGTTCCAGTCCTTCGGCGCCGCCGTGGCGCTGGGCAATGGCGGCATGACCAACGCCAAGGGGCTGTTCGACTGGCTGATACCGGCCACCATCACCATGACCACCGGCACCATGTTCCTGATGTGGCTGGGCGAGCAGATCACCGAGCGCGGCGTCGGCAATGGCATCTCGATGATCATTCTCTCGGGCATCGTCGCCGGGCTTCCGGGCGCCGTGGGCCGCACTTTCGAGTCGGTCAGCACCGGCGAGATGAACCCGCTGTTCGCGATCCTGCTGATCGGTATCGTCATCGGCGTGACCGGCTTCTGCGTCTTTGTCGAACGCGCGCAGCGCCGCATCACGGTCAACTACGCCAAGCGCCAGGTCGGCCGGCGCATGTATGCGGGCCAGAGCAGCCATCTGCCCTTCAAACTCAATATGTCGGGCGTGATTCCGCCGATTTTCGCCTCCAGCCTGCTGCTGTTCCCGGCCACCATCGCCAGCTTCTTCGGTTCCAACCCCGATTCCCGCTTCAGCGAAGTGCTGCAGAACATCGCCACCTCGCTCGGCTACGGTCAGCCGGCGCACCTGGTGCTGTATGCCACGCTGATCGTGTTTTTCTGCTTCTTCTACACCGCGCTGGTGTTCAATTCGCGCGAAACGGCGGATAATCTGAAGAAGTCCGGGGCCTTCATTCCCGGCATTCGTCCCGGACAGCAGACCGGCGAGTACATCGACAAGGTGCTCACCCGCCTGACCCTCTGGGGCGCCATTTACATCATGGCGGTGTGCCTCGTGCCGGAGATCCTGGTCTCCTCGCAGGGCGTGCCGTTTCAGTTCGGCGGCACATCGCTGCTGATCGTCGTCGTCGTGGTGATGGATTTCATGGCGCAGCTGCAGGCGCACATGATGTCCCACCATTACCCGGGCCTGATGAAGAAGGCCAATCTTCTGGGCGGCGGCCGCAGCGGCTCCGCGTGATCGCAGGTGAGACATGAAAGTACGTCCGTCAGTCAAGAAAATCTGCAAGAACTGCAAGATCGTGCGGCGCCGCGGCGTCGTGTTCGTGATTTGCAGTACCGATGCGCGCCACAAGCAGCGCCAGGGGTGAGGTAGAACAGCAATGGCACGTATAGCCGGTATCAACATCCCAATGAACAAGCACGTCAGCATCGGGCTGACGAGCATCTTTGGCATCGGGCGCTCACGCGCGCTGCTGATCCTCGAGAGCGCGGGCATCGCCCCGACCACGCGCGTCAAGGATCTGACCGACGCTGAAGTCGCGGCCATCCGCTCCGCGCTGGCCAAGTGGCCCGTCGAGGGCGACCTGCGACGCGAAGTGTCGATGAACATCAAGCGGCTCATGGACCTGGGCACCTGGCGGGGCATGCGGCACCGCAAGGGACTCCCGGTGCGGGGCCAGCGCACGCGCACCAATGCCCGCACCCGCAAGGGCCCGCGCAAGCAAGCCGTGAAGCTGAACGCACCGCCGGGCAAGACCTGAGCCCGGAGATGAACACTATGGGTACCCATTTGACCTTGAGAATGCACGCAGGCGACCACATTTATGGCTGATCCGAAGACATCGCAGCAAACGGCCGGCGCTGGCGGGGCCAAGAAGCCCAAAAAGGCGCGCAAGAACGTGCTCGACGCGATCGCGCACGTGCATGCCTCATTTAACAATACGATCATCACGATCACCGACCGGCAGGGCAACACGCTCTCCTGGGCCACCTCCGGTGGCTGCGGTTTTCGTGGTTCGCGCAAGAGCACGCCCTTTGCAGCCCAGGTGGCCGCAGAGAAGGCCGGCAATGCGGCCCAGGAGCATGGCGTCAAGAACGTCGAGGTTCGGGTCGGCGGCCCCGGTCCCGGGCGCGAGTCGGCGGTGCGCGCCCTGAATGCCTGCGGTCTGAAGATTACGAGCATCTCCGACGTGACGCCGATTCCGCACAACGGCTGTCGTCCGCCGAAGAAGCGTCGCGTTTAAGGCGGCGAAGGAACACACATGGCGCGATATATTGGCCCGACCTGCAAACTCGCCCGGCGCGAGGGTACCGATCTGTTTCTCAAGAGCGGCGCCAAGCCGCTCGAGAGCAAGTGCAAACTGCAGGTGCCCCCTGGCGGCATCAAGGGTGAGCGCCGGCAGCGGCTCTCCGACTACGGCCTGCAGCTGCGCGAGAAGCAGAAGCTGCGCCGCATGTACGGTGTGCTGGAGCGGCAGTTCCGTAATTACTACCAGGCCGCGGCGCGGCGCACCGGCGCCACCGGCGAGACGCTGCTGAAGCTGCTCGAAAGCCGCCTGGACAATGTGGTCTACCGCATGGGTTTTGCGTCCACTCGCGCCGAAGCGCGCCAGCTGGTCGGGCACAAGTCCATCGTGGTCAATGCCAAGGTCGTGAGCATCGCTTCGTACCAGTGCCGTGCGGGCGATGTGGTTGAGATTCGCGAGAAGTCGCGCAAGCAGCTGCGTATTCAGAGCGCGCTTGCGGTGGCCGCGCAGGTCGGGTTTCCCGACTGGCTCGAGGTCAACGACAAGGAGTTTCGCGGCGTGTTCAAGACGGTGCCGGCGCGCGAGGACGTGCTGCCGGACATCAACGAGAACCTGGTCGTCGAACTGTATTCGAAGTAGTCGATTTTTAGCTTGGGGTGATGTAGCAATGCAAGCATCAGTGTCGGAATTCTTGAAGCCTCGCGTCGTCAAGGTGCAGCCAGTGGCACCGCGTCAGGCGCGTGTGGTCATCGAGCCGTTCGAGCGCGGATTCGGCCATACGCTCGGCAACGCGCTGCGGCGTGTGCTGCTGTCCTCCATGCCCGGTGCGGCCATCACCGAGGTGGAGATCGATGGCGTGCTGCACGAGTACACCAGTATCGAGGGTGTGCAGGAGGACGTGGTCGATGTGCTGCTGAACCTCAAGTCAGTCGCGCTGCGCATGCATTCGCGCAACAGCGCCGAGCTGCGATTGCACAAGAAGGGCCCCGGTCCGGTCACGGCCGGTGACATCCAGGCCGATCACGACATCGAAGTGGTCAATCCCGACTTCGTGATCGCCAATCTGACCAAGGCCGGTGAGCTGAATATGCTGCTCAAGATCGAGCGCGGCCGCGGCTATCGTCCGGCGGTACAGCGCGTCGCCTTCGAGGAGCAGAGCCGCCCGATCGGCCGCCTGCTGCTGGATGCCTCCTTCAGCCCGGTGCGCCGCGTGACCTACTCGGTCGAAGCCGCGCGCGTCGAACAGCGCACGGATCTGGACAAGCTCATCATCGATATCGAGACCAATGGCACGATCGAGCCGGAAGAGGCTATCCGTCGCGCCGGCGGCATCCTCAAGGACCAGCTGTCGGTATTCGTCGACCTGCAGGGCGAAGACGAAGCGGTGGCGAAGACCACCGAAATGCAGTTCGATCCGATCCTGCTGCGGCCGGTGGATGAACTGGAGCTCACGGTGCGCAGTGCCAACTGCCTCAAGGCCGAGAACATTCACTACATCGGCGACCTGGTGCAGCGTACGGAAGTCGAACTGCTGCGCACGCCCAACCTCGGCAAGAAGTCGCTGACCGAGATCAAGGAAGTGCTGCAGAGCCACGGCCTCATGCTCGGCATGCGGCTGGATGGCTGGCCGCCCGCCGGGCTCAAGCACGAAGAAGAGAGCAGCGGGCTCATCTGAGCTGCGGGCTCATCTGAAGAGAGAAACTCATGCGTCACAAGCTTTCCGGTCGCCAGCTATCCCGCAATGCCCCGCATCGCCACGCGATGCTGCGCAATATGGCGGCCTCGCTGCTGCGGCACGAGACCATCCGCACCACGCTGCCCAAGGCGAAGGAATTGCGACGCGTTGTCGAGCCGTTGATCACGCTGGCGAAGGTCGACAGCCAAGCGCATCGCCGCCTGGCGCTGGCGCGTCTGCGCGACACCGAGGTGGTGGTGAAGCTGTTCGGTGACCTCGGCCCGCGCTTCAAGGCGCGACCGGGCGGTTACACCCGCATCCTGCACATGATGCCCCGGGCCGGCGATGCCGCGCCGATGGCGCTGATGCAGCTGGTAGACGGCCCCGTCACTGCGGAGGCTGCCAAGGAAGAACCCGCCAAGGCGAAGCGCGCGCGAAAGAAGGCGCCAGCCAAGAGCGACGCCGCCGCGCCCAAGCGCAAGGCCGCTGCGGCCTGAGGAGCGAGGTCACGTCCGACGCCAAGGGCGTCGGGCGCGCTCCTACACCGGCCCAGGACTGGCGGCGGCACGCCTGCTGCGGCGCGCACTGCAGTTTAAAATGCCCGAAATACCCTATAGAATCAGAAATCGCGACTTTTATCGCGCTTAACTACTGGCTCGATTGCGTTCGATCAGGTCGGCTTACTTACCTACCATTCTGGGGATTCATCGATGAACACAAAGCTTGCTCTTAGCGCTATTGCGGCGGCGCTCGTGCTCTCCGCTTGCAGCAGCAGCCAAGATTCCGCGACTCCCGCCGCTTCGCCGCCGCCTGCGGCAGCCCCCTCGGCAATGCCGGCCGCACCGGCCGACAGCAGCAGCAGCGGTGGTGCCATGGCCCCGGCTCCGGCCGCGTCATCCTCGTCCGGTAGCTGAGGCCAGCGCTGGAGCTTAGGCCCACCTTAAGGCCACGAAGCTCGCTGCAAAGCCCGCGCAGGCCGGATCACTCCGGTCTGCCGGGCTTTCCTGTTTCTAATCTTCACCATGCCTCAAGTCACTCTCAGGGACAGCCGCGGCGTTCGCACCGACCGCAACTGGATCGAAGGCGTCTATCGCGACTACCTCAACGACCTGGCGCCGGCCGCGACGGGTATCTTTCCGACGCTCGGAGAAGTGGGCCATCGCGAGCCGGATCAGCTGCAGCGCTGGTACGACGATCGCACCGCCCAGGTACTCACGATTCTTTACAGTGAGGAGCCCGTGGGATTCGCGATGGTCCGGCGTCGCTCAGCCTCCTCGGCGA
>Ga0181525_10001963_pt1 | contig 17255 bp, 17 predicted proteins | sample PEATcosm2014_Bin_48_FD_121100 | JGI IMG/M metagenome (GOLD analysis project Ga0181525, IMG submission 121100) | Peatland microbial communities from MTU Mesocosm Facility, Houghton, MI, USA - PEATcosm2014_Bin06_10_metaG | ecosystem: Environmental > Terrestrial > Soil > Wetlands > Peat | place...
GCCCGTCAAAAAGATCATTTTGCAATTTGCAGAAAAACTTCTTTCGCTTTTTTTGCGGCCTCCGAAGGACTGGAAGCAGAAACAGAAACCGGAATAATAAATGGAAGCAATCCCATTTGGCCGTCGATAGGTTTAACTGCGAAGTTGACGATATAATTCGTGTCCCACCTCTGCTGTTCAACTGTAGAAATCAAGACTTCAAACGGCATTACACACCTATGATAACGTACAGTCACTATTAGTAACACTGCGAGGCGGCCATTGCCAGAGAAAAATCATACGTCGAGCTGCATGTCTAAAACACCGCATTTTCCAATCCCCCAGGTCCAAAACCAACGGGGCTCCGGGCCTCAGGCCCGGCCTGGGGTGCAGGGGGACGGCGTGGGGTATTAGGGGCGAAGCCCCTAAGTCTTCCCGAGCGAAAAATCCACCACCTGCGCCGCGCCGGCAAACTGCACGGTGCTTGCCCGCGCCGCCGCCTGCGCCAAAACCTTGCCGCGCCGCACGACATACAGCCGCTCCGCGCACAGCCGTATCGCCTCAATCGGCTCCGCCGCCTGCAACACCACAAAATCGGCGAAGCATCCGGGCGCGATGCCATACCCCCGCAAGTTCAAAATCTTCGCCGGATTCTCGGTCACGGCGGCAAAGCAGTTGCGCATTTCCGCCACCCCGGTGAGTTGCCCCACATGCAGCGCCATCTTGGCCACTTCCAGCATGTCGTGGCTCCCCAGCGGATACCAGGGGTCCATCACGCAATCATGGCCAAATCCCACAGTCACGCCCGCCGCCATCAGCTCTTTCACCCGCGTCATGCCGCGCCGTTTGGGGTAGCTGTCGTGGCGGCCCTGGAGCGTAATGTTGATCAGCGGATTGGCGATGGCGGCGACCCCAGCCTCGCGGATCAGCGGGATCAGCTTGCTCACGTAATAATTATCCATGCTGTGCATGGAGGTCAGATGCGACCCCGCGACCCGCCCCTGCATCCCCAGCCGCACCGTCTGCGCACTCAGCGTCTCGATATGCCGTGACATCGGATCGTCGCTCTCATCGCAATGCATATCCACCAGCAGCCCGCGCTCGGCGGCGATGGCCATCAGCGCCTTCACGCTGGCCGTGCCGTCTTCCATGGTGCGTTCAAAATGCGGAATCCCGCCCACCACATCCACGCCCTTATGCAGCGCCCGGCGCAGGTTCTCCTCGGACTTCGCATAGCGGAAAAACCCGTCCTGCGGAAACGCCACGAGTTGAATGTCCAGATACGGTTTCATCTCGTCGCGCAGCGCCAGCAGCGCATCCACCGCCAGCAGCCGGTCGTCGCATATATCCACGTGGCTGCGGATGGCCAGGGTGCCGCGCGCCATCGCCCACAGGCAAAGCTGCTTGGCCCGCGCGTAAATCGCCTCCTGTGTCAGCGAGGGTTTCAGCTCCCCCCACAGCGCAATCCCCTCCAGCAGCGTGCCGGACTGGTTCATGCGCGGCAGGCCGAGGGAGAGCGTCGAATCCAGATGCACATGCGCATCGACAAAGGGTGGGCAAACCAGCCGCCCCCGGGCGTCGATCTCCGCCACCGCCCCGGCGGCCAAATTCGGCTCCACGGCGACAATTTTGTCGCCCATCACCCCGATATCCACCGCCATCTGCCCATCGGCCAGATTGGCGCCACGAATAATCAGGTCCAGCATGTCATTTCCGGTTGCGTTCATATGCACAGATTGGCCGCACCCTGGTTGCCGTGCAAGCTGGGCATGGTACACCCACCCCATGCAAAAAGCCCTGTTCCTGCTCCTGCTCCCATTAGCCGCCTGCACCCTGCCGGGCCGGCAGAATTTCGCCCCCACGCCCGTGGCGGCAAACAGCGCGGATATTACCGCGACAGGGGCTTTTAAAAACCGCATCCCGCTGGTCATCATCCAGCCCGGCACCACGGATTTTGCCGCGCCCGTGGCGGACGCCGTGCGCCAGGCGCTGGCGATCAAACCCAGCGCCGCCTTCCTCGTCGACGCCCGCGCCCCAGGCGCCGGCCTCAAGACGCTGACCGCCACCGCCACCGCCGTTTCCCAGTCCATCGTGGCCGACGGCGTCGCCCCCGGCAATGTCAGCCTCATGGCCAGCAGCACGGGCCACGGCGCGGGCGTTTACGTCTACGTCAAATGAGTTTCTTCTCTTCCGCCGCCACGGCGCTGATGCCCGCCATGCGCCTGCTCGACCCCGAGACCGCGCACATGCTCTCCCTGCACGCGCTGCGCCTGGGCCTTGCCGGACATGACACCACCCCAGACGACCCCATCCTCGCCACCCCCGCCTTTGGCCGCGTTTTGCGCAACCCCATCGGCCTGGCCGCCGGGTTCGACAAAAACGCCGCCGCCGTCACCGCGCTCGGCCATCTCGGCTTCGGCTTCGTTGAGGCTGGCACCGTCACCCCCCGCCCGCAGCCGGGCAACCCCAAGCCGCGCATGTTCCGCCTGGCCGAGGACGAAGCCGTCATCAACCGCATGGGCTTTAACAATGCGGGCCTGGAAGTGTTCCTGCGCAACCTGCAAAAAGCCGACCGGAGCCAAACGGCCCTGGGCGCGAATGTCGGCATCAACAAGGAAGGCGCCGACCCTGAGCGCGACTACCCCGCTCTGGTCAACGCCGTCTCCCCCCATGCCGACTACGTGACGATCAACATCTCCTCCCCCAACACCCCCGGCCTGCGCGACCTGCAATCCGAAGCCCGCCTCACCGCCATCCTCGAAGGCGTGCGCACCAGCAAACCCCTCTTCGTCAAAATCGCCCCGGACCTCTCGGAAGAAGGTCTGGAAGCCGTCATCGCCACGGCGCTCGCCCAGAACGTGACCGGCCTCATCATCTCCAACACCACGCTCGCCCGCCCGGCCACGCTGGTCAGCCCGCAAAAAGCCGAATCCGGCGGCCTCTCCGGCGCACCCCTGTTCGCCCCCAGCACCGCCATGCTGGCGCGCGCGTACAAACTCGCGGGCCAAAAGCTCACCCTCATCGGCGCCGGCGGCATCTTCACCCCGGAAGACGCCCTGGCCAAAATCATGGCGGGCGCCTCGCTCATCCAGCTTTACACCAGCTTCGGCTATCGCGGCCCCGCCCTCGTCCCGCATCTTAAAACCGGCCTCGCCGCCCTACTGCGCGCCAACGGTTTTTCGTCCGTGCAAGCCGCCGTGGGAGCCACCGCATGACCGGCTTCGCCCCCCTGGCCGAGCGGTACGACGGCTTCATCGTCGACCTCTGGGGCGTCGTCCATAACGGCGTCGCGCCCTATCCCGGCGTGCTGGACGCCCTCTCGCGCCTCCACGCCGCCGGCAAGCCCGTGGTCTTCCTCTCCAACGCCCCGCGCCGCCCCTCCGGCATCGCCCGCGCGCTGTCCGCCATGGGGATCACGCCCAATTTCTACACCGGCATCATGTCCAGCGGCGAAGCCGTCCACCTGGCCCTGCGCGACCGCACCGACGAATTCGCCACCCTGGGCACGAAATTCTATCATCTCGGCCCCGAGCGCGACCGCGACGTCTTCGACACGCTCGGCCTCGAAGAAGTCCCCCGCCCGGAACACGCTGACTTCCTCCTCAACACCGGCCCCGACGACCTGCTCGGCCCGCACGACGCCACCCTCTACGACCCCGTGCTGCATGAAGCCCTGGCCAACGGCCTGCCCATGGTCTGCGCCAACCCGGATTTTGAGGTCCTGCGTGACGGCCACCGCATCATCTGCGCCGGGCTCCTCGCCCAAACCTACGCAGCCCAAGGCGGCCGCGTCATCCAGCGCGGCAAGCCGGACCCCGCCATCTACACGCCGACCCTCGCCCTCCTCGGCACCGAAAAACCCCGCACCCTTGCCATCGGCGATTCGCTGCGCACGGACATCGCCGGGGCCAAAGCCGCAGGCATCGACGCGCTATGGGTGCTCTCCGGCATCCACGCGCTGCACCCGGACCATGCCCCTGCCGAAGCCGAGGCCGCCGGGCTTGCGCCGGTCGCGATTCTTTCAGGATTTTCCTGGTAGGAAGCAGTTCTTTTTTGAACCATTTTGCGCGGCCCGATTCAGACCTCGCTGACGCTCAGTCATCGGGACGCGGCGAACCAAAAAACTTCGGCTAACTGCGGGCCATGAAGGCGCCAACGCCCGCAGTTTATAAAGTTTTTTTGCTTCTTTTTGTTCACAAAAAGAAGTCTTCTTTCACTCCATCTCCCCCAAATAACGCTGCATATACCGTTCCGGCCCCAGCTTGCCGATCACCTCCACCTGGGTCTCCAGAAAATCGATATGCCCTTCCTCATCATGCAGCAGGCTCTCAAACAAATCGCGTGACACATAATCACGTGCCGAGGCGCAAAAGCTTGCTGCCTCCACGTAAAGCGCGCGTGCCGCCAGTTCCGCTTCCAGGTCGCGGCTGATCACTTCCGGGACGTTCTTGCCGATGCGCAGTGCGCCCAGGGTTTGCATGTTGGGGAAGCCTTCGAGGAAGAGGATCCGCTCAATAAACCGGTCGGCATGGCGCATTTCCTCGATGGATTCCGCCCGCCATTTTTTCGCCAGCTGCTTCACGCCCCAGTTTTCCAGCAGGCGGAAATGCAGCCAGTACTGGTTCACCGCGGTCAGTTCGTGACGCAAAGCCTCGTTAAGATAGTCGATGACTTTCGGCTCGCCCTTCATGCCCATTCTCCCGCAGGCTATCGGTTGGGGGATAAAATTGTCATCCGCAAGGGCTCGCACTGTCAATCAATTTGTCATGGCGGGAATGTCATGCGGCGGTAGGCACCGCCTTAAATTGGCCGTAAACCATCCTTATACCATCCACTCAGATGGTTTTTGGAGCGAATTGATGCCAGATATTCCCCCGGACCCGCGCCAGAAAGTTGCCGACAGCGAGAAAATCACCATCAACCTGGGCTTTGTCGATCTCGGGCATATCGACCTGCTGGTGCAGGACGGGTTCTATAGCAACCGCACGGATTTCATCCGCACGGCCATCCGCAACCAGTTGGACCGCCACCACGACACGGTCCGCCACTCGGTCTCGCGCCTGCAACTCGACCTCGGCCTGCGGCGGTACAGCCGCGAGGATCTGGAGGCGGCGGTGGCGGCGGGTGAGCCGTTGCAGATCCGCGTGCTGGGTTTGGCGGTGATTGCCGCCGATGTGACGCCCGAGCTGGCGCGTGAGGCCATCGGCTCGCTCTATGTGCTGGGGGCGCTCAACGCCAGCCCGGCGGTGAAGGCTGCGCTCAGCGACCGCAGCACTTAAATTTTTTAAAGGACAATTCCGATGAAATCGCCTGAAGAGATCATCAAACCGGTGCCGTTGATCACCGCGGGGAAATTGGGCGAGGTGATGGCGTTTTTCCGTCGCGTCCTGCCCAGGGTCGCGCCGCCCGAGATCAAGCGCGTCATCCCGTTCATCCCCATCAAGCCGGCCGGCGGCAAGTTCGAGGAGCGCATTTTCACCAGCGAGACCGGGCAGCGCCGCTATAAGCTGTTTATCCCCAGCGCCTATTACGGCCAGGCGATGCCCCTGGTGGTCATGCTGCACGGCTGCACCCAGTCGCCAGACGATTTTGCTGCCGGAACCCGGATGAACGAGCTGGCCGAGGCGCAGAATTTTCTGGTCGCCTATCCGGCGCAAAGCCGCAGCGCCAACATCACCAAATGCTGGAACTGGTACAATCCCGGCAACCAGCGGCGCGAGGGTGGCGAACCTGCGCTGATCGCGGGCATCACCCGGCAGGTGATGCAGGATTTCGCCGTGGAGCCGGGCGCCGTATTCGTCGCGGGCCTCTCCGCAGGCGGGGCGCTGGCGGCGGTAATGGCGGCAACCTACCCCGAGCTTTACGCCGCCGTGGGCGTGCATTCCGGCCTGGCTTGCGGCGCGGCCAGCAATTTAGCCTCCGCCACCCTGGCGATGCGCCGTGGCCGCCCGGCGGCGCGCGGCGATCTGCCGCCGAACGCCGCGCTGGTCCCCACCATCGTCTTCCAGGGCGACCAGGACACCACGGTAAACCCGGTGAACGCCGAACAGGTGATCCGCCAGGCCAAGGCGGGAGAGGTGCTGGCCCCCGCCGTCACCGAAGGTAAAACCGTAGACGGCATGACCTATACCAAAACCGTATTAACCGACTCCCATGGCCGGCCGGAGCTGGAGGAATGGATGCTGCACGGCGCCGGCCACGCCTGGTCCGGCGGTAGCCCGGCAGGCTCGTACACCCAGGCGCATGGGCCCGACGCCAGCCGGGAAATGCTGCGGTTTTTTATGGAACACGCCAAGCGGCCACGCGGCGCGCGCTAGACATAGGAAGGTTAGGGGCAGGAAGCAGTTCTTTTTTGAAAAAAAGAACCAAAAAACTTCTGTAAATCTGGGGCAAGGGCGTTGGCCGCGCCAACGCCCATGCCCCAGATTTAGCAGCGTTTTTTGCGCGCTTTTTTGCAAAAAAAGCGCTGCTTTCTTTCCTACAACCTGCCCGCTAAACGGCTGCGAGAATCAGCGCCAGGGCTGCGGCGCGTTGCTGTGCGCTGGGGGCGAGGCCGCAGAACTTTGCCAGCATGGCGAGATTCGCCTCCGGTGCGGCCAGAATATTCTCATGGCTGAGGAGCAGCGCCGGGCATTGCGCCTGTTCCACGAATTGCGTGATCTCCGCGCCCGCCTGGGCGGCGGCGAAATAAGCCTGGGTCGGATATGGTCCCTCATTGGCCACGGCAACGGGGTCCTGCATGACCATGACCACGCGCGGCTGCCGGAAAATTTCCAGATGCCTGGGCGCAAGCTGGTGCGCCAGCGCGGGGAGCATCACCCCCCAGGGTTTTGCGCCCCGGTTGCGCCGGGCGATGAAGGTCTTCACCAGATCGGTTTTAAGGCCATCCAGCGCCGCCGGGAAATTATCCCGTCCTGGCGCACTATGGATGGCCATGCCAAGCGCATTGAGAATCTCGGCAACAAGGCTGCACCCCGCTTGACCCAGGCCGGAAACAATCGCCGTGACGGCGCCGGAATCGGGGGTTTTAGGCAGCCGGAGCGCCAGGAAGCTGCCGCCTGCCGGAGCGGTTTCCGCCGCCGGAGCGCGGGGCTCCGGGGTAGGCAAATGCCGGGCGATCAAGGCCACGAAATCCCCGGCATTGAGCATTTGCTCCAGCTCTTCCTGCTGAAAAATAATGCCGAGCCGGCCCTCAACTTCTAAAATAATGTTGATATGCTTAAGAGAATCCCAACCGTCCACATGCTCCGGGCGCATGTCCGGGTGCAGAATCAGCTCTGGAGTTTCAAGCTGTGCCGCGACAATCTCATTGAGCAACTGATAGGCTTGGTCCGTCGCGTCTTGGCTGCTGGCGGCCTGGGGGGAGGGCGCCTCGGCTGCTGGCGCCAAAACCTCGGGCAGCTCGGCTTCAGCCGATTTCAGCAGTGCCAGCCACGCCTCGCCATCGCTCCAGTCGCCCGCCCAGGCATCCCCGGACTTCCAGATATACCCCGCGAACAGGTTGGGCTTCAGCTCATGCACCGTGCCCGCCGCGTGCCCCTCCTCCGCCGGTTTAACCCAGAGCAGCGTGTTGGATCCGTGTTTTTGCAACACCTCCAGCAGGGCTTCCACCTCGTAGTGCGGCGAGAGAATAGCCGACTTCCACAGCCAGCGTTTGCCGCCGGTGCGTAACTTGTGCAGCAGCCGGTTGCGCAGAAAGGTGAGCGTGTTGGGAAAATCCTTAAGCCGCTGTTTCGCGCCGGCGAGGTCCATCTCCGAGACCAAAAATCCGGTATGGATTTGCAGCCCGTAATGGGTATTCACCACCCGGTATTCCGGCGCGGCGTTATCCCATTCGGTTTCGGGCGCAAAGATATCGAGTAGCTTGGGCTCGGCCAGGCGGAGGAAATCATCCTCCAGCCCGGCGACGAGCCGGTTCAGCCGTTGCGCCGGATCGCCGGTGAAGGACGAGAACCGCAGCAGATGCGGCTGCATGACGCCTTCATATTGCTGTAGGATGCCAAACTCGCAGCTCTCCCCCAGACTCTCAAACGCCGCGAACAGCGGATAATTCCCAGCGCTGACGGCATGGACGGAAGCGGCATCCCCCTTGGCCCATAAAGCAAGCTCGGCGACGGTGGTGATTTGATCCAGCGCCTCCATCGGTAAGCTGCGCCCCAGCCTTTTCTCCAGCGCCAACGCGGTGGTTACGGTCTTGTTGCTGTTCCAGTTCTCAATGTCGCCCAGGCGCGTATCCGGCCGCCAGTAGATGTCCGGCCGCCCCAGCGCGGTGTGCATAATCTCATTGAGCAGAACGTAATGCTGCTCAAGCACGTTCACTCTATGGGGCATAGAAGAGCGTTCTCACGGGACTCCAACCCGGCCACCGCCGCGCGCAGAGTCTGCGCGCTGTGTTCCAGCGCCTCACTCTCACTGGCCGACATCACCGGCTGCAAGCGGCGAATAATGCCCTGGCGCCCGACGATCACCGGCACCGCGAGTGTGGTGCCGTATTCCGGCACGTAGCAGCCGAGCGGGAAGACTGCGCGCTCGTCGCGCGTCATCGCCTCCACGACGCGCCCGCAGGCCATGCCGATGCCATATTGGCTGGCGCCATTGCCCTCGATAATGGTGAGGTTCGCCTCGCGCACCTGCTTCTCCACCTTGGCTTTAAACGCCGCCATCTGCTCCGGGGGGATCATATCGAGCACCGAAGCCCCGGCGATGCGCGCGGAAGACCACAGCAGCACGCGCGAATTGCCATGCTCGCCCACCACCTGCGCGTCCACCTCGGCAGGATGCACGCCGACTTCCTTGGCGATGTAGAAGCGGAAGCGCAACGTATCGATATACGTACCGGCGCTGATCACCCGGTCATGCCCGGCCAGTTGGCGCGTGAGTTCAGCCAGCGGCTCCGGCGGGTTGGTGATGACCATGATGAGGGCCGTCGGCACCACCGCGATCAGTTGCGGCACAATCTCGCGCAGGGTGCGCGCATTGGCGCCGAGCAGGCGCAGCCGCCCGGCGGGGTCGCTGCGGTCCATCGCCCCCCCGGCCATTTCGTTAATCCCCACCGCGATGAGGATCAGCTCCGCCCCGGCGAGGTCCGCATAAGTTCCGGCCATCATGCGCACGGGCGGGCAGAGCGGCGTGCCGTACTGCATGTCCGTCACCACGCCGGTGGCTTTTTCCCAGACATTGTCGATGACCACAATCTCATGCGCCGCGCCGCGCCCGACGATGGACATGAGACAGGCCGCCCCCACCGCCCCCGCGCCAATCACGCCGATTTTCATCGGCAATCTTCCATTAGCCAGGCCGCGCGGCGGGTTAAAAAATCAGACATTCTCATTGGTGCCCAGGCCCAGCTTGGCGGCCAGGCCGATGCGCTGGAGCTTGCCGGTCGCCCCTTTGGGGATTTCCTTGAGGAACACGACCTTGCTCGGCACCTTAAAATTCGCCAGATGAACGGCGGCAAAACTGCGGATGGATTGCGCGTCCGCCGCATGGCCGTCGCGCAGCACAATCGCCGCCCCCACGCTCTCGCCATAATCCTTGTCCGGCACGCCAAAGGCCAGCGCCTGCTGCACGGCGGGGTGCTCCATCAGCACATTGTCAATTTCCAGCGGCGAGATTTTCTCGCCCGCACGGTTGATCTGCTCCTTCAACCGGCCGGTCAGCCATAAATAACCGCCCGCGTCCAGCCGCCCCTGGTCGCCGGTGCGGAACCAGCCCTTCGTGAAGGCGCTGGCATTGGCGGTGGGGTTGCTCTCATACCCGCTGGTCACGTTGCGCCCGCGAATCACCACCTCGCCGATGGTGTCCGGGGCCAGCAGGTTGCCGTCCTCATCCATAATGGCGACTTCCGGCCCGGCGGCCAGCCCCACCGATCCGGCAAAATGCCGGGCCGGGGGTAGCGGGTTGGAGGTCATCTGGTGCGAGGCTTCGGTCATGCCGTAGGCTTCGATCACCGGCACGCCAAACGCGGCCTCCAGTTCAGTCATCACCTGCGGCGGCAGCGAGGCTGAGGAGGAGCGGATGAAGCGCAGTGTGCTGGCCGCGACAATATCCTTAAACCGCGGCGCCAGCTTCAGAATACCCTGATGCATGGAGGGCACGGCGGTGTACCAGCTGGGCTGGATCTGCTTCAGCCATTCGAAAAACTTCATGCCATCCAGCCCCGGTGCGCAGGCCACCGAACCGCCGGCGGACAGGCTGGAAAGCACGGCCGCGATGAGGCCGTGAATATGAAACAGCGGCATGATGTTGAGGCAGCGATCCTCGGGCGTAAGGCCCAGCGTCGCCGCGATGTTGGCGGCCGAGGCGGTGACATTCGCCTGTGTCAGCGGCACGATTTTTGGCCGCGCCGTGGTGCCGGACGTGTGCAGCACCAGGGCGATATCCTCCGCCAGCGCCGGGCCGGGGAAGCGGGCCGGGCCGGGCGCCATGCCCGGCGCGTGCAGCGTAAAATCCCCCGCCTTATTCCCCTGCGCCACCAGTTCGACAATGGCGACACCAAGACGCTGCGCCACATCGCGCGCGGGTGAGGTGAAACCTTCCGGGATGACGAGCGCCTTGGCGTCGAGATCGGTCAGGTAAAACTCGAACTCAGCGTCCTTATAGGCCGGGTTCAGCGGTGCGGCGGTGGCGTAAGCGCCGATGGCGATAAAGGCCGTGGCCATCAGCGGCCCGTTCGGCACCACCATGGCGATGCGGTCATTCCGGCCAAAGCCGATCCCGTTCAGGTACAAGCCGGTTTGCAGGCAAAGTGCTGCCAGCTCGGCATGGGTTAACCACGCCTGCCCCGGTGCGCCGATGGCCGGGGCGGAGGCCTCGGCAGGAGCAAGAAGTGTAACGAGGGTATCGGCTCGGTCAAATTTCAAAGCAGGTCCACCATGCAAAATAAAAGGCTAATAGGCCGTTCCGGCCGGGGATGCAGGGCGGACATTGTACCGGTTCCCGGGGCTTAATTTCGGTGCTGGTCCGCACAATATCTCAATATTTTGTAATATTCCTTTTACGTTTTAAGGGCATATTCCCGGCCTGTCCAGCCGCATTCGGCGGGCAAAAACACCAAAAACAAAGTCTATTGTACTAATAGGAATAATGTGTATAAGCGTCTTCAAGCCGGGTATCCGGCGTTGTTTTGTCAGGGGATGTTTTTACATGTCGATCACACTCTCGCGCCGCCAAGCCCTCGCCCTCACCGCCGCCGGTGCGGCTGCCCTCTCCGGCACCACCGCCAAGGCTGATGCCACCTCCGAGACCTTGCTCAACGTCTCCTTCGACCCGACCGCCCAGCTTTACGCCGATTACGACACGGTTTTCTCCGCCTATTGGGCCAAAAAGACCGGCGTCACCCCCACGCTGCATTTCTCCCATGGCGGCTCCGGCGCGCAGGCCCGTGCGGTCATCGAGGGTCTGCCCGCCGACGTCGTCACCCTGGCGCTGGCTTACGATATCGACGCCATTGCCAAAACCGGCCTGCTCGCCCCCAACTGGCAGTCCCGCCTGCCGAACAACTCCACGCCCTACACCAGCACCATCGTGTTCCTGGTGCGCGCGGGCAACCCGAAGGGCATTAAGGACTGGGGCGATCTGATCAAGCCGGGCGTGCAGATTGTCGCCCCGAACCCGAAGACCTCCGGCGGCGCGCGCTGGAACGTTCTGGCCGCCTGGGCCTGGGCGCTTAAAGCCAATAACGGCAGCCAGGACGCCGCGTTGGCCTATCTCAAAGCCTTCTTCGCCAACGTGCCCGTGCTCGATGCCGGCGCGCATGGCTCGACCCTGACCTTCACCCAGCGCGGCATCGGTGACGTGCTGGTGGGCTGGGAGTCGGACGCGTATCTCTCGATCAAGCAGGCCGGTGCGGGCAAGTACGAAGTCGTCGTGCCTTCGCTCTCCATCCTGGCTGAACCCCCGGTCGCCGTGGTGGACAAAAACGTGGCCGTGCACGGCACCACGGAGCTGGCCACCGCGTACCTCGAATACCTGTACTCGCCGGAAGGCCAGGACGTGATCGGCCGGAACTTCTACCGCCCGCACGACCCGGTGGCCGCGGCGAAATACGCCCACCAGTTCCCGGCCATCCCGCTCGTCACCGTGGACAAGGATTTCGGCGGCTGGGAAAAGGCGCAGCCGGAATTCTTCGGCTTCGGCGGTCTCCTGGACCAGGCGTTCGGCCAGAGCGGCGCCTCCTTCTTCGGCGCCAGCTAACACCGCATGAGTGCCTCAGTGGCCAGGGCTGGCCGCCGCTTCACGTGGCGCCAGCCCTCCATTCTCCCCGGCTTTGCCCCCAGCCTGACCCTCACCCTGGTCTGGCTGGTTTTCATTGTGCTGGCCCCGCTCGGCGTCATGCTCTGGTTCACTGCGGGCCTGGGCTGGCGTGGCTTTTTTGAAGTCATCACCCGCCAGCGCGTGCTGGGCGACCTGCGGGTCAGCCTCACCACCGCCTTCCTTGCCAGCTTCGTCAACGCGGGTTTCGGCCTGCTGGTCGCCTGGGTGCTGGCGCGCTACGAATTCCCGGGCCGCCGCTTGGCCGACGCGCTGGTCGATCTGCCCTTCGCCCTGCCCACGGCGGTGGCCGGCATCGCCCTCTCCACGCTCTACGCGCCGGATGGCTGGATCGGCAGCCTCCTGGCCCCGCTCGGCATCCAGATTGCCTTCCAGCCGGCGGGCATCGTCGTGGCCATGATGTTCATTTCGCTCCCCTTCATCGTCCGCACGGTGCAGCCGGTCATTGAAGACCTGGAAGTGGAAACCGAGGAAGCCGCCCGCCTGATGGGCGCCTCGGCCTTGCAGATTTTCATGCGCATCAGCCTGCCCGCCATCCTACCCTCGCTGCTCACCGGTTTTGCCCTGGCCTTCGCCCGCTGCCTGGGCGAGTACGGCTCCATCATCTTCATCGCCGGCAACAAGCCGATGATCTCCGAGATCGTGCCCCTGCTCATCGTCGCCCAGCTCGACCAGTTCGACTACCAAGGCGCCACGGCCATCGGCACGCTGATGCTGGCGGTCTCGTTTGTGCTCCTGCTCACCATCAACCTTCTGCAAGCCTGGGTGAGGCGCCGCCATGGGGGTTAGAAACCTGCTCATCGGTACGGCGCTGGCCTTCATGGCGCTGTTCCTGCTCCTGCCGCTGGTGATCGTCTTCGCGCAAGCGCTCTCCGCCGGTTTCGGCGCGTATCTCACCGCCATCACGGACCCCAATGTGGGCGACGCCATCTGGCTCACCCTCATCATTGCTGTCATCGTGGTCCCGGCCAATCTGGTGTTCGGCGTCTGCGCCAGCTGGTGCATCGCCCGCTTTAAATTCGCCGGGCGGGACCTGCTCATCACCCTCATCGACCTGCCGTTTTCCATCTCCCCGGTCATCGCCGGCCTGCTGGAAGTGCTGCTCTTCGGCCTCAACGGCCTGTTCGGCGCGTGGCTCTCCGCCCATAACATCCAGATCATCTTCGCCCTGCCCGGCATGGTGCTGGCGACCCTCTTCGTCACCTTCCCCTTCGTCGCGCGCGAGGTCATTCCGCTCGCCCAGGAGCAGGGCAATGACGAAGAAGAAGCCGCTGTCACGCTCGGCGCCAGCGGCCTGCAAATCTTCTGGCGCGTCAGCCTGCCTAAAATCCGCTGGGGCCTGTTTTACGGCGTGCTGCTCTGCAACGCCCGCGCCATGGGCGAATTCGGCGCCGTCTCCGTGGTCTCGGGCAAAGTCTTCGGTGAGACCGACACGCTCTCGCTCGCCGTCGAATCCCTTTATGAAAGCTACGAAATCCAGGCAGCTTTTGCTTGCGCCTCGCTGCTGGCCATGCTGGCCTTGGTGACGCTGGTGCTGAAAGCAGCACTTGAATGGTGGCACCGCGACGAAATCCACGCTGTCCGACACAAGAAAGCCGCCTGAATCATGACCACTGAGATCGACCTCACCCACGTCTCACGCGCCTTTGGCGGCCATCTGGTGCTGGACAACGTCTCCCTGCACGTGCGCCCCGGCGAACTCCTGGCGCTGCTCGGCCCCTCCGGCTCCGGCAAAACCACCCTGCTGCGCCTCATCGCCGGGCTGGACCAGCCCGATACCGGCATCATCACCATCGGCCAGGACGACCTGACCGCCCGCCACCCCAAGGAGCGCGGCGTCGGCTTCGTCTTCCAGCATTACGCGCTGTTCCGCCACATGACGGTGTTTGAGAACATCGCCTTCGCGCTGCGCATCCGCAAAGCGCCGAAAGCGGAGGTGAAAGCCCGCGTCAACGAACTGCTGAAACTCATCCAGCTGGAAACCCTGGCCTCGCGCTTCCCCGCCCAGCTCTCCGGCGGCCAGCGCCAGCGCGTCGCCCTGGCCCGCGCCCTGGCCAGCCAGCCCCGCGTCCTGCTGCTCGACGAACCCTTCGGCGCACTGGACGCCGTGGTTCGCCGCGACCTGCGCCGCTGGCTGCGCCAGCTGCACGAGGAAATGCACATCACCACCCTCTTCGTCACCCACGACCAGGAAGAAGCCTTCGACCTCGCCGACCGCGTGGTGATCATGAACGGCGGCAAAATCTGCCAGCAAGGCACGCCGATCGACATCTACCAAAGCCCGGCCAACGTCTTCGTCCACGAGTTCCTGGGTGAGAGCAACCCCATCCCCAGCCACGTCATCGGCGGCATCGTCCACGCCAACGCAGGCTTCCCCCTCGGCGAAACCCCCGCCCCCGACGGCCCGGCGCAAACCTTCATCCGCCCGCACCACGTCATCGCCCTGCCCAACCCCGCCGGCCCCTGGCGCATCACCCGCATCGCCGCCACCGGTGCCCAGGCGCGCATCAGCGTCACCCGCAACGCCACCACCTTAGAAGCCGCCCTAACCGCCGACGCCCTGCTCGACTCCGGCCTCGCCACCGGCATGCCCGTAAACATCGTCTTCGCCGGCGGCACCGTCTTCAACCCCGAAGGCACAACCCCCCTCAAACTCGCCCCCCTCAAACCCGCCCTGGCGCAATTGCGCCGGTAGTTCCGGGGATAAGGGAAGCAAGGCCAGGGGGCGCTGCCCCCCTGGCCTTACTTCCTTCACCCCGGAACCCCCGGCGCCAATTGATACAGCGTGGTCTTAATGATGGCGTCGAACTGGGGGACGCGGCAGAGTTCTTGTTCGGAGACGACTTTCAGTTTGAAGGGCGGCCAAGTGAGGTCCACGCCGCTGCCGTTGAGCAGTCTGGTATCGGAGTTGGTGGGCTGGTCGAGGTTACGGATGTAGTTTTCGCCATCCGGCAGGTGTTCGGTGAGGACGAGGTATTGGTATTTCGCGGCGATTTGCGGCAGGGCGGCTCTGATTCTTTCATTGGAGAGATGTTGCAGCACCTGCCGGATGAACACGATTTTGGCGGGCGGCAGTTCGTCCTGGGTTAGATCCAGGTGGCGGAACTCGACGTCCAGCGCCTTGAATTTTTGTTGATTGAAGCGGATGAGCGGTTTCACGATATCGCAGGCGATGTAGTTGCCGCAAAGCGCCCGCAGGTTGGCGCCGATGGCGAAATCGCCGCAGCCGAGATCGGCGACGTCCGGTTTTTCCTCGAAGCTGGAGAGAAATTCCCGCATGGCGGTCAGGTAGGTCTGCACCACGGCGTCTTCGTGCGAGCCGGGTCCCGAGTAAAATTTTTGGTCCGGGTCCGGCGATCTTCCCCAAAGGCTGGTGGCGTAGATTTGCTCGAAAACCTGCCGCGTGGAGCGGCGGCGGTTCCGGCGTCTGGCTTGGATGGCGCGCACCAGGCGGCACGGCAGAATGGATTTGAGGATTTTTTTAATCAGGCGCATGGGGGCTCGTGTGGCAGTTTCTGGCGTGCTTTATGCTGCCAAAGCGCGTGCGCGCTATATATCGTTAAACAAGATGGTATCCATATAAATATATAGGCTATTACGCGAGGTCGGCAGGCTCATATAGAGCGTCAGGTTAATCGCCCAATTAAGGACCCCGCACATGAAACTCCTGCACATCGACTCCAGTATTCTCGGAGAAAATTCCGTCTCCCGCGGCCTCACTGCCGGCATTGTCGCGCGCCAGAAAGTCCTGCACCCCGGGCTGGAAGTGACGTATCTCGACCTCGCCACCCAGCCGCCGCTGCATCTTTCGCCCGCTCATATCGGCGCCCTGTTCGGCCACCCGCCCACCGACGCCGCCACAATCTCCGACCTTGCCGCCACCTCGCCCTTCATCGACGACCTCCTGGCCGCCGACATCATCGTCATCGGCGCCCCAATGTATAACTTCACCCTCCCCAGCCAGCTCAAAGCGTGGATCGACCGCGTGCTCGCCGCCGGCAAAACCTTCAAATACGGCCCGGACGGCACGCCGGTCGGCCTCGTTCCCCCCGGCAAAAAAGTCTTCATCGCCTCGGCTCGCGGCGGCGCCTATTCCGAGGGTTCGCCCGCCGCTTTTCTGGACCACCAGGAAACCTATCTGAAGAGTGCGCTCGCCTTCATCGGCCTCACCGACGTCACCGTCATCCGTGCCGAGGGCGTTGCCGTACCGGACCTCAAGCCCACCGCCATCGCCAACGCGCAGGCGCAAATCGCCGCTCTCGCCGCTTAATTCAAGGAACTCAGCATGTTTAAATCCCTTCTCCTCGCCGCCACCCTGCTGGCCACCCCGGCGCTCGCCCAGGCCCAACAGGTCGCGCGCATTAACAGCGTCCCCGCCAACGTGCAGCCCGGTAATTACACCGTCGAGACCACCCACACCCGCCTGCTCTTCGCGGTTTCCCACATGGACTTCACCACCTGGTATGGCGAGTTCACCCACATCACCGGCACGCTGACGCTCGACCCGCAAGATGTCGCCGCCACCAAGCTCGATGTGATCATCCCGGCCAACACCATCTCCACCAGCAACACCAAGCTCGACGGCGAGCTGAACAGCCCGAAATGGCTGGACACGACCCAGTACCCGACCATCGAGTTTAAATCGACGCAGGTGGTGCGCACCGGCGTGGACACCGCGAACGTCACCGGCGACCTCACCTTCCACGGCGTCACCCGCCCGGAAACCCTGAGCGTCACCTTCAACGCCTCGGGCGTCAACTTCCTCACCAAGCAATACACCGTCGGCTTTAACGCCACCGGCCAGATCAAGCGCAGCGACTTCAACGAGTCCACCTACGTCCCGGTCATCGGCGACGACGTCACGCTCATCATCAGCGCGGCGTTCGTGAAGCCGTAAGATGCCGGAGGAACGCTATACCGGCGTGGCGATCACCCTGCATTGGGTGATCGCGCTCGGCATCCTGGCGCAGATCGTCATGGGCCTCGCCATGACGCATCTGGCC
>Ga0181525_10001964_pt1 | contig 17254 bp, 25 predicted proteins | sample PEATcosm2014_Bin_48_FD_121100 | JGI IMG/M metagenome (GOLD analysis project Ga0181525, IMG submission 121100) | Peatland microbial communities from MTU Mesocosm Facility, Houghton, MI, USA - PEATcosm2014_Bin06_10_metaG | ecosystem: Environmental > Terrestrial > Soil > Wetlands > Peat | place...
GGCTCCTGCGCAAGTTCGAGACTGCCAAGGATCTGGTGCCGCGGCCGTTGCAGGCGGATTGCAAAAAAGCGACGAAATACGGCGTGATCTATTTCGGTTCGACGTCGCCTGCCATGGACGAGGCGATCGAAATTCTCGAAGCGGATGGCCACGCGCTCGATCGGCTTCGGGTGCGCGCCTTCCCGTTCCATTCCAGCGTCACGAGCTTCATCGGCGAACACGATTTTATCTTCGTCGTCGAGCAGAACCGCGATGCGCAGTTGCGCTCGCTGATCGTCAACGAATGCAACGTCGATCCGGTGCGGCTCGTTCCGGTGCTGCACTACGACGGCACGCCGATCACCGCGCGCTTCATCGCCGGCGCCATCGCCGACCGGCTCGACGCGCTCAAAGTGACGCCGCTGCGCAAGGGAAAGGTTGTGTCATGACCTATCTCGCCAAGCCGAAATTCCACCATCCCGATCTGCCGAAGAACGAGCTCGGCTTCACCCATCGCGACTATGAGGGCGCGGTGTCGACGTTGTGCGCCGGCTGCGGCCACGACTCGATTTCATCCTCGATCATCGAAGCCTGCTTCGAGCTCTCCATCGCGCCGCACCGGGTGGCGAAACTCTCCGGCATCGGCTGCTCGTCAAAGACGCCGACCTATTTCCTCGGCAACTCGCACGGCTTCAATTCGGTGCACGGCCGCATGCCGTCGGTCTTGACCGGCGCCAACCTCGCCAACCGCGATCTGTTTTATCTCGGCGTGTCCGGCGACGGCGATTCCGCCTCGATCGGCTTCGGCCAGTTCGCCCACGCCATCCGCCGCGGCGTCGATATGGTCTATATCGTCGAGAACAACGGCGTTTACGGCCTGACCAAGGGGCAGTTCTCGGCCACCGCCGATCCCGGCTCGAAGTCCAAGCGCGGCGTGGTCAATACCGATACCGCGATCGACATGGTGGCGATCGCGCTGCAGCTCGGCGCGACGTTCGTCGCCCGCTCGTTCTCCGGTGACAAAAAGCAGCTCACTCCGCTGATCAAGGCGGCGATCGAGCACAAGGGCGCCGCCTTCATCGACGTGATCTCGCCCTGCGTTGCCTTCAACAATCACGCGGGCTCCACCAAGAGCTTCGATTACGTGCGCGAGCACAACGAATCGGTGAACCGGCTCGATTTCATTTCCGGCCGCGCACCGATCAAGGTGGATTACGAGCCGGGCAGCGTCGAGCTCGTGATGCAGCACGACGGCTCGACGCTCGCGCTGCGCAAGCTCGATGCCGACTATGACGTGCACGACCGGCTGGCGGCGATGACCTTCCAGCAGCTTCATGCCGCCAAGGGGCAGATCGTGACCGGGCTGCTATACGTCGCCGCCGAGGCCGAGGATTTGCACGGCAATCTCAACACGGTGGAAGCACCGCTCAACACGCTTTCCGAAAAAGAGCTCTGCCCCGGCTCGGCGGTGCTGGACAAGTTCAACGCTTCTTTACGCTGAACTCTCTCAGCCGATCGCCAAAATTTCACCTCTCCCCCCGGGAAGAGGTGAAGAGGAAAGGGGCGACTTGCAGAATCACTCCTCTGGCGCGTCGACGATCGGGTCGTAGCGCGCGGCGTCCAGCCCGAGCAGGTTCCACGATTGCTGCACGTGCGGCGGCAACGGCGCGGTGGCGTCGATGATCCCGCCGCGCGGATGAGGCACCACGATGCGGCGAGCGAGCAGATGCAATTTGTTCTGCATGCCACCCGGCAATTGCCAGTTCTCCAGCGAAAAATATTTCGGATCGCCGACGATCGGATGGCCGATGTGCGCCATATGCGCGCGCAATTGATGGGTGCGGCCGGTGACCGGCTTGAGCGACAGCCAAGATAACAGCGGCCCCGACGTTTCCACCACCGCGTAATAGGTCACGGCGTGGCTTGCGCCTTTTTCGCCGTGGCGGGCGATGCGCATGAACGATTCTTCCTCGCGCTCTTCCTTGGCGAGAAAAGTCGAGATGCGGCCCTGCTGCACCTTTGGCACGCCGGCGACCAGCGCCCAGTAGATTTTGCGCGCCGAGCGCGAGCGGAAAGTTTTCGAAAGCGCCGCGGCGGCAAAGCGGGTCTTGGCGACCAAAAGACAGCCGGCGGTGTCCTTGTCGAGCCGATGAACGAGCCGCGGCCGCTGGCCGTGCGCATCGCGCAAGACCTCGAGCATGCCGTCGAGGTGGCGCGTGGTGCCGGAGCCGCCCTGCACGCTGAGCCCCATCGGCTTGTTGAACACGAGCACATCGGCGTCTTCGTAGAGCGTGATGGATTTGAGAAACGCGCGGGTCTTGTCGTCGGCTTCGTTGCCGCTCGCGCGGGGCGTCGGCGGCTCGAGCCGGAGCGGCGGAATGCGCACGGTCTGACCGGCTTCGAGACGGTTCTTCGGCTGCGTGCGCTTGCCGTTGACGCGCAGTTCGCCCTTACGGATCACGCGCTGGATATGGGAGAAGCTCAGGCCCGGGAATTTAGCTTCCAGGAACCGATCGACGCGCATGCCGGCTTCGTCGTCGGTGACCGCAACGTTTTGGACCGTTGTCGGCATTGTCGGCGGCGCGACGGGTTTCTTTTCGCCCTCACCCTGAGGTGCCCGCCGCAGGCGGGCCTCGAAGGACGGGCGATCTCGGCCGTCGCCCTTCGAGGGCCGCTTCGCGGCCGCCTCAGGGTGAGGGGTCGCTTTAGGTAGCCGAAACCCCTCACCCGGCGCGCGCTTGCCGCGCTCGCCACCCTCTCCCGCAAGGGGAGAGGGAAACTTCCGGCGATGCCGGCGGGGGTGCCGCGGCCCGCGCGAACCTCTCACGATTGGCCCCGCTCTTTGCGCAGCTTGGCCCAGTAATCCAGGCGCTTTCTGATCTCGCGCTCAAAGCCGCGCTCGGGCGGATCGTAGAAGGTCTGCCGGCCGAGGCTTTCCGGGAAATAATCCTGGCCGGAGAAGGCGTCTTCGGCGCCGTGGTCGTATTCGTAACCCGCGCCATAGCCTTCGCTCTTCATCAGCTTGGTCGGCGCGTTGAGGATATGCTTGGGCGGCAACAGCGAGCCCGCTTCCTTCGCCGTGCGCATGGCGGCGCCGAACGCCATGTAAGTCGCGTTCGATTTCGGCGCCGTCGCGATGTAGATCACCGCTTCCGCCAAGGCCAGTTCGCCTTCGGGCGAGCCCAAGAAGTCGTAGGCCTCTTTGGCCGCATTGGCGACGACGAGCGCCTGCGGATCGGCAAGCCCAATATCCTCCACCGCCATGCGCACGATGCGGCGCGCCAGATACAGCGGGTCCTCGCCGGCATCGAGCATACGCGCAAGATAATAGAGCGCCGCGTCCGCGTCCGAGCCGCGCACCGATTTATGCAGCGCGCTGATCAGGTTGTAGTGGCCGTCCTGCTTTTTGTCGTAGATCGGGGCGCGGCGCTGCACCACCTCCTGCAGCGCGGCAGCATCGAACGTCTCGCCGGCGCGTGCCGCCCGCCAGACCTCTTCCACTAACGTGAGCGCGGCGCGGCCGTCGCCGTCCGCCATGCGAATAAGCGACGCGCGCGCTTCCCCGTCGAGCGGCAGCTTTTTGCCTTCGACCGCCTCGGCGCGTTCGAGCAGCTTCCCGATGGCTGCCGCTTCGAGCGGCTTGAACACCAGGACGCGCGCGCGTGAAAGGAGCGGCGCGATCAGCTCGAACGACGGATTTTCGGTGGTCGCGCCGACCAAGACCACGGTGCCGTCCTCGACCACCGGCAGAAACGAATCCTGCTGCGCCCGGTTGAAGCGATGGATTTCATCGACGAACAGCAGCGTGCCCTGCCCGGTCTCGCGCCGGGCGCGGGCCGCCTCGAACACCTTTTTCAGGTCGGCGACACCGGAAAAGATCGCGGAGATCTGCTCGAAATGCAGCTCGGTGGCGTCCGCGAGCAACCGCGCCACCGTGGTCTTGCCAGTGCCGGGCGGGCCCCAGAAGATGAGCGAGCCGAGCGAGCGCGTCTCCAGCATCCTTGTGAGAATGCCGTCGGGGCCGAGCAGGTGATCCTGGCCGACCACGTCGGCGAGCTTGTCAGGGCGAAGCTTATCCGCGAGCGGGCGCGGCGCGTCATGCTCGAGGCCGGCGGCCGCGAACAAAGTGGGCGAATTTTTCTTCGGGCGTGAACTCATTCATCCACTGAAGGTGACCGATATCTGCTGGCCGCCGCGATTGATGGTGATGCGCCAGAGCCGGCTGGTGCCGCGCGTGACGCGGTCGAGGTCGGTGGATTTTTCAATTTTTTGATTGTTGACCGACACCACGATGTCGCCTTTCTGGAAGCCAACCGATTGGGCGGTCGAGCCGTCGGCGACGCCGACGATGACCACGCCCTGCGCCTGCGGATCGAGGCGCAAATCTTCCGCCAGCGCCGGCGACAGGTTGGCCGCGGTCGCGCCGGTGAACGGCGAGCGGCCGCGGATCTCGACTTCCTCGCGCGGCGTCTCCGGCGCGCTCTGCAAGGCGACGGTCACGGCGGATTCGCGACCTTGGCGCAATAGCCCGATCTGGGCGCTGCCGCCGAGCGGCTTGGTGGCGAAGCGATAGTCGAAAGAATTCGGATCCTCGACGACGGTGCCGTCGACGCTGACGAGCACATCGCCGGTCTTGATGCCGCCGCGCGCCGCCGGACCGTTGGCGGCGACGTTGGCGACGAGTGCGCCGCTCGGGCGTTTCAGCCCCAGGCTTTCGGCGATTTCCGCCGTCACTTCCTGCAATTTGGCGCCCAGCCACGGCCGCTTGACCGCGGCGCTGCCGCCCTTGGCCGAGGCGACGACTACGCGCACCATGTTGGCTGGAATCGCAAAGCCGATGCCCTGCGATCCGCCGGAGCGCGAATAGATCGCGGTGTTGATGCCGACGAGCCGGCCGTTGAGATCGACCAGCGCGCCGCCGGAATTGCCGGGATTGATGGCGGCGTCGGTCTGGATGAAGAACTGATAATCGCTGATGCCGACCTGGGTGCGCGCGACCGCCGAGACGATGCCATGCGTCACCGTCTGTCCGACCCCGAACGGATCGCCGATCGCCAGCACCAGGTCGCCGACCTCGAGCGCGTCGGAATCGGCGAAGTCCAGCACCGGGAATTTCTCGCTGACGCCTTTCAATCGCAGCACGGTAAGATCGCTGTGCTCGTCCTTGAGCGCGATCTCGGCGTCGAACTCGCGCTTATCCGACAGCGCGACCTTGACCTCGCTGGCGCCTTCGATGACGTGGTAATTGGTGACCACAAGCCCGGACGGATCGACGATCACGCCGGAGCCGAGCGAACGCAGCACTTGCTCGCGCGGCACGGCGCCAAAGAACTGGCGGAACAGCGGGTCGTTAATGAAGGGGTTGCGGTTTTCGACAACGCGGGCGGCATAGACGTTGACCACCGCCGGCGCGACGCGCTTGACCACCGGCGCGAACGACAATTGCACCTCGGTCGCCGAGGACGGCACGCGGCGGTCTTCGGCGCGTGCGCCCGCAAGCGACGCGACGAGTATCAGTATGACGGCAAACGCGGCGGAGAGCCTGCGCACATGCGGCATGGAACAGACCCCGAATCGATGCCGTCCGATATAGGCGCGGGCAACCGGCTTTAGAAGGGCGCGCCAGCGCGCCACGAGGCGCTACGCCGCGGCGGGCGCCGTCTCTTCGCTACGCGCCTGCACCGGACCGGAATCCTTGCCCTTGGCCTCGACGTCGCGATCGACAAACTCGATCACCGCGACAGGCGCCGAGTCGCCGTAGCGGAAGCCCGCCTTCATCACCCGCAAGTAGCCGCCGTCGCGGTCCTTGTAGCGCGGACCGATCACCGCGAAGAGCTTCTTGACCGTGGCGAGGTCGCGCAGCTGGGCAATCGCCTGCCGGCGCGCATGCAGGTCGCCGCGCTTGCCGAGCGTGACCAGCTTCTCAACGACCGGGCGCAAGTCCTTTGCCTTCGGCAACGTGGTCGTGATCTGTTCGTGCTTGATCAGCGAAGCGGCAAGGTTGGCCAGCATCGAGCGCCGGTGATCCGACCGGCGGTTGAACTTGCGATGGGTCTTGGCGTGACGCATTTCAGTTATCCTGCGACTTCACTCTTTATCATGTCCGGCTTTTTACCGGGCATCCGCCTCTTAAACCGCAACCGCCGCCTCGTCCAAAAGACGTGGATGGCCGGGACAAGCCCGGCCATGACGGCGCTCAGTAATGATCCTCGAAGCGCTTGGCGAGTTCTTCGATATTCTCCGGCGGCCAGCCGGGCACTTCCATGCCCAAATGCAGTCCCATCTGCACCAGCACTTCCTTGATCTCGTTGAGCGACTTGCGCCCAAAATTCGGCGTGCGCAGCATCTCCGCTTCGGTCTTCTGCACCAGATCGCCGATATAGACGATGTTGTCGTTCTTCAAGCAGTTGGCGGAACGCACCGACAATTCGAGCTCGTCCACCTTCTTGAGGAAGGCCGGATTGAAGGCGAGGTCCGGGATCGGCTCTTGCGTGGTTTCGCGCTTGGGCTCTTCGAAATTCACGAAGACGTTAAGTTGATCCTGCAAGATGCGCGCGGCGTAAGCGAGCGAATCTTCCGGGCTCACCGCGCCGTTGGTCTCAACCTGCAGCGTCAGCTTGTCGTAGTCGAGAATTTGCCCTTCGCGCGTGTTCTCCACCTTGTAGGAGACCTTGCGCACCGGCGAGAACAGGCTGTCGACCGGGATCAGCCCGATTGGCGCATCTTCCGGGCGGTTGCGTTCGGCCGGCACGTAGCCCTTGCCGGTATTGACGGTGAATTCCATGCGGATCTCGGCGCCCTCGTCGAGCGTGCACAGCACCAGATCCGGGTTGAGCACGACGATGTCGCCGACGGTCTGAATGTCGGCGGCGGTGACCGTGCCCGGCCCCTGTTTCTTCACCACCATGCGCTTGGGCCCCTCGCCCTGCATCTTGATGGCGATGTCCTTGATGTTGAGAACGATGTCGGTCACGTCCTCGCGCACGCCGGCAATCGAGGAAAATTCGTGCAGCACGCCGTCGATATGCACCGACTGCACAGCGGCCCCCTGCAGCGAGGACAACAGGATGCGGCGCAATGCGTTGCCGAGCGTGACGCCGAAGCCGCGCTCAAGCGGCTCGGCAACCAAGGTCGCGATGCGGCGCGCATCGGCGCCGGTAGTGACCTGCAGCTTGCCCGGCCTGATCAGTTCCTGCCAGTTTTTTTGGATCGTCACGTTTTCACCCATCGGGTTGCGCGGCGCGAGCACATCGCGCGCCCCACTCCGCTCCGTGGGGCCAAGGTCGGTGCTATGTTCGAGCGGCGGCATATGTTCAATATCTTCCATCGAGTTCCATGTCCTATACGCGGCGCCGTTTGCGCGGACGGCAGCCGTTATGCGGGATCGGCGTCACGTCGCGGATCGAGGTGATGGTGAAGCCGGCGGCTTGCAGCGCGCGCAGCGCCGATTCGCGGCCCGAACCGGGCCCCGCCACCTCGACCTCCAGCGTGCGCATGCCATGCTCCTGCGCCTTCTTGGCGGCGTCTTCGCCGGCGACCTGCGCGGCATACGGCGTCGACTTGCGCGAACCCTTGAACCCCATGGTGCCGGCCGACGACCAGGCAATGGTGTTGCCCTGCACGTCGGTGATCGTGATCATGGTGTTGTTGAACGTCGCGCTCACATGTGCGACGCCCGAAGCGATGTTCTTGCGTTCGCGGCGGCGGACCCGCGTGGCTTCCTTGCCCATTCTGAACCCTTTCGGACCGCAACCGGCCGCACCGGTCGGCGCTCCCTGAATTAACTCTGCGGCGCTATTTCTTCTTACCGGCGATCGGCTTGGCCGGACCCTTGCGGGTGCGGGCGTTGGTATGGGTCCGCTGACCGCGCACCGGCAGGCCGCGCCGGTGACGCAAGCCCCGGTAGCAGCCAAGATCCATCAGCCGCTTGATGTTCATCGCTACTTCGCGCCGCAGGTCACCCTCGACCATATAGTCGCGGTCGATCACCTCGCGCAGCTGCAGCACCTCGTGGTCGGTCAATTGCGACACCCGGCGCGACTCGGGAATCTGCACTTTGTCGATGATTTCCTTGGCCTTAGCCTGGCCAATGCCGTGGATATATTGAAGCCCGACCACCACGCGCTTGTTGGTTGGGATATTGACGCCAGCGATGCGGGCCACGTCAGTTGCTCCTAGTGCGGTTCGGCGCAGCGTCGTCGTGTGCCGCCCGGCCGCTTTGTATCGATTCGAATGTCACCAGAGAGGAAGGCCACAAACGTAAAAAGCCAACGCCTGCCTGCCCCTTGAGGCTCGGCAGCGCTGCTTCATCTCCGAACGGATAATTGGGGCTAATTAATGGACTCCTTGTGCGTTCGTCAACCCGGCTGGCGAATTCGTGTACAACTTCTTTAGCGGCGGCGTTTGGCCGGCTTAACCCCAGATTCGGCAATGATTTTCGCCCGGCCGCTGGCCTGCTTGCGCGCCGCGCGGGCGGGCTTGCGGCGGGCGCTGGCGGTGGCGCGCGGCTTTGGTTTTTTTCCTAACGGACGCTTGCCTGGCGAGGTTTTGGCCTTCCTGGCCGCCGAGGCCTTGGGCGATCTACCCTTGGGCGATCCGGCTCTGGGCGATCCGGCTTTGGGCGATCCGGCTTTGGGCGATCCGGCTTTGGGCGATCCGGCTTTGGCCGGTAACGGCTTTGCGGCCGGCGCGGGGCTGGCCGGAGGTGGTTCGGCGAGCACCGTCTCGATGGCGGCCGCAACCTTCGCAATCGGCGCCATGCCGTCGACGGTGCGCAGCACGCCACGGCCGCGGTAATAGGCGATCAGCGGCGCGGTCTGTTGCCGGTAGGCCTCAAGCCGGCGGCGCAGCACGTCAGGGTTGTCGTCGGGACGCAGCGCCTCGCCGCGCGCCGTCGTCTCGGCGATGCGGCTTTCGATGCGCCGGATCAGCGCCGCCTCGTCGACCTTGAGCTCGATCACGGCGTCAAGAGCAGTGCCATGTTTGGCCAGCATCCGGTCGAGCGCTTCCGCCTGCGGCTCCGTGCGCGGAAAGCCGTCGAGGATGAAGCCCTTGCGCGCGTCCGGCTCAGCGATGCGCTGCTCGACAATGGAGACGACGATCTCGTCGGGGCAAAGCGCGCCGCGCGCCATGATGTCGCCGACCTTAAGGCCGAGCGACGTGCCGGCCTTGACGGCTGCGCGCAACATATCGCCGGTCGAGAGTTGAACTATTCCGTACTTGGCGACGAGCTGCTGGGCTTGCGTTCCCTTGCCCGCCCCCGGCGGGCCCAGCAAGATCAATCTCATCTCCGGCGTCCCCTCAGTTTCGATCTTTTTATCAAGCCTTCGTATTGATGCGCCAGCAGATAGCCTTGCACCTGCGCAACCGTATCCATGGTGACACTGACTACGATCAAAAGCGAGGTGCCGCCGAAATAGAACGGTACCGCCGCATACGAGATCAGCATTTCCGGAAACAGGCACACCACCGCCAGATAGGCGGCGCCGATCACGGTGATCCGGGTGAGCACGTAATCGATATACTCAGCCGTGCGCTCGCCCGGCCGGATACCGGGAATGAAGCCGCCGTGCTTTTTCAGGTTGTCGGCGGTCTCGGTCGGGTTGAACACGATCGCGGTATAGAAGAACGCGAAGAACACGATCAGCGCGACGTAGAGCGCGAGAAACAACGGCCGCCCATGCGCGAGCTGGGTGGTGATCAGGGTGAGCCATTCGGGCCCCTGGCCAGCGGTGAAGTTGGCGACCGTGGTCGGCAACAACAACAGCGAGGACGCGAAAATCGGCGGGATCACGCCCGAGGTGTTGAGCTTGAGCGGCAGATGCGAGGATTGCCCCTCGAGCATTTTGTTGCCGATCTGGCGCTTGGGATACTGGATCAGGAGCCGGCGCTGCGCCCGTTCCATGAAGACGATGAAGGCGATGACGGCGACCACCATCACCAGCACGATGAGAATGAGCCCGGTCGAGAGCGCGCCCTGGCGGCCGAGTTCGAGCGTGCCGGCGATCGCCGACGGCAATTGCGCCACGATCCCGGACATGATGATCAGCGAGGTGCCGTTGCCGATGCCCCGCTGGGTGATTTGCTCGCCAAGCCACATCAGAAACATGGTGCCGCCGGTGAGCGTGATCACGGTCGAGACGCGGAAGAACAGGCCCGGATCGGTGACGACGTTGGGGGCGCCCTCGAGCCCGACCGAAATGCCGTAGGCCTGGAAGGCGGCGAGCACCACGGTGAGGTAGCGCGTATATTGGTTGATGATCTTGCGGCCCTGCTCGCCTTCTTTCTTGAGCGCTTCCAGCGTCGGCGACACCGTCGTCATCAGCTGAATGATGATCGATGCCGAGATGTAGGGCATGATGTTGAGCGCAAAGATCGCCATGCGGTGAATGCCGCCGCCGGCGAACATATTGAACATGCCGAGAATGCCCCCGGCCTGGGAATTGAAAATCTGATTCCAAGCGTTGGGGTCGATGCCCGGCAGCGGGATGTAGGTGCCGAGCCGGTAGACGAGCAACGCGCCGAGCGTGAACCAGATGCGCTTCTTGAGTTCCTCGGCCTTGGCGAGAGCGCCGAAATTCAGATTCGCCGCCAGTTGTTCCGCTGCAGAGACCATCCGCCCGCTGCTCCGTGTATCGAAAGACCCGCTCCGAGGCCGTCGGGGTCCAATATGGGGATCAGGCCGCCTGTTCGCTCGCCTCACGCTTCGGCGCGAGCAGCTCGACGCTACCGCCTGCCTTCTCGACCGCGGCGATGGCCGATTTCGACGCGCCGTAGACCGCAACGGTGATCTTGGCCTTGAGTTCGCCGCTGCCGAGAAGCCGCACGCCATCCTTGGCCCGCCGCAGGATCCCGGCTTTGACCAGTGCCGCAGCGTCGATCCTGCCGGCAGCGTCGAGTTTGCCGGCGTCGATCGCTTCCTGCACGCGGCCGAGGTTGACTTCGTTGAGCTTGAGCGCGAACGCGGTGTTCTTGAACCCGCGCTTGGGCAGGCGCCGATGCAGCGGCATTTGGCCGCCTTCGAAGCCTTTGATGCGAACGCCGGAGCGGGCGGTCTGGCCCTTGCCGCCGCGGCCGCCGGTCTTGCCCTTGCCCGAGCCGATGCCGCGCCCAATGCGCTTTCGCGTCTTGCGGGCGCCGGGCCGCCCGGCCAGTTCCTGAAGCTTCATGACGGTTACTCCACCACGCGCACCAAGTGCGCGACCTTGGCGATCATGCCGCGGGTCTGCGGCGTATCGGGCAGTTCGGCAACCCGGCCGATCTTGTTGAGCTTCAAGCCCACCAGCGTCTCGCGCTGGGTGTGCTCGCGGCGCATCGCGCTGCCGGTCTGCTTGACCTTGACCGTCTTGCCGGACGGTTGCTTCGTTGCGTTCATTGCCTGTCCCCTCGTTCGCTTACTCGACCACCGCTTCGGCGTCGGTGTCGCGGCGGCGGGCATGCAGCGCGGAAACCTTCACGTTCCGGCGCGCGGCAACCGTGCGCGGCGAATCCTGGCGCTTAAGCGCGTCGAAGGTGGCGCGCACCACGTTGTAGGGGTTCGACGTGCCGAGCGATTTCGCCACGACGTCCTGCATGCCGAGCGTCTCGAACACCGCGCGCATCGGGCCGCCGGCGATGATGCCGGTGCCGGGCGGGGCGGCGCGCAAGAACACCTTGCCGGCGCCGTGACGACCGGAGACGTCGTGATGGAGCGTGCGGCCCTCGCGCAGCGGCACCCGCGTCAGCGAGCGCTTGGCGGCGTCGGTCGCCTTGCGGATCGCTTCCGGCACTTCGCGCGCCTTGCCGTGGCCGAAGCCGACGCGGCCCTTCTGATCGCCGACCACGACCAGGGCGGCAAAGCCGAAGCGCCGGCCGCCCTTGACCACTTTGGCGACGCGATTGATGTGGACGAGCTTGTCGACAAACTCGCTGTCGCGTTCGTCGTTGCGCCGGTCGCGGGGTTCACGTGCCATGTTGTTCGGTCCTTAAAAATTCAGTCCAGCTTCACGCGCGGCGTCGGCCAACGCCTTGACGCGCCCGTGATAGAGATAACCGCCGCGATCGAAGATCACGTCCTTGATGCCCTTTTCATGCGCGCGCTGCGCCAGGAGCTTGCCGACCGCCTTGGCGGCGTCAACGCTGGCGCCGGTTTTAAGTCCCGCCAGCGCGTCTTTTTCGCGCGATGAGGCGGAGACCAAAGTCGCGCCGGCCTCGTCGTCGATGAGCTGCGCGTAGATGTGCTTTGAAGAGCGGAACACAGAGAGCCGCTTGCGGTCGCCGGCGGCGAGCCGCAGTACGCCGCGCACACGGCCCTTGCGCCGCTTGATCCTGTCGTTGAGCTTGGTCATCGTCCGCTCCGTTACTTCTTCTTGCCTTCCTTGCGGAAGATGCGCTCGGCGGCATATTTGACGCCCTTGCCCTTGTAAGGCTCGGGCGGGCGGAAATCGCGGATTTCGGCGGCGACCTGGCCGACCTTCTGCCGATCCATGCCGGTGATGACGATCTCGACCGGCTTCGGCGTCGCAATCGCGATGCCTTCCGGGATCGGATAGACGACATCGTGGCTGTAGCCGAGCGCGAGCTGCAAATTCTTGCCCTGCACCGCCGCGCGATAACCCACCCCGTTGATTTCGAGCCGCTGCTCGAAGCCTTTGGTCACGCCGGTGATGAGGTTGGCGACCAGCGTGCGCGCGGTGCCCCACTGCGAGCGCGCGCGCTTGGTCTCGTTGCGCGGATCGACCTTGATCTGTCCGCCTTCGAGCGTCACCGCGACCTCGTCCGGCAGCACCGCCGACAACGCGCCTTTCGGGCCTTTGACCCTGACGGTCTGGCCTTCGACGTTGGCGGTGATGCCCGACGGCACCGCGACTGCTTTTTTGCCGATGCGCGACATCAGAACACCGTGCACAAAACTTCGCCGCCGACATTGGCGTCGCGGGCGGCGTGATCGGCCATGACGCCTTTTGGCGTCGAGACGATCGCGACACCGAGGCCGTTGTTGATGCGCGGTAGATTGCGCACCGAGGCATAGACGCGGCGGCCGGGCTTGGAGATCCGTTCGATCTCGCGGATCACCGGCGCGCCCTCGTAATACTTCAGCTCGATATCGAGCTCGGCGCGACCTTCACGTTCGGTGACGCTATAGCCGCGGATATAGCCCTCGCTCTTAAGCACTTCGAGCACGCCCTCCCGCAATCTCGAACTCGGGCTCGACACCTTGCTCTTGTTGCGCATCTGCGCATTGCGGATGCGGGACAACAGATCGCCGAGCGGATCGTTCATCGACATCGTCCGATCCTCCTCACCAGCTCGACTTGACGAGACCCGGGATCAGCCCTTTCGAGCCGAGCTCGCGCAGCGCGATCCGGGACAGCTTGTGCTTGCGGTAATAGGCGCGCGGCCGGCCGGTGATCTCGCAGCGGTTGCGGATGCGGGTGGCGGACGAGTTGCGCGGCACTTCGGCGAGCTTGAGCGTCGCGGCGAAGCGTTCTTCGACCGGCTTGCTCCTGTCCTTCGCGATCGCTTTCAGCCGCGCGCGCCGGCCCGAGAATTTCTTCGTCATCCGGCGGCGCCGGTTGTTCTTCTCGATCGAACTCTTCTTCGCCATCTAGTGCTCCTCGCTGTCCCGCGTCTGAGGCCCTAATCGCCTCACTGCCGGAACGGAAAATTGAACGCCGTCAGCAACGCCCGCGCTTCGTCGTCGGAGCGCGCCGTGGTGCAGACGGTGATATCCATGCCCCAAGATTCCGCGGTCTTGTCGTAGTCGATCTCGGGAAACACGATGTGTTCGCGAATGCCGAGCGAGTAATTGCCGCGGCCGTCGAAGCTCTTCGGATTGAGCCCGCGGAAGTCGCGCACGCGCGGCAGCGCGATGTTGATCAGCCGGTCCAGGAACTCGTACATGCGCGCCTTGCGGAGCGTCACCTTGCAGCCGATGGCCTGGCCGTCGCGCAGCTTGTAGGTCGCGATCGACTTGCGGGCCTTGGTGATAATCGGCTTCTGGCCGGAAATGAGCGCCAGATCGTTGGCTGCCGCGTCCACCTTCTTGCGATCGGCGACGCCTTCGCCGATGCCCATGTTGATCACGACCTTGTCGAGCACGGGCACCTGCATGCGGTTCTTGTAGCCGAACTGCTCGCTCAACTGCGTGCGGATCTTCTCCTCGAACTGGACTTTGAGCCGCGCCGGCACCTTCGGCTCGGGCTCGTGCGCCTCGGGCTTGCCGGCCTTGTCGGCCGCGGCGACCTTGTCGGCTTTCGCCTGCTTGGCTGCCTTCTTTTCATCCTTCCCGGCCTTGACCCTCTGCTCGGCGGTCGGCGGCCGTTGGGACTTCTCCGGCTTGGCTTTCTTGTCTTCAGTATCAGCCATCGATCTCAGCTCCCGAGCGCTTGGCGATCCGCACCTTCTTACGATCGTCGCCCTTGCCGATCAGCTTGAAGCCGACGCGGGTCGGCTTTTTATCCTTCGGGTCGGCGAGTGCGATGTTCGACAGATGGATCGGCGCTTCCTTGGATATGATGCCGCCCTCATGCGTCGCGTCCTGACGCTGATGGCGCTTGACCATGTTGATGCCGCGCACCAGCGCGCGCGCGGCGTCGCGGCGCACTTCGATCACCTCGCCGGAGCGGCCCTTGTCGCGGCCGGCGATCACGATCACGCTGTCGCCCTTTTTGATCTTCGCCGCCATCACAGCACCTCCGGCGCGAGCGAGATGATCTTCATGTGATTTTTCGCCCGCAATTCGCGCGGCACCGGGCCGAAAATGCGGGTGCCGACCGGCTCCATCTGCGGATTGATCAACACCGCGGCGTTGCGGTCGAAGCGGATGATCGAACCGTCCGGACGCTTGATGTCCTTGGCGACGCGCACGATCACTGCCTTCATCACATCGCCCTTCTTCACGCGGCCGCGCGGGATCGCTTCCTTCACCGAGACGACGATGACGTCGCCGATGGTGGCGTATTTGCGCTTGGAGCCGCCCAGCACCTTGATGCACATGACGCGGCGCGCGCCGGAATTGTCCGCCACGTCGAGGTTGGTTTGCATCTGAATCATGGGCTACCCCACTTACTTCCTTGTCAGGCGCCGCAGTTACGACGCTTTTCTCTTCTCGCCGCGCACCACTGCCCAGCGCTTGAGTTTGGAGATCGGCCGGTGCTCTTCGATCCACACGGTGTCGCCGACCTTGAACTCGTTGTTCTCGTCGTGCGCGTAATACTTCTTTGAGCGCCGGATCGTTTTGCCGAAGATCGGATGGGCGAAGCGGCGCTCCACCTTCACCACCAGTGTCTTGTTCTGTTTGTCGCTCACCACGACGCCTTGCAGACTGCGCTTGGGCATCTCTTGTCCTCTTAACTCTTGACCGCCGCTTTGGTCGCCGCTTTGGGCACGCGCTTCAGCCGGGCGACGGTTTTCAGCCGCGCGATATCGCGACGCACTTCGCGAACCCGCGCGGTGTTCTCCAATTGGCCGGTGGCGCGCTGAAAGCGCAGATTGAACTGCTCCTTCTTCAGCTTGAGCACCTCGTCGTCGATCTGGTCGACGGTCATGGTTTTGATGTCGGTTGCTTTCATGACGCGTCTACTCGCTGATGCGCTCGACGAAGCGCGTCTTGATCGGCAGCTTGGCGGCGGCCAGCGCCAGCGATTCCTTGGCGACTGTGATCGGCACGCCGTCGACTTCGAACAGGATGCGGCCCGGCTTGACGCGCGCCACCCAAAGCTCGGGCGTGCCCTTGCCCGAACCCATGCGCACTTCGAGCGGCTTCTTCGATACCGGCACGTCGGGGAACACCCTGATCCACACCCGCCCCGACCGTTTCATGTGCCGCGTCAGCGCGCGCCGCGCCGCCTCGATCTGGCGCGCGGTGATGCGCTCCGGCTCGAGCGCCTTGAGCCCGAACTGGCCGAACGCCAGCGTCGCCGCGCTGGTCGCCACGCCGTGGATGCGGCCCTTAAATCCCTTGCGGAACTTGGTTCGTTTCGGTTGCAGCATGCCTAACGCTTTCTCTCATTCCATCCGTTGGCTTAAGCCGCGTCCCGACGCGGCCGGCCGGCATCGCCTTCGGCCATCTTCTTGTCCTGCGCCATCGGATCGTGCTCCATGATCTCGCCCTTGAAGATCCAGACTTTGACGCCGCAGGTGCCGTAAGTGGTAAAGGCGGTGGCGACGCCGTAATCGACGTCGGCGCGCAGCGTGTGCAACGGCACGCGGCCTTCGCGGTACCATTCCATGCGCGCAATCTCGGCGCCGCCGAGCCGCCCCGAGCAGTTGATGCGTATGCCGCCGGCGCCGAGCCGGATCGCCGACTGCACTGCGCGCTTCATCGCGCGGCGGAAAGCCACGCGGCGCTCGAGCTGTTGCGCGATCGATTCGGCGACCAGCTGCGCGTCAAGCTCGGGCTTGCGGATTTCAACGATGTTGATGACCACGTCGCTGTCGGTCAGCTTGGCGACCTGACGGCGCAATTTCTCGATGTCGGCGCCCTTCTTGCCGATGACCACGCCGGGGCGAGCCGAGTGAATGGTGACGCGGCACTTCTTGTGCGGACGCTCGATGACGATCTTCGACACTGCCGCCTGCTTGAGCTCCTTCATCAGCGCTGCGCGGATCTTCATGTCCTCATGCAGCAGCGAGCCGTAGCTCGTCTTGCCGGCATACCACCGCGAATCCCAGGTGCGGTTGATGCCGAGACGAAGCCCGATTGGATTGACCTTCTGACCCATGTTGCTCTCCGAACCGCTCCCTCTAAGCCTGTGCCTCGACCTCACGCACCACGATGGTGAGATGCGAGAACGGCTTGAAAATTGCGCCGACGCGGCCGCGGGCGCGCGGCGTGTGCCGCTTTATCACCAGGCCCTTGCCGACATGGGCCTGCACCACGACGAGATCGTCGACATCGAGATCGTGATTGTTTTCGGCATTGGCGATCGCCGATTCCAGGCATTTGCGCACGTCGCGGGCGATGCGCTTGCGCGAGAATTCGAGATCGGCCAGCGCCGACGACACCTTCTTGCCGCGAATGAGCTGCGCCAAAAGGTTGAGCTTCTGCGGGCTGATGCGCAGATTGCGGGTGACCGCCATGGCCTCGTTGTCGGCAAGCGCGCGGTCGCGCTTTTTCTTGCTCATCGCGAACCTCCCCGCCTCACGACGCCGCGCCGCCTACGGGGGCCACGCCACCGCCGTCCCCACCGGTCCGCTTGGCTTTGCGGTCCGACGAGTGGCCGTAGAACGAGCGCGTCGGCGCGAACTCGCCGAACTTGTGGCCGACCATTTCCTCGGTGACGATCACCGGGAC
>Ga0181525_10001965_pt1 | contig 17250 bp, 19 predicted proteins | sample PEATcosm2014_Bin_48_FD_121100 | JGI IMG/M metagenome (GOLD analysis project Ga0181525, IMG submission 121100) | Peatland microbial communities from MTU Mesocosm Facility, Houghton, MI, USA - PEATcosm2014_Bin06_10_metaG | ecosystem: Environmental > Terrestrial > Soil > Wetlands > Peat | place...
CGAATGATTCCGCCGTCCCTTCAGGACGGTTTTCGATTTGGACGGTGAACCAGACACTTCGTGTCTGGCTAATTTCCGGTTGTCCCGTTGGGACGAGCAAAGGCGGGCGGGGCGCGGGGCGCAGGCACGAGGCTGAGCGGGGCAACGTGATCGGCATCGTGTCGGCCAAGCTGGATGCGGGGGCGGCGCTGGCGGCAAGCGGGGCGTTGCCGGAGAATGTGAATTACGCGGTCAAGAGCAGTCTGCTGTTGAGCTTCCTCGAATCGGTGCCGGACGTGGACGCCAAGCTCAAAGCGCCGAACACGGTGGATGAAAAGTTTGAGGATGTGGTCAAATCCGCCCAAGACGCCGCCGTCCTCGTCCTTGTTTATTGATTTTATTGCCGCGAGAGAACGCAAGGAACACAGAGATTCTTTGCGTTCTTTGTGTTCTTTTGCGGCTAATCCCTGTCCTTACACAAAAATCGTCTGGTCGCGGCCCGGGCCGACGGATGCAATGAACAATTTTGCGTTGGTGAGTTCGGAAATCGCCTTCAAATACTCGCGCGCCTTGCCGGGGAGTTGCTTGAACGTCTTCGCCTTGTCCGTCGGCGTGCGCCAGCCTTCAAATTCCACATAAACCGGCTCGCACTCGGCCAGCACCTGCGCGTCGTTTGGCACGAAATCGTAGCGCTCCTTGCCGTGACGATACGCGACACAAACCTTGATCGTCTCCACCGTGTCGAGGCCGTCAAGGTTCGTGATGGCAAGATCGTCAATGCCGTTCACCATCGTCGCGTGGCGCGTGGCTACGGAATCAAACCAGCCGCAGCGGCGCGCGCGCCCGGTGGTCGCGCCAAATTCGCGGCCCATGCCGTGAAGTAAATCGGAAATCACCGCGTTCTCCGTCGGCAACGGCCCTTCGCCGACGCGCGTGGTGTAAGCCTTCATCACACCGACGACACGGTCCATGCGATGAGGCGGCACGCCTGAACCGGTGCAGGCGCCGCCCGCCGTGGTATTCGACGACGTGACGAACGGATAGGTGCCGTGGTCAATGTCGAGAAACGTCCCCTGCGCGCCTTCAAACAAAATGTCCACGTTGTCACGCATCGCGTGGTGCAAGAGCACAACCGTGTTGGTCACAAATGGCTTCAGGGACTTTCCAGCGGCGAGATATTCGGTAAATACTTTCTTGAACGACAGCGGTTTCGCGCCGAGTGATTTGAGCACGATGTTGTTTTCCTTGATGCGAACGGAAAGTTTTTCTTCCAGGCGCACCGGGTCCACCAGGTCATTCACGCGCAGGCCGACGCGCGCCGCCTTGTCGCCGTAGGCAGGACCGATGCCGCGCTTGGTGGTGCCGATCTTGTTTTTGCCCTTCAGCACTTCGCGCTGGGCATCGAGTTCGCGGTGATACGGAAAGACGACATGGGCCGTCTCGCTCAACACAAAGTTCTTCGGGCTGACTTTTACGCCGAGCCTTTTCAGCCCCCGGATTTCGTCGACGAGGCCGATGGGGTCAACCACGACGCCGTTGCCAATGACGCAAAGCTTGTTGGGGCGCAAAATGCCGGACGGCACAAGGTGGAGGACGTATTTCTTTTTGCCTAGCCAGACCGTGTGGCCGGCGTTGTTGCCGCCGGCGTAGCGGACGACGACGTCCGCCGACTCGGTGAGAACGTCAATGATTTTACCCTTGCCTTCGTCACCCCACTGGGCGCCGACGAGAATTGTGTTTGCCATAATTTTTCCGCAGAGCCACGCCGCCGGTTCGCAATAAAAATCCCCGAACGTGGATTCGGGGCAAAGCGTGCGTCTTTGCGGTGAGAAATTAGAAACGACCGGAAGCGATGTCAATTATTTCCAGCGTGGAAATCGAACGGCATCTGGATTCCTTTCGCAGAAAAATGGTCGGAGCGACAGGATTCGAACCTGCGACTTCGTGGACCCAAACCACGCGCTCTAGCCAGGCTGAGCTACGCTCCGACGCGAACCTATGATTGCAAGAATTTCCAAACGTGCAATCCAATTGTCGCGCGATGGAGATTCGCCAACCCTCCAGCCGTCCGGGCTCCGGCGTTGCGTTCTCTTTCCGGCTTTCCGACTGGACGAAGCCGCAGACCGTGTTACATTCTTTCCGTCATGTCAACAGGAGCACCCGCAGCGCAGAAAAAAATCAACCTCCGCCGCCCGGATATCATGGAGGCGGTGCAGGCACAGGTCCTCTCGCATTACCGGAGCGAAATCGTCGAGCGAATCCGCGCCAGCGGCGGCGTCCTTAGCGCCGGCGAACTCACTGTGAAGCTCGCGAAGGAATTCGGCTTCTGCTACGGCGTCGAGCGCGCGATTGACCTCGCCTACGCCGCGCGGAAATATTTTTCCGAGGTTGCGCCACACACGCCAATTTATCTGCTCGGCGAAATCATCCACAACCCGGAGGTCAATGACCAGATTCGGAACATGGGCATCAAAATCATCTCGCCCAAGCCGACCGAGGAGGAATTATTCCAGTTGCAGTCCGGCGACGCGGTCATCATTCCCGCCTTCGGCACGGAGGTCGGCACGCGCAAGAAGCTGGAGGCTAAAGGTTGCGCGCTCATTGACACCACTTGCGGCGACGTGATGAGCGTCTGGAAGCGCGTCCGCCAATACTCCAAGGAAAACGTCACAAGCATCATCCACGGCAAGTCGTGGCACGAGGAAACCAAGGCCACGAGTTCGCAGGCGCGCGCCTACGGCAACGGGCATTATCTCGTCGTGTTCAACCTTGCGGAGACGGATTACGTCTGCAATTACATCCTGAATGGCGGGAACAAAACTGAATTTCTTGAAAAATTCAAGGGCGCTTACTCCGCCGGTTTCGATCCCGACATCCATTTGCAGGCCGTCGGCGTGGCCAACCAGACCACCATGCTGCGCGGCGAAACCGAGGAGGTTCAGCGCCGTTTCCGGGCTGCCATGGAGAAAAAGCACGGCGCGGAGAACATCGGCAAACACTTCCGCTTCTTCGACACGATTTGCGGCGCGACGCAGGACCGGCAGGATGCGCTGGAAAAACTTTTGCGCGAGCCGATGAACCTGCTCATCGTCGTCGGCGGCTACAATTCGTCGAACACCTCGCATCTTGCCGAGATGGGCGAGGCCAAGCTGCCGACCTTTTTCATCAAGAACGCGGCGAAAATGCAGTCGGATAAACTTATCGTCCATTACGACCAGCACCAAAAAAAAGAAGTGGAGACGCGCGACTGGCTGCCCGCCGGCAAAATCACCGTCGGTGTCACCGCCGGCGCGAGTTGTCCGAACAATTTGATCGAAGACACCATCCGTCGCTTGTTTGAACTGCGCGGCATTTCCGTCCAGGAATTGCTGGCAAATTAAAACCATGCCGCGCGACCGCCAGGAACTGGAACAAATTGAGCGGCAAATCCTCGCGCCCTTCGCGCAATTCAGCGGCGATACGCGCGGCCGCAGATATTCAGAACCGCCACCCGAGTGGCGCACCCAGTATCAACGCGACCGCGACCGCGTGATCCACTCGCGCGCCTTCCGCCGGCTCGAATACAAGACGCAGGTTTTTCTCAACGGCACCGGCGACCATTTCCGCACGCGGCTCACGCACACGATGGAAGTCGCCGCCATCTCGCGCAACATCGCCAGTGCGCTCCGGCTGAACACGGATCTTGCCGAGACGATTGCACTTGCGCACGACCTCGGCCATTCACCGTTTGGGCACAAGGGCGAAACCGTCCTCAACGAATTGATGCGCAGCCACGGTGGCTTTGAGCACAACCGCCACAGCCTTCGCATCGTCGAGGAGTTGGAGCAGAAATATCCGAACTTCTCCGGCCTCAATCTTTCGTGGGAAGTGCTCGAAGGCCTGGCCAAACACCAGACCGCTTTTGACCGGCCCGGCGTGAAAAAAGGGTTCACCGCGAAAAATCCTTCACTCGAAGCGCAAATCGCCAATCTCGCCGACGAAATTACCTATTACAGCCACGACCTCGACGACGGCCTGGATTCGGAATTGCTCTCGGAAAAGGAATTGCGCCGCCACGTCCGCCTCTGGGCGCACGCCGCGCGCCTGGTGAAAAAAGAGCACGGCGATTTGCCGGACGAATGCCGCCGCTACTTCATCATCCGCACCATCATTGACCTGCAAATCAAGGACGTCGTCGAGACCAGCGAACGGCTCATCCGCGACGCCGGCGCTTCATCCGCCGACGACGTGCGGCGCTGCGCGAAACCACTCATCCGACACGGCGCGGAGCGCCGCAAGCTGAACGTCGAACTCCGGCGTTACCTTTACAAGAACCTTTACTTCAACCGCGTGGTGAACGAGCCGCACATCCGGGCGAAACAGCTTTTGCGCGACCTGTTCCGTTTTTATTTGAAGCACCCGAAGGAAATCGGCGAGCAGACCCGCCGTCTGGCGCGCAAGGCTGGCCTGCACCGCGTCGTGTGCGATTACATCGCTGGCATGACCGATCGCTACGCGATGCTGGAGCACCAGCGGATTTTTGTGAAAAGTGATTTTTAACGTCGGCCCCCGAATCTGGACGCGTTCAAATCGGCGACGACAGCCAGACAACGGCTTCCGCCTCCGGCAAATCGCAGAGAATATCCAAAACCGATTTGGCCTGCCCCGGCAAAACCAGGTCCGGCGCGATTTCGCTCAATGGCTGAAGCAGAAACCGCCGCAGGTGCGCGCGCGGATGCGGCAGCGTCAATTCCGGCGTCGCGCGGACTTCATTCCCGAACGCAATCAAATCCAAATCCAGCCGGCGCGGCGCGTTGGGGATTTCCTTCGCCTCGCGTCCGAATTCCTTTTCCAGCGCCTGCAATTTTGCCAGCAGCGATTCCGGCGTTTCGTCCGCGCGCGGTTCGAGGCCGGCCACGGCGTTCACGAATTTCCGCGAATACGGCGGGCAATTCACCGGCGACGTTTGCCAGAGCGAAGATTTCAGGATTTGTGTGTCCGAGAAAATTTGCAGCCGGGTCATCGCATCAAGGACTAACTGGCTGGAATCGTCGAGATTCGAGCCGAGCGCGACAAAGGCCATTTTGAGTTCTTCAGCCATCGCTTGATTTTTTTTGACTGCGCCGACATGTCGGCGCTTTGAAAGCGGTGACATGTCCCCGCACTCCAAATTATTTCAGCCCCAGCACGTCCTGCATGTCGTAAAGGCCGGGCTTCTGCTTTACGACCCAGAGCGCGGCGCGCAAAGCACCATTGGCAAAGGTGTCGCGGCTTGACGCCTTGTGCGTCAGCTCGACCCGTTCGCCGGTGTTGGCGAAAATGACTGTATGATCTCCAACGACATCGCCGCCACGAATGGAATGAATGCCGATTTCCGACGGCGTCCGTTCGCCAACGATGCCGGCGCGGCCATGCCGCGCTGCCTTGTCTAATTGCAGTTTGCGGACGGCAGCCAAAATTTCAGCAAGCGTCCTGGCCGTGCCGCTGGGCGCATCGCGCTTGAGACGGTGATGCATTTCAAGGACTTCGAGGTCGAAGTTCGGGCCAAGGATTTCCGCCGCCTTGCGCGTGAGCCAGAACAGCGTGTTGACACCGGTTGAAAAATTCGACGCCCATACGACGGGGATGCTGGCCACGACCTTGGTGATTTCGAACTTGTCGGTGTCGGTGTGGCCAGTCGTGCCGATGACCAGCGGCTTGTGGTGCCGGGCACAAAGCGCGGCAACCTCCGGCGTGACCGAGTGCGCGCTGAAATCAACCACCACGTCGCCTTTGCCAATGACGCCGCCAAGATCGTCGCCCTTGTCAATCTGGGCGGCAACTTCGATCTCACGAAAACTTTTCGCGCATGAAATCAGCGCCTGGCCCATCCGGCCTTTCGATCCGGTGATGATTAGTTTGGTCATAATTGTCGTTGGAGTCCAGGTTTCAGCCTGCTTGGGCAAGCTGAAGCTTGAACTCCAACTGTTATTTCAAAATGCCGACCGATTTCAAGGTCGCCTTGAGCTTCGCCCGGTTTGCGTCGCTCATTTTCACGAGCGGCAGGCGGTATTCTTCAGCAATCAAGCCCATCATCGCCAGCGCGGCTTTGACGGGCACCGGATTCGTCTCGATGAACAAATCCTTGAAAACCGGATAATATTTCGCGTGCAGTTGCGCCGCCTTTCGCGCGTCGCCGCGCGCGAACGCGCCCACCATTTGCGATACCTCGCGCGGAATGATGTTCGATGCCACGCTGATGACGCCTTGCGCGCCGATGGCCATGAACGGCAGTGTCAGCGAATCGTCACCGGACATAATCGTGAATTTCGGCCCCATCGCCGCGCGCAATTGCGAAACGCGGTCGCAACTTCCACCCGCTTCCTTGATGCCGATGATGTTTTTGCATTCCGCTGCGAGCCGTTTGACCGTTTCGACGCCGATTTCAATGCCGCAACGCCCCGGAATGCTGTAAAGCACGATGGGTAGTTTCGTTTCGCGCGCGATGGCGCGGAAATGCTGGAACAATCCTTCCTGCGATGGCTTGTTGTAATAGGGCGCGACCTGCAACGAGCCGTCCGCGCCGATTTTTTCCGCCTCGCGCGTCAGATAAACGGCTTCGCTCGTGGAATTCGCGCCGGTGCCGGCAAGCACTTTGACTTTGCCGGCGGCGCATTTTACCGTCAACGCGATGATTTCGAGATGCTCCTCGTAATCCACCGTCGGTGATTCCCCGGTGGTGCCGACCGGCACGATGCCGTCCACCCCGCCTTTGATCTGCAATTTGATCAGGCGTTCGAGGGCGGCTTCATCCAGCGCGCCGTTTATGAAGGGCGTGACAATGGCCGTGTAGGTTCCGGTGAACATGACCTGTGGAGTTTCAGAAAAGCGGCGGGGTTTGGCGAGCAGGAAATTGCCCGCCGACGCGGCTTTGCCGTGAAAATCTCCAGACGCTGGCATTATTCGGACACTTGCTATTAAACATTCGCTTTAATAATCTCCACACGCTTTGAAGAAATCGGCAAGGCCGGCCATTCCTCGGAAGACGATTTATCGTCTCTCCATCTATTTGCGTTGTCTTGCGCGCCTGCGCGAGAACGGCATCGGCACGGTTTCCAGCGAGGCGCTCGCGAAGGTCGCCGGCGTGAAATCCACCCAACTCCGCAAGGACCTCGCCTGTTTCGGCACGTTCGGCACGCGCGGCCTCGGCTATGATGTGGCGGAACTTTCCAATAAAATTGCCGATGAACTCGGCACCTCGCGGCTGCAACCGGTGATTCTCGTGGGGGCGGGCCATCTTGGGCTGTCGCTGCTGTCGTATCGCGGATTTGAAAGGGAGGGCTTTGAAATTGTCGCCGCGTTCGACGCCGAACCGGGCCGCAGACGCGACAAGGAAACCAAGCAGCCGATTTATGGCATGGACGAATTGCCCTCGTTCGTAAAAAAGCAGAACATCAAGATGGCGATCCTCACCGTGCCCGCCGCCGCCGCGCAGGAAGTGGCAAACCGGCTCGTCCAAGCCGGCATCACCGGCGTTTTGAATTTTTCGCCGATTGTGCTTTTCGTGCCTGAAAAAGTCATGGTCAACAACGTGAATCTCGCCATTGAACTGGAGAACTTGAGTTACTTCACGCAGGAATAAATCCGCTCAAACGGGATGCAATTCGCGCTTGGTGGCGCGCGCCTTTTTTGCCCGCTTCACAGGAGCGGCGGACGGCGGGGTCGCCGCTTCCGCGGTGTCCGGCAGGAAAAGATAGCGCCCGCAATTTTCGCAAAGCTGGATGTCTTCGCCGCGTTTCAAGGTCATGATGGCCCCGATGGGAACGCGAATGTGGCAACTGGAGCAGTTCTCGCCGCGAATGGCCGTCACGCCCTTCTTGCCCCGGGCGACCAGGCGGTCGTAGTGACCGAGGATTTGCGCCGGGATTTTGCCGCGCAACTCCGCGATGGACGCGCCTACTATTTTTTCGGTGGTTTCTTCAAATTCGATGGCTTGAAGCTTGACGAGGTTTTGCAGTAATTCATTCATACAATCGTGCGTCCGAATCATCTCAAATTCCTGAAACACGGCAAGCCCAATCCACAACCCGGAATTGGCATTCTTTTGCTCTATTCTGCGCCGCCCGCTGGTGGCCAAAGCGGCAGCCCCTTATTCCTTCTTTGCCGCCGCCTTCATTTCAATGTGCAGGTCGCGCAACTGGCGCGGGGAAACGGCGGCGGGCGAATCGGTCATCAAGTCCGTGCCCTTGGCCGTCTTTGGAAACGCAATCACGTCGCGAATGCTCGGTGTGCCGCAGAGAATGGCGATGAGCCGGTCGAAGCCGAGCGCAATGCCGCCGTGCGGCGGCGCACCGTAGCGGAACGCCTCGAGCATGTAACCAAAACGCAGCTTCGTCTCGTCCGGCGGAATTTGCAGCACCTCCTCGAACACGGTTTTCTGCACGTCAGGCTGGTGAATACGAATCGAGCCGCCGCCGAGTTCCACGCCGTTCACCACCACGTCGTAATGCTGGCCGCGCACTTTCTTCGGATCGGTCTTGAGCAAGGCAATGTCCTCCGCCACGGGCGCGGTGAACGGATGATGACTCGAATACCACCGGTTTTGTTCGCGGTCGAAACCCAGGAGCGGAAATTCTATGACCCAGAGGAAATCAAACCGGTCGGGGGGAATCACCAGCTTCCCCTGCCCTTTCAAAACATCGGCGCAATACAAACGGATCTTGCCGAGGATTTCGCAGGCGTTCAGCCATTGGTCGGCGGCGAACAAAATCAAATCACCTTCCTCGATTTTTAATTTCGTCGCGAGCGCCGATTTTTCTTCTTCGCTGAAGAATTTCACGATGGGCGACTTCCATTCGACTGTAGCACCGTCGGCCCCCTTCTCAACCTTGATGTAAGCCAGACCTTTCGCGCCGAAACTCTTGGCGTATTCGGTCATCGTCTCAATCTGGCCCTGCGTCGCGCCGGCCATGCCCTTGGCGTTGAGCGCCTTCACCACGCCGCTGCTGGCAACCGCGCCGCTGAAGACCTTGAACTTGCTGGCACGGAATTCCTCGGTGAAGTCAACGAGTTCCATCCCGAACCGCGTGTCGGGCTTGTCAATGCCCCAGCGGTTCAGCGCTTCCTCGAAGCTGATACGCTTGAACGGCGTCGGCACGTCCATGTTGAGCGCGGTCTTCCAGACACGCTTGAGCAAACCCTCGATGAGCGTGTAAATGTCCTCGCGCTCGATGAAACTCATCTCGATGTCAATCTGCGTGAACTCCGGCTGGCGGTCGGCGCGCAAATCCTCGTCGCGGTAGCAGCGCGCAAGCTGGAAATACTTTTCCACGCCGGCGACCATGAGGATTTGCTTGAACTGCTGCGGCGATTGCGGCAGCGCGTAAAACTGGCCGGGATTGACGCGGCTCGGCACGAGAAATTCCCGCGCACCTTCCGGCGTGGATTTGAAAAGCGTCGGAGTTTCTATTTCGAGAAAGCCTTGTTCGTCCATGAAACTCCGCGTGGCGATGGCCACCTTGCTGCGCAGCTTCAGGTTCCGCGCCATTTCCGGCCGGCGCAAATCGAGGTAGCGATATTTCAGGCGCAATTCCTCGTTCACCTTGCCGGCAATTTCCGGGTCGTCCACTGGGAACGGCAACACGTCGGCGACGTTGAGCACTTCCAGTTCCTTCACCATCACCTCAACCTCGCCGGTGGGAATTTTGGAATTGTTCGTGCCTTCCGGGCGCTGGCGCACCTTGCCCGTGGCGCTGATGACGCATTCGCTGCGCAACGCGGCGGCGCGTTCAAACAGTTCCTTGGGCAAATCCGACGGGTCAAAGACCGTTTGCGTGCGGCCCTCGCGGTCGCGGACGTCAATGAAGATGAGGCCGCCGAGGTCGCGGCGGGAGTGGACCCAGCCGGACAGCGTGACAATCTGTCCGATGTGAGCCGGGCGCAGTTCGTTGCAATGGTGCGTGCGTTTCATTTAATTGCGGATTCGAAATATAGAACCCAAAGTGAACGTGCATACTGGCTGGAAGTCGTGCAGTTTTCAAATTCTTTTGGCAAAGGAATTTCGACGCTCGCCACGCGACTCCGGTTAAACTATTCTTCCATCGCCATGACAGACTTGTCCAAGCCCGAAGTGATCATCACGCACGAAAGCGATCTTGATGGTCTGATCGCCGGGGTCTTGCTGCAACGGCTCGCGAAAAAACTTTTCGGCGCGACCATCCCGCTCGAAGCCTACCATTACAACCAGTGGAAACAGCGCGACCTGCGCGAACGGGCCGGATGGGTGACGGATTTCACATTTGAGCCGCGCCTCGACAAGCCGGAATGGGTCGTTATTGATCATCACGTCACCGACACCGCGCCCAAATACGCCTCGTTCATCCACGACGTGAACAAGTCCGCCGGGTTGCTCTGCTACGAACTTTGCAAGGAAAATGGAATCCAATCGTCCGCGCTCGACCGGCTTGTTCACCTGAACAACGTCGCCGATCTGTTTCTGGAGGACGACCCGGATTTTGTCATCGCCACGGATTACGCGAACCTGGTGAAAATCTACCAGTTCTGGAACCTGCACACGCTCATCGGTGGCGATATTGAAAAGCTGCTGGATCATCCCCTGCTGGAAGTCATGGCCGTGAAGCGGCGGATTGAAAACCCGCTCGGCTTCGAGTGGAGTAAAAACAATGTCACCGAAATCAGCCCGACGGTCGGTTATGTGGACACAGTGGTGGGGAACAGCAATCTGGTCGTTCACCGGCTGCTGGAGGAGCAGGCCGTGAAGTATCCGGTGCTGGTGACCTTGTTCCGGCGCGGAATCGCCGTTTTCGCCAGCTTCCGCAGCCGAAACGGCGAGGCGCTCAAGGTGGCTGAAAAATTTCAAGGCGGCGGCCACGCCAACGCCGCCGGTGCCATCCTGCCCAAATCCATCCGCAACATCCCCGATGCGGTGGATTACCTGCGCCAAATATTGCAGACGAAGGCGAATGCACCGCTGAACAGCCTCGAAAACATCTTTGCCAGCTTTGAAGCCGGGAAAAAATAGTTTTACGGCAAATGGAGGCGGAAGAAGTTGTCGGGGACCTTGTTCGTGACCGCGAGGTTGACGTAAGGCATGCCACCAGTTGCGAGCTTCCACTTGTTGGTGAGGAATCCCCAGCTGTTGTTGGACAGGTTGGTGGCGCTTTGGACGTTGAAGTTCATATTGGTGCCGAGGAAGGCCGGATAGAACAGGGTTGCTTGATTGGTGGCCAGCGTCATTTGCAGCAACGGCGGGAAAATGAGCCCCAGCCGCAGAGCGTCGTCGCCAGTGTCGGCCACATATATATTGCCCGCACTGTCCGCCGCGACACCGAGCGGACTGCTGAACACCGCCGCGTCGTTCGTGCCATTGACCAGAGGTGGACCGCTGGTGCCTCCCGCCAATCCGCCGATGGTGGTGACAATCCAGTTGGTGCCGGAAGGCGTGAGCCTGCGGATGGTGTTGTTTCCGGCATCGGTTACATAAACGTTACCGGCATTGTCCACACTCATTGCGTAGGGCAGACCAAACTGTGCATCAAAGTTGGTGCCATCGTTTGCGCCTGGATTTCCCACCTGGCCTGCGATGGTGGTAGTGATCCAATTGGCGCCGGAAGGCGTCACTTTGCGGATGACATAATTTTGGCCGTCGGCCACATAGACATTGTCGGCGGCATCCACCACCACGCCAAGGACATCGCTGAACCCGGCGTCACCGTTGGTTCCATCCGCATAACTGCCGGCGGTGGCAGCCGAGCCGGCAATGGTGGAGGTGATCCAGTTGGTGCCGGAATGCGTGATTTTGCGGATGGTATCATTGCCATTGTCACCAATAAAAAGGTTTCCGGCGGCGTCAATGGTTATGCCCACGGGAAAGGAGAACTGTGCCGCGCCGTTGATGCCATTAGTGGTGCCAGTTAAGTCTGGGTCTGCCACGCCCGCGATTGTGGTGACAATCCAATTCGCGCCGGAGGGTGTGATTTTGCGAATGCAATTGTTTCCGCTGTCGGCCACGTAGATATTGTCTGTGCTGTCCACAGCAACACCGTAAGGCTGATTGAAACGGGCAGCGCTGCCTGTGCCGTTAGTAGTGCCAGAGTTTCCCGTGCTACCGGCAATGGTGGTGGCAGTCCAATTTGTGGTGACGATCCAACTCGTTCCGGACGGCGCGGCTTTCAAGATGACATTGTTGTTGTAGTCGGCGACAAAGATGTTGCCGGCAGTGTCAATGGCGACACCCGCGGGCTGACCACCGCCTGTTAGTGCTCTGACAGGGCTGCTCCAGTAATAATTGGTCTGCGCCAGAATGCTCTGCGGGAACACGGCAAGCAGAATAAATAAAATCAGACTGCACTGTGCGGAAATGAATTTAAGTTTTGCCTTCATTGATTTCCTTTCCTTTGGCTGAACAATCACACGCGGCTATCCTAACACTTCTCCAATGAAAAACAAGCTGGTTTGCACCAACCGGGGTGAGTTTGGTTTTCCACCTTGCCGGGGCGGGAAAGACGTTTAATATCGCACCGGTCTATGACTGACTCAATCCTCCGCGCCGACGGACGCTCCGCAAACCAGCTCCGTCCACTGCGCTTTCAAAACAACATCGCGCCGAACGCCACCGGTTCCACGCTCATCGAATGGGGCAACACGCGCGTGATTTGCGGCGTGACAGTCGAGGAAACAGTGCCGCGTTGGATGAAGGAACAGGGCGTGAAAGGCGGCTGGCTCACCGCCGAATACTCGATGCTCCCCTACTCCACCCTGGAGCGGAAACCGCGCGATGCCGCGAAGGGGAAAATTGACGGGCGCTCGCAGGAAATCCAGCGCCTCATAGGTCGCGCCATGCGCGCCGCCGTCAATCTTGAAAAGCTCGGAGCGCGGACGGTCTGGATTGACTGCGATGTGCTTCAAGCCGACGGCGGCACCCGCACTGCGGCGATCACCGGCGCGTTTGTCGCGCTGTCCATCGCGATGCGCCGGTTGCTCGCCAATGGCAAGCTGTCTGAAAATCCCCTGCTGCACGGTGTCGCCGCCGTGAGCACCGGCATCGTGGATGGCCGGGCGCTACTGGATCTTTGCTACACCGAGGACGTGGCGGCAGCGGTGGATTTCAATCTCGTGATGAACTCCGCAGGCGAATTCATCGAGCTTCAGGGCAGCGGCGAGGAAGCCACGTTCACTGAAAAGCAGCTTGCCGATTTGCTCGCACTCGGCAAGACAGGCGTCCGCGAATTGCTCGCCGCGCAGGAAAAGGCGCTCGCACAGGCTTGATTTCCAATTTCCAGTGAGCACCACCAATTCCAAACACACGCAACCGACGCGCCTGCTGCTGGTTCGCCACGCCGAGGTCGAGCAGCGTTACCATAAAATATTCGGCGGGACGATTGACATGAACCTCTCGCCGCGCGGCCAGGAACAGGCGCAAATCCTGGCGGAATTTTTGCGCGGAAAAACAATTGATGTGATTTACGCCAGCCCAATGAAGCGCGTCCAGCAAACGCTCGCACCCTTTTTGAACAACGGCGCGCCAACTCAAACTATTTTGCCGGCACTTCGTGAAATCAATTTTGGCGACTGGACCGGATTGAACTGGGAGGTGGTGTGCGAGCAATTCAACCTCAACCCTCACGAATGGCTCGACCACATCGAGCGCGGCATCACACCCAACGGCGAGAATGGCCCTCAATTCCGCGCCCGCGTCGAGCCGTGTCTGCGCGAAATCATCAAAAAGCATCCCGGCGAAACCGTGGGCATTTTTTGCCACGGCGGCGTGGTTCGCATGATTCTTTCCATCCTGCTTGAACTGCCGCTGCCGAAAACAAACGCCTTTGAAATCGAATATGCCAGCGTCACACGGGTTGTTTTGCACCCGTGCCTCGCGGAAGTCGAATTGCTCAATTTCACACCCTGGCGCGACCTGCCATGAAACGTCAAGCGCTTTGGCGCATTTCCATCAGCACGACTCCCGGAGCCGAAGATGCCGTCGTCGAAATGCTCGGAGCTGCTTTGGATCGCTCTGCCATGTCTTATCTCAACGCAGAAACCGGCATCAGCACGGCCACGGTTTATTGCGAGGTGAGACCGACCGCTGGTGCTCGCAAAACACTTCTTGCCGGACTCGCGCAAATAAAAAACTGCGGGCTGAAAACCGGCACCGGCAAAATCACTTTTACGAAAATCCGGCGCGAAGACTGGGCGGAATCATGGAAGCGGTATTTCAAGCCCATCGAAATTGGCGGCGCGCTGCTGGTCAAGCCAAGCTGGTCACGGCGCAGACCACGGAAAAATCAGGCGCTTGTCATTCTTGATCCCGGCTTGAGTTTCGGCACCGGCCAGCATCCGACAACGGCGTTTTGCCTGGGTGAAATCGCGCGCCGCCGGAAAATCGGAACTCAGCAGTCATTTTTGGACATCGGCACCGGCTCCGGCATTCTGGCGATTGCAGCGGCGAAACTCGGCTATCGCCCGGTTCACGCATTCGATTTCGATGCCGATGCTGTTCGTGTCGCCCGTTCCAATGCGCGTGTTAACCGGATCCAGACAAAGCTTGAAATTGAACAAGCCGACGTGTCGAAACTAAAGATGCGTCCGGCGCGAAAATACGATTTGATTTGCGCCAACCTGATTTCCGACCTGCTCATCACCGAGCGGCGGCGAATTGCAGCCCAGTTGAATCGCGGCGGGATGCTGGTGCTGGCCGGCATTTTGAAATCAGAGTTCCGTGAAGTGGGAACGGCGTTTGAAAATCTGCGGCTGAAACCCGTTTCTAGCAAAAAGGAAAAGGAATGGCGGTCGGGTTCGTTTCGGCTTGTTTGAGATTTTTTGAACATTAAAGACGCGAGCAGGGTCTCATTCGTGAAAGTGAAAGTGAAGATTAGCAGCGCAACGGCAAAGGTTGGCATCTTTTACGCTGTTATTCTGGAGAAAGGAAAAATGCTATGATGAAGACACTGGAGTTCATGGGCGAAGCCATTCGCAATCCAAAGCATCCGTTCCGCAAAACGGATAATCAGCCGAAAAAAGCGCGGAAAAACCGCTACGAGCGCAGGAAAATCAAGGAATACCTTCACATGACTGATTTGTTGTCCGAAGAGATGGCATAAGTCCGTTTTTGGGCAGCGTGTCCATAAAGCGCCAGCCGGTTCAGATTCAAACCGGAAGGCGGGGAGAAATCACCTCTGACATTCCGGGCAGATTCCGAAAAATTCCAATTTGTGGGTCACGGCTTTGAAACCGTTTTTGGAAGCTATTCGTTTTTCAATTTTTTCAGGGAAGCACTCTTCAATCTCCACGACTTCCGAGCATTGAGTGCATACCAGATGATGATGATGGCCGTCGTCATTCTCGCCGACGAGTTCAAACCGCGCCGCCCCGTCCCCAAAATCAAACCGCTTCACCATGCCTATTTCCTCCAGCAGGTGCATCGCGCGGTAAATCGTCGCCAAGTCGCACCGGTCTGCGGGCATTTCTGAAAAAATCTCCCGGTTCGTGAGAGGATGCCGATGGTGCCGCAAAATTTCCAGAATGGCCGCGCGCGGGCCGGTGATTTTGCGCGACTGGCGTCGCAGTCGGCCGGTCAGCGCAGACATTTCCCGCCGCTTTTGATGATGCGCGTGCGCGTGTGGTTTCATTACGGTTAAAAAATCGCACCGGTTATTTCTGAAATCAAGTGAATTGCAAGCTATCAGCGCAATTGAAAACAAAAAAACGGCGGTCAAAGACCGCCGCTGCAATTTCATTTTTTGAAATTTACTTCATCAGTAGCATCTGGCGGGCGCGTTTGATGGCGCGGGTCATGCGGCGCTGATAATGAGCGGGCAGGCCGGTGTATTTGCGCGGCAGGATGCGGCCCTGATCAGTCACGAACTGCCGAAGCAGGTTCGTGTTCTTGAAATCAAGGGCGTCAACGGTGAAGTCAATCTTCGGCTTCGGGCGCGGCGTGCGGGTTTCCGTCGTGCGGCGGGAACCGCGCTTGTCCTTTTCGGTGTTTGTCTTGCGTGGCATAATTACTTGATCTCCTTGTGCAGGGTATGACGGCGCAATGCGGGGTTGTATTTTTTGATCTCCAGCTTTTCCGTCTTCAATTTTTTGTTGCGCGAGGTGGTGTAGCGCGAGGGCGATTTGCCTTCCTTGCGCGCCTCGGTGCATTCAATGGTGATGGTTTCGCGGGCCATAATTTATTCCTTTTCCTTGGTCTTTTGATCGTCCGTCGGCTCATCTTCCTCCGTCTCGACTTCCGTGGTGCCGGCGCTGTCAATCGTTCCGAGCGCGCCGAGCCGGCGCTGGCGCAACGCGCCTTCCTTCTCCAGTTGCGCCTGGGCATTCACCGTGAACCGCGTCCACGGAATCGCCTCGAGCCGCGCGCGCGGAATCGGTTTGCCCGTCAATTCGCAAACGCCGTAGGTCTTTTTCTCGATGCGCTTGAGCGCCCCCTCGATTTCGTAAACGGCATCCTGATCGGATGACAAGAGGCTCAACGCGAAGTCGCGGTCAAAATTATCCGTGCCGGAATCCGCCATGTGCAGGCTGTAACCCGGCATTTCCTGCGCCGAATCCTTGGCCAGGCCGTTCATCTGGTGGAGCAACTGCTCGCGGAGTTCAAGCAGCCGGATGTAATACTTATGCCATTCGGCCTTAACTTTTTTTGGCTCGGCACCGGCCCTGGCTTTCGCCATCGGCCGGCCAAGAATCGCCGCAGCTGTGGCGGACGCCTGCGACTTGCCGCGCGGCGCCGTTTTCCTGGTTTCTGTTTTCTTTGCTGTCACAATAAATAAATATTCCCGGCTTCAAATCCGGCCTGTCAAGAGCGCGGGAATGTATCAAAGAAAACCAAATGCGCCACTAAAATCTTCAAATAAAATTGGTGCAGGCGCACATCGAATTCATGTATTTGGACAAGCTGGCGGGCTTCACCGGATTGAACACAAAACGATTGCGGGAATGTTCTTCTTCAAGGAGTCGTTTTGCCTTGATTGACGGGATATTGAGGCGGCTGTTTCCCGTAGAAATGCAAGTCGGCGAAGTCCAAAAAGCGATCCCAGTCTTCCGGCAAGACATCATGCTTGCCGGTATGAGTTTGGTATCCAATGTCGTGCATGATGGGCGCGTCGAGCGGTGGAGGCCGGTAACTTTCAAGCGTGGCGGAGGTAAGAATCGAACCGCTTCCGTTTGACCCACAATCCGGAGGCAAATTGGTCACGACCCCTTCCTCGCCGAACAGGCGATAGACTGGACTGGCGGCAATTGCGGCTTCAAATTCACCTCGTGGATCAGCCCATTGATCAAGACTGCCGGTGC
>Ga0181525_10001966_pt1 | contig 17248 bp, 13 predicted proteins | sample PEATcosm2014_Bin_48_FD_121100 | JGI IMG/M metagenome (GOLD analysis project Ga0181525, IMG submission 121100) | Peatland microbial communities from MTU Mesocosm Facility, Houghton, MI, USA - PEATcosm2014_Bin06_10_metaG | ecosystem: Environmental > Terrestrial > Soil > Wetlands > Peat | place...
CGTAAGCGTCCCGCAGGAAGAGTATGGAACGCGGCACGTGTTTCACCAGTTTACGATTCGCACGGCCGAACGCGAGCGTACGCGCACCGAGTTGAGCGATCGCGGCATCCAGACGATGGTGTATTATCCAGTCCCATTGCACTTGCAGGAGGTGCACCAAAAGCTCGGCTATGGGCCAGGCGCCTTCCCGCGCGCGGAAGCGGCTGCGAGCGAGGTGCTCTCCCTTCCGATGTTCCCGGAACTTGAAGCGGCGGAGCGAACGCGCGTCGTCGCGGCGCTCCGTACGTCGATACGCGCGGAGACGATGGTCTAGCGTGCGCATCACCAGCGTCGTTGGCGCTCGCCCGCAATTTATCAAGGCTGCGGTGTGTTCGCGCGCATTCGCGCAGCACGGGATTGAGGAGCAACTGGTTCACACCGGCCAACACTACGACGCGCTGATGAGCGACGTGTTCTTCTCGGAACTTGCGCTTCCGGTGCCGCACCGAAACCTCGGTGTTGGATCGAGTTCGCATGGCGCGCAAACCGGGGAAATGATGTCGCTGCTCGAGGCGGTCGTTCGCGAGTCCGAACCGGATGCGTTGCTGGTGTATGGCGACACGAATAGCACCTTAGCGGGTGCCCTGGTGGGTGCAAAAATGCGCGTGCCGGTCGTGCACGTCGAGGCTGGTTTGCGCTCGTTCGATCGGAGCATGCCGGAGGAGGTTAACCGGCTGGTGGCCGATCGAGTGAGCGACTTGCTCCTCACGCCCAGTGAGGATTCTGCGAAACAGTTGCGCAGCGAAGGCATCACGGTCCCGATCGAAGTGGTCGGTGACGTGATGGTCGACCTCGCGCTGGAAACCTTGGCGCGACTCCCCCAGCGGCCGGCCATTCTCGCGAGGTTCGGCGTTACGTCTAAGAAGTTTGGACTGGCCACCATCCATCGCGCCGCGAACACCGACGACCCCGTGGTCTTCGCTCGCTTGATTGCGGGTCTGCGGGCCGTGCCGCTGAGGATTATTTTTCCGGTTCACCCGCGCACGCGGGCCCTGTGCGCGACGCTCAATGTCGGAAGCGGAGATAACATCATCACGTGCGAGCCGCTCGGCTACGGCGATATGCTCGCGTTGCAGGCCCATGCCCGGGTCCTCCTGACGGATTCGGGTGGACTTCAAAAGGAAGCGGTAACCGTCGGCACACCCGTCGTCACCTTGCGCGAACAAACCGAGTGGACGCAAACGCTCGCGCAGGGATGGAACGTGCTCGCCGGCAGCGACCCGCAGGAAATCGTTGAGGCGGCGCTGCGGCCGGTTCCCGCGCACCGTATCTATCCGTACGGAAAGGGCGGTTGCGCGCAGCGGATCGTGGAGGCAATGCTTACGCACGTGCCACAACGGCGGCGCGTGGTCTCGTGCGCGTCGTAATCCTCACCCAGTACTACCCGCCTGAGATCGGAGCCCCGCAGACGCGCCTGGCGGCTCTGGCGCGCGAACTGCGACGGCATGGCCATTCCGTCGAAGTCGTGACGGCCATGCCGAATCACCTCATGGGACGCGTGTTCGAAGGGTATACGGGCAAGCTGTACGTGCGCGACGTCGTCGATGGCGTGACGGTCCATCGCACCTGGGTCTATGCCGCGACGGGGACCGGCATTCGCCGGATCGCAAACTACCTATCGTTTGCTGCGAGCTCGATCGCCGGACTGATGCGCACAAAACGTCCGGATATCGTGTTTGTGGAATCTCCGCCGCTGTTCTTGAGCGTTCCTGGATGGATCGCGGCGAGGCTTCGGGGAGCGCGCATGATTTTCAACGTGTCCGACCTCTGGCCGGATTCGGTGCGAGATCTCGGCGTCATGAAAGACGGATGGATGCTGCGGGCGGCGGATGCTCTCGAATCGTGGTCGTACCGTCGAGCCGATATCGTGAATGCGGTCACGGAGGGGATCAAGGCCGATCTGTGCCGGCGCAAGGGCGTACCGGCAGCCAAGGTTCGCTTTCTGCCTAACGGCATCGACGTCGACGCATTCGCGCCCGCGCCGCCGGACGAGGCGCTGCGGCAGAAGCTACGGCTGAACGGACGTCCGGTGTTTCTCTACGCGGGTACGCACGGCATCGCTCAAGGATTACATGTGGTGGTTGAGGCGGCGAAGCTCATCGGAGATGAGGCCGAGGTACTCTTTGTCGGAGCAGGTCCGACCAAGCCGTTCCTCGTCGAACAGGCTCGGAGAATCGGCGCACATAACGTGCGATTCTTCGACTCCGTTCCGCTCGCATCGATGCCGAAGTATTTTTCTCTGGCGCTCGCATCGATCGTGCCATTGGTCGACCTGCCGCTGATGCGCGGGGCTCGACCATCCAAAATGTTCCCCTCGCTTGCGTGCGGAATTCCGGTCATCTACTGCGGGCGCGGCGAGAGTGCCGAGCTGCTGGAGACGGCCGGCGCCGGCGTCAGCGTGCCCCCGGAAAATGCCGTTGCGCTAGCCGACGAAATGCGACGTATGCTCGCTGACGGCGAGCGCAGGCAAGGCATGTCGGTGCGTGCACGAGTCCTCGCGGTCGAGCGCTTCGCATGGGGCTCGATCGTCGAAGCATGGCTCCGATCGATCGAGGCCCCGGACGTTGCGCGAGCGGTTATCGCGAGAGCAACAGTGCTTGACTCGCCGGAATCGTCGTCACGTTGGGTGTGAAGACCGTCGACGTAAGAAGAAGCGTGCCCCCCGAGATGAGGTCACCGCCCGACGTCGTGATCACGTGCCCGTACGTATTGTGGAGCCAGCTGGAAAGCACGGTCACGGCACTTGACGTGCTGTTGATCAAGGCGGCACATGGGCCGATCGAAACGCCGGCATTCGTACACGAGCTGAATTCGCGGCGATAGACGCCGGCGGTGCTGGTCTGAATGTCGGTTGCCGAATTCACCATGCTTTGCACCGGCGACGAGGGCACGACGTTGTCTTCGGGCCAGACGGCCAGGCTCTCGCTGTTGTCCTCTAGTGACGGGAATACGATGGTGTGCCCCGCCTTATAGCCTAGCCACGCAATCGCCGTCGTTACCATACGTTGGGTAACCTGCGCGGCGCTTCCGGCCGGCGAGCTACCGTGATTGAGCTCGACGAACTGACCGGCGGTCGTTCCATCGACGTAGGCCATCGACGTTAGGACCGGCGCATACATCGTAGGGCGCAAGGTGCCCCCGTTGACGATGCAGTCTTCACAGACGACTCCGGAAAAATGCGAGCTTCCGTCGAGAACGGTCAGGTCGGTGGGCTGGCCGTCACTCGTCGTGAGACCGTTGTAGAAGAAATCCATCGGGGCGCCGCTCGCGTGCGTCATGGCGTTGGCAAACACCGAGTGGGCGTAGACGACCGTTGCGTCGGTTGGCAGCTCTTGGGTGGTGGTGCAGTAGTGGTTCGGCGGGTTGTTTTGGCAGAAGCCGCCGCCCGGTCCGTACATCTGCGTCAGGATCTCGCCGCTGGTGTCGTCCATGAAATAGTAGTTCCATGCATCGGCGTTCGCTCGAAGGTAGCTCCGAAAATACGTCTGGACCAACGTGCTGAAGTCGTTCAGGACGTACACCGGAACGGTCTCGGAAACGCCGTTGCACGTGGTCGACATCGAACCGTGCACGCGGTGAGCTGCGTCCGTATAGCCGGCCTCGTGAATGTACCATCCCTCGGTGGCGGCGCTTAATACGTCCGCGGCGGCCGTCGCCGGACACGACGCGTTGGCGTAGAGAAAGTTGGGGTCGACGTAAAAGACCGATTTGCAGCTCGAACCCGGACAGTCGAGGACGGCTTTATCGTTGCCGAGGCCTCCCTGTGCGTACGAGGCGTACTGCTGTACTTGGGCGCTGGTGGCATTTGCGCCGGGGCCCCAGTACTCGTCGGTAGCCCAGGTCGGAAAGTGCGAGTAGGTCGAACCAGCCGCAGCCACTACCCCACCGGGCGCAACGGACTGATCGCGTTGATAAGCGCCTGCAGTTGGGGGCGCTACGTTGCTCGCGGCGCATCCACAGAAGGCGGACGCTATCACAAAGCAAGCAAAAGCCAAAGGTATTCGGCTCAAGTGAGCCTCCTAAAAGTAGCAAGTGAGGAGAAACGTTGTCGAGAGACCGGAGTATCGACGTGCTGAGTATGTGGCACTCCCGGCAAGGTTACTCATGGGTGCATCGCAACGTCAATGGGAGTGTAACCGCCAGCTTGCTTGACGAACTATCCCGAATACGTACATTCAAATGCTGCTTGCTTGCACAATAGACGAGTCATAAATCAAGTAAGGTAATGTAAAGAAACAGCGAAAACCCTATTGCGGACGGCTAATTTTACGATTACTTGTCTTGCAGGATGCCAACGCCTTGCAAGGAGCAACGTTTTCAATGTTTAGAAGTAGCCTCGTCCCCAAGCTATGTGCTGTAGCCGCATTGTCGCTAGCCGTCACGGCATGCTCGAGCGGCGGTTCTTCCTCGATCCCGTCCGCCGCGATCGCCGGCATGAATGTAAGCAAGCCCATGTCGCCCAAAGCGGCCGGCGCGACAATACCGTCGCACATACCAACGTGGGCGTTCGATGAATACTTTGGCCAGGGTGTAAATGCGACGACCGCGCAGGTCGCGCAATACGTCAGTTACGCCGAAGGCGGTCAAGGCGACAACAAGGCGACCGTCGACTGCGATAGCGGCGCGACGAAGAATTGCAGTTCGGTCTTTTATTTCGATCCAAACTTCCTGTACGCGAGCACGACGTGCCCCGGCGCGCAGGCCCAGGCAGTCTTAAGCGTAGCGGCCGAGTCGTGGTTCGTGCACGATTCGGGGTACAGCGATCTTGCGCATCGCGTTCAAGGGAACTACAGCCAAGTTTGTAACGGCGGCTACGTCAGCGTCCCGGTCTACCTTATGGACGACGCCAATCCCGCCGTCCAGTCGTTCTTCCAATCATACATTCAGTCGATCGGCGACGGTTGGGATGCGTACTTCATGGACGATACCAGCGGTCGCGTGCTGACGCAGGCGTATGGACCGGGCGGCGGCTTTTGCCAGAATAACCCGCCGAACCATTACTGCATGGCAACGCAGGAGTATCCCACGGACGCTTCCGTGGTCGCCGCGCACGACGCATTTGCAAATGCGATGAATCACGTCAGCGGCTCGCCCATGCAGTTTTTCTTCAACGGCGTGGGCTTCTCTGGGAGCACGGTTGAAAATCTCGGTATCTTGCAGGGAAGCAATCGCTTTCTCGGCGCGATTTGCGAAAACTGCATCGTCAATAATGGGACGCTGCGCCCCACGATGTATGCGAACGTGCTGACGGCCATGGCACAGATCGATGCGATTCCGGGCGCCGCGTTCGTCGAGTTGAATATGAGCACGGCCGCCTCGGGGAGCGTCTACGAACACCAGCAGCGCGTCATCACGACAGCCGTTGCATGGCTCGGCTTTAGTCCCGGCCAGACGATCGTGTTCCCCGACCTGGAAAACAACACGTCGAACCTCGCCGTCTGGCCGGAGGATCAGATCTATCCCACGCAGCCGGTCGAGTCGATGGTAACGTCGGCAAGCGACATCCAGGTCGCACCGGGCGTCTACGTCCGCGAGTTCGCAGAGTGCTATAACGCGGGCGTTGCTATCGGTCAGTGCGCCGCCGTGCTGAACTCAACGACAAGCGCCGTCACGGTCGAAAAGTCGTGGCTCAAACAGTCGTACACGCACTTGCTCGCCCTTACCGGCGGCGACGCGCTCAGCGGCGGAACGATGAGTTTGACGAGCGACTATTTCGTAGCGAACACGACGCAGGTTCAGGCGTCCCTTGCGACGCTGCTCCTGAAGTAACGTGCGCCCCGCGTGGCTGATCGTTCTCGCCACCGTGTCGGTGAGCGCCTGCGCGGGCGGCGGGGAAGGAGGCGGCGGGGCCGCCTCCTTATCCGTACTTCCGGTTTCGGGCCCCACCGCTCCTGGAGCGATTGCGAATTCGCCGGGCGCTTCACCCTCGCCGGCAGCTTCAGCGTCGCCCACCGGCGCCGTCGCCGTTCTGCCCGCGCACATTCCAACGTGGGCCTTCGACGAATACGGGGCCGAAGGAGCGAGCGCGTCCGGTGCTTCGGTGCGACGTTACCTCACCTACGCCGAGGGCGGGTACGGCAATAACAAGGCGCAGGCCGACTGCGACGGCGTGCCGTCCTCGGGATGTTCCTCGGTGTTCTACGTCGATCCCAACTTTGTGTATGCCGCGCCGGGTTGCGCCTCGCCGCAAGCGAACCTCTTCTTGGCCGCGGCAAACGAGACGTGGTTCGTGCACGAGACGGGGTATGCCGATAGCGCTCACCGCGTGTCGGGGTCGTATCAGCAAACCTGCAACGCAAGCACGGAAACGACGCCCGTGTATCTCACCGACCAGAACAACCCCGCCGTCGTCGCGTTCTTTGCATCCTATATGATGGCAAACGCGGATGGTTGGGATGCGTACTTCATGGATGACACGAGCGCGAGCGTTCTAACGCAAGCGTACGGGCCCGGCGGCGGCTTCTGTGCGAACGACCCGCCCGACGACTGGTGCACCTCGACGGCCGAATACCCGACGGATGCGAGCGTCGTGGCGGGACATTCGGCGTTGCTTGCGGCGCTAAACCACTCCAGCGGTACGCCGTTCCGAGGTTTCTTCAACGGGATCGGCTTTGATGGCAATAGCCCGGAGAATTTGAATCTCATCGCAGCGGGCAACGGGCGCCTGCTCGGCGCGGTATGCGAAAACTGCGTCGTGAACGCGGGCGTGCTGGAAAGCGCAAACTTTCAACGGGTACTCGACGCGATGGCCGCGATCGACACCGTGCCCGGCAGCGCGTTCGTCGAGCTTAATACCGGCTCTTCGAGTCCGGGCAGCGCGGACGAAATCACGCAACGGCTCGTCACGACGGCGATTGCCTGGCTCGGTTTCAGCCCCGGGCAAACCATCGTGTTTCCGAACTTGGAAGAGACGACCGAAAACCTCGCCGTGTGGCCCGAGGATGCGATCTACCCCTCACAACCGCTGCAAAGCATGAGCACATCCGCTGCCGATATTGCGGTCGCATCCGGGGTGTGGCGTCGTGAATTCGGCGCTTGTTCGCTAAACGCGGCAGCGATCGGGCCGTGTGCTGCGATTCTCAACGCCTCGAATGCGGCGGTCGTGATTCAATCGACGTGGCTTAAGCAAGCATACGGACATCTGGTGTCGGTCTCCGGCGGCGATATCGGCAGCGGCGGTACCGTAGCCGTCAGTCAAGGAACGTTCGCCGTGAATAGCACGTTGGTTCCCGCGGGAGCGGCAGTATTGCTCGCGCGTTGACTCGAAGCGCAATCCAATGCGACGCGTTTTGCTGGTTTCATATTATGCGCCACCGCGTCCGGGCGTCGCAACGACGCGAACGCGACAGTTGATACGCTACCTCCCCGAGTTCGGATGGAGCGTTACGGTACTCACGGCTCGCCTTCCGGGAGCCGATCCGACGATCGTCCAAAGCGAGTACGTGAATCTTCCCGGGGCGCTCAAGCGCGCGGTCGGATTGGGTGCGGCAAGCGCACACGAGACGCTCGGTATCGCGCCGGCGGCGCGAGGAACGCGGCGGACATTTCGACAAGCCGCGGTCGCGTGGGGATATCGTCTCACGAGTTATCCCGACGCACAGGTCGGGTGGTTTATTCCCGGACGAAACGCCGTCCGGGCCGCGCTCGGCGTCGAGCGTTTCGATGCGATTCTGTCGTCGTCGCCGCCATTCACGACGGATCTGATGATCGCGTCCGTTGCGCCGCAGATTCCGTGGGTCGCCGATTACCGGGATCTGTGGGCCGACAGCGATGCGTATGCGTCGCGCGTGCGGCGCCGTTTCGACCGATGGTTGGAGCGATGGACGCTTGCGCGGGTATGCGCCGCCACGACGATCTCCGAGCCGATGGCCGACGTCATGCGCTCGCACCGGCCGGGCCTTCCGGTCGACGTTATTCCGAACGGATTTGACGCGGCCGAGTGGCAGGACATTCCATTTGAAACGGAAGATCGCACGACGTTTCTCTACGCGGGCCAGCTGTTCGGCGGTCGCCGCGACCCGCGCCCGCTTTTTCGCGTGCTTCGTCAACTGATCGACGCGGGCGACGTGTCGGGCGACGAGGTTCGGGTCGATGTTTATAGCGCGCTCGAGCCGTGGCTGCAGGAGGCTATTGCCGAAGCGCGGCTGGACGACGTGGTGCGGGTACGGGGCGTAGTTCCGCGCGATGAGGTTTTACGAGCGGAGCGCCGGGCCGACCGTCTTTTAGTCTTGCTGTGGGAGGGCGCAAATGCCGAAGGGATCGTGACGGGAAAACTCTTCGAGTACTTCGGTGCGGGCCGCCGCATTCTAGCGATCGGCGGCCCGAGTCGAAGCGCCGTCGACGATTTACTACGGGAAACCGGGACGGGAACGCGCGCTATGACAGACACCGAGCTCCGACGCGAAGTTCTCGAAGCGATTACGGAACATCGTCGCGGTGCGGTTGCGCGCACGCAGGGGGAACGAGTCGAGGCGTTTTCCGCAAGCGAAATGGCACGCCGTTTTGCGGGCGTTCTCGATCGCGTTAGCGCCGTATAACGCTACGTGCCGCTGCGAACGCGTACGCGCTGCACGATGTAATCGGTGAGCCCGGGATAGGAGTAATAGCCCTCGGGCGCGCCCGGCCGCTCGATCGGCCGCGCCGTCCCGGTTTCGAGCGCTGACAGGAACGGGCCGAGGTCTTCGAGGCTCGCGAGAATCGCCTTATGTTCGATTAGCACGTGATTGTCGCGCCGCACGTCGACGTTGTCGATTCGCCGCTGCACGTACACGTCGCCGGCATCCAGCGATCCGTTAAGGTGAATGAGGCTGCACCCGAAGTTGTTGTAGTCGCGGTTGTACATCGTCCAAAACGGAGAGTACAGGCCTCGGTACTCCGGCGTTATCCCCACGTGCCACATGAAGATGCCGTAGGGCGCGGCGCTGCGAAGCTTCTTGCCGAAGAACTGATTCAAGCAGTGGGCAAAGATTACGTCGGGGCGCACCGAGTCGACGTACGCAAGCACGTCGGCGTGGTTGACGTTTGCGGCTCCGAAGCTCGACCCGGGATTGGCATCCTCGCCCAGGCGTTCCCAGTATTCGTCGACGAGGCGGTTCGCCGCGAGCGTATTGCGCGAACGTTTATCCGTTGCGTGGTGAAAGGCGTAGTAAGCGATTTCATCCAGCGCTTTGAGCGGCCCGCGCCGCCGGAGCCGCTTGAGCAGAAAGTCGCGTCTTCCTTGCCAAGACGTGTGCCACCGTGCCCCGGCCGTTAGCCAGATGGTTCCGACCAGATCGCTTTCGGCAGCAATACGCCGTGCAACGCAGTGGTTGAGCCGATTGTCGTATCCAATGAACATCGTGCGCAGCATGACGCTTTCGTCTCCTTTGGTGTTTAGGCGTTGTAAAGAGTGATGAGGTCGTGAGCCCACCGCTCGACGGTGAACTCCGCAAGGATGCGTTCCCGCCCCCCGAGAGGCTTGTCGCTGGCCAAGGCCGTTTCGAGCGCATCGGCGAGCGCGTGCGCGTCGCGCGGTGGCGCCACCCAAACGTCACGGGCGCCGCTGAGTATCTCGCGCACGGGTGCGATATCGCTTGCGGCAATCGGGAGGCCGCACGCGGCCGCCTCGGCGAGCACGTACGAGAAACCCTCGCCGTAACTCGGCAACGTGAAGGCATCGGCCGCCCAGTAGAGCTCGCGCGTATCCGATACTCGCGGGCTAATCGTGACGGCGTAGTCGCGTGCAAAATCGTGCCAGTCTTTCATATCGCCTCCGGTCAGGAGCAGCCGGTGCCCCGGCAGCCTCGCGAGCGCATCGCGCAAGGTCGCGCCGCCTTTCCCCGGCGTACGGTCGAAGAAGAGCAGAACGGAATCGGACGTAGCGATGCCCAGGCGTGCGCGCGCCTCGTCCCGCTCGCGCGCCGTAGGGGGCCGAAAGCGCGCCGCATCGATGCCGTTGTGTACGACGAGCGTGCGCTTCGATGGGGCGCCGCGAGCGACGATCTCGTTGCGAACGCCTTGCGAGACGCAGATCCAGGCGCGGACGTTGCGCCCAAAGTAGCGATACTTTATGCGTGACTTCAATTCGGCAAGCGGGGACCGCCGCTCTCGATAGGAGTGGACGTGCCAATACGTCGTGGCTTCGCTTTGTGCCGCGGCGACGTCGTAGCGCGTAAAATGCGAGTGGACCACATCCGGCTTCATCGCGCGCAGTGCGTCCGTGACGTCGGCATCGGACTCCACAAACCTCAAGCGTACGCCGCTCGCCCGCAGTTCGTCGGGCCACGAGGCGTTGGGGACGGGCGTCGCGAGCACGTCGAAGCGATCGCCGCGTCGCGCTATGGCGCGTGCGAGCGTACACAGCGAGGGGATGAAACTTCCGCCCGTAACGCCGCCGTAGTCCATGACGTGGGCAATCGACCGCGCGCTCATTGCGACAACAGCAGCGCTTGGCCGGCGCCGACCTGGGTGGCGCCCGCAGAAAAAGCTTGCCCGGTGGTCGAGATGGTCCCGCCGCGCAGGACATCGCCGCCGGCGGCCTGGATGACGTGTCCGTACTGCTGATGAAGCCAAACGGCTTCGATAGCAACCGGAGCGCTGCCGCCGTTGAGTATGGCCGCGCACGGCCCGATGGGATTGCCGTCACGGTAACATTGCGCAAACTCGCGTCGCCATACGCGCGGCGTCACCGCCAACTGATCCGACGATGTGGACATCGTTTCGAGCGGTTCGGTCGGGACGATCGTATCCTCCGGCCACACCGCGAGATTATGGGTCGTAAATTCGAGGTCCGGCCACACGATCGTGTGTCCGTCGGCGTATCCCAGCCATGCGACTGCCGTCGTCACAAAACGCTGCGCGAGCTGATCCGGGCTTCCGTCCGGGGATTTTCCCGTGCTGAGCTCGACGAACGCGGCACCCGGGATCGTGTCGATGTGCGCCATCGCCGTAAGGACCTTGGGATAGAGGGCCGAGCGCAACGTGCCGTTGCTGACCACGCAGTTCTCGCAAACGGCTCCCCGGATCGAGCCGCCGAGAAGCGGCGGAATGGGAGGGCTCGCAGCGGTAAACGAGAGGCCATTATAATAGAAGACCATCGGGGAGCCGTTGGCGTGCGTCATCGCCTGCGTAAAGGCGGAATGCGCCCGCACCACGTCGGCATCGCTTCCAAACTCCGCGGTGCGCGTACAATAGCCGTTACCGCCTTGGTCCTTGCAGAATCCCCCGCCCGGTCCATACAGCTGCGTGAGTAACGTGTCGCTGGTGTCGTCCATAAAGTACGCGTCCCAGGCGTCGCCGTTGGTGCGCAGGTAATTCAGGAAGAACGCCCGCACCGCCGGGTCGCTCTGATTCACGACGTAAACGGCTACCGTGACGCGGCTTCCCTTACAGGTCTGCACGTACGTTCCGTGCACGCGACCGGCGGCATCGTTGCGACCCGGCAGGTGGACGAACCACGATTCCGAGGCCTGCGCCAGGAAATCCCGATACGCTGCATACGGGCACAGGGTGCTGTCGTAGACCAAATTAGGATTGAAGTAGAACGTTGCGGAGCAGGCGCCCGAGCCTCGACAATCGTTGAGCGCTTTGGTATTCCCAAGCCCGCCCTCCGCGAAGCTGACGTAGCGTCGCACCGCGGCAGCGCTCGCATCGGCACCTTGCCCGTTGAATTCGTCGTATGCCCACGTCGGAACGTGTGTTGCGACCGCCAACAGGAGCGGCAGAAATAGGGCTAGGCGCATCAGGCGGCGGCCACTGCGCGCGGGACGATGCGGTCGTAGAGCGCACGATGCAGACGCGCGGCAGCGTCGATGGCATAATCGCGCCGCGCGACCACTTGCGCCCGCTGCGCTGCAGCTCGCGCCGGAGCGGGATCGTCGATGATACGGCGCAATTCGAATGCGAGCGTCGACGGTGAAAAGTCGGCCGTTACCACGCCAAGCCGGCCCTCTTCGAGAAGATCGTTCGCGCCGTTCCATGGCGTTGAAAGTGCCGGAACGCCGGCGCTCATCGCCTCCAGCAACGCGAGCGGCATGCCCTCGCTCAAGGATGGCATAAGCAACAGGTCCGCGGCGGGAAGAATCGCCGGAACGTCGTTCCGATAGCCGAGAAAGGTGACCGAGTCGTCGACGCCGCGCGCCTGCGCGAGCGCCGCGAGCGCGCCGCGATCGCATCCATCGCCGACGAGATAGAGCTGCAACCGCCTGCGATGCGGAAGATCGAGCGACGCCACCGCCTCAATAGCAAGGGCTTGATTTTTCGGATGACGCAGATTTCCGAGGACAAAGACGGCGAATCTGTTCGCGGGAATACGCAAGCGGGCACGCGCGGCTGCAACGTCGTCGTAGAGCGGCGGCTCGGTATGCCGAATGCCGTTCGGTATCACGAACACTTTTTCGGATGGAAGTCCTTCGACGCGAGCCAGATACTGCGCCTGACCGGCAGAAAATGTGACGATCGCTGCCGTTGCGGAATTGAGGATCCGGTTAGCGAGAGCGGTACCGGGTATCGGGGCCTGGGGCGCGCACGGGTGGTGCTCGGTACGCACGATTGCCGGAACGCCGGCTGCCATCGCGGCGAGACGTCCCCAGTAGGTGCCGTGATGCATATGCGTGTGTACGACGTCGGGGCGCGACGCGCGCATCGCCGAGATCATGCGGGCGAGAAACGCCGCGTCGAAGCGCCCTCGCCTGCGAATCTCGATGACGTCCACACCCGCGGCATGAAGGGTGGCCGGGATCGTGGACGGAGCGATCGTCATGACGCTGCATCGCGCGTCTTGCTTCGCAAGCTCGGGCAGGAGGAGGGCGACGAAACGCTCCGCTCCCCCACCTTCGAGCGCAGTGACCACGTGCAAGACGTTCATGCCAAGACCTCCGATAGGATCAGCGACGCGATACGAGCGGCGTTTTCGCGCACGTCAAATCGGGCTTCCACCGTCGCGCGGCCGGCCGCACCAAGTTTGGCACGAAGCGCGGGACGGGTTGCAAGATCTGCGATCGCAGTCGCCACGGCGTCGCGATCGTCCGGAGCGCACAGGAGTCCGTTGGTGCCGTCGACGAGCTCGCTCACGGCGCCCGAGCGCGTAGCGATGACCGCAAGTCCCGCGGCCATGCTCTCGATCAGAAATACGGGGATGCCTTCGCATTCCGCCGGACCCTCGTCGATGCTGGTGAGGATGGCGGCATCGTAGACCCCGGCCTGGATTGCGGCCAAGAGGCGATCGTGCGGCACTAGTCCCGCGAAATGCACGCGTTCGGAAAGCCCTAGCGCTTGCGCTTGCGCTTCCAGCATCTGACGCAGCGTTCCGTCGCCCGCAATCGTACACGATACGTCGATTCCGCGATCGACGACGCGCGCGAGTGCCTCAAGCAACGTAGCGTGTCCTTTGACCCGTTCGAGATTCGCAGCACAGAGTAAGCGAAATACGGGATTGGGAACGGCGTGCGAGGCCGTTTGAGGCAGGCGAACCCCGAGATGTTCGGTGAAAACGCGCGGGGTGTTCCGCCCGAGCGCTCGCCGCACCCGCTCTTCGCCTTGGCGCGAAATCGTGCGGATAAACTGCGCACTTGAAATAAAGGTCGAACGCCGTGGGTTGGTTTCGCCCAGGTTAAAACCCACGAGATCGTAGCGATGCCCGGTTGCGCTCCACGCGATGTCGTTCAACGTGGCCGCGACGTACGCCACCGTCGCCGGAATGGCCAGCCAATAGGCATGCACGTGCTTGATCCGCTGCTGCCGTACGATCCGAGCTGCCGCTAACGCGGTCGGAAAGATCAACAGATTTTTGCACTTGTCCCGCAATTCGCGGGGAGCCGACACCACGGTCGCCATGACGCGTAACACCGCCAGGGGCGCCCGCACGGACTCCAGCGCCGCCGCGGCGAGCACGTGCCACGAGAGCAGACGCAGCCGTCGCGCGCTGACGTCGGCGAAGGTTTCGCCTTCGCGCGTCGGCAGTGCGGGTAGGACGAGGAGCTCGCACGACCGCGAGATCTCGACGATCTCCTCTCGCAGAAACGATTCCTTGGCGCCGAAGGGAAAACGCGACGTGATCAACGCGACGCGCGCAACATCCGGTACGAGGGTCATACCGCACCTCGCAGACGTCGCCAGAGCGAGGATCCGGCATACGCGTACGCAGTGACGTCGCTCCAACGCGGGACGAGCACGGTGCCGAACTTCACCCGGGATACGCGCACGAACGTTCCGATTGCGAGCCCTTGACCAACGATGTAGCCGCTCGTCGACGCGAGCGCTGCTCCGACCAATCCGAATTGGCGGACCGTAAGCAGGCACACCACAATGCAGACGACCGCGGAAAGTCCGGCAAGCATCATCGGGATCTGCGGTTTGCCCAGCCGTATCGTGAAGTAGGTCGACATGGGGCTCCCGAGCGAGAGCGCAAACACGCCCACGAGCAGGATGCGAAACGCTGGGATCATCGGCGTAAACGCCGCTCCGTAGAGCAAGCGAACGGCAATCGGCGCAACGAGCGAAAGGACCGCGCAGGTCGCAAACGCGATCATGACGTTGTGACGAACGCAGCGCGCCGCCAAGTCTGCGGCTCCTTGCGCCGACTCCATGCCTCCGATATGCGGCGAACTCACGACGGCCGTGACCTGTGTTGCTGCCAGAAGCATCTCGGCGGCCGTTACGGCAAGCGTATACATCCCAAGCTGAGCCGGGCCGGTCAACATCGCGACGATATAGACGTCGGCGCGGTAATTAAGGAGAGAGATGAGAGACACGGTACCGACGCGAGCGGCATATCCGGCGAACTCGCGGACGCCGACGGCACCCTCATCCAACCGCCGCGAATCCTTGAACAGCCATACGAGCGCGGCGGCGGCGAAGAGATCGCTTCCCGTTACCCACGCGCCGATGGCTGCGGGCGGCGTCCGCCCGAACGCTGCGAATGCGACCAGCATGCAGGCGATCATCAGCAACGTGTTGAGCAATGCGTACGTCGTGTTCATGCGGACTCGGTTGATCCCGACTTGATAGCCATAGAAGATCCCGAGAATGGCGGGCGACGGGAGCGCGGCGATTGCGGCCAATGCGGCCCAAGGCGCATGGGTCGAAATTGCTACAGCCAGGGCGATCGGTATCCCCGCGGCCACGAACAACGCGGCTGCAATAAGCGCGGGCCGCAAGACTCCACGGCCTGCTTTGCCGCGCAGCATGAAGAACGAGGTCGCGCCATTGAGCCCGGCGTAGCCCGCGCTCGCAACGGCAAAAGCTACGAGCGGAAGCGCATAGAGCCCACGGCCGTGCGGGCCGAGCACGCGTGCCGTGAGAATGCCAAGGGCGGCCGCAACCGCCATGTTGCCGAGGCGGAAGACGAACGTGTAGACCCCGTCGGCGAACAATTTGTTGCGTAGCGACATCGTGTGCCACTATTGAACGCCACTTCGATGGCCCATCATAACGGCGAAAAAGCCCACCGCGGCCGGGAAGTGAAGGGCAGGCAAGCGTGCGGGTCTTTCTGGTACGTCTAGGTGCATGAGAAGAAATTCCCCGCGTTGGGCAGGGGCGTTTGCGGCGCCGGCGCTCGTGTTTGTCGCGCTTGGGCTCGTGCTCGCCATCCACCACGCCCCTCGCGTGCTGGCCGTCGGCGATCCCCTCCCGGCGCTCCAGCTGACCGATCTCGACGGCAATACCGTTGCGCTTGGATCGGTCGCATCGCGAACGGCCGTCTACAACGTCTTCACCTCCTGGTGTCCCGCATGTAACGAGGAACTTCCGGAGATGAAGCACACGGCCGCGGTGCTTTCGCAGCGGGGGGTTCCCGTCATTGGGATCGATCAGGGTGAAACGGCGTGGGAGATCGAGCGCTTCGCAGCAAGTAACGGCTTGCATTACCAGCTTCTCATGGATAGCCGCCGTATCACCACCGGCCGGCTCGGCGCGCGTATTATTCCCGAGACGCTCGTCGTTCGCGACGGCATCGTACGGCGGATCATCGTCGGCCCCGCAACGAGCGCGCAAATTCTGGCCGCGGTCGGGGGCGGGTAATGGCCGACGCACGAAAGCGAGCCGTCGTCATCGGCTTCGAGTACTACGGCCGGTACCTAGCCCGTTTGATCAACGAACATTCGTCGGAGTGGTCGCTCGTCTATCGAGGGGCTTCGTACTTGGAAAAGCTCGCGGCAATCGCCGACTTGCGACATGCGCGCGCGCTCGTCTGTTTTGGCGGCCCTGGACCGGATGCGGTCTTAGCCGAAGCGGCGCGCAGTAACCGCGTCCCGGTCGTCGTTATCTGGGCCGGAACGGACGTAATAACGGTAGCTCGCGATCCAGGTCTGCTCGAAGTCATCGAACAAGACGGCTACATCAACGTATCGGATGGGCCATGGCTCGTCGACGAGCTGCGCGAGTTGGGCGTCGACGCGAGCTACGTTCCCGTGACCGCCGTTCACGTGCCGCCTCATCCCGCGCCGCTCCCGCCGAAATTTCGCGTCATCTCGTATCTGCCCGAGCCGCGGCAGGCATTCTACGGAGAGAAGGCCGTATTTGCTGCGGCGCGCAGCTTGCCGGATATTCGCTTCACGGTCGTGGGCAAAGGCGCACCAAATCCGATCGCGCCGCACAACGTCGAATTTCGCGGGTACGTCGACGACATGGCCGCGTTGATCGACGACTCGGTGGCACTCCTGCGCATGCCCGAGCACGACGGTAAATCGATGCTCGTTCTTGAGACGCTGGCGCGAGCTCGCCACGTTGTCTGGACGTACCCGTTTCCGGGCGTGCTCCAGGCACGTACAACGACCGATGCGATCGCGCATCTTCGTCAACTCCAGGATGCCCATGGCCGAGGAGAGCTGGCACCAAACGCTACGGGCCTTGAATTCGTCCGCGACAACTTCGCACCCGAGCAGCTTGCTCGCGGGTTTGAAAACGTGCTTGAGAGCGCCGCTGCCCAAAAGCGAGTCGATAAAACGGGCGCGGGCCGCCGAGTCGTTCTTACGGGATACAACCTCTTCTCTGCGCGCGTAGCGGAGGCGGTGCGCGGGTCTACGCTCGACTGGGAGCCGCGCGTCTTACGCGCTAGCCGGCGCCTCGAGCGCGTCGTATCGCTGATGCATCTGGCGGCGGCGGACGTCTGGTACACGATCGGATCTCCGATTCCAGACCGGTTGCTGCATCTTGCGGCCGGGATCTTAGGAAAGTCGCGGGTCGTTCACTGGGTCGGATCCGACGTCATGGTCCTAAGCGAGAGCGCTTCGAC
>Ga0181525_10001967_pt1 | contig 17242 bp, 9 predicted proteins | sample PEATcosm2014_Bin_48_FD_121100 | JGI IMG/M metagenome (GOLD analysis project Ga0181525, IMG submission 121100) | Peatland microbial communities from MTU Mesocosm Facility, Houghton, MI, USA - PEATcosm2014_Bin06_10_metaG | ecosystem: Environmental > Terrestrial > Soil > Wetlands > Peat | place...
CCCGAATTCGGTAGCCGCCAGCGACGCATTGAATTGTTTGGCAGCGTTCTCCATCAGAGGCGTGTGGAACGCGCAAGCCACCGGAACACGCCGCGCATCCACGCCCACATTCTCGAAGTGTTTCACCGCTTCAAGTACCGCGGCAGTGGGTCCGGCGATGATGGTTTGCATCGGACCGTTATAGTTCGCGATGCTGACTTCCGGGAACGGCGCGATAGCCTCTGCCACCTTCTGCGGAACGGCGGCGATGGCGGCCATGGCCCCGGCATCGCCCGAAATGGAATCCTTAATCGCCTGGCCGCGCGCGCGAGAAACCAGCAGCATGTCTTTTTCACTGAGTACGCCGGCTGCGTACAGGGCGACATATTCGCCGTAGCTGTGTCCCGCCACCATGTCGGGTTGAATTCCCAGCCGCTCCAGCAGCTTGTACGTCGCCGTATCCACCACGCCCAAGGCGGGCTGCGCGACGTTGGTCTCGGTGAGCGCCGCCATCAACCGGTCGCGTTCCTGATCGGTGAAAGTGCTTCCGGGATAAATACTGCGGCTGAACGGAAAGCCATCCACGTAGGGCAGGATCTTATCGGCCGCGGAGAACATGTCGCGGAACTCGGGCATTCGAACCGCGAGCTCGCGCAGCATACCGGGATATTGCGAGCCCTGGCCCGGGAACAGAAACGCGATTTTGCCGTCCAGCGGTCCAGCGCCGAAATGGATGCCGCGCCTGGCGTCGCGCAACGAATCTGAATTTTCGAGCAGCGCTGCTCTGGCAGCGGCGATCCGGTCGAGAAGCTCGGCCTGCGAGGAGGCGACGATTGCAAGCCGGACTCCGGAGTGACGATGCGCGTTCGATGCCGCGGCGCATACGGCGTGCGCCAGGCTGGTGAAGTCGCAACGTGCGCCGGCTACCTGCTGCGCGGTGGTTTCAAGCGCTCCGGCCAGCGCCGGCTTATCGGCAGCGGCCCAGAAGAATAATTCCGCGGGCCATTGCCGCCCCAGTACTCCGCCCGTGGAACGCCGAACATCGTCGCGATACTCTTCCAGCACCGCATGGAAGTTGCTTCCACCGAAACCAAACGCGCTCACACCCGCGCGACGCGGCTCGCCATTGGCGGCCCACGGCTGCGCTTCGGTGTTCAGGTAAAACGGGCAGCCGGGATCCAGAAGCTTCGAATTTGGATCCGTCACGTTCAATGTGGGCGGCAGCACGCGCCAATGCAACGCCAGCGCCGCTTTGATCAAGCCCGTTACACCGGCCGCGGCCTTAGTGTGCCCGATCATCGATTTCACGGAACCCACTGCGCAGGTTCTGGCAGCCGCGCCGGAAGTTTCGAAGAGCTGCATCAGCGAAGCCAATTCGGAGGCATCGCCGGCCACAGTGCCGGTGCCATGCGCTTCAATCAGCCCCACCGTCGACGGCGAAATGCCGGCTTGTTCGTAAGCGCGGCGCAGCGCCACTACCTGGCCTTCCGGACGAGGCGCGGTCATGCTGCGGCCCCGGCCGTCGCTGGAACCTGCCACGCCGCGGATCACCGCGTAGATGCGGTCGCCATCGCGCTCGGCATCTTCCAGCCGTTTCAAAACCACTACGCTGACGCCTTCGCTGATGGCGATACCGTCGGCGCTTTTATCAAAGGTGCTGCAATGGCCGCGGCTGGAGAGCGCCGTCACGCGCGAGAAGCACAAATAACCGAACGGATTCTGCCCGGAATCAATGCCTCCGGTGACCACCATATCGCTGTCGCCGCAGGCCAGTTCCCGGGCGGCAACATAGATGGCCGCAAGCGAAGAGGCGCAGGCAGCGTCGACATTGAAATTAACGCCCGCAAAATCGAAGCGATTCGCAACGCGGCCGGCGGCCACATTGGGCAGGATGCCAGGGAACGAATCTTCGGTCCATTCCGGAAGCCGCTCCATCAGCTCTGACGGCACGGTCGCAAACTGCGACAGGCTGGAGCGCACAGCGTAATTGACGCCCAGTTCGCCGAGTCCTCCGCTAAAGCCGAGCACCACCGAAGTTCGTTCGCGCGCGAATTTGCGGCGATGGTAGCCGGCATCGCGCAACGCCTCATCCACCGTCACCAGCATGAGCAACTGCAGGGGATCGATGGAGGCCAGCGAATTGGGCGGGATGCCATAACGCATCGGATCGAAAGGAACGTCGGCGACGAAGCCGCCCTTGCGGGAATAGATGGAATCGCGTGCTTTCGTGTCGTCGCTATAGTAGGTGTCTAAATCGAAGCGATCGCCGGGAATGTCGGTGATCGCATCCACGCCGGATAAAATATTCGACCAGAAGGTTTCGATATCGGGCGCTCCGGGCAGCAGACAACTCATCCCGACGATGGCCACGTCGCAGGGGCGAGGCACGCTGCGGATGGATTTATCCCGGCCATCTTGCGCCGCGGGCATATTCTGAAGCAGTTCAGCACTGCCGCTGGACACCGCTTCATGAACGTCGTGGATGGTCGAAACTTCGCTGCGCAGCGCGGCCACCTGGCCGATCATGTACATGCCCTGTTCCAACTGCTCGGCGCGCGCCAGTTCCACGAAACTGTCGCCCCGGCGTTCAATGCCTTTGCTCGCCACGCGCAAGCGCCCGAGATTCAGATCTTCCAGCGCGTTCTTTACTTCTTCGGTGGACTTTCCCGCCGCCAGCAACTCACGTCTGCTGGAGCGGAATACTTCGTAGAACGGCGTGTCGGCGCAGCGTGTAGAGTGGCCGGGGCCGGAGTGCAGAAGAACCGTCTCGCGGCAATCGATGGCCTGCTTCTGGAACTCTTCGACGATGGCGCCGCCTTGCACCGCTTCGCGCGTGAACAGGTAAGCGGTTCCCATGAGCACGCCGATACGGGCGCCCTTAGCAGCCAGTGGAGCGGCCAGCGCGGCAACCATCGCCGCCGAGCGCGCATCGTGAATTCCTCCGGCGAAAACTATATGCAGCTCCTGAGCGGGAACGCCGCGTTCGGTGGCCGCCAGCAACTCGTCCAGCATGGAATCCCACAGCACGAAACTGGTCTTGGGACCAACGTGGCCGCCGCACTCGCGCCCTTCAAAGATGAACTTGCGCGATCCGTCTTCGATGAAGCCGCGCAGCAGCGCCGGGGTGGGAACGTGCAGATAAGTGCGAATGCCGCGCTGCTCCAGGCCATGCGCCTGATCCGGACGGCCGCCGGCGATGATGGCGAAGGGAGGGTTGTATTCCTGAACCGCGGCCAACTGTTCGGCGCGCAGATCGGCCGGAACAAATCCGAGAATGCCCACTCCCCAGGGCAGCGAGCCCAGCAATTCCGAGGTCTCCGCCAGAAGAGTGCGCACCTGCGGCCCGCGTAACAACGCGAGAGCCAGGAACGGCAGCCCGCCCTCTTTCGCCACGGACTGCGCGAAAGCAGCTTTGTCGCTCACGCGCGTCATGGGTCCTTGCAGGATGGGATACTTTGTTCCGTTGGATATAGCGAGCGGAGAACCCGGCGCTAAAGGCTGCGTCTGGGCGGCCAGCCGCGCATGTTCCCGCACTGCTTCATGCATGGCGTCCAGGATGCCCGCAATGTTTTCGTAGCGATCCGCGAGCGAGCGCGCAAAAACCGCATCCTGCCCGAGCGGCCATACGTTCGTGTCGTGCGATCCCCATCCCACGTGCGTTTGAAGCGCGTGCAGCCATTCTTGGCGAACATTGGCCCCTTGCAGCCGTTGCTCCAGAGCTTCCAATTCGCGGATGGCTTTCCCGCCGGGCTGTTTATATACGCGAAACAGCGGGCCGGCTTCCTGGCCCAGACAGATGGTTTCGGCGCCATCTGGCCGTGCCAATGCTGCCCGCACGGCAGCCGGGATGTTCGATTCAGGCGCCAGCAGAACCTGGGAATCCAGCACGACGCCCGCTGCTCCTCCGGCGAAGCAAGCCGCGGCCGAATGCATTCCGATTCCGCCCATGGCCCACACCGGCAGGTCGTGCTCGGCGAGCAAGCGCTGCAGCAGGACGAAGGTGCTTTCCTCGCCCACGCGTCCGCCGGCTTCGTGGCCCTTCGCAATCAGAGCCGAAAAGCCATTCTCTCGAGCGCCCGCGGCTTGAGCGCTGGATGTCACTTCCAGCAGGCAACGGCGGTCCCCCGCGGCAGCCCTGATTCCCACCCGATTTTTGCCATCGCCACCCGCAATTACGACCAGCGTGATCCGATCCGGCATGGATCGCAGAAAATGTTCGGCCCATTTCGCGCCCGCATCGATGCGGACGCCCAGCTCTCCCTTGGCGCGTTGGGCCAATCGAACCGCGCGATCCACGAGATCGGCCGCGGACTCAGCGCCGTCGATATATTCGAGATTAATAATCCCCACGGCGCCCGAACGTGCCGCCGAGACGGCCGGCCCAGGATCGGGCCATGCCGAGACGTTAGAAACCGCGATGGTGAAGGATTGTGCCGGGTTCATGTTAGGCCTGCTGGACGCCGCCCTTAGGCGGACGCCGTACCGATCGGCTCTCCTTCTTTGGCTGCAGTTTTGCAAGGCAGATATTCCTGCTCGTAATACTGCTGAACCCAGTCGCGATTGAGCTCTTCCCCGGAACGCAGGGAAATCTGCTTGTGACACGCGGTGCATTGCAGGCGAAAACCTGTTTCGGCCTTCAGCGGCCCTCCACAGGCGTCGCAGGTAACCGGCGTGTATTCCCTGAGCCGCTCAATCAGGGCCACCCAACTACGCACCGTGAGGAAAAACGATTGCAGCGATTTTACGGTCACTTCGCCTTCAAAAAGAGGAGCGCTTTCCAGCGGCATGCGACGGCGCAGCATCTCCTTGCCGGCCTGGGTCAGCACACCCTCCTGAACCAGAACACCAGGACCGAAGACTTCCGCCGCGGTATCGAGAATGCTTTTCTCGGGGAGCCAGATATCGAATGCCGATTCGGTCTCCATGGTGATCTCGATCAGATCCAGAGACTCGCCGCCCAGGTCGTCCATGAGATGCGCATCCATGGTCACCCGCTCGCGCTCGACGCGCAGGCTACCGGCCACGATGTTCGCGAATTTTTCGTAAATCTGGGCTTCGGTTAATTTAGAACTCATCAGCAATTTCTTCCGTTCTCTCAGGCGCCGCTTCCGCTCCAGGCTCGGATGGCCAGCGCCGTGTTCTGGCCTCCGAACGCGAAGGCATTCGCTATGGCGCCTCGAATCCGGCTGGGGCGGCTCTGGTTCGGAACATAGTCGAGATCGCATTCGGCGTCGGGATTTCTCAGATTCATAGTGGGGGGCGCTATGCCATCCGTGATGGCCTTCACCGCGCAGATCACATTCGATACGCCCGCCGCTGAAATGGTATGGCCGATCTGTCCTTTGTTGGACGAGACCAACAGCCGCCGCGCATGCTCTCCGAACACGCGCTTGATGGCCAGCGTCTCGGTGGCGTCGTTCTTTTGCGTGGAGGTTCCGTGCGCCGCTATATAATCCACTTCCTCCGGCGCCATCTCGCCTTCCGCCAGGGCGGAAGCCATAGCGCGCGCTTCGGGAGTCCCGTCGGCGGAGGGATCCGTCAGGCTGCCGGCGTTGGATGTGGACCCGTATCCTACAACTTCGGCGTAGATGCGTGCTCCGCGCCGCAGCGCGCTGGGCAGACTTTCGAGAACCACCGCTCCCGCGCCTTCGCCCATCACGAAGCCGTCCCGCAAGCGATCGAAGGGCCGTGACGCTTCCAAAGGATTGGACGAGCGGCTGAGTGCTCCCAGCAACGAAAAAGCAATAATCCCCAGCGGGGAAACCAGAGCCGCGCTCCCGCCTGCAATCATGGCTGAAGCCTTGCCGCGGCGAATCAGACGAAAGGCTTCGCCGATGGCGTGCGAACTGGCCGCGCAGGCGGTGTCTACGGCGAAGGACGGTCCGCCCAGACGCAGCAGACGGGCCGGTACGGCGGCCATCATATCTCCCGCGCGTCGAGCGAAAACTTCCGGACGCTCTTCGCCAATCCCCAAAGCGTTGAAAGCCAGCCGGCGTGTAGCCTTGTCAAAGCGGGAAAAATACTCACGGATTAGGCGATGATCGATATAGTTCACGCTGGCGCCGGCCGCAATGCCGATCTCGTCCGATGGGACCGGGCAGGTATCCAGGCCTGCATCGCCAAACGCCTCGCGAACCACGGGGAGAAAAAGCCGCGAGCTGCGCCGGCACCAGGTGGACGGGACCGTAGCAAGCCCGGTATCGCGGGGGATATCGCGAACCTCCGCGGCGAGTTTCACCGTGTAGGAGGTGGTGTCCCAAAAGCTGATGGGACGAATGCCCGATTCCCCGGCCAATAGCTTCCGCCAGCATGTTTCCAGGTTGGAACCGAGAGAAGTGGTCCAGCCGAGCCCCGTAATCATGACTCTTTGAAACATAGTCGACCTGAGTTATCAGCTCCCTGCGACCGTGTGAACTTGCGTTGCACCCTTTGCCGCAGGACCTTCATCCACCGGTCCGGCCGGGAAAACCAAAGCGTCCGGTTTCCTCGACAGGACCTTATCAAGTTCCTCCTGAATTCCTAACAACCACTTACCCGAACAGCAGGACAGCCGCGATGTCTAGGCGAGCTTGATTCCCGGGCGAACGAGAGGAAACTTGGCCCAACCCGAAAAGCCCGGCTGGGCACGCAACGTTGAAGATAACCACCCGACAAAACGCCGGACACCGATCCACGCGCTCTGGCCGGAATAAAGACTCCAGCCAACCTTTTCGCCGAATTTTGTAAAGACACAGCGCCAACCGCCGCTGCGATGGCCCCAGCAAAACCACTCATATACGGAAATAAAATAAGCCGAACAAACCCGACTCCACCGGATACCGCCAGCCCCTCAAGCGGCCCGAAGAGACACCACAGGCAGAGAAGATATAATTCCAAAAGCACGCTGTTCACCTGCAGACCGCGTCAGAGCGACCGTAGTATACGTTGTCTTCCTATGGAAGATGTCCGATTCTAAGGAGCGGTGTAAATATTGTCAATAGTCCACAGTAACGGTACTACCTTTCCGCCGGATTCATAGTGAGATGTAGGGGCGCTAAAGATAGGCAAAGATGCGTCTGTCATGAGGATTACCCAGGTTACAGCCGACTACCTCGATGGGATAGTATACTTGGGGATTAGGGTATTCGCACTATCTCAAATAGGTGAATCGGAGGGAGTGGCACTCAGGCGAATTCGAAGCCCAACCCCTGTTCGTCCTGTGCCCGGCCAGGATCAAAAGTTGGTCCGTTCGGAACGCCAAACCAGCCCACTGGATACGACCCTAGTACTTGTGGAACCCGGAAGGCGCTTTCCTAGGGCATTTGTTGCATGTTGTTCTCAAATTCTTATGGCACAATAAATACTCACTCGAAAGGCGGGCCGTAGTGTTTGGTTTTGAATTTGGAGGGGAAGCTGGAGGGTGGAGACCGGCTCGCACATTATCGAGTTGTAAGGACACCAAGTGAAGACTCTCGTCATCGGATTGGATTGCGCCGCACCGGAGATTTTGTTCGAGCACCCGGAGTTAACCAATATCAGGGCGCTGATGCGCCGCGGTTGCTACGGCCGGTTGGAAAGCGTGGTCCCGCCAATCACGGTCCCCGCCTGGATGTGCATGTCGACCAGCCAGGATCCCGGGTCGCTCGGCGTATACGGGTTCCGGAACCGCACCGATTATTCGTACAGCGGCTTGGGCGTCGTAAATTCCGCGTCCATCACCGAACCTGCCATCTGGGACATTCTGAATAGCCATGGGCGCAACTGCGTAGTGGTTGGCGTGCCGCCGGCTTATCCCGTGCGTCCGCTGCAAGGCGTGAAAGTGGGCTGCTTCCTCACTCCCGACACCACGCAAAACGAGTATACCTATCCCGCCTCCGTGAAGGTGGACATCGAGCGGCTGGTGGGCGAATATCCCGTGGACGTGAAGGGTTTTCGAACCGAGAACAAGCAGTGGCTGCGCGACCAGATTTACGACATGACGCGCAAACATTTCGAAGTGATCCGCTACCTGATGGCCACCGTGGATTGGGATTATTTCCAGTTCGTCGAAATCGGGCTGGACCGGATTCACCACGGCTTTTGGAAGCATCACGATCCGCTGCATCGCCAGCACGAGCCGAATAGCCCCTGGAAGACCGTCATCTACGATTATTACAAGTATCTGGACGAGGAGATCGGTAAGACGCTGGAATTGACCGAGGACGATACCGCGGTTTTGGTGGTATCCGATCACGGGGCCCAGCGGCTGGACGGAGGATTTTGCGTAAATGAGTGGCTATATCGCGAAGGGCTGCTGGCGTTAAAGGAGAAGCCTTCGGGGCCCACGCCGTTTGCGCCCAGCCTGGTGGACTGGAGCCGCACCAAGGTTTGGAGCGAGGGTGGATATTACGCCCGGGTCTTTTTCAATGTCGAAGGACGCGAGCCGCAGGGAATTATTGCGCCGTCGGAATATGAGTCGTTTTTATGCGAGATGAAAGCGCGTTTCGAGGCGCTGCCCGATGATTTAGGAAAACCGATGGGCAATCTGGTTTTCCGTCCGCGGGAAATTTATAAGCGACTTGGTAAAGTGCCGCCCGATCTTTTAGTACACTTTGGGGCTCTTTATTGGCGCTCCATCGGCGGCCTGGGATACGACAGCCTGTATCTTGAAGAGAACGACACCGGGCCCGACGATTGCAATCACGCGCAATTCGGCGCATTCCTGCTGGCAACGCCCGATCAGGGAATCCAAGGCGAGGTGGAGGGCATGCACCTGCTGGACATCGCGCCCACGCTGCTGGATATTATGGGCGTTCCGGCAGGAGCCGCCATGCAGGGCAAGAGCCTGCTGGCGCGGGCGAGCCAAGCGGTTTAACGCAGTCGAAATCGCGCACGTTCTCAACGTGCTGTGTTCGCACTCGTGCGAACATTCTCCGGGAACCCGCGAAGGCGTTCACACGAGTGTGAACGCGGCACGCACGAGTGCGTGCGCCACGCCGGATTACTGGCTGGCTGGTTCCAATGTTATTCGCGCGCTGGCAGCCTTCTCCACTGCGTCGCGCGTATACAGCAGCGGGAAATATTTCCCGCTCAGCCACATTTCCGTCAAATCGCGATAGTGAATATCGTCCGGATTCCCGGATTGTCCGGGATAATTCACGGCTCGCGAGTTGTCCCAGTTCCCGACATCCAGGACCATTCGAAACGACGGACCCACCACCAACTGGAAATCCTTGCTCCGGTATCCCGAGGCATTCGGCGTGTAAGGGCCGCCGGGCGCGGGAAATGGCCCCGGCTGGATGCGCGCCATGAGTTCTCCGTCCACAGCCTGGAACATTGGATGCTCGGGCAATGAATGGTGCAGTTTACCCCACTGCCACAACTTCGCATCGGCGCCTTCCAGCTTCTCCATTTCGGCGTACGCGGCTGACAGGCTCGATAGCAGCAGACGATCGCGCTGCTCAGATGTCAGGGACGAGCCGGGATGTTCCAGGTCGTCCAGCATCACGTCGATATCCGGCGTCCCAATAGCTTGCGCGGCTTTCGGAGGCAGCACTGCATTGAGGAAGGCTCTGTCCAGATGCCTGGTGATCCACACTTCCACCAGCGCCGCTTGCGGCGATTCCGGATTCTCGCGAGCATCCCAGCCATGTAGCAGATCGAGCGCAGCTTTAGCGCCAGGCTCGCTGGAATTGAGCGGCGCGAGTAACGCAACCAGCCTCCGCGCGGGAATCGACAGCACGTCATTTTGCAGCTTCATGGAATCTTCGATCGATAGTTTCGGCAGCGACTTCAACACCTCGTCGATGCGGGCGTGACGCGCGCCGTTGGTCCACTCGAAGCTGAGTTTCCGTTCTTGATACGGATAGCCGGCCGGCAGGTTCATTTCGTTCGAGGTAGTCACATAGCCGCTGGTCGGGTTGTAAGAGGAAGGCAGTTTGTCGCCGGGCCAAAAGCCGGCCCATTCGTAGCGGCCGTCGCCGGGTACCGGCATCAATCCATCCCAATTGGGGCGAATCGGCGCCAGCCCGCCTGGAACCCAGCCGATGTTGCCCTGCACGTCGGCGTAAACCTGATTCTCGGTGGGCGCTCCCCAATGCAGCATGGCGCGCTGGAACCCGGCGAAGTTGTTCGCGCGCATGTAGGAGACGCTGCCGAAATACGGCGCCATGCCGGGTTCCAGCCAGCAGGTGCGAACGGCGTAGGCGCGGCGTTTGGCCGCATCCTCATAGATGACCGGGCCGTGCCTGGTGAATACCAGATCGGCGGAGACGGGCGCAGTTCCCTTTACGTTGATGCTCTCGCGCAGCACGCGCATCGGTTCCCAGGAGCCCTGGTAACGATACTCGCGCGGATTCGACGGGTTGACGTCATAAACGTACAAATCTTCCTGGTCGACGTCGAAGATGGTGAGGCCGAACGCAATGGTCCCGTTGTGGCCGATGGAGATTCCAGGCAAGGCAGGTTCGCCCGCACCGATAATGCTCATGCCGGGCGCATTCAGTTGAACGATGTAGCGCAGACTCGGTGTGCTGTAGGCGCGATGCGGATCGTTGGCGAGAATGGGACGGCCGGTGGCGGATTTGGAAGGCGCGATCACCCAGTTGTTGCTGCCTTCTGGGGTGTCCGGCTCCCTCACGGTCGCGGCTCGGTCGGTCGCGGCTCGGGCCGTGCCCTCTTTTGTGATGTGTACTTCCCTGGTGGCGAGCGCGAATACCCGGAGGACATTCTGTGGCAAACAAGGATCCAGCCCTTCGGGAATTTTCGTCTCCCAAGGCGGCTGTAAACCGTAGCGGAACTGATCGTACTTCAGTCCGTTCTGCGCATCCGTCTGGCACACCGTATTGGCGCGCGCCACCTCGCTGGTCAGGTTGCGCGTGAGCCCATGGCTGCGGATGCGCACCACGTCGCTCGCCTCCCATTTCGAAGGACGGTAACCGAGAAGCTTGAATTCGAGCGGCATGCGATCGGGGTGCGAGACCAGCCATTCCACGTACGAGTTCACACCCGCCACGAACGATTCAGCGATCGCTTTCGCATCCGGTCCGTAGGCGGCCCATTCTTTGCCCATGTCTCCGCGATATAGAAACAGCCGCGCCGCCCGGTCCTGCTCCGCGTAGGCCGGTCCCAAAACTTCCGCCAACCGGCCTAATCCACGCCGCCGCCAAAGGTCGATCTGGAAAAGCCGGTCACGCGCCGCGTTGAAACCCTGGGCGAAAAAAGCGTCGTCCGTATTCGCCGCGTAGATGTGCGGGACTCCCCAACGGTCCACCAGAATTTCCGCGGGTGCTCGGAGACCCGCAATGTGCATAGTTACAGAAGGTTGTTTCGCGGCCGGAGTTTCCGCAAACGCGGCAACATGGCAAATACCAAGCCAACCCGCTAGAGCGGCCGTGGAAAGAAACCGGTGATGAGTCATTTTTGAAAAGCCCATTTAAAAAGCCATTTGCCCGGCGTCCATTGGAATAGGAATTATGGTAACCCGGAACTTGGCATGAGTACAGTTCTGGTCTGGTGCATCGCAGCGTGTACGCTGGCGGCGATCCTGTTCCGGCCCAAAGAATGGCCGGAAGCCGTCTGGGGCTGTTTAGGTGCGCTGATCCTGATTATTTCCGGGCTTCTTCCCATTTCCCAAGCGGGCGCTGCGGTAGCCAAAGGAACCGACGTGTATCTGTTCCTGACCGGAATGATGCTGCTCTCGGAGCTGGCGCGCCGGAAAGGCGTTTTCGATTGGCTGGCGTCGCACGCGGTGGCCGCCGCGAAAGGCTCATGCGCGCGATTGTTCAGTCTCATTTATCTGGTGGGGATCGTGGTGACGGTTCTTCTTTCCAACGATGCCACCGCCGTAGTGCTGACACCCGCCGTCTACGCCGCCGTCCAAAAGGCTCGCACCAAAGCTTTGCCTTATCTTTTGATCTGCGCGTTCATCGCGAACGCGGCCAGCTTTGTGCTGCCCATCGCGAACCCAGCCAATCTGGTGGTTTACGGCCAGCAACTCCCGCCACTCCTGCCGTGGCTCAAGACCTTTCTTTTGCCATCCATCTGCTCCATCGCCGCGACATTTGCCGTGTTGCGCTGGACATTACGCGCGGATTTAAATGGCGAAGTCGCACACAGAAGCCAGCCGCAGAAATTGTCGCGTGACGGCCAGCTTGCGGCGTGGGGTATTGCCGCAACCGCAGCCGTTCTGATCGGCGCTTCCTGGTTGGGCCTCGATCTTGGCTTGCCCACTTGCGTTTCGGCTGTAATCGCGATGTTGGCCGCCACTCGCGCCCAGCGCGGCGCGGTTGGGGAAATCGCGCGGGGCGTCTCCTGGAGCGTGATTCCATTGGTGGCGGGCTTATTCGTCCTGGTGCAAGCGTTGAACCGTGCCGGCGCACTTCAGATTACTGGGAAGGCTCTGGAATGGTGCGCGCGTATGCCTCGCCTGGCTGGTGGATTAGCCGCGTCTTTCGGGATAACGGCGCTGTCGAACGTGATGAACAACCTGCCGTCCGGGCTGCTGGCGGGCGGCGCGCTCCAAACCATGCTCGTGCCGGCTCACATCCGGGACGCGGTTCTGATCGGAGTGGACTTGGGGCCGAATTTATCGGTTACCGGATCGTTGGCCACCGTCCTGTGGCTCATCGCATTGCGGCGCGAAGGCGAACAGATCACCGGCTGGCAGTTTCTCAAGACCGGACTGATAGTGATGCCGCCGGCTCTGTTTCTTTCCACCCTGGCTGTGGCGCTCTTCTCGAAGTAGTAAGATCTTGAGCGCGGGAGCAAATCATGACAAAAGCGATTGCGGTCCTATTTGCCGTGGCGGCGGTTGCGCTGGGCCAGTCCAGCGGCACGAAAGCGATTGAAAGCGCGGCACAGGCGCTGGGCGGCAAGGACAGGATTCTGGCCATCCAGAGTCTGTCCATGGAAGGCTCGGGAAACGTTTACAACATCGGGCAGAATCCATTTCCCGAAGGCCCGTTGCCCACCTGGTGGGTTTCAGAATTCAAACGCAGCATCGATGTAGCGCATGGCCGTGCGCGCACCGAGCAACACCGCATCGGGATGTTTCCGTTCGCCCTGGCAACCGATGTACGGCTGAGCCAAAGCCTGGATGGCAGCCTGGCGTTCAATACCGGTGCAGATGGCCGCGCGCAGCGTGCTCCGGATGCCGCCGTCGCGGACCGGCGCATTGAAATGCTGGGGACGCCGGTCACCATCGTGCGCGCCGCGCTCGATCCCGGTTCCAAGATCGGCGCTCTTCGGAAGAAGGGCAAAGAAGAAGCCATCGACATCACCACCGAGCAAGGCGACAAGCTCACTCTGGCTCTGGATCTGTCGACGCACCTGCCCGCGTCGGTGAGTTGGATGACATCCAGCGAAAACCTGGGCGACGTAGTCAACACCACGTCGTTCGAAAATTACGAATCGGTGAGCGGCATTCAGCTTCCTAAGCGTTATGTCACTAAAATCGATTTTCGAGATTGGACCATTGCGGATCTCAACGTTTCAAAAAACACTCTGGATGCCGGCGTGGGGGATCTCTCCGCGCCCTCCGCGGTGAAGAGCGCAGCCGCGCCGGCCCCTCCAACCATCACAGTAGATGCGCAGCCGGTGGCCAAAGGAGTTTGGTGGCTGGCGGGCACGGGCGGAAACGCATTCAGCATCCTGTTTGAGTTTGACGATCATCTCACGTTGTTTGAAGCGCCCACCAGCGAGGCGCGCAGCAAAGCCGTTATCGAAAAAGCCCGCTCCATCGTGCCGAACAAACCGCTGACGGAGGTGATCGTGACGCACCATCACTTCGATCACAGCGGCGGCCTGCGCACCGCGGTGGGCGAAGGTCTCACGGTGATCTCGCATCAGGGCAATGAGAGCATTTTCAGGGAAATGACTTCGCGCAAAGCGACCGTGAAACCCGACATTCTGGCGAAATCCGGCAAGACGCTGAAGTTTCGCGGCATGGACGACACGCTGGTGCTGAAAGACAATTCCCTGGAAGTGGACCTCTTCCGTCTGCACGACAATACGCACTCGCCGTATCTGATCGCCGCGTATCTTCCGGGCGAGAACCTGCTGGTGCAAGGCGATTTGATCGACATGGGCTGGATCCAGCATCCCTGGGCGGAAAATTACCGGCAGAATCTGGCCATGCGAAAAATACATTTCGCTAAAGACATCCCGGTACACGGGCGCATCGCGACGTTCGACGAAGAAATGGCGGCGCTGGCGGAGATGGAGAAGCGCACAAAATAGGCCTACTCGTGCTGCGACAAATTCTGCGACCAGGTGGCATTGGTCCAGCCATCCAGATCGTAATCCGCCATGCACGCGTCCGCCATGTTCGTAAATTGTTCCAGCAGCTTCTTGCGCTGGGAAAACTTCACCACGTCCATGCGAACCTGTTCGTGATTTCCCGAATAATTGATCTCGTATAACTCATGGCGCGCGCCGAATTCGGTGCCGATGGCATCCCAAATCAGTTTGAACAATTTCACCCGCTCTTCGGCCCCTCCGGAGGAACCGCGATAATACTTGTCGATCAGCGGGCGCAGCTCGGGGTTCTTCAGATCCTCAGCGCCGGAGGGAGCCACCAGCAGGCTGCCCGCCAGTTGCTTCTCGAAAATGTGGCGTATGGCAGGCCAGCATTCTGAGGCGAACATTTTGATGGTGGCGGCGTACTCGGCTTTGGGAACCACGCTGCCGCCGGGAGCGCCCTCGGGATCCAGACACATGGCCGTGGTCAGGGCCACAATGAGATGCCGCCACGCCAGAATTTCACCGAACGCCGCCTGAACGCCACGAAACGAATCGGTGCCGTTGGTGGCGATGGCTTTTGCAAACAATCCGGCCATCAGCTCCAGCTTCACGGCTAATCTGGTTCCACCCTGAAGCGTGAAGCGATTCACGAATCTCGATTCGGGATAAAAAGCATTTACCCGCTCCGGGTCCCGGTACACCAGAATGTTTTCCCAAGGCACAAAGACATTGTCGAAAATCATCACTGCGTCGTTTTCATCGAAGCGGCTGGACAGCGGATAATCGAATGGACTGTGCGCGTTCATTTCGTACGAGGGTCTGCAAATGAGCTTGGCGCCGGGAGAATCCATGGGCGCGATGAAGACAATCGCGTAATCCTTGGCTTTGTCCTTATCCAACGTGACGGCGCTGTTCTGGGCCACAAATGTCGCATGCGTTATCGCCGATCCGGTAGCCAGCATCTTGGCGCCCGAAACCACAACACCGTCGTCCCGCTCTTTGACTACGTGCACGAAAACGTCTTCCACTTCGTGCACCGGCCGATTGCGGTCCACCGGCGGATTCACCAGCACATGATTCAGAAACAGACACTGCGACGAATACTTCCGATACCAGGCCGTGGCGTTGCAATCGAACGGAGCGTAGAACTCGGGATTCGCCGCCATGCTGGCCATAAATGCGGCTTTGTAGTCCGGTGTCCGGCCCATAAAGCCATAGCTCAAACGGGCCCATATGGCAATGGATTCGCGAGCTTCCACCAGTTCCTGCGCGCTATAGCTGGGCTTGAAAAATTTGTGGGTGCACTGCCCGAAGCGATCGGTGGCGGTAAGCGCCTCACACTGGCTGGGATCGTGGAGCGCGTTATAGAGACGAGCGACCGACCGGGATGAGTTGCGGAACGCGGGGTGGCTGGTGACATTGGAAACGCGTTCTCCGTAAATGTAGACCGCGCGGTCGTCATGCAGCGATTCCAGATAGGCGGGTCCGTCCAGCAGACCGGTACGCGAGATGGGCATACGTTGATCGTAACTGCAAGCATGGTTGCGCGTCGTATTGCGCGTTGGACAGGCGATTGCAGCTTACTTGAAACCGAAGGAGGCTCGTTATGAATCTAATTCCTTACGTTGCCATTTGGGCAGTTTTCGGACTGGCTGTGCTGGCCCTGGCGCTATATCGTAAAATCGTGACATTTCATGGAGACGACGAGTTCGTTCACCTGAGCGAAGGCGAGCAACAATTGATTCCTCAGCAGGTTGCGCTGAGCCGTAAGTTGGACCTCATCGATCGCTGGGGCAAATCCCTCACTGTTTTCACGCTGGCTCTGGGCGTGGCGATAGCGAGCGTTGTCCTATACCTGGCATGGCAAGCCAGCCTGCAGTTGAAGTAGTTCCGGCCAGGCCTGCGTGAAGTGGCTCATTCCTGTATGAGCCACCTCGCCCATTCCGTAGTCCGCGGGGAGACCTGAGGCGGGCTGCCTTCTCAGCGTTTGGCTTCGTGCCCACGCCCATCGCGCATTTCATTGCCTCTGAAATGCGCAATGTTGTCCAAATGGTTGGCCGGCTCGGGTCTATCGCCAACCTTGGGCATGGGGCCGTGATAGCCGTGATGCGGATCGAAATGATTATTCACGTGTCCGCGGAAGTTGGCGGCGCCATGAAACCAGGGTCCAACGCCGATAAAGACCCCGCCGGAAAACCACTCCGGTCCGTAATAGCCGTATGGCGCGCAGGCGTACGGTGGATAATCGTAGTAGCCGTATGGACAGTCGGGCGCAGGGCCAATATTGACCGCCACCTGAGCTCGCGCTCGCGGCGCGGCTACGGTGAGAGCGCACAGCGCCAAGACCGTTCCAGCCAGCACGGTAAGTCCCACAGATTTGAGTTTGTGCATTTTTGTCCTCGTCTTCGAAGGGGACGCCCGCCATCGTTGCAGGCCATGCGCCAGCCCAAGATCCTGGCCGACGGTCTCCATCTGTCAGTTAGATTCCATCGAGAGGCGGCTGTTTCATTGGGTGAGAGGAGCGACATGCGCGGAAAGCGAATAGCATCTTCCACGCGCGGTGTTATCTTGAGGAAGTCGGACTGGGTTTTTCGGAGGTTTTGCAATGGCGGAAAATTTCGAAGCTAATAAGGACATGTTTCCAACGCTGGACGAAGCGCAGATCGCCCGGCTGAAGCCTTTGGGCGAAGAGCGGCACTATGCGGCGGGTGAAGTGGTTTTCGAGCAGGGCGATACGGAGCACGGCGTCTGTGTGGTACTGAGCGGCAGCATCGAACTGCTGAACAACGTGAACGGCCAGGAGTCCGTGCTCGTAACCCACGAAGTAGGGAACTTCAGCGGCGAGGTGAGTCAGCTCTCGGGGCGCCGCAGCCTGGTGCGATGCCGGGCGTGCGAAGAAAGCAACCTGCTCGAAATCAGCCGCGCCAACCTGCAACGCGTGATGCAGAACGATGCGGCGTTGGGCGAAATATTCCTGCGCGCTTTTATCATGCGGCGCGTGTACATGATCAACCACCAGGTGGGCGACGCGGTGCTGATCGGGTCCGTCAACTCCGCCGATACC
>Ga0181525_10001969_pt1 | contig 17215 bp, 12 predicted proteins | sample PEATcosm2014_Bin_48_FD_121100 | JGI IMG/M metagenome (GOLD analysis project Ga0181525, IMG submission 121100) | Peatland microbial communities from MTU Mesocosm Facility, Houghton, MI, USA - PEATcosm2014_Bin06_10_metaG | ecosystem: Environmental > Terrestrial > Soil > Wetlands > Peat | place...
GAAAACGCTGAGCAAAGTGCGGCGCAGCCACAGCACGAAAAACGCTCCGAAGATTGCCACCGGCGTGCTGAGCAGTACGCTGAAAGGCAGCGACCAGCTTTCGTATAGTGCCGCCAGAATCAGGAACACGAATAATAGCGACAGGCCAAAGATGGCCGCGGGGGGCACGCCCTGGCGCGCTTTCTGTTCCAGAAACGAGATCCCGGAGTAGTCAAATCCCATCTCTCGCGGCATGGTCTGTTTGAAAACTTCTTCGAGGGTGGCGCTGGCTTGGTCCGCACTGTAACCCGGCGCGGCGCTGCCGTTGATTTGTGCGCAACGGTATTCGTTAAAGCGCTGGGTGAATTCGGGGCCGAACTGCGATTTGACCGTGGCCAGCGTAGACAGCGGAACGTTCTCGCCCTTGCTGTTGCGCACATAGAAGCGTCCAACGTTCTCCGCGCTGGCGCGATCCTCGCTCTCGGCTTCGATGTAGACTTGCCACTGGCGGCCGAAGCGGTTGAAGTAATTGATGAAATATCCGCCCATGAACGCCTGGATGGTACGGTAGACGTCGGAAAGATTGATGCCTTGCTTCAGCACCTTGTCACGATTGACGTCAACAAACTTCTGCGGAACGCTGGCCAGAAAAGTCGTACTCAGGCTGCCGATCTCCGGCCGCTTTCGTGCCGCCTCAAGAAACGTGTTCAAGTTTTGCGACAGGAATTGGATGCTGCCGCCGGAGCGGTCTTCGAGGATGAAAGTGAATCCGCCGGCGGTGCCCACGCCCGGGATGGCCGGTGGGGAAAAACTGAATGCGATTCCCGAGGACAATTTGGAAAGCTGCTGATTCAAATGCGCCTTGATCGCTTGGAACTGCTCGGCTCTGGACGTGCGCTCGTCCCACGGCTTCAGGGTGACGACAAAGAAAGCGTTGTAGCTGGTGCGAACAAAACTGAGCAAACTGAAGCCGATGACGCTGGTCGTGTACTTCACACCCGGTGTGTTCGCCAGAATGTTCTCAATCTGCGCCGCTGCCTGCGAGGTCCGCTCCAGTGACGCGTCATTGGGCAATTGCAGATTCACGTAGGCATAGCCCTGATCTTCATCGGGAAGAAAGCTCGACGGCACCCGCTTGGCGAAGAATCCCGCCGCAAGGGAAAAGACCAGCAGAAGCACAACCACCACTGCTGTTTTCCTGAGCAGCACGCCGCTCCAACTGACATAGTCCTCCGTGGCTCGCGCAAACACCCGGTTAAACCAATCGAAGAACCTCTGCAGCAGGCCATGGCTCTGTTCGCGCGGGCGAAGAAGCAGCGCAGCCAGCGCCGGGCTGAGCGTAAGCGCGTTGAACGCGGAGAGAATTACCGAGACTGCGATGGTCACCGCGAATTGCTGATACAGCCTGCCCGTAATCCCGGGAATGAAGGCAGTGGGCACGAATACGGCGGAGAGCACCAGGGCAATTCCCACCACAGGACCCGACAGTTCCTCCATCGCCTTGAGTGCCGCATTCTTTGGAGTCAAGCCCTCTTCGATATGCCGTTCCACGCCCTCGACGACCACGATCGCGTCATCCACCACCAGACCGATCGCCAGCACCAGCCCGAACAGAGAGAGCGTGTTGATGGAAAAACCGAAGAGCGGGAAAAGCACGAACGTTCCCACCAGCGACACCGGCACAGCCAGCAGCGGGATCAGGGTTGAGCGCCAGCCCTGAAGGAAAAGGAAAACAACGATGATGACCAGGACCAGCGCGATCACAAGGGTTTCAACGATTTCCTTGATTCCCTCGGTTACGGAGAGAGTCGTGTCGAGAGAAACGGCGAAATCCATGTCCTCAGGGAAACGCTCTTTCATCTGCGCCATGATTTTCTTCACGCCAGCCGCTGCGTCGACTGCGTTCGATCCGGGCAATTGGTAGGCGGCAATAATCGCGCCGGGCTTGCCGTTGAAACGTCCGGCAACGCTGTAGTCTTGAGCGCCCAGTTCGATGCGAGCGACGTCGCGCACGCGCACCGTCGCACCGTCAGGCGTCTCGCGAACGACGATGTTGCCGAATTCTTCGGGCGAAACCAGGCGCCCTTGCGCCAGAACCGAATAGGTAAATTCCTGGCCCTTTGGAGCGGGTTCGCCTCCCGCTTTGCCCGCGGGGTTCACGGTGTTTTGTGCCTGAATCGCGCTGACGATCTCCGGAACGGTTATGCCAAGCTTTGCCAACGTGTCCGGCTTCACCCAAAGGCGCATCGCGTATTGACCGGCGCCGAATACCTGCACGTTGCCGATGCCGGGCGAGCGAAGAATCGGGTCGGTGACATTGATGTAGGCGTAGTTCGCGAGAAACCTTGCGTCGTAGGTTCCGTGCGGAGAGTAAAGCGCAACCCACATCAGCGGCGCGGTCACCGATTTTCGCACGGTGACGCCATAGTTGTTGACGTCCGACGGAAGCTGAGAAGCGGCCTGGGTTTCCCTCGACTGCGTGAGAATGAAATCGGTATTCGGGTCGGTCTTTACGTCAAAGTCGACGATCAGGCTGGTGCTCGAGTTGCCCGTGGCATTCAGCGAGTACATGTAGTTCTCGTTGTCTACTCCGTTCATCTGCTGCTCGATAGGAGTAGCCACCGCCTGCTCGAGCGTCTGCGCGTCGGCTCCGACGTAGGTGGCGAGCACTTGAATCTCGGGTGGAGTGATGTTGGGAAACTGTGCGACGGGCAAGCTCAGCACGGTCAGCGCACCAACCAACACCATGACGATGGAAATCACCATGGCGACGATGGGACGGTTGATGAAGAATTTCGACATGGGTCACCCGTCCTTATCGATTCGCCGGTCCTTGGCTCTGGGCCATGAATGGCTTGGGATTCACGCGCACACCGGTGCGCATTCGCTGCACTCCTTCAACCACGACTCTGTCTCCGGGATTGAGCCCGTTCGCGATGATCCATCGGTTATCCACCCGGTCACCCACCGTGACCGTTCGAACGTCAACTTTGTTGTCGGCGCCGACGACAGCAACCTGGTAGCCGCCCTGCAGCTCCGACACTGCCCGCTGCGGAACCAGCAACGCCCCCGGCTGGGTCCGGATCACCGCGCGTACCTTGGCATAACCGCCGGGTCGCAAAATATTGTTTGGATTGGAAAAGAGCCCGGCGATTCGAATGGCTCCGGTGGTCTCGTTCACCTGGCGGTCGGCAAAATAAAACTTTCCCTCCTGCGGATAGGTTGAGCCGTCGGCTAAGATTAGTTGCAGCCGCAGTTCCTTGTCGGCCTGCAAGCGGCTCTCCTCGGTCGGAAAACGTCTCCGCCATGAAAGATATTGAGGCTCGCTCACGGTGAAATAGACCTTGATCGGATCCACGGTAGAAACGGAAGTGACCACACCGCTACCGGGGCTGACCAGCGCGCCGACTTGTAGTAGCGCCTGGCCGGCCACGCCGTCGATGGGCGCAACCAGGCGGGTAAAGTCGAGATTGATTTTCGTGGTTTCCACCGCAGCCTCGTAGGTCTTGATCTGAGCCTTGGCGGTTTCTACGGTTGCGATTGCGGCGAGATTGTTCTGCACCGCGTTGTCGAGATCCTGCTGGCTCGCGGCCTGTTGCTCTGCCAGAGGCTTGTAGCGCTCGACATCCAGTTCCGTGCGGTGCTGAACCGCTGCGGCGTTGGCGAGCGCGGCCTTGGCCTGAGCAAGCTGGCCTTCAGCCTGATCGAGCGCCGCCTGAAAAGGCCGCGGATCGATCTGGAAAAGGAGTTGGCCCTGCTTAACGAAAGCCCCTTCCTGGTAGCCTTGCTTTAGCAGGTAGCCAGTGACCTGCGCCCGGACATCGGCATTGACCAGACCGTCAAGCGTGCCGATCCACTCCGCATAAATCGGAACATCCTCCTTCTGAACCTGCGCCACCTCGACATCCGCGGCGCTTGGCGGCGCACCCGCGGCTTGTTTGTACGGCCGAATCGCTCCAGCAACCAGAGCGAGCACGATCAAGCCGAGGACTCCGCCGATCAACAGATAGCGTTTCTGGACCTGGATCATGTTGTCTCCCCCAATTTTGCTCGCGCCCGGTGGTGCAAACCGCGTGTCCTGGTTCTACAGCTCCAGCACGCCCGGGACGGGCGGCTATCGATCGTCGATTGCGAAAACAGAGTGTGAGGCAACCGCTGGCGAAACCAATTGAGAATATGGATGCATTTTCACCCCAGAGGTCGTATAAAACCTACAACCGTATATCACACTTCACTGCTGTCCGGGGAAAGTCCGTCCAGACTTAGTGTGTCGAACCGCCGACGTAGTTGCCGTAGCCTACGATGACGGTCGAACTCACCAGAACCAATAGACTGAAGGCCACCAGCAGCCTGGTTCTGTCTCCAGCTCCCTTCCACTCGTTGAGCGCGATACCCCACAACGTGCTGAAGATGATGATGCTGGCCATGTGCAGCGTCCAACTGGAGAACTTGTATCTGCCCATCTGGGTCTCACCCATGCTGTAGAAGAAAAACTGCATGTACCAGGTCGTGCCTGCGAGAGCGGAGAATAGATAGTTGGCAAACATCGGAGCCTTAACAGAAGTATGTTGTGCGACTGCCACGGCTGCTGCCATCTCCTCGGCTGGAGCATCCGTCACAGCCTCAAGGATGTGCTCTTCATCGCGGACGGGGACTGGGCCGCGAATTTCGGACACGAAGTACTGGTAGCCAGTTCGGTTGCGAATGTTCAGGATAAGGCACCAGACGAAGTTGGTCGTGAACCCGCCGGCGAGTACAACGACAAGCACGGGGAGCCCCTGCCACAAACCCGGAGTGCCGTGCTGGATGGTGATGGCCTTGATCGGATCCCCGGCCGCGAGGCCGTAGGCGAAGCACGCACTCATGACGCCTGAGAAAGTGGCGACGAGCAATCCCTTCTTCAAGTCGAATTCTTTGATCGAGGCACGTTTCTGTTCGGTCGACATCTCGCGCTCTTTAGAAACTCCGGCTGCGCCGGCGAACCCGATTCCGAGCAAACAGACCGCGACTCCGCCCAGAATGATCAGCCCAGATCGAGTGCCGAGGACCTCGGAGGCGAACACTCCCCGGAAAATTGGAGGCACTAATGTGCCGAATGCGGCTGTGTACCCGAGTGCCACGGCCATGCCGAGTGACATACCCAGGTAGCGCATGGTCAGACCGAAGGTGAGGCCGCCGAGTCCCCACAGCACTCCAAAAACATACGCCCAGAAAAGGCTGCTGGCCGGAGCTTCGTGAAGCACCCGCATAAGGTCGTGTGTCATTGTCAGTGCCAGGATCCATGGGGCGATGATCCAGCTGAAGAATCCGCCAACCAGCCAATAGGTTTCCCAGGCCCAGTTCTTCACCCCGCGATAGGGAACATAGAAACTGGCGGAGGCCAAACCGCCGAGCCAGTGAAGAAACACCCCTAGTGCGGGATTCATCGAGTCCTCGTATCTGAACTTACAGGTGAAAAACTTCTTCCAACGGCTGCATGGAACGATCAGGCAACAGTCCGTTGGGCTGAACGAAAAACTCGCCCATCTCGTGTTGCCAGCGCTCGTTGACTTCGCGCTTGGCCATGGCTGAGCGGGCGCGCTCAAAGCTTTCCGTTTCCAGATAGCCGACAAGAAGACCATCGTCGCGCAGGAACAAGGAGTAGTTGCCCCATCCCGTTTCCCGCAACGCGGCCTGCATCTCGGGCCACACGCTACGATGGCGCTCTTTGTATTCCACAAGCCTCTCGGGCTTGACTTGCAACACAAAGCACACACGCTGCATAGCCGCTCCTTAACGCAAGAAGGCCTCCGAAAGACCACCGTCCACAGGGATAACGTGTCCAGTCGTCTTCGCACTCTGGTCACCGGCCAACCACACGATTGCAGCTGCACAATCCTGCGGGAGGATGGGCCGTTTCGTCAGTGTCCGTTGCGCATAAAAATCGGCAAGCTTGGTGCGAAGTTCCTCGGTGGATTCTGATTCCTGAAAGTCGATCTTGTATTTTTCGAGAGACTGCATCACGCGATCGCGAGGGAACATCGTGGAGCCGGCGACGACGGTTGCGGGCGCAATTCCGTTGACGCGAACGTGCGGGCCGAGGTTGATCGAGAGTTCTCGTATCAAGTGATTGAGAGCTGTCTTGCTCGTGTCGTAAGCCTCGCTGCCTTTCTTCGGGACCACAGCGTTGGCGGAACTGGTAAGCACCATGGCGGCCGGCAGACCCTGATCTTTGAATACCCACTCCGTCTGCCGGGAAAGAAGATAGTTGCCGGTGACGTTGACCAGAAAGGTCTGCGCCCATTGTGCTTCGGCGAGTTCTCCGTCGACGCCGGGCACGGGATATATGGCGGCCGTGTTGATGACGATATCAAAACCGCCAAACTGAGAAATCGTGAAATGTGCCGCTTCCGCAAGCGACGAAGCGGAACTGAGATTGACGGCAACGTGTGCCACAAACTCAGGAGACGATATTGTCCCAACCTCATCGGCGACCTCGCTCGCACCCTGCTGGTCAAAATCTGCAACGACGACGTGAGCGCCCCGGCGTGCGAGCAGCATCGCAACTTCCCGGCCGATTCCGCTAGCACCGCCAATGATGAGCGCAATCTTGCGGCTGAATTCTGCTTCTGCGGGCATGCGTTGGAGCTTGGCTTCTTCAAGAGCCCAATATTCAATGCGGAATGCCTCGGATCGTGGGAGCGCGACATAGTTATGGAAGTGCGTGAACTGCTGCGACTGCTCGGCGTTCCGAGCCTGCGGCAGAGGATGGGAAACTTTTCCATCCTCCAGGGCATTCGCGCCAGCCATGACGTGAATGGCGTTGATGAAAAACTCGGTTGTGATCCGCGCTTCTTTCTTGTTCTTGCCGAAACCGAATAAGCCCAAACCCGGAACGACGACGACTGAGGGGTTGGAATCCCGGAGCTTTGGCGAATCGTTGGTGACCCACGCATCGTAGTATTTCTTGTAAGTGGCGCGGTACCCGACAACCTCCGCCTGGATACGCTCCTTTAGAACACTGACGTTCTCCTTTTGCGAAGTCCAAGGAAGAAAGAGCGGGCAGACCCGGGTTCTGAGGAAATGGTCTGGACAACTCGTGCCGAGAGAACTCAGTTCCTTCGCCCACTTCGACCCGGCGAAAGTCAGAGCATCTTCATCGTCGGCATAATGGGCTACGACGCGGCGATGCGAGGACACCGCTCCCCGGAGCGTCGGCAGGATTTGTCTAGCTATGTTCTTGCGATCCTGAACGGGGGCGTGCTCGACCCCGCCGAACAGTGATCCTTTTTTCGACTGATGTCGAACAATGAACTCGCCCATCTGGTCAATGGTGTGAATGCTGTTCAAATAGCAGGCGCGTTGCGTTCTTCCCCAAGTGAACAAGCCATGGCCGCCGAGAATAAGACCCTCCGCTCCAGGGTTATCCTTGACTGCCCGTTCAATCAGAAGGGCCAGTTCGAATCCGGGGCGTTGCCATCGAACCCATATGATCTTGCGGTCAAATTCTTTGTTGAACTCTTCCAGTTTTCGCTTCCCATTTGCGCTCGCCGCCAAGGCGATAGCCCAGTCAGGGTGCAAATGGTCCACGTGAGGAAAGGGAAGAAAAGCGTGCAGAGGAGTATCAATGGACGCTGCCACGCGATTCTCGCCGAAAGCCGAAAGTGGATAGTAGCGCACCATCTCATCTTCGAACACTTCGCCGCCGTATAAGCCCTTGAGTTGTTGCAGACGATCTAAGTAGAGCAGTGCAAATCCGCGTTCGGTAATGGACCCGAGATCTCCGCCACTGCCCTTTACGGCCAGCACGCGAACGGGTTGGCCGGTAAACGGGTCGGGTAGCTCCAGCTTGGAACTCGTGTTGCCGCCGCCGAAATTCGTGATGCGCAAGTCGGCACCCAGCAAGTTAGAACGATAGCGCAGCAGAGCCAACTGATTGCTCGCCATCGTCTGAGCCTGCGTGTCGTTCCACAAATCCTTGAGGTGACTAGTCTCCTTAATCTCAGGCATAGATGCTCCCACAATATTGCTCGAATCGCTCTGCTTGCCGGTCCCACTTGTCGGTCTCCAGGGGCGCGAAAACTTCGGTTGGGAAAGATCGATCCACAATGGCACGAACTTCCTGCAGGGACGACGCCCCCCCGGTCGCAAGGATCTGTATCGCTACATTCCCCAGTGCTGTGGCCTCAGCCGGGCCAGCAAGGACCTTTCTTCCGGTAGCGTCGGCTGTCAGTTGGTTCAGCAATCGATTCTTCGATCCGCCACCGATGATCCGAATTTGCTCGATACGCTTTCCACACAAATGTTCCAGACTACGGAGAACAAAACGATATTTGAAAGCGAGGCTTTCCAGAACGCTTCGCACGTAAGTGCCGGGTTCCTGCGGAATGGGCTGTTCGGTCCGGGTGCAGAACTGGTTGATGGCCTCGAGCATGTTCGTAGGTCGCAGGAAGCACTCGTTATCCGGATCGACGAGGTGACAGAACGCCGTCTGACGGGCGGCCAGTTCAATCAATTCACGATGGTCGAAGCAAAGCCCTTGTGCAGTCCAGGATTCACGGCAACTTTGTAGCATCCATAGCCCCATGACGTTTTTCAACAGCCTCGTCGTTCCACACACGCCGCCTTCATTGGTAAAGTTCAAGCGCATCGCATTGGGTGTAATCACCGGGGCATCCAGTTCCGTCCCCAGCAGTGACCAGGTTCCAGAGCTGAGAAAGGCTGTACCCTCGCGGGCCGAGATGGCGGCCACCGCCGAGCCCGTATCGTGACAGGCAGGAGCGATCACCGAGGTTCCCGCAAGAGATGAATGACCTGCAACGTCAGGCAGTAGGGTCCCAATGATCGAGCCGGGCTCCACGATCGCCGCCAGCAAGTGAACGGGCAGTTCGAGGCGCTGCATCAGACCGGCCGCCCAACTGCGCTTTACCGGGTCCACCATCTGGGTGGTAGTTGCGTTGGTGAATTCGCAGACTGCATTTCCGCTGAGCCAGTAGTTGAACAGATCTGGGATCGTGAGCAGACATTTTGCTGCTTCAAGGAGCTTGGGGGTCTGACGTCGAGCCGCGAAGAGTTGATATAGAGTGTTGATGGGCATGAATTGAATGCCCGTCGCCTCATAGATCTCCTCCCTGCCAACCTTAGCTAGAACGTCGTCCATGACCGCTTCAGTCCGCCGATCGCGGTAATGGTAAGGGTTCTGAAGCAACTCGCCGCGTTCTCCCAGCAAGGCGTAGTCGACGCCCCAGGCGTCAACGCCGACACCTGACAGCTTCACTTCGCCCAGTCGCGCGAGAGCTTTTTGTACTTCGAACCAAAGACGCGCCACGTCCCAGTGGAGAGACCCGCCATACTCGATCGGTTCATTGGGGAAACGATGAACTTCTTCGGTCGTGAGAATTCCTGACTGAAGGTGTGCTAGAACAGCGCGTCCACTCTGGGCGCCAAAATCGAACGCGAGATACGGCTTCGCATGAATACTCCTAGGCATAGGAGGAGACGTTCCGTGAATTTCGGGCGGCACGTTCTGTGGTGATGCGCTCTAGATAGCCACTCTGGCGGAACGCCTCCATAGGACTTCTAGGCAGTCCTTTAGACTCTCGCCATTCCTGAATCACCGGACGAACGTCGGTCGCGAATGCATCCTGTAGTATAGATTCGGCTCGCACCAAGTCGCAATTTTTCTGCGCCGCAGCCAGCTCCCTGCCATCGGCCAGAACTGCCTTAGAAAAGAGTTCCTGGGCGACGGTGACAGTTTGGATCATGGCTTCAATTTTTCCCTTGAGGTTGTGACTTTGGTCGACCATGTAGGCGATGTCGGCTTTCGCTCCGGTTTCCCATTCGAAGTAACGGATCTCTTGGAAGATACGAAAGACCTGATAGGGATCGATGGAGCCCATGGTCAAGTCATCATCGGCGTAGCGACGGTCATTAAAGTGGAAACCTCCCAACATATTCTCCGACAGAAGCCAGGCAACGATCTGCTCAATATTCTGCGCGGAATAGTGATGTCCTGTATCGACTAGCACGCGAGCTTGAGGGCCAGCAGCACGCGCAAGAAGCAGGGCCATGCCCCAATCCGCAATATCGGTGTGATAGAAGGCCGGCTCAAACGGCTTGTACTCAATCAGGAGTCGCTGTCCCGGAGATAACTCCGCGTGTGATTCCTTTAGCGCTGTCGTGAACCATTCCTTGCGCTGTCGGATATTTGCCGTCCCGGGGTAGTTCGAGCCATCGGCAAACCACATCGAAACATCTCGGCTGTTCAATCGCCGAGCAATCTCAATGCATTCCTTCGTGTGCAGCAATGCACGTGTGCGAACGGCAGGGTCGGGATTGCCGAAGGAACCGTACTTGTATTCCTGGTCTTGGAAGAGGTTGGGATTGACGGAACCAGGTAGAACACCATAACGACCCGCGAACTTCTTGATGTCGTCCGCGCTCCGAACACCGTCAGGAAAATCCCACAGGACGTGCAATGCCACTGTCGGGCAGGCGCCAGTGAGCAGATGCACCTGCCCGGCATCGCTGAATTTCTCTTCGGTTGTAGTGGCGGCCGCTGGTTGGATAAATTTTCCAAAGCGCGTGCCGGTGTTGGCGAAACCCCACGATGGCAGCTCGATTCGGAAGGTCTCCAGCGCATTGACAATTTGTTCGCTCTTGCTTGCGTCCATAGGCAAATCCCTTCGGCAACGAAGAGTACAATCCTTTCTTCAAGAGGTCACGAGTTTCTTACCAAAACCTGTGGTTTCGCATAGCAGAACGTCCGTCGTGGCCGGGGACGGGGCCAATGAGCGCGACAAAGCCGGCCGTTGTTGCAAATGCAACCAAGAAGAATGTGAAGCGTCTCATAATGGTTCCTCCATTCAGTGTGCTTCGGTAAACGAAGTCAGTATTTGCTTTAAAGCCTACGTCGACGCCCCTTAATCGCCAGCTTGGCCTCATTCTTAGCGGTTTGAGCGTAGCCGGGAGCGGTCATCGTCTGCTATCGGCAACACACCAGAAGCGCGGATGCGAAACAATTGGACCATGGTATCGTCGATACTATGGTATCGCTCCACTGCTGACCAGCAGTGATCCTCCCAGCACAAGAAGAGAGCTCTCTGGTACAATTCCCCCCAACGATGGGGCGTCAACAGTCAACTGTGCACGCGAAGCGTGACTTTAGGTGCGCGCACTTGGCCATGAAATGGGGTGACCGCAAATGTTGCAAGTCACGCCAATCGTCTTCGTTGTTGACGATGACGTCTCCGTGCGCGAATCGCTGGAGTCGCTGATCCGCTGTGAAGGCTGGCAGCCGCACACGTTTGCGTCCGCCCAAGAGTTCCTCGCCTGTCCACCAGCCCATGTTCCGAGCTGCCTGGTACTTGATGTGTCTCTTCCAGGCCTCAACGGTCTCGATCTGCAGAAGCGCGTCGCCATCGAGCGGACTGACATGCCGATCATCTTCATCACGGGCCACGGCGATGTGCCCATGACGGTCCAAGCCATGAAGGCGGGGGCCGCAGAATTCTTGACGAAGCCGTTCAATGATGACGTGCTGTTGGCCGCCGTCCGGGCAGCCCTCGAACGCAGCCGAGTTGCTCTTAGCCTTGGGGCAGAGATGCGGGTACTCCGGGACCGTTACGCGTCGCTTTCCCAACGCGAACGGCAGGTTATGGCGTTGGTAGTTTCCGGCCTGCTGAATAAACAGGTCGGTGGGGAGCTTGGTATCAGCGAGATCACGGTGAAGGCGCACCGCGGCAAGGTGATGCAGAAGATGAAAGCCGACTCTCTTGCCGACCTCGTGAAAATGGCCACGAGACTCGGCCCCGCGCCCGAGGCGATTACGGCGGCGTAACGCCCATCTTCGCCATCGTAATTATTCCTGAAGCCGCGGAATTCGCGGACGCCGTCCTTCAAGTATTTTGCCGGAGTAGTGGGCGCGCTGGTCCGGAGACCGGGCGGACAAGATGAACGGAGTGCGCTCGGCAGCATAGAAAAACCTGCAGTGCGGCCGACCCCTACCGGAGGAAAACAGCATGAAGAAAACCACAACACCGATTTCCCTTGCCGGCTCGCAGCTCGGCGACATACGTCATGTCTGCGCATTTTTCAATTGCGACGACGAAGAGTATCGTGTGTTGCTTCCGTTCATTAAGGACGGGTTCGAATGCGGCGACAAAGCGGTTCACGTCGTCAATCCGGATCAACGTCAGGACCATCTGCAACGCTTGACCGCTGCCGGAATCGACCCTGCGGCCGCCGAGCAGGGCGGACAACTCGAGGTTCGAATCAACACCGAAGCTTACATTCGGGACGGCCGTTTCGATCAGGACCGAATGCTAGCAGCGTTCGAGCAGATGGCTAGCGGCAATGCCAAGGGAGGATTCCCGCTGAGCCGCATTTGCTGCCGGATGGATTGGGCAATTGAAGATCGATCCTACATTGACGATCTCGTTGAATTCGAATCGCGCGTGAATGATGTGTGGCGTAGTCACGACGACGCTGTGATCTGTACTTACCATCTCGGCAAGTTCGGGGGCGACACGGTGATCGACATCATGCGGACGCATCCGATGATTATCATCGGTGGCCTCCTGCAACGGAATCCGTTCTTCGTGCCGCCCGAGGAGTTCCTGCCCGAGATCCGCCAACGCCGGGCCATGCGGACTTCCACGTCCTCCGAGGCTGCCTGATATGGAGGTCCAGTCCGAACATGCCTCGGGGGAGATCAAGCACCTTCAACGGTGCATCAACGATCTTATTAGCCTGCTTGCTCTTCCCGCCATCTGGAGTGGCGGCGATCCATCCCAGGTTCTCCACACCTTGCTCGATGCGCTCATGCGCATGCTGCGCTTGGACCTAATCTCCGTGAGGCTGACCGATTTAGTTGGCGAGGCGCCTGTTGAGATCGTCCGGCTCTCCGAACAGCGAAGACCAATGTCTTCGGCACACGAGATCTGCGAAGCGCTCAGCCAGTGTTTCAAGAACGACTCACGGAAATGGCCTCCACTACTTCGGAACCTTATGGGTGACGGGGACGTTTCGATCGTGGCTCTGCCACTGGGGTTACAGGGCGAACTCGGCATAATGGTGGTGGCGGCCGAGCGAGAAGATTTTCCACGCCAAACGGAGTCACTTCTTTTGGATGTAGCCGCGAATCAGGCGGTCATAGGGCTGCAGGAGGCGCGGCTACGGAGCCAGCAGAAGCGTGTGGCCGACGAACTCGATCGGCAGGTCGCGCAACGAGCTGCCGAACTAGCGACCGCCAACGAAAAGCTCAAAAAGGAACTTGCTGAACGCGGACTGGTCGAAGAGAGGCTCGGGCAAGAGGAAAGGGAGCTGAAGCGCAGTGAGGTCCGCAAGGCAGCGATCGTGGACTCGGCGCTCGACTGCATTGTGACGATCGATCACGAGGGCTGTATCACTGAGTTCAATCCGGCGGAGGAGGACACCTTCGGCTACCGTCGGGACGAAGTCTTGGGAAAGCATCTGGCGGACGTCGTCATTCCACCGTCTCTCCGGGAGAAGCATCGGCGGGGCTTTGCCCGCTACCTGGCCACGGGCGAGGCGCGAGTGCTTGGGAAACGCATCGAGATGACGGCAGTACGCGCTGACGGAAGCGAATTCCCCGTCGAGCTGGCAATCACACGCATTCCGCTGGAAGGGCCGCCGTCCTTCACCGGCTATCTGCGCGACATTACGGAACGCAACCGGGCGAGGCAGGAACTACGGCGTAGCGAGGCGTTTCTCGCGGAAGCCCAGCATCTTAGTCGAATCGGCAGTTTTTCCTGGCGTATGGTGACCGACGAAATCACCTGGTCAGAGCAGCTTTACCGCATCTTCCAGATTGACCGGGATGCGCAGGTGACCTTTGAACTCATCGGTACTCGAATCCACCCTGAAGATTTGCCAGCATTCCAGGAACATATTGAGCGCTCTCGCCGGGACCGCAGCGATGTGCAACTCGAGTTCCGCCTGCAGATGCCGGACGGCGCAGTCAAGTACGTTCACGTCGCCGCTCACATCCGGGGCGATCACGGCCAACCGGAGTACATCGGCGCAGTTCAGGACGTGACCGAACGCCGAGCCTCCGAAGAGGCACTCGGCAAGGCCCGATCGGAGCTCTCACAGGTGGCTAGGGTCACGAGCCTTGGAGTATTGACGGCGTCCATCGCACACGAAGTCAACCAACCGCTTTCGGGCATCATCACGAATGCCGGCACCTGTCTTCGTATGCTGGCCGCCGATCCTCCCAATGTCGAGGGCGCGCGCGAAACCGTGCGGCGCACGATTCGCGATGGCAACCGAGCCGCGGATGTGATCTCTCGATTGCGCGCACTCTATGGCAAAAAAGAACCCACGATCGAATCGGTGGACCTGAACGAAGCTACGCGAGAGGTGCTCGCGCTGTCCATGAGCGAACTTCAGAGAAATCGCGTCATCGTGCAGCAGGAACTGGTTGACGACCTGCCTCTCGTCGCGGGCGATCGTGTGCAGTTGCAGCAGGTCATCTTGAACCTGCTTCGCAATGCTTCGGATGCCATGAGCACCATCGATGATCGTCCTAGGGATTTACTGATTCGAACTGAACCAGATGACGATGGTCGGGTGCGCCTCAGCGTGAGCGATGTTGGGACTGGCTTCGAACCTCAAGCTACGGACAAGCTTTTCGAGGCCTTCTACACGACGAAGAATGAAGGTATGGGAATCGGATTGTCGGTCAGCCGTTCTATCATCGAACGTCATCACGGCCGCCTGTGGGCGATGCCAAATAGCGGTCCAGGAGTTACGTTCTCGTTTTCTGTCCCCTGTAGAGCAGAGGGTTTGACGAGCGACGGTGCTCGCGCCAGTCGGGTACCTTCCGTGTCGGATGCGGCATGAGATATCCATGGCGGCCACTCGGCCCGCCACTTGCGGCGGCGAAACCGATACCAAAGTCCAATGGACGCCCTCCCGCGCGAGGCGCATTCTTATGTCATGGAATTGCGCCAGGAAAGGCGTGCTGTAGAACGCCCTCTGGTATCAGTCGTTGATGACGACGAGTCTGTGCGCGAATCGCTGCCCGACCTCCTTGGCGAGTTAGGCTATGCAGCGCGTACATTCTCATCCGCGGAAGAATTCCTCGCGTCCGACTGTCTCGACCAGGCCCGTTGCCTGATCCTCGACATCGCCATGCCGGGCATGAGCGGGCCTGACCTTCAACGGGAGCTGAAGCTTCGCGGGCAGGAAATTCCGATCATCTTTATCACCGCGAGCACAGATAAGAGTGCTCGCCCCCGACTACTCGAACAGGGTGCGGTGGAGTGCCTGTTCAAGCCATTCAGCGACACGGCTCTACTCAAGGCTATGAACACGGCATTTCACCGGAAGTGAGAGTCCGGCACTCTGTTGATTGCTGGCTGCCTGCGGATCAATGACATGAAATGCCGAGTGACCGGCGCTTTTCGACCGCAATGACCCGCGTCGTCACAAGCACCACCGGAGGCACGCCAGCGTAAGGGTGTACCAACCGCGACTGTCCTTCCACGACCCCCTGATCTCAAAACCAGGGTCTCGGCTCAATCCTGCCGCTTTCCGAGGCGCGCCAGGCGCATTGCATGCTTGCGGGCGCGCCCCACAAGTCCGGCAAGATCGTACTGCAGATCGGGTACCCATAGCAGTACCTGCCGGCGCGGCTTAGTCTGAATCGCGGCGCCCCTTGAGCGAAGCGTTTTCTCCATTCGAATCGAAATTTACGTAGAACGGATGAAACCTGCGGTCGCTTTGCCGGGATCTATGACTCGGATGGGAACAAGAGTGAGCTCTAGCAGCCGCTGCGCGCAAAGCTCCAACTCGAGCAACAAGCGTTTCGTCGATCGATCAGATCAGTAACCGGCCGGCGAGCCAGTAATCGACACTGAATTTTCCCGGACCAGAGCAGAGCAGCCAGAGAAAGAAGAGCACGTACAGGACTTCCGGAAGGTAGAGGAAATCGTCGAGCCAGTTAAGAGGCGAAAGTCCTTTAGGCAAGGTGGAAAGCGCGCTGGTTAGGGTGGCGACCGTCATATCTATCAATAAAGCCACGCAGGCCGCGCTCGAAAGCAACCCCACGGTCAGCAAGGATCCGCAAACGAACTCGACACCTGCCACGAAATAAGCCGTCTGGTGGGGAAACGGGACCTTGGCCTTAACGAGCGTTTCGTAAACAGGTTTCGTGCCGCCCGCGACGAACAATTTGTTTCCACCGGAGATGGCGAAGAACAGCCCGATCGAAACGCGCACCAGCAAGATAGCATATTGTTCCAGATCACTGTCGCCCTGCAGCGCAAAGTGAACCAACCATTTCCAATCCATCTCTCGTCTCTCCGTCGGACGACGTGCTGTAACGACTTCTCTGGTAACCGCATTCATCAGGACTTGGCGGCTGTCTGGTTGATTAAAGCCGACAGTAGCTGTCGGCAGTCTGTAGTTCTCCCGTCGCAGCAAATACCCATGGCCAGCGTCAATCCCCAATAACTTGGAGCTTCGATCCGCACCCGTCAGCGCTTAAATCCGCGTCCCATCCCGGTCGAGCGTCAGCCTTACGTGAGGTCGGTGCTCTGTCCGACCTCGATAATGTAACTGTCAGGATCGCGGATGTAGCAGCGTATCTCGCCGTACTTGGGGATCGGCTCCGTGATGAACTCGGCTCCTCGACTTTTCCATAATTCATAGCACGCTTGAATATCCGCAACGCGGATATTCAAGAAGCTGCTGATCTTATCCGGGTCGGCGGGGACGCTGAGCGTTACCGACGGCTTGTCCGCGGTGGGCCCGCCCCCGACGTTCACAATCAGCCAACTATTCGCGATCTGAATGTGCCCAGACGCACCCTTGCTGTCGCCTCGGCTCAGAACGCGACCGCCGAAGACCTTTTCATAAAAATCAGCTGATCGGTCGATGTCGGCGACGGTGATGAAATGTGTGACGGTGAACCCGTCGCGCGGGGGCATCTCATAGCTCTTTTGTTCGATTTGTACCGCGTTCATTGACGGCTCCTTTTGTACGCCGTTCATCGATGGCTGCTTTCGATACGGTGCTCGTTACAAATACGGTGCCCCGAGTCCCGCTCCCATTCATAACAAATCGATCGACGCCAGTTAGTGCAGCAGCGATTCCCAATTGGCTGGAACCCTCCCTGCCGGTCCAGGTGATGGTTGATCTTCCGGATGCGAATGTGGCGGAAGCAACTCCACACCCTCGATCATCCCCCGCTTCTCGTAATCGTAGAACCAATCCTCACCCGGCTCGAAGC
>Ga0181525_10001970_pt1 | contig 17199 bp, 14 predicted proteins | sample PEATcosm2014_Bin_48_FD_121100 | JGI IMG/M metagenome (GOLD analysis project Ga0181525, IMG submission 121100) | Peatland microbial communities from MTU Mesocosm Facility, Houghton, MI, USA - PEATcosm2014_Bin06_10_metaG | ecosystem: Environmental > Terrestrial > Soil > Wetlands > Peat | place...
GCTGGCGCCCAACCTCGTGCAGACCCTCGAACACACACCGGCATTCATCCATGGCGGACCCTTCGCCAACATTGCACATGGCTGCAATTCGGTCCTGGCGACGCGTGCGGCATTGAAACTCGCCGACTACGTCGTCACGGAAGCCGGCTTTGGCGCCGACCTGGGCGCCGAGAAATTCATCGACATCAAATGTCGCAAAGCCAATCTGCAGCCGGCGGCCGTGGTGGTCGTTGCGACTGTGCGCGCCTTGAAATATCACGGCGGAATGGAAGTGGCCGACGTCGGAAGCGAGGACCTGGTTGCGCTGGAACGGGGCATCGTCAACCTCGAGCGCCATATCGACAATGTGCGCGAGCGCTATGGCCTGCCATGTGTCGTGGCGGTGAACCACCGCACGCACGACACGCCTGCCGAGATCGATTTGCTGGTTTCGCGCGTGGCGGCGCGTGGCGCCCGGGCGATCGTGGCACGCCATTGGTCGCAGGGGGGAGAAGGTGCGGAGGAACTGGCACGCGAGGTGGTGCGCCTGTGCGAGCAACCCAGCCGGATGCGCTACGTCTATGAAGACAGCGCGAACCTCTGGGACAAGATGAAGGCGATTGCGACGCGCGTGTATGGAGCCGTCGATATCCGTGCGGATTCGAGGATCCGCGGCCAGATCGAGCGCCTGCAGCTCGATGGCTACGGCCACTATCCGGTGTGCGTGGCAAAGACGCAGTATTCGTTTTCGACCGACCCGAAATTGCGCGGCGCGCCGTGTGACCACGTGGTCGATATCCGCGAGGTGCGCCTAGCCGCCGGCGCCGAATTTGTCGTCATGATCTGCGGCGACGTCATGACGATGCCGGGACTGCCCAAGTTCCCCGCGGCGCATGCCATCGACATCGACGATGATGGACGTATCAAGGGCTTGTTCTGACAATGGCCGAACGAAAAGCGGCAGCGGTACCTCCCGACCTGGCGCATTGGCGCAAGGTGATGCGCGAGGAACTGATCGCGCGCAGGCTCGCGGCAAGCGCCGAGCAGCGGCGTGAATGGAGCCTCGCGATCAGCCTCTTGCTGCTGCGTGGACTGCCCCTGCGCGAGGGCATGACCATCGGCTATTGCTGGCCCTACAAGGGTGAATATGACGCACGTCCCTTCTTGCGCCTGGCGCGGGACCGTGGCATGCGTTGCGCGCTGCCGGTGGTCAAGCATCGAGCCGAGCCCTTGATCTTTCGCCTGTGGAAGCCGGGCGTGGCCATGAGAATCGGGACCTTGGGCATTGCCTATCCCGCCGATACCGAACAGGTTCATCCCGACCTGCTCCTGGTTCCGCTCGTCGGATTCGGGCGCGCCGGCGATCGCCTCGGCTATGGGGGCGGTTATTTCGACCGGACGCTCGCGGCTTTGGAGCCGTGCCCCTTGGCGGTCGGCGTGGGCTTCGAGCTTTCGCAGATCGAATCGACGTTTCCCCAGCCGCACGACGTCCCGATGGACGCGATCGTCACGGAGCGGGCCATGCGCTGGCAGAGCAATGGTTCACTCGAAGAGGTCAGCGCACAGCAACTGCGCGAACACCTTGCCGATCTTGCCGAAGTGCGGGTACAAAACGCGCGATTGAACGCGCACACCATCCCGGCAATCCATCCCGATTGAATCAGGATCCCGTACGCAAGCTCAGGCGCTCAAGCGGGCTTGCGGTCACGTCCCACACGCAGCCGTCCCAGCAGGTTCGCCAGCATGGGCCCGGTTTCGATCAGCGCAACGCTTGCCAGGATCAGAGCTGCACCGACCATCGCAATCCAGGACAGCATCTCGCCCAGCACGATTGCGCCCGCGATCGCTGCGAAAACGCTCTCCAGCGACATGATGAGCGCCGCTTCGGCCGGAGGCGTATGGCGCTGCGCGACGATCTGCAGCGTGAACGCTATGCCGCTGGAAACGACGGCCGCGTAGATCAGCGCCGGCAGGCAAGCCACAAATGCGTCCGCAGTGGCAGGTTGCCAAAGAAGGGCCGCCGGCATGGAAACAATTCCCGTCAACCCGCATTGGACGCAGGACAGCAGCATCGGGCGGGACGTGAAGCGCTGGAAGTGCGCGATCAGCGCGATGTGCAGGGCCCAGATGAAATCGCTGGCGAGGACAAGACCGTCGCCGCGAGACCAACCGCTGAGCGCGCCTCCTTCCAGCAGCCAGGCACCGACCATCGCAATGCCACAGGCCACCAAAACGAACGGCCGGGGCGCGCGCCGCGTCACGACCCAGGCGACGAAGGGAACCACGACCATGTAGATCGCGGTCAGGAAGCCGGCGTTCGTCGCGGTCGTCGAGGTGAGCGCGGTCTGCTGCAACCATTGTCCCAGGCATAGGCAGGCACCGATGCCCAAGCCGCCCAGCCAGTCGGTCCGCGTCAACGCGCGTATATCGGTCCTGCGCGACTCCCAGATTGCGAACGGCAGTAGAAAGAGCGCTGCCCCGGCAAAGCGGACGGCCACGAAGAAGATCGGGCCGACATGCGCGTTGGCCTCTTTTTGGGCAACAAAGGTGGTGCCCCAGAGCAGGGCGACGAGAAATAAAAGTGCATCGGCGCGGAATCGGTTCATCCTGGGTATGATCGCGCATTCATGAACTCCGGTGAAACCGAAGGGCTCCATCGCGGGATCGGCCAGCGCCAGCTCGGCATGATCGCCATCGGGGGCGCGATCGGCACCGGCCTGTTTTTCGCGAGCGGCAGTGCCATCTCGCAGGCGGGTCCCGGCGGCGCCTTGCTTGCGTACGCTTTCATGGGTTTTGCCGTGTATTGCATGATGCAGTCGCTCGGCGAAATGGCGACGCAATTGCCGATACCCGGCGCGTTCGAGGCCTATGCCGAGCGCTTTCTCGATCCATCCCTGGGTTTCGCATTCGGTTGGAATTATTTCTTCAGTTGGGGCCTGACCCTGGCCGCGGAATTCGTGGCGAGCGCGCTGATCGTGCAGTTCTGGTTTCCGAATTCCAATCCGACGTTCTGGGTGCTGGGCTTCTTTGTTTTCCTCATGGCGCTCAATCTGCTTTCGGTGCGCGCCTATGCGGAAGCGGAGTATTGGTTCTCCGGAATCAAGGTCACCACCGTCATCATATTCATTATCGTCGGCGTCCTCATGATATTCGGCCTGTTGGGGGGCGAGGCGGTGGGTCTTCGCAACTGGAGCCTTGTCAATCCGCAAAGCGGCGCGCACGCGCCGTTCGCCGGTGGTGGCTCCTCGGTCCTGCTGGTCTTTCTCGTTGCCGGTTTTTCATTCCAGGGCACGGAGGCCGTGGGCCTTGCCGCAGCGGAAACGCGCGATCCGGGCAAGTGCGTTCCCATCGCGATTCGCAACGTCTTCTGGCGCATTCTCCTTTTCTACATCGGTTCGATCTTCGTGGTCGGGACCTTGATTCCGTTCACGGATCCGAACCTGTTGCGCGGCGATGATGGAGTCGCGTATTCGCCGTTCACGATGGTTTTCCAGCGCATTCCCAACTTCGGGTATTTCGCGGCCAACGTGATGAACTTCGTCATCCTGTCCTCGGTGCTGTCGTGCGGCAACTCCTCGCTCTATGTGTCCTCGCGCATGCTGTATGCCATGGCCAACAAAGGCAAGGCACCGGCGATGTTCGCGCGCCTGAACAAGCGGGGCGTGCCAGTGGCCGCCGTGTGGGCGGTCGGCTTGATCGGTGCCATCGCGTTCCTCACGAATTCCATCGGGGGACAGCGGATCTACCAGATGCTGTACAACTTCTCCAGCCTCACCGGTTTCGTGATCTGGCTTGGCATTGCGATCTGCCACCTTCGGTTTCGACGCGCCTGGGTTGCGCAGGGGCGCAAGCCGGAGGAATTGAAGTTTCGCGCGCGCTTCTATCCCTACGGCACGTGGATCGCGACGATCCTGTTCGTCATGGTGATCCTGGGCGCAAACTTCGGCATCTTCCAGGCGCCGGTATTTTCCTGGTTCGATTTCGTCACCAGCTACTCGGTCGTGCCGGTCTTCCTGCTCCTGTATCTGGGCCACAAGCTTTTCAAACGCACGCGCGTCGTGCCCTTGGCCCAGTGCAATTTCACACCCTGATTCCCGCCTTTCGATCCAGCGATTGACCACAAGCTCGACCGGAATTTCGGAAATTTCCTAGTAACTTATTGCGAGTTGCCGGCTCGGGAGCCGCTTGCAGGCCTTTTTGTCGTCAAGTGGCTCCGCGGTCACAGTTGCGTCGTTTTTGAGCACTACCTTCCCGAGCGCGTTTATGACAAGCAACGACTCGAGGAAAGCAACAATGACGAAACTCAGCAAGATCAGCGCTTCGCTCGCCGCGGCAGGAATATGTGCGGCATTTGCAGGCAGTGTGGGTGCGGCCGAAGGTCCGGTACCGCGTGGCGTTCCGGAACTGGATCACGTCTTCGTGCTCATGATGGAGAACCATGCGTACGGGCAGGTCGCGGGCAATCCCCAGGCCCCGTACATCAATTCGCTCATGAAAAAGGCGAACCTGGCGGCGAACTATTACGCCATCGCGCACCCGAGCTCGACCAACTACCTGGAAGTTGTCGGAGGCTCGAATTTCAACAAGCTTTCCGATCAGTACCCGGACTGGCACAACACGAGCTGCACGCCGAACATTGTTCCAGGCCAAGCCACGAACACGGACTCGCCGAATTCAGGCGTGTTCTGCCCGATTTCGGGTAAAGACGGCGTCGACGCGGCGATTCCCGTGGAGGATCTGACGACGAACGAAACTTCCGCGCCTCCCCTGACGAACATCGATGGAACGCGTTCGATCGCCGCCGGCACCAGGATCGACGGCATTTCGATCGCGGACCAGTTGGTTCGCGTCGGCAAGTCGTGGAAGAGCTACCAGGAAGGCCTGCCCTTGAGCGGCGCGGACGGCGTCAATGTGAGTGACGGTTTCTACACGATTGGCGGCAACAATGCGGCCGGCGTCGCAGTGTCGTCCGACTTCGCGGCGTTGTCGACAACCGGTAACCCGGTGAGTTCTGCGGACGTGGTTTACCTGTATGCCGTCAAGCACAACCCCTTCGCGTATTTCGAGTCCGTGCAAAAGGGAGCCAATCCGGCCTTGAGTCTGGCGCAGATCGTTTCCTTCGAAGGCCCCGGCGGCTTGTACGCCGACCTGAAGTCCGGCCGTGTTCCCGATCTCGCGTTTATCGCGCCCAATCAGTGCGATGACATGCACGGGCGCGGCAACGGCACTGCGTTTTGCAACTACGACGCGGATGACAATGGCACGCAAACCGGCCTGAACCCCTCGCTGATCCTGCAGGGCGATTTGTCGGTCCAGCGCATCGTGACGGCGATCAAGGCTTCGCCGGTGTGGCACGACAGCCGCAGCGCGATCGTCGTGGTGTGGGACGAGAACGACTACAGCACGCAGACGTCGAACCAGGTGGTCTTGATCGTCGATACCAACTACGGCGACAACGGCAAGACGAGCCAGCGTTTCTACGACCACTACTCGCTGACCAAGACGCTGGATGCCGCGTTTGGCCTGCCGTGCCTGAATCACGCGTGCGACGAAGGCGTGAGCGTCATGTCGGATCTGTTCGGACAGTAATCGCAGCTTTCCCAGTCGAACTGCATGGAGGGAGGATATCCTCCCTCCATGTTTTTTCCTGCAGTCAGTTCCCTGAATTCCCGATTCGCGGCGGCCGGTGCGCTGGCGTTGCTCGCCTGCACGGCGCACGCCACTCCTGCTGAAAGCGCCGACTTCGACGCCGCCAGCACGACGGCTCATCCCTGTGGCACCGGTGTACCGGCGCCCGGCCACTTCCTGCCGGAGGTCCGTCCCACCGGCGGTGGCATCGCCATGTCCGTTCGCCAGGACGGATCGCATCTTTGCTACGTCGTCAACGGGAACGCCGATGCGCCGGTGATTCGCGTGCGACGTGGCTCGGAACTGGTGATCACCTTGCGCAACGAAATTACGGATCCGGCGGCGATCGACGCGGTGACGGGGCCGGGCACCTTGCGCATTGCCAATGGGGAGGTTCCGCACACGCCGGGGTTCTACGAGGTAGAGGCCGGCATGAAGCATCGCGCAACGGGAACGACCAATCTGCACGTGCATGGCTTTGCCGTGCCCCCGACCGCGCCCCAGGATGATGTCCTGACAATCTGCACCGATCCTGCGGACGGCACCACACGCTGCGGCCGGCGGTCTTTCACGTACCGCTATCGCATCCCGGCCAACATGCCCGAGGGCTTGTACTGGTACCACCCGCACGTGCACGGCGAGGTGCAGGCGCAGATGCTGATGGGATTAAGCGGCGCAATCGTGGTCGAAGGGCCATTGGACGATTCCCGCCGCCGGCAGGGCATCAAAGAGCGTGTCCTGATCGTGCGCCAGACCCAGGACAACGATGCGGGAAAGACGCAGGCCGCCGCCATGACAGCCGCCGCGCCGTTGCCGGAAGCAGTCGACGACAAGCGAGCCGCAGGTGCCGGCTCGCCCGCGAATCAAATCGACACCGCGCACGAGCTTCTATGTTCCGCCAGTTCGGGTATCGACCAGATCAGCGTGAACGGCACGCCGGTGCCGGTCGCTGACGCACCCGACGCGGCGCTGGGGCGCATCGAAGTCGCCGGCACAACGCCGCTGCTCCTGCGAATCGTCAACGCTGCGACCGATGCGTTCCTGGACTTGAACCTCGTCGATGAAAAAGGCGCGGCACTTCCACTGACCGTCGTCGCGCGCGACGGTGCGCCGCTGGCGGACGATGCCGGCGTGCTCCAGCCTCAGCGCGCAACGCCGGAAGCGCAGTTCGTGCCCCCATCGGGCAGGATCGAGCTGCTCGTGCGTGCCCCCGCCGATGGCGGCAAGGCGTACCTTGTCACTCATGCAGTCGACACCGGATGTGCCGGCGACCGCCTGCCTGAGCGCAAGCTTGCCTTGATCGTTCCTGCAGGAGGGAAGGGCATCGGCGTGGCCACCTCTGTTTCCGAGGTTCGTTCCGGGCCGGCCAAGCCGGGCGTCGCGCAGTCCGGCATTTTCTCGGGCTTGATGGCACGCACGCCGGGCCACGTGCGCACCTGGGCGTTCGCGGAATATCCCCGTCCGGGTACGGATGACCAGACGGATTTCTACCTGTTCGAGCGCAAGCCCGGCGCCGTTCTCAGGCCGTACGAGATGGGCGACCCGCCGGCGCTCACCGTCGACGCGGGCACCACGGAAGAATGGACGATCGAAAACTGGACGAACGAGCTGCATGCGTTTCACATGCACCAGGTGCATTTCCGCGTGCTCGAAGTCGACGGCAAGCCCGTCGAAAATCCCCCGCTATTGGATGTGGTCAGCGTTCCCTATGCGACGGCAACCGGATTTCACAGCACCGAAGGTCCGGTGCGTCCGGGCAGGGTACGTATCCGGGTCGAATTTCCGCCCGAACTGGCCGGCGATATTCCGGTGCACTGCCACCTCGTCGACCATGAAGACAACGGAATGATGGCTGTGATCCGCGTGCGCCCGGCGCTCAGCGCGGGGCAAACAACTCCACGTAGGAACTGACGCGTCCATCGCGCACTTCGATCATGTCGACGAGTTCCGTCGCGACGGAAGCGCCCGTGATCCGCGAATGGATCGTGCAGTGCCAATGCACGGCGGCCTTGGCGCCGTCGATGAGCAGGGTTTCGATCTTCTGATCCGCGATGCGGAAAGTCTTGATCATCACCGCAAGCCAGGTGCGCACCGAGCCGCTGCCCTTGGCCTCGATGGCGATCGGCTTGCCATCGCTTGCACCGGCAATCTGGAAGCGCGCGTCCTGCGAGAAGATCGCGCACAAGGCATCGAGGTCGCCGGCGACTCGAGCGGCATAGAGGTCGCGGACTAGACGTTCGATCTGGCTGCGCTCGCTCATCCCGGAATTCTCCCTGAACGCGGCCATTATGGCAGCAAGCCGCGGATGTCCTCGCCCATGCGGGCGAACGCCTGGCGCGCATAGGGCAGGATCGCGGCCATTCCGTAGAACAGGTGGACCATGCCCGGATGGCAATAGTACGTCGCACGCACGCCGGCGTCCCTGAGCCGTTCGGCGTACGCGTTGCCTTCGTCGCGCAGCGGATCGTATTCCGCCGTGTGGATGCACGCGGTCGCCAGGCCTTCGAGGCTTGGCGCACGCAGCGGCGAGATACGCGGGTCGGAGGCATCGATTCCTTGCGGCAAATAATGCCGCAGATCGTGGTCGAGCGTTTCCTGGTCCAGCAGGTAGCCCTTGCCAAAGCTGCGCTTGCTCGCGCTCATGCCGGCATAGTCCAGGATTGGACACAGCAAGAACTGTCCCGCAATTACATCCGGGGTGGGCGCTGGCCCGACACGCAGCTCCTGGCACAGCACAGCGGCCAGGTTGGCGCCCGCCGAGTCGCCGCCCACGAGAAAGGCGCCCTCCTGGATACGCCAGCGCCTGGCGTCGCGCGCCAAAGCAACAGCCGTCTGCACACATTCCTCCAACGCCTGCGGGAAGCGCGCTTCCGGAGCAAGAGGGTAATCGAAGGACAGGATGCGGATGCCACTCGCACGGCAGAGAGCGCGGCAGATGCCATCGTGGGTATCGAGGTCGCCGGCAACGAGTCCACCGCCATGGAAAAACAGCAGCGCCGGCGCGTCGTCCGTGCCCAGGGCTTCGGGCGTATACACACGCAGGGCCCGCTCCACGCCGGCGACGCCGATGCGCACGGTTTCGCTCGCGACCTGGCCGGCAGGGGGCCCCGACAACCCGAGGAATTCGGCCAGTTCGCGCCGGCGCGCGTCTACGGACGTATCGCGCGTTCCTTCGCCCTTTGCCGCGGCCAGCGCGCCCAGGAATTTCTGCAGGACGGGGTCGAGTGGCACGTGAATTGGGAAACTATGAGAGCGCGAGCGCCTTTCGCACGGATGCCGGCCACGAGTTGGTATCCAGGCCGTGAACGCAAAAAAGCGCAACTGTCAGCCGATCCATGCCGAAGGCGACGCACCCGGTATGAACAGGCGCCCCGGACAAGTCGAGAAGATTCCAGGTGAGGCCGAAGTGGTCGCGGTGGTAGTTGAAGCTCATGCACGCCGTCGGAGTGGCTCCGGCGTAGTAGGGAATGAGCAACTCGAACTTCAAGGCCTGCATCTTTTGCGAAACCGCCATCACCTGGCCGACACGCCCGAAGAACGGGTCGCTCGCGACGTCCAGGTCGTGGGGCAGGGCCAGCTCGTCTGCCATCTCGCGTGCGCGCGCCATCCAGGATTCGCGGAATTGCGCGATGTCTTCGGGTGCGCCGATCCGCACGAATTCGCGCATGCGAAAAGTCTGCAGGCGATCGAGGGATTGCGAAGGTTCGTGACGGAAGCAATCGGCTGCGATATCGAAAATCAGGCCGCCGTCGGGAACGGGCCCGCGTGCCGCGGCCAACGGATACACCGGATAACAGGCGGCAGGCGAAAGCACGAGGTCGGATGCGGAGAGCGACGCGGTCCAGTCGCCGCCTTCGGCGTGGCGATCGGCCGCGGCGCGAATTTCCGCCTCGCTGCCGTGCAGGGCGCAAACGCAGCCCAGCAGATTGGGAAAGCTTTTCAGATAGCCCGAGCGCTCCAGCTGCGTGCGACTCATGACCGGTGGAAAGCGCAGGACCTCGGCGCGCGGATCGCGCTCGCGCGAAATGTAGGCGGCGAGGCGCTCCAGGATGTTTTCGTAGTGTGCCGTGCGCGCATATACGCCATCGACACCAAGGCGGCGGAACAGGGCGGCGCCGATTTCGCCCGTGGGATTGCCTTCGGACACGTCAGCCTCGGAGGGATTGCGGAATGGGTGTCAGCAGAGCCGGCGTCGCCAGGTTGCTCAGGATCCGATCATTGTTGATCATGATCGGCGAGGAAAGTATGTCGCGCAGGTGACGGCCGATGCTGAATTCCGAATCATTGCGGTAGCCGGAGAGGCCGCAGGCGCGCATGGCATCCATCACGATCGATGCCGCGAGCTCGGATGCCTCGACCTTGGCGAGCGTGATCATCGACTGGAATTCGAGCGCGCCCAGAGCCTTCTCGTCGTCCTTGACGCGTTCGTAATTATCCAGCGCGGAGGACAACAAACCCCGCAAGGTACGCAAGGAGGAGAGCGCCTTTGTGAAGTGGGCCGCGCCCGGCGGCAGCTGACCGTTGCCGTGACGGGCCGCATGCCGGATGAACGTCTGCGCACGCGCGGTGGCAGCCGCGGCGATTCCGGCCCATACCGATCCCCAGGCCAGGTGCGCAGTCGGCACCATCGTCTCGGCGTGGATCTTTTCGTACGGGACCGGCAGGATCTGGCCGGCATCGGCCTGCGCCTTGAGCAGGTAGCCATCGCTGCAGGTGCCGCGCATGCCGAGCGTATCCCAGCCTTGCAGCTTCGAAAGGGTGTAATCGCTCTTGAGAACGGCAACCAGCACCTGATCCGACGCGGGTGCATCGGCATTGCGACGTGCCGTTGAAACAATGCCGTCGGCATGCGCACCATAGGAAATGACCGTCGCCCGGCGTTCGAGCGAAAAGCGATCGCCGTCGACGACAACAGGCGCCTCGCTCGCACGCACATTGCCGCCGCCCTGGCCTTCCGTCGTCGAGGAAGCCAACAGCAACTGGCGCGCCGTCAATTGTTTCAGGATGCCTTCGATCGCCGGACTCGAGCGCCCATGACGGCTCAAACAGGCCACCTTGACCGTATGCATGGCATAGATCATTCCGGTCGACGCGCACGCCTGGCCCAGCTGGAAGCACACATCGACAACGTCAGCCAGGCTCAGGCCCTCGCCGCCCAAATCGGTTGCCACGAGGATTCCCAGCAGGCGCTGCTCGCGCGCGGCGGCATATGACTCGGTCGGGAATCGACCTTCACGATCGACCGCTTCGGCGTTCTTGGCGGCTATCGCAACAACGGCAGCAACGCGGGATTTGAGATCGCTAACCGCACTGCTACCACCGTCACCAGCCTTCGGGCTGACCGCTGCGGCGGCCATCGGCGCATTCACTTCGGATTTCATGCGTTCTTTCCTGGCAAGGATCGTTTACATTTGCGCGGACATCGGTACGCTTCGGCGCACCCGGAACCCAAGCATGGCGCTACGAATCGACCCCAGACCTACTGCCGGAGCAAGGCCCAAGGATATCAATCTCCCGGGCCCAAAAGAAGCAGGCTTTGCCGTCCCCAACCAGGGAAAAGAGCCGGAAAAGGCACGCGTCATCGGCGAGGACGAGGGCATCGTAGTTGCCTTGATCAACAACATGCCCGATGCCGCTTTGGAAGCGACCGAGCGCCAATTCGGTTTTCTGCTGGATGCCGCGTCGGGCGACACGCCGATCACGTTGCGTTATTCGACGCTTCCTGCGGTTCCGCGGATCGGAGCGGCCGCACGTCAGATCGAGGAATCGTACTGGGATCTGGAGGAGCTCAAACGCTCCCACGTCGATGCCATCATTGTGACAGGCGCCGAGCCCAAGACGGCAACGCTGCCCGAGGAGCCTTATTGGGCCCAAATGGTCGATGTCCTGCACTGGGCGCGCAACCATACGACCTCGAGCCTCTGGTCGTGCCTAGCTGCGCATGCCGCGGTGCTGGAACTGGACGGCATTGCGCGCCAGCGCCTGCCGCTGAAGTGCTGCGGCGTTTTCGAACAGGAAGTCGATGGCGGCAATATCCTGGGCGAGGGCTTCGGTGCGCAAATTCACACCCCCCATTCGCGCTGGAACGACCTGCCGATCTCCCGCTTGCGCGAGCGCGGATACGAAATGCTCTCTCAATCGGCGGAAATTGGCGCCGATATCTTCGTCAAGCGCGAGCGTTCCCTGCTCGTGTTCTGCCAGGGTCACCCGGAGTACGAGGAGGGTACCCTGTTGCGCGAATTCCAGCGCGACGTCAGTCGATATCTCAACGGCAAGCAGGAGAACTATCCCAGCCTGCCCAAAGGTACATTTTCCGAGGAAGCGATTGAGGTTTTTTCCGAATTCGAGGAATTCGCCAGGCAAAACCGAATGAACCGTACGCTGGCACGGTTTCCCGGCCGGCGCCTCGCCGACCGGCTTGCAAAACCTTGGGGGGATTCGGCGGTTCGCCTGTACCGCAACTGGATCCGGATCTTGCGCGATCGCGGTGGGCCTGCAAAATCAGGCGTTTCCTAGGAAGTGACCGGTATCATGGCCGTCCGGAACAGCGGGAGCATTGCGGAGTGAGTGGAATGGATTGCGACAAGGGCACCTTGCGCGGCCGGCTGATCGACCTGGTCGCCCACATCCTGGATCCCACGGGGGCCCTGAAATCCATTCCGGCCGATGCCCGCCTGACCGACATCGGCATGAGTTCCATCAAAATGGTCAACCTCATGCTTGCAGTCGAGTCCGAATTCGCCGTCACGATCCCGAGTGCGCAGATCACGCCCGAGAACTTTCACTCGATCGCGACGATCGAGGCACTTCTCAACAGCCTCGTCGCCTGACGACAGGCGGAATTACAGAGCGGCTTGCAAGGCGCGCACCAGCCGTTCGACGTCTTCCTCGCTCGATTCGCCGTGGGTGGCGCAGATTCGAACCACGTCCCGACCCTCGAATACCGTCGGGGCAACCCAAGCGTCCGCACCGGCAAGCACCCGCTTCACGATTTCGCGCACCGCCGGCGCACCCGCCGGCGGCAGCACGCACAGCACGGCAAGCTGCGAGTCGTTGACGATCGTCCAACCCTGGGCCGTGAGCAGTCGACGCGCATGCTCGACCACCGCGCAGGCATGTTCGACGTGCGCGGCATAACCCGACCAGCCCGCGGTCGCCATCGCCAGGAACAGGCGCAAACCCAGGAACCTGCGTGACCACTGCACGGTGTTGAGATAAGGATCCAGGTGGTTGAGCTCGGACGGCATGAAGCCGGTCGTGACCCGAAATGTCTCGGACAGCAGGGCGGCATGGCGCGTGAGAAACATGCCGCAGCCCATCGTCGTCGCAAACCACTTGTGCGCATCGATCGTGATCGAATCGGCGCGCTCGATGCCTGCAAACAAGGCACGCAGCTTCGTGGACGCGAGTGCGGCGCCGCCCCAGGCCGCATCGACATGCAGCCACGCGCCACAAGACCGGGCGATGTCGGCGCATTCGTCCAGCGGGTCGATCATCCCCGCGCCCGTCGTGCCAGCGGTCGGGGAAATCAGCACCGGCACGGCGCCGCCGGCCCGATCCTCGTCCACCATGCGGGCGAGGGCGTTCGCGTCCAGGCGCCCACTCCCGTCGGTCGGAACCAGCCGCAGGGCCGCGCGCCCGACGCCAGACTGATGGGCAATCTTGTGCCAAGCGGGCTGGCAGTCCCGCGACGTATAAAAGGTGACGGGACCGGAAAATGCACGTACGCCGTCGCGGGCAAAGTCCGGATTCGCGCGCGTCAGCGCACACACGAGCGCCGTGTAGTTGGCTTCCGAGCCGCTTGTCGCGAAATGCCCGGCTGAACCTTCCGGCAAGCCCGCGCGCCGCGCGAGCGCGCGGATGACGTGCGCCTCGATTTCCACAGGCGCCGGCGAAGAGCCGGAACTGGCCAGCTGCGGATTGAATACGCCGGCGATCCGGTCGGCGCAGATCGAAGGGAAATTCGGCGAAGGATTGAAGAGACCGAAGTAACGGGGGTGGTTCATGTGCACCACGCCCGACTCCATGCGCGCAATGACCCAATCGAGCATCGTATCGAGGCTGCGCGGCTCCTCGAAATCGAACTCGTCAAGCGCGCGGCGAAAATCCTCCCCGTCGATCGTGGGAAGTACGGGACCCGCGCAAACACGCTCGCTCGCCTCGAGCAATTTACGGGTCAAGGCATCGTCCACGCGGCCGCGCTCCGCAGCGGACGGGAACAACGCGGAGACGGCATCCGGAACGGCACGCGAATTCATGACGGGCGAGGACCGATCGTTACCGCGTGGCCGCAGCGAGTGCCTGGTCGAGATCGGCAAGGATGTCGTCGATGTGCTCGATGCCGACGCTGAGGCGGATTGTTTCCGGGCCGACGCCGGCCGTTCGTTGCTCCTCGGCCGACATTTGACGGTGTGTCGTGGAGGCCGGATGGCACGCAAGCGATTTTGCGTCGCCCAGGTTCACGAGGCGCTTGAAGAGCTTGAGTGCGTCGTAAAAGCGGGTGCCGGCATCGACGCCGCCACGCACCCCGAATGTCATGAGCGAGCAGACGCGCCCGCGGAGGTATTTCTGCGCAAGCGCGTAATAGGGATTGTCGGGAAAGCCGACGTAGTTGACCGAAGCCACGCGTGGATCGTCCCGCAGGAATTCTGCGACGCGGCGCCCGTTCTCCACATGCCGTTCGACACGCAGGGCCACCGTTTCGATGCCTTGCAGAAGGAGGAAAGCGCTGAGCGGCGCAAGCACGGCGCCCATCGTGCGCTGGTACACGCTGCGGCAACGGCCAATGTACGCGGCGTCGCCAAAGTGGTCGGTATAGACGAGGCCGTGGTAGGAGTCGTCCGGTTGCGTGAAGATCGGATAACGTGCCGCGTGTTGCGTCCAGGGAAACTTGCCGCTGTCGACGATTGCGCCGCCCAGGGTCGTGCCGTGGCCTCCCAGGTACTTCGTGAGCGAATGCACCACGATATCAGCGCCGTATTCGATCGGGCGGATCAGGATTGGCGTCGGCACGGTGTTGTCGACGATCAGGGGCACGCCCGCGCCATGGGCGACCTGCGCGATCGCCTCGACATCGCACACATTGCCGGCGGGATTGCCCACGGTTTCGCAGAACAAGGCACGTGTGTCCGCGTCGACGAGAGCAGCCATGTCGGCTGCGCGGTCGGATTTGGCGAAGCGCACCTGCACGCCCATTTTGGGCAGGATGTGGGCGAACAAGGTGTGTGTCGTCCCATACAGCTGCGGCACGGATACGATATTCGTGCCCGGCATCGTGACGTTCAGCGATGCGAAATACAGCGCGGCCTGTCCCGAGCTCACGCTCAATGCATCGATTCCTCCTTCAAGCTGCGCGATGCGCCGCTCCAGGACCGCATTGGTCGGGTTGCCGATACGGCTGTATCGAAACCCTTCCACTTCGAGATCGAACAAGGCAGCGCCATGTTCCGCGCTGTCGAAGGCATAGGCGACCGTCTGGTAGATCGGTACGGCAACGGCCTTCGTCGTCGGCTCGACTTCATAACCGCCGTGGATGGCGATCGTCTCGCTTTTCATGTTGGGCATGCTGTCGGAAATGGTCGGACATTCCAATGGAATCGGCGTCGTTTAGTGTAACCTCGAAGCGTTGCCTCGCCCGTATCCGATGCGCGAGTTGATGCTTACAAAAGCCCTCTGATTCATGCCGACGGAAAGTACTTCGGCGCTCAAAGCCTGGACGCGAGCGCTGGCGAGAACCGCGCCCATAGCCGGCGCGCCGCATCGTAGTTTTCCGATCGTGATCGACGAGCTCGCGCATTCGTTCGAAGCGGCGCCTGCACTTGTAACGGACGAATCGACGCTGAGTTTCCGCGGACTTTCGGATCGCGCGGGCCAGGTCACGCGCTGGGCACTGGCGAGGGGACTGCAGCCTGCCGACGTCGTGTGCCTGCTACTGCCCAACTGTCCCGAATACCTTGCAATCTGGTTGGGTTTGACGCGTGCCGGCATTGCGGTTTCCCTGCTCAACACGAACCTGCGCGGCGCCGCGCTCGTGCATTCGATACGGATCGTCGCGCCCCGGGCCCTTATCGTCGCCGATTCGATGCTTGGATTCGTGCGCGAGATCCGATCCGAAATCGATGTTTCCGTCGATGTTCTGTCCTTCTCCTTGGATCTCCCCTCTCCCGGCCGGAAGGCTGGAGCGGGAGAAGATGTCGAATCCTTGAGCGATGCGATTGCCGGTTTGGATCCAGGCCCTTTGACGGCGCACGAATGCCCGCCGCCGTCCCTGGAAGACTTGGCCCTGTATATCTACACCTCGGGCACCACCGGCATGCCCAAGGCAGCGAGAGTCAGTCACTATCGAGTGATGCAGTGGAGCCATTGGTTCGCGGGTCTCCTGGATACGACTCCCGAGGACCGGATGTACAACTGCCTGCCGCTTTATCACAGCGTCGGCGGAGTCGTCGCGACGGGAGCAACCTTGCTCGGCGGTGGTGCGGTCATTCTGCGACGGCGCTTTTCGGCCGGTGAATTCTGGAGCGACATCGCCGCGCATCGTTGCACGCTGTTCCAGTACATCGGGGAGCTGTGCCGGTATCTCGTACACCAGCCTGCGCATCCGCGCGAAACCCGACATTCCCTGCGGGCCGCATGCGGCAATGGTTTGCGCCCCGAGGTATGGGCGGAGTTCCAACGGCGCTTTCACATTCCGCGGATCCTCGAGTATTACGCCGCAACGGAAGGCAGTTTTTCACTCTACAACTGCGAGGGCAAGGTCGGGGCGGTGGGGCGAATTCCACCGTTTCTGGCGCATCGCATGCCGGTAGCCCTTGTGCAGTTCGATGCAGCGAGCGGTTTGCCTGTGCGGGACGATGCCGGGCGCTGTATCGCCAGTGGCGTCGACGAGCCGGGCGAGGCGATCGGCAAGATCGCGGCGCCCGGGAAGGCATCCGGCGGCCGCTTCGAGGGTTATGCCGACAGCCAGGCGAGCGCGCAGAAAATCCTGCGCGACGTGTTCGTTCCCGGCGACGCCTGGTACCGCACCGGGGACCTCATGCGCCGCGACAATGAAGGGTTCTATTACTTTGTGGATCGAGTCGGCGACACGTATCGATGGAAGGGGGAAAACGTCTCGAGTGCGGAAGTCACGGCGGCACTCCTGCAATGCCGCGGGATCGGCGACGCCGTCGTTTACGGAGTCGCGATTCCCGGCGCCGACGGACGCGCGGGCATGGCGGCACTGGTCGTAACGCCGGACTTCGACGCGGAAAATTTCCGGCATGAAATCGCGGCAAGGCTGCCCGAATACGCGCGCCCGCTATTCCTGCGCTTCCTGCCCGCAATCGCGACCACCGGCACCTTCAAGCCCCAAAAGCACGAGCTGGCGGTGCAAGGGTTCGATCCGGATGCGATCTCCGACGTTCTCCTGTTTGATGACCGCAAGGGCGCCGGCTATGTGCGCGTGGACGCGGAATTGTTCCGCAGGATCTGCGACGGCGCCGTTCGTTTGTAGGTGGTTCAAGCAGACCGTTGAAAAACGTAGCGAGCGGAGGCGATTTTCGTCCGAGGACCGGACCCGTACGAGACAGTACGGCGAGGACCGGAGGACGA
>Ga0181525_10001971_pt1 | contig 17198 bp, 14 predicted proteins | sample PEATcosm2014_Bin_48_FD_121100 | JGI IMG/M metagenome (GOLD analysis project Ga0181525, IMG submission 121100) | Peatland microbial communities from MTU Mesocosm Facility, Houghton, MI, USA - PEATcosm2014_Bin06_10_metaG | ecosystem: Environmental > Terrestrial > Soil > Wetlands > Peat | place...
GTCATGGACCAGGTATTTGATTTATTCGATAACCTTGGCGCAACCGATGAACAGCTCGATTTTCCTGTGATTTACACCTCAGCCTTGCTGGGCTTTGCTACGCTTGATACCAACCAGAAAAGCGACAATATGGAACCCCTGTTTGAAACCATCGTCAAACACGTGCCGGCGCCGAAAGTTGATCCTAACGGCCCCTTCCAGATGCAAATTAGTACTCTCGATTATTCCAGCTACGTTGGCATGATAGGCATAGGCCGCATCACACGCGGACAGGCAAAAACCAATATGCCGGTGACAGTCATCGACCGCGAAGGCAAAACGCGTCAGGGACGTATTCTGCAAGTGCTGGAATACCTTGGCCTTGACCGCAGTGAAGTGCCTTCTGCTTCTGCAGGCGATATTGTTGCGATTACCGGTATTGATGAGCTCAAGATTTCAGACACTTTATGTGATCCCGCAAACGTTGAAGCATTAACACCATTAACTGTTGATGAGCCGACTGTCAGCATGACTTTCCAGGTCAACACTTCGCCTTTTGCTGGCAAGGAAGGGAAGTACGTTACCAGCCGCCGCATTCGTGATCGCTTGTATCAGGAATTACTACACAATGTTGCCTTGCGAGTGGAAGATACAGCTGATCCTGACAAGTTCAGAGTCTCAGGCCGCGGTGAATTACACTTATCCATTTTGATTGAAAACATGCGCCGCGAAGGTTATGAACTTGCCGTCTCGCGCCCTGAAGTCATCACCAAAATGGTCGATGGTGAATTGCAAGAACCTTACGAAACACTCGCCATTGATGTGCCCACTGATTATCAGGGCGCAGTCATGGAAAAACTTGGCAGCCGCCGCGGTGATTTAAAAAATATGCTGTCTGATGATAAAGGACGTACGCGTCTTGATTACGTCATTCCTGCGCGCGCACTCATTGGTTTTCACATGGATTTTCTTACCCTCACCTCAGGCACGGGCATTATGCATCACGTGTTTAGTCATTACGGTGCTGTTGCAAAAGGTGAAATTCCGCATCGTCAGAATGGTGTGCTGATATCCAATCAACAGGGAACTGCGCTTGCATATTCACTGTTTAATTTGCAGGAACGCGGCCGTATGTTAATCAGCCCGCAGACAGATGTATACGAAGGCATGATAGTCGGCATACACACGCGTGATAATGATCTCGTCGTCAATGTTTGCAAGGCCAAACAGCTCACCAACATCCGTGCAGCAGGCTCGGATGAAAACATCATTCTTATTCCGCCTATTCTCATGTCGCTTGAACAGGCGCTGGAATTTATTGAAGAAGATGAACTGGTGGAAGTCACACCGGAAAGTATTCGCGTGCGTAAGAAGTTTTTGAAGGAACATGAGAGGAAAAGATCGAAGTAGTTGTAGAAATATCTTGTTGCGGAGAGCGCTCCCTCTCCTCCACGCTTTTTGTGGAGGAGAGGGCTGGGGAGAGGAGGTGCTTTTAAGGAGATGCTTTTAAAAAAGATGCCTCCTCTCCCTAACCCTCTCCTCCATAAAAAGCATGGAGGAGAGGGAACGTTCTCCGCAACAACTTCTTCTTACAACAACAGACCCGCACCTAGGGAAGAAACGCGTGAAAATCCAGCATATCAGCACATTAAAAGACAATTACGTCTGGGTCATCATCAATGAAGCAAATCACGCTATCATCATCGACCCAGGCGAAGCTGTCCCCGTAATCACCTTTCTCAGACAGCATCAATTACAACTCACCGCCATTCTCATCACACATCATCACTGGGATCACACGAACGGCATAGCAGAAATAGTGCGGGAATTTCCTGCGCCGGTTTACGGGCCGGCGCATGAAAACATCCCCGAGATGACACACGCTGTTTCTGAAAAAACGCCCATTCATATTCCACACTTTCCCGACATCACCGCGCTTGAAATTCCCGGTCATACTTCCGGTCATCTTGCCTATGATATTCAGGGAAATTTATTTTGCGGCGACACCTTATTTGCAGCTGGATGCGGGAGATTGTTTGAAGGATCGCCCGAACAAATGGCTGCATCGCTGCAAAAAATCATGTCGCTGCCTGATAACACTAAAATCTACTGCGCGCACGAATATACGCAAAACAATTTGCGATTCGCGCAAACCGTCGAGCCAAATAATAAAGCCATAGCAGAACGCATCAAACACGTGGCAGAAATGAGAAAGCAAAATCTCCCATCACTCCCATCCACACTCAAAGAAGAAAAAGAAACGAATCCGTTTTTGCGATGTGATGCGCCTGAAGTAAAAGCAAGCGTGGAAAAACATGCGGGTCATGCGCTGAATAATAAGATTGCGGTGTTTGCGGTATTAAGAAAGTGGAAGGATGAATTCTGATTGACTATTTTGTAAAACCAGCAGAAAGAGAAAAAGCTCCGTGTATCTCTTTAGGCATGGGGTAGCCGTTCGCAATAAGTTTTTTACAATCGCCGGCATAGACCGAGCTTGTTATCGCACTCGCTTCATCATGATTAAACTCAACGTCAGCACCTTTTAGATAATCAAGCAGCTTTTGACTCGTATTAGCTGATAATTTATTTCCTGCGCTTGAAAAAAATCCGGAAGGATTTTTCTGATTAAGAGACTCCTTGAGAGCCTCTGATAATTGAGCGTGCAAGCTTGTCAGGATAGAAGCGATGTCCCCTGCATTTTTCGGCTCCAAAAGAAGGCACTCGATATTGCTGCGCGTCATTAAAGAAGAAGCCTGCAGGCAATCAAATGCTTTTGGGAAATTTAAGACTGCCTGCTCTCCGCCACGCACAATGCGATCAATATAATCAGCTGATAATAATTGATTATTGGCTAGCTGTTTAAGCAGCTTGGCATATGGCTCACAATCTTTTGCATTTTTTAATAGCAGCCCAAAAATATCATGCGTATACAAACCAGCATCATTGAGTATTTGAATGACTTCATTAATGCTGTCATGATGCTCTGCTAAGCGCTTTGCCGCAATAATATCCCACCTATCATTCCTTGCATATTTCTGAGTAAAATCTTCCAGCATCTGATAAGACGTCAAATTCAAATCATTTGCCTTATGAAGCAAATACAGAGTTCTCCATGTTTGCACATTAAGCTCGACAAATAAGTGCAGCGTTTTTTTATTTTCAACGTCTATTCTAAATAGAATAGTGTCCCACAATTTATCGTAATTTTTACTTGAAGCCAGATCGCGAATTATTTCTGGGTATACCCTATTAACAACAGCCTCACGAACAACAAGATTTCCCAATTTATTTGCTATTTTTTCTGGCACATTTGTTTTAATCGCTGCCATTACCTCATCCATCATTTTCTGCTGTTTTGCCTGATTGAAATAAACAATACTTTGTTTTTTTGAATCGCCGTATTGATGACCTTCAGCCATTTTTTCAGGCGAGAGAATTTTATCTCTTCTTTTAAATTCAGCCGGCGTTTTACCGCCGTGCCCAATCGCTACCCGAAAAATATCCGTTGAAGCTGCAACCACTTCACCAAACTTCGTGAGCATTTGCACTGATATCGCATCATCATTGGAATTTCCCAGCGCTGCGTTAACATATGAAAGCATCGTCTCGTCAGCATTCTTGCAGTCATCATTCTTTAAAACATTAAAACAGGAGATGATCTCCTGATTGATCTTGTCTGACAGATCCAGAATATTATCTCCACTAATATTGGTGTAATAAAAATTTTCCCTGAAGAGAATCAATACATTTTTGATTAGGTTATTTTGTAAAAATTCAAAAACAGATGGCATACCTTCGGGAAAAGTTGAGGACACTAATTTGTCAGGCAGTTTTAACAAAGCACATGATGTCATACTCTCACCCGCTCGCAAATTTTCCCATGAATCAAAGGTCATGTTTCCATCCCGGCTTAGCCAGGCATAGCCCTGACCTACAATATCGAATTCCTTGTAATTGATACTGCCATCTTCCAGCCTGCAACCGCCTGCACTCGTCTTGCCGTTTTTTTTCAGCAACACGTAGAAGCCATTATTTGCAAGTGTAATGCCGTCCATCACACATTGTTCAGATTCACCACCGACTGATTGGCAGCAGTTTGTAATGTGGCCGAGAATATAAGCACGCGGATCGTCAATAGGAAGCTTGGCAAGATAATATCCTTCACACATAGACGAGATAGATGCACCATCAACATCAAAAGATTTATCAGGAAGATTGTCACGGCCTTTAATGTTCTTTCTAATCTCAAGGCATTTATTATAATTTTCTTCACTCACATTATACTGAATACATAAATCAGCCAATGCAGGATACTCGTCGTAATGCTGATAAGAAACTTTAGCGAGTATTTCGGAAGCCTGCTTTAAAGTAGAAGGCGCCTTACCCAATATTCTTTCAATATCATCCGCTCGCTGAAAACAATTGATGGCTTTGAAGCCGTATTTCTGAATCAGCTTTTGCCAGCCAGCAAGATCCTTTATCTTGTATGCCTTATTGCTGGGAAGTCCCGTCACAAGTGTGTCATGTATAGGATTAGGCTGCTTATTCGCATTATAGATTTTCAAAAAATCTTCAAAATTAGCAAATGGAGATTGGGGTGTAGCATCCAGCCTGTTAAATAACACCAGTATCTTGTATGCGTGCATGGCTGCAACAGCATTATTTTCATCATTATTATTTTCTACGTAATCAGCGATTAATTTGCACGCTTTGAAAAGAACAACAAAGTTGTCCGCTGCCTTACCATAAAACTTGCTGTCTTTGTCATAGAACTGGTGTATTGCATTGAGCGATTCGAATATTGACCTGATTTCCTTGTCAGATGGAAATGCATACTTTGGTAAAATATCGCTGGGCAAAGCATCATCTGTATTTCCAAATAAGAATATTTCCAGCGCCTCTGCATTTACCTGACGCAGCATTTTTCTGAAATCGGGATGGCCAAGGATGGCTTTACCCAGCGTATCTTTAAAAGAGTTAAGCTGAAACTGTTTTTCTTCAAACTTGCGCTGCTGAATTTCATCTGGTGACAGTCGTTTTTTAGATTTTTCCTCTTTTTCTGTTTTGACTGGTTTTTTTGAAGCAATATGCTTGACGGGTTTCACCTCAGCCTTGTTTTCAAAAACATAGTTATAAAAATCTGCGATGAAAACTTGATTGCTTTGATTAATTGCAGCCTTCCCAAGGATATATTTTTGCAGAATATTAAAATCATCTTTTCTGGTATGCATGACTGCTCAATTTCTCGTTTTTCCTGGATGAGGCGCTTCAACCTTTTCTTGCGTGATTTTTTTATTACCTGTGGATTTATTTTTTAAATCCTGGTGAATGGTGTTAACAAGGCCGTCATTCTGGTTAAACTTCACAAACAACTCACTCACTGAGAATTTTTTATTGATTTTTTCTTCCAGCTTTCTTAATGAATCTGATTGCAGCAAGCCGCTTTTCTGGCTTACTCGCATTGTATTTAATACTTTGCCAATTTCTTCCAGCCCCGCTTTAACACTCGCATCACTGCCGTTCACTTCAATACTATTGATATCTTGCATCGCAGCAAGCGCCTTGGCCGTTAAATCTCCTCCCAGCTTGATTTTTTGCTTATCTCTCTCTGCCGTAAATCCTGCTAGCTGACTGACAATATCATTTTTAATCTGATTAAAGTCTTTCGTTTGCTGGACTGCTTTTTCAGCTACCAGTCTTTGCAACTCTTCTTCTTTCTGCGTGGTAAATCCCCTGACCTTTTCATTCACCCCCTTTTGTCGGCTTGCTGCCATATCCAGATAATATTTTGATAATTTACTCTCAGTTGATTCAGGATCAATTTTGACATGATTTTTATTTAATCTTTCAAAGTGCATTTTATATTCGCTTGAGTGCTGCACAGAAAGCTGGATATAGTCAGTAAAAGATTTCTTCTCTCTGTCTGAAATAATATTTTTAACAAAATTCTTATATTTCTTCTGATTAATAAAATTTATGAAAGATTCTGTTTGAATGGTTGCGCTCTCGATGTTACGCATATTTGCATCACTCATAATGTCTTTTAAAAAAGCCCCCATTGCCGTTTCTTTCGGAATAGCTTTAAGGCCCGCTATGTTTTTATACGGCTGCATATAATAATCAAGCTGCTTAAAAAAATTCTCATTATAAATACCAGGATTCGCTGCGATTATTTCTTCACACGCCGAACTATTTATAAAATCTTCGACTTTTTTGTGAAATGTTTTAATTGCCTCACGATAATTATTTTCACTGAGAATAATTTCTTCCCCTATTTTTGGCAAGGATTCAATAGCCTCTCTTACCTCACCAGACATTCCCCGCCGCGCAACTTGCTCTCTTTTTTCCTGCAGAGGATTGTTTTTTTCATTTTGATGTATCTCTTCCAGAGCTTTCATAATATCGTTGCGTATATCAATAAAATTCTGAACTTCTTGCTCAGGAAGACCGGCATCATCCATCATGGCTATACAATTGTCGCACTGACGACTCAGCTTGTTTAACTTCACAGGATCAATTCGCCCATCCGTAAAAACGCTTTCAAGATTAGCTCTATTTGTCACTGCACTGACCTTATGATTCACTGCATATTCCAATGCATCATCCAGTATCTCTGTTAGCTTATTTACCTGTGCTTCAATCAAATATTGATGCGGCGCTCCCATAACCACCTCTCATCCAGTCATGATTTACATTAAGTATAGAAGATAAAACTCGGCTGAAATCCTGTTGTTTATTCTTGATTTTTTTGAATGGTATTCAAGCTTCAGCTATACTCTCCCGATGACTATTCGCCGCACTATCCTGACAACCTTATTATTATTTGCATGCTTGGCCAGAGCTGATGAACCGCCGCAAGCTGGAAACTTGCTCTTGCGCGTCTCACAACAACCAGGCTCACTGGTAGGCTTTGGCGGCAACATCATTGATAAAAACGAATCGCAAGTATTTTTAATCGCTGATGATTACATGGGCGTCAACAGGCACGCGATTGATGCCGGCATACAATATATTTACGGTTTCAGCGACAGCCTGTCTTTCAATCTTTCTGTACCATACGCGGTAAGTTATAAATCAAATCAGCAAACATCCCACGGAATTGAAGATATCTTCGCACAACTGGAAACGGCCATTTACGCAGGCTCAACTTCACGCTACACAGAACAACTCACTCTTGTAGGGAATGTGACGTTTAACACAGGCTCAGTATTTAAAAATCCCTCAACAGGCAATGGCGCTCCCGCTTTTTTTGTAGGCACGACCTATAGCCGCATTTACGTCGATTGGCTTTTCTTCGGCGGTTTCGGTGCATTGCTCACGACTGCAAATGATGGAACGAAATCAGGGAATGATTATCTTTATCAATTTGGTTTCGGCAGGAATATCACGGATGTGAATGGATGGATACTGACGTGGATGACTGAAATTGATGATACGTATACGCAGCGTAGCCGCATGAATGGTGTGATGAATCCCAATTCTGGCGGCAATATTGTATTTGTGACACCTTCAATCTGGGCTTCAACGAATCACTTTATTTTTCAATTCGGCGTGGGTGTGCCAGTGGCACAGAACTGGAATGGGAACCAGACGCGGAATACGCTGCTGGTGATTGGGGATATAGGGTGGAGTTTTTAATTTACTTTTTCAGCGTATAAACTAAATCCAGCTCTCTCGCCGCCTTCACATCATCCAGCCGCCGCACAGGCAGCGTGCAAGGTGCATTCTTTAAAATCTCCGGATCTTTCTTTGCCTCCTGCAAAATACTTATCATCGCATCTGCAAATGCATCGAGAATTTCCTTCGATTCTGTTTCAGTCGGCTCTATCAATAAACATTCAGGAACGAGTAAAGGAAAGTACATAGTGGGCGCGTGAAAGCCGTAATCGAGCAAGCGCTTTGCAACATCGAGCGCCGTCACGTGCAAAGTCTTCGCTTCGTTTTTCAAAGTGATGATGAATTCATGACTAGCACGGCGCTTGGGATAAGCCGCAGTAAAGCCGGCAGTCTTTAAACGTGCAAGCAGATAATTTGCATTCAACGTTGCAAATTCAGCAACACGCTGCATACCTTCTTTACCCAGCAAACGCGCGTAAAGATAAGCGCGCAACAAGATATTCGCATTGCCCATGAAAGCAGATAAACGACCTATGGTCTCTGGACAATCTTTTTCTGTCAGCCAACGGTATTTATCCCCTTCTTTTGCAACACGCGGAATAGGCAAGTAAGGAAGCAAACGCTCGTTTGCAACCACAGGACCGCTGCCAGGACCACCGCCGCCGTGAGGTGTCGCAAACGTTTTGTGAAGATTGAGATGCACCACATCAAATCCCATATCACCAGGACGAACCTTGCCAAGAATGGCATTAAAATTAGCGCCGTCGTAATAAAGCAAACCGCCAGCCTGATGAATGATCTTCGCGATTTCCTGAATTTTTTCTTCGAATACGCCTAGCGTGGAAGGATTGGTTAACATGATGCCGGCAGTTTTGGGGCCGACCACTTTCTTTAAAGCTTCAATATCGACATTGCCGTCTGCACCTGTCGGGATTTCATGCACCTTAAATCCGCACTGCACAGCAGAGGCAGGATTCGTACCGTGCGCCGCATCAGGCACTAAAATTTCATCGCGCTCAAGATCGTTGCGCGCACGATGATAAGCATGAATCATGGCAACGCCTGCAAATTCACCTTGCGCACCCGCCATGGGTGAAAGTGCAGCCCCCTTCATGCCGGTGACTGATTGTAATATTTCCTGCAACTCATACGCACAAGCCATGAACCCCTGACTATTTTCATCCAGCGACAAAGGGTGATGCTGCAAAAATCCATCGAGTGAAGCGAGCGCACGCACACCGCGCGGATTATATTTCATGGTGCAGGAACCAAGCGGATAAAAATGTGTGTCTATGGAAAAATTTTTTCGCGACAAGTTGGTATAGTGACGCACAACTTGTAACTCTGAAGTTTCCGGCAAATTCGGCACATCAGCACGCAGCAAGGAAGCGGGGATATCATCACAGGCAATTTTTTCTGCTGACGGCCATTGTGATTTTGCAGAACGTCCTTTGCGGGATAATTCAAATATCAAGCCAGACATGCAAGCTTCCTCCCTTCCAGTACATCACGCAAACTATCGGCGAGTAATTTGATATCGTCTGCTGATTTGGTTTCAGTTGCACAGATGAGGAAACTCTCGCCTAATTCCGGATAATATTTTTTAAGTGAATAACCCGCCTGAATGCGATGCTTTGCCAATTCATGCAGCATCGTCTCGACAGGCTGCGAAACACGCAAAACCACTTCATGAAAAAACGCACCGCTAAATACGGCTTCAACACCAGCAATCGCCGTTAACTCTTTTTTTACTTCGCGCGTGCGCGCATGACTCATGGCAGCCGTTTGTCGTAATCCGTGCGGTCCAAGCAGACTCATGTAAATGGTCGAAGCTGTTACCATCAAACCCTGATTGGTGCAGATGTTTGATGTCGCCTTGCCGCGGCGTATATGCTGCTCGCGCGCTTGCATTGTTAATACGTAACCAGGCTTGCCTTCCATATCGACGGTGCGTCCAACGATGCGGCCAGGCATTTGTCTTGCATGAGCCTTCTTCGCGCATAAAATGCCGTAATACGGGCCGCCGGAAGCAAGCGGAATCCCGAGAGGCTGACCTTCACCGCAGGCAATATCCACTCCTTGCGCACCCCACTCACCCGGCGGCTTTAGCAAAGCCATGGCCATGGGATTGACGACTGCAATGGAAAGCAATTCATTTTCACTCGCCCAATCAGAAAGTGTGTCCACGTCTTCCAGCACACCAAAAAAATTTGGCTGCGGGATAACGAATGCAGCAACATCTGCACTCAATAATTTTTTTAATGCATCTAAATCTATCTTGCCCGTGTCAGGTTGATACGGCACATCAATCAATTTTATTTTTTGCTGGCTGACAATCGCTTTGACTGTTTCGCGATAATGCGGATGCACAGAGCGCGGCATTAAAATATGGTGCTTGTTTTTCTTGCCGCTTAAACGTACGGCCATGAGAATGGCTTCAGCAAGCGCTGAAGCACCGTCGTAAAGTGAAGCATTGGATACTTCCATCGCCATTAAATTCGCCATCATGGTCTGGAATTCGTAAATGACTTGCAGAGAACCCTGGCTTGCTTCGGCCTGATACGGAGTGTATGCCGTGTAAAATTCACCGCGAGTAGCAACATCCCATACCGCTGCAGGAATATGATGCTCGTAAGCACCTGCGCCAATAAAGCATAATAAACCACTGTCTTTTGCTGCTCGCTCACGCATGAGACGTCCCAATTCCATTTCTGATATGCCGGAAGGAATATCAGAAAGCGATACATGACGCAGCGAATCTGGAATTTCATCAAACAAGGCATCTACATTGTTGACGCCGATGGTTGAAAGCATTTCTTTTACATCTTGTTCTGTGTGCGGAATAAATGGCATGGGAATGATCCTGAATTAATGCGCTTCAGATGCAACCACTCTTGAATATTCATCTGCATTTAATAATTCGGAAGGCGCTTGCTCATGAGGACGCACGCGTATCAGCCAGCCTTTGCCGTAAGGATCCTGATTAATCAGCTGCGGATTTTCAATGACAGCATCATTGATTTCGACAACTTCGCCAGGGACGGGACAGTAAATATCAGCTGCTGCTTTCACGGATTCCACCACTGCGCATTCCTGACCGCTATCCAGACTGGTTTCGATTTCTGGCAATTCAACATAAACCAGATCGCCCAGCATGGTTTGTGCATGATCGGTAATGCCTATGGTCAGAAATTCCTGGTCTTTTCTAATCCATTCGTGGGTTTTTGTGTATTGCAGTTTTGGCGGTATGTTACTCATTTATTTTTCTCCTAAAATACTTTTTTGCCGTGACGAACAAACGGCGGTTTGATTACCTGTGCTGCAATCTGTTTATTGCGAATTTCAACGAAACAATGACTGCCGATATCAGCAGGAACACGCGCAAGCGCGATACTTTTTTCTAATGTGGGTGAATAGCCGCCACTCGTGACTTCACCTTCACCATCGCCTGCGATTATTACTTTTTGATGATTGCGAATCACACCAGGCCCATCCAGCACAAGACCCACCAGACGGCGCTTCACGCCTTCTGCAGATTGTTTTTCAAGCGCGGGACGGCCGATGAAAATACGTTCCTTGGGTTCCAGTATCACTGTCCATGCAAGGTTGGATTCAAGCGGTGTGACTGATTCATCCATGTCAGAGCCGTATAAGTTCAATCCTGCTTCCAGTCTCAAGGTATCGCGCGCGCCTAATCCGCAAGGCGTAATATCTGCAGCAAGACAGGCATTCCACCATTTCGCTGCATCTTTTGCGGGGAAAATCATTTCGTAACCATCTTCCCCGGTATACCCTGTGCGCGCAATGAAGCAATCATTGAATGAAGCAAAGTGAAAAGGTTTTAACGGGTGAATGATTTCTGTTTTATCCGCAGGAAAAAGTGTTGCAATTTTGTTTTTTATTTCCGGGCCCTGAATCGCGAGTATGGAAAGATCGTGATGTTCAGTCAGTGTGATATCAAATGCTTCTGCCTGCATTCTCATCCAGGCAATATCTTTTTCACGCGTGCCGGCATTAATGACGATGCGGTATTGATCTTCTGCAAGCTTATAAACAATGAGATCATCAATCACACCGCCTTGCTCGTTCAGCATGCAAGTGTAAAGCGCCTTGCCTGCTGTGAGTCTATGCACATCATTTGCCAGTAAACGGCGGAGATACGCGGATGACTCAGCACCTTGCACATCCACCACACCCATATGCGAAACATCAAACATGCCGGCATGCTGCCTGACTTGATGATGTTCATTGAGCTGGGAACCGTAGTGCAGAGGCATGTCCCAACCGGCAAAATCCACTATCCTGGCATGGGCTTTGAGGTGTAAGTCATAAAATGGTGTTCTTTTGGCCACGGAGCTTCCTTTCTGTCTCGAGTGCGCTGCAAGCTGGCAAGCAGCGGGAAGAAAGTATAGCGTTTTGATAGTAAAAACAGAAGCAGGAATTTCCCAGAACCCAGCACTTGCAGGCTTACCTCCAATTCAATATTATTGCAGCCTGCCACCTGTATATATATGGTATACAATTATGATAAAGTCATGGCGACACAAAGGGCTTAAAAAATTTTACGAGACTGGAAGCAAGGCTGGAATACAGCCAAAACATGCGGAAACTCTCAAACTGCTTTTACTACAGTTAGCTAGTGCCATAAAGCCTGAAGACATGAAGACACCAGGAAATGATTTTCATCCGCTACACGGGCAATTAAATGAATATTGGGCGGTAAAAGTAAGTGGAAACTGGCGTATTATTTTTCAGTTTGAAGGTGAAGATGCAATTTTAGTGGACTATGTTGATTACCATTAACGATGAGGTACAAACTTATGATGATGCATAATCCTCCGCACCCAGGACTCCTGGTTAAACGCATGTTAATTGAAGGCGCACAACTCACTATTACCGAAGCCGCAAATGCATTGGGCATAGGACGTGTGTCTTTATCAAAAATCATTAATAAAAAATCAGGCATCAGCCCTGAAATGGCCGTGAGATTATCTTTAGCCTTAAATACAAGCAGCGAGATGTGGATTAACATGCAAAGCATGTATGATTTGTGGCAGGCAGAGAAAAAACGAAAAAAACTCCGAATTGATATTAAGAAAATTAAAATCCATCAAGCAGCCGCATGAGTAACAGCTCACATTCTCACAGCCGGATTATCAGCAGCAAGCAGATCACCGTAGATGCGCCCAATATGATTGACCACTTCTGGAAGAAGATCAGCCTTCTCAGAGTGTGAAATGTTTTCCTGTACTTTGCTTTACCCCTATTGATGATGGGATCAGAGTCATTAGTTTCAGAAAAGCAAATACAAGAGAGGTAAAAAATTATGAAGCAGAAATCACTAACAAATAAAAAAGGTGAAGTACGCACTCTTACCAGAAAAGATTTCAGATCCATGAAACCCATAAACGAGGTTCTCCCTAAATCTCTTGTGGAAACTATCGCCAAACGAAAAAGGGGCGAGAGAGGAGAGCAAAAATCCCCGAAAAAAATTCCCATGAGCATACGCATCAGCCCCATGGTCGTTAAACATTTTAAAAGCATCGGCCCTGGATGGCAGGCTGAAATAAATAGCGTCCTTGAAGGGCATGTTAAAAGATGCACTGCAAGAAAAAAACATGATGCACATACAGGCACTACCACCAAAAGCTATGCCAGATAACACTCACAATGATGAGCCGCGAAGCCTCACGCCCTCATGACTGGATTATCAGCAGCAAGCAGATCACCGTAGATGCGCCCAATATGATTGACCACTTCTGGAAGAAGATCAGCCTTCTCAGAGTGTGAAATGTTTTTCTTGCCCATAGAAAAAAGCAGAAATTTTCTCTTGCTGGGTGAAACTGCAAATTGTTCGAGATAAGCTCGCGCGCGAGCCTTCTCTTCCGCATCAAGGGAAATATAAAGCTCGGGATAATCATCCTCTCTCACCGCCGCATAATAGTTTGCATATTCAACATCAGGTGCAATATCTGTATGCTGACCCTTTTTCAGCGCGCTTCTGAATTTGACGTGGATAGCTTTTGTCATCAGATTAATTTCATTGACTGCAAATGGTGTAGCAGGTTCATCAAGAATTTCATGTCCGTGTTCTGCAAGGCGGATTATCAAACGGTTTTTTTCAATGGCCGGCGCGCCTTTGATATACGTCACAATTGCGCGCAACGGCATTTTTATCAACCACGTGAAAGGCGCTGCTGCAATTTGCGTCATGCCCCTGATTAAACTCACTAGACCCTCCATCATCCAAGACACACGCTGCACAAAATTAGCCAAGAAACTATTATTCATATTATTCATGCGCTTGCAGTACTTATCCCAGGCATCTTCAAAGAAGAATAGGCAAGGAAGCATAAGAATCGCAATTAATAAAACCGCGCACAAATAACCTACGATATTGCACAGCAAAACATAGGGACAGGAAACCGCTATGCATAATCCCTTAATGATATTTTGCAAGCCTTTAAGCGGCTGCAAAAAATCACGAATCACCTGAGATGAACTCTTGTAGGGTTTAAACGTATCAACCGCATCCTTACGCATATTCAAAAATGGCTGGAACGGCGCCTGCATATAAACACGAAAATTACCAGGCATTTTCTTTCCATGCATCGCATGATATTCAGCCGCACTCAAATACTTTTCTACAGAGTCTTCCGGGTTACTCTCGATAAAGTAAAACATCAGCGAGGCAAGTATCTCTTTCTCATAAGAAAAATAGCCCTCATATGGAGCAAAATCACAGCCATACATTTGGTAATTATTTAGCTTGGCCATTGCATACTCCCCTCATGCCTGAGGCATGACTAGTAAATATATTTTTTATCCATCGTGTATGGTTTACTGCATTCAATCCGGATGAACGCATATGCTGAATAAATGTTTTATCGCTTGCGAATAAATTTTTAATGAAGTCTATGCCTGCGTACATAGCGAGATTATCTGCCTTGCGCCAGCGTTCGTATGCACGCAGCGTAGATAGGCCGGCAACGTTTCGCTGCTGACTGATTGCATTCACAATGACATCACATAAACTCGCTGCATCCTGCAATCCCATATTCACACCCTGACCTGCGAGCGGATGAACCGTGTGTGCCGCATCACCCACTAATGCGATACGGTGTGCAATATAGCTTGCTGCTTTTTGCCGCGCTAATGGAAAAGCAAAACGCTGACTGCTAGTCACGACTTCGCCAAGACGATGCTCAAACACATGCGCAAGTTCGCGCTGAAAATCCTCTGCATGCAGATTCATCAAGCGTGCAGCTTCTTCATTTGGAAGCGACCAGACAATTGAAGAAGTATGCGCATCAAGCAAGGGCAAAAATGCCAAAGGTCCAGCGGGAAGAAAAACCTGCCGCGCTGTTTCATGATGCGGCAAAGTGGTTTGCACAGTGGCGACTATAGCTTGCTGCTCGTAATCAAGTTTCTCTATTTCAATTCCTGCTTGTTTACGCAGCCAGGAATTTGCGCCGTCTGCTGCGATAGCAAGCTTTGCTTTTATCATTCGTTCATCGTCAGTAGCAAATTCAATTTTATCTTCATAGGTTTTCATGCTGATGAGTGTGACAGGCTCAATGATATCTACTTGCGGATAATGCTTTAATTTATTTTTTAATGCAGATTGAATCACATCATTTTCGATGATATGACCCAGCATAGCTTCTGCAATCTCGCGGCTATCGAAATGAATTTCGCCTTTCTTTATTGCATCCCAGACAATAATATTGCGAAACGCGCTCACGCCTTGCTGCGAAATAGCATTCCATACATCGAGAGATTGAAATAATTGCTGCGAAGAAAGCGCGATGGCACTCACGCGATGCGGAGAAGGTTGATGCGCTTTCGCTTCGAGAATGGCGATAGATAATGCGGTTTGTCTTGCGAGCATGCAGGCGAGTGCAAGCCCAACCATTCCACCACCCACTATTACAATGTCATGCGTCATTTTTACACCTAAAAAGGCAGCAGCAAATCCCCTCTCACCCCCAGCATCCAATCGCGGAAAAGCTGCTGTATATGAGCAAGCATGGTTTCATTCGCTGCTTCAAAACGTAAAATCAGATACGGTGTTGTATTAGACGGCCGCACCAATCCCCAGCCTTCTGCAAAACTAACACGCAAACCGTCTATGGTATTCACTTCCTGCGCGCGATCAAAATGCGCATGGCTAATTAATTTTTGCATGAGTGAAAATTTTTCTTCTTCATTCACTGCTACGCGCAATTCAGGTGTAATCACGCTATTTGGTATGCGCGCAAAAATCGTTTCGCAGTCTTCACTTTCATCCGACAGGATTTCAAGCAGTCTTGCACCCGCATATAAGGCATCATCAAAACCATACCAGCGGTCTTTAAAGAAAATATGACCGCTCATCTCACCCGCAAGCAGCGCTTTGGTCTCGACCATCTTTGCTTTAATGAGTGAGTGTCCTGTTTTCCACATCACCGGGTTGCCGCCGCAAGAGCGAATCAATGCAGCAAGATTATTCGTGCATTTAACATCAAAAATAATGGTGGCTTCTTTTTCGCTGGCCAATAAGGCTTTTGAAAATAACATTAGCAAGCGGTCAGATGAAATCATGCTGCCGCGATTAGTAACGACACCAATGCGATCGCCGTCGCCATCAAAGGCAAGACCCGCATCAGCATTGTGTTCATGTACAGCGCGAATGAGATCCTGCAGGTTTTCAGCTTGTGTAGGATCAGGATGATGATTAGGGAAGCGGCCGTCGACTTCGCAAAATAATTCGTGCACTTCACAGCCAAGAGCCTTAAATAATTTCGGCGCGATATTTCCTGTTACACCATTGCCTGCATCAATCACAATTTTTAAAGGCCGCGACAAGCTGACATTTTTAATCACTTCAGCAAGGTAACGCTCTTCTACATTTTGTTGCTGATACGAACCCGCACCTTCATGAAAACGTTTTTCAATAATGCGCTGGTAAATATCTTTAATACCCTCTTCACTCAGCGTCACGCCTTGTATGACTGTTTTCACACCGTTATATTCCGCGGGATTATGGCTGCCGGTTAACATCACACCTGAATTATGCTGAAAAAGATGCGTGGCATAATACAGCACGGGTGTCGGCACCATGCCAATATCCGTGACATCACAGCCGCTCGCTTGTATGCCTTGCGATAAGGCCTTTGAAAGATCAGGACTGGAAAGACGGCCGTCGCGCGCAACAATCATGTGATTATCACCCGCATCACGCAATAAAGAACCCAGCGCCTTGCCGATAAAAAATACCGATTCTTCTGTTAATGATTGACCGACAATGCCGCGAATGTCGTAGGTACGAAAAGCTGTTTTATCTAGCACGCAAGCATCCTTTTAATTTTTTCCGGAATGACCAAAACCGCCGGCACCGCGTTCGGTTTCAGCAAATTCATTTACCACTGCAAATTGCGCACGCACGATAGGCAGGAAAACAAGCTGTGCGATGCGATCACCTGGCTCGATAGTGTAAGCCGTCTGACTGCGATTCCAGCATGAAACCATGAGCGGGCCTTGATAATCCGCATCAATCAAACCTACGAGATTTCCAAGCACGAGACCATGTTTATGACCAAGACCTGAGCGCGGCAAAATGA
>Ga0181525_10001973_pt1 | contig 17190 bp, 16 predicted proteins | sample PEATcosm2014_Bin_48_FD_121100 | JGI IMG/M metagenome (GOLD analysis project Ga0181525, IMG submission 121100) | Peatland microbial communities from MTU Mesocosm Facility, Houghton, MI, USA - PEATcosm2014_Bin06_10_metaG | ecosystem: Environmental > Terrestrial > Soil > Wetlands > Peat | place...
ATTCCTCGAACGTGCTGCTCTGGCCTTTGCGCAGGATATTTGCTTGCTTGGTCAGCCGCAATCCATCGTCAACTTTGCCTGATAGCAACAGACATACGCCTTCCTTTCCAACTGCATCTGCGCCCATCCAATACTCTGAGGATTTATCAAAAAGAGAAGAAGCTGACCCAAGATGGCCGGAATCAAATGCCTTCATCCCATAATACAAATAAAGCCGGCTCAAACTGTGGCAGATTGAAAAGTATCCAATGACCAGCGCAATCGCGGTTGCTAGGCAGCCCAGCAACAAATTATTTCGCCGGTTTTCACCGGACAATCCCGGCAGCCTCCGCCATAAACGGACGGCCAGGATGGAAATCAACAGCAGTAACAAATACTTGGAGGCTTCACCCAAAAACAATTCCGTCAAATCCGTATAACTGCCAATGTTGACCCGGAAATCGCCGATTTTTATCATATTGGCCTCGGTGCCTCATAATCGGGGCGGCCACCATCTACTCCTCGTCAAATTTGCGTTTGAAGAGCGCTTCGATTTCCGCGATGGCCTGCTGGGCGTCGGCCCCGCGAACGTGCAGGGTGAGTTTGCTGCCGGGGCCGGCGGCGAGCATCATCAGGCCCATGATGCTCTTGCCGTTGATTTTTTCGCCGTCCTTTTCCACGAAGATGTCGCATGCGAAACGGTTGGCGATCTTGACAAACATGGCGGCGGGCCGGGCGTGGATGCCCAGCTTGTTCGTGATGGTGAGTTCCTTGGTTAAGAATTCGGCGTCTGGTTTTTTCGCGCTCATCGGTTTGTTAAATTTACATTAAGCAACACAGGCTGAATTGGCCACTGAATTTTCACTTCGGCGGCTGGCTGGCCAGGCTCATGTGGGCGATGAGCCGGTCGTTCAACTCCCGCGCGGCATTATGTCCGGACATTTTCAACTTGGTCTGATACGCGGCAACCTCTATGAGCCGCGCCAGATCGCGGCCCGGCCGCACGGGAATGGTGATGTGCGGTATGTCCGTGCCCAGGATTTCCACAAATTCCTGCTCCATGCCAACGCGGTCCACGTCCTCAACTTCGTCCCATGCCTTGAGCGTGACGACCAGGTCGAGGGTTTTTTCCTTGCGGACGCTTTTGACGCCGAACATGGCGGCGACGTTGATGATGCCGATGCCGCGAATCTCCATGTGGTTGCGCGTCAAATCCGAGCCGGTGCCCACCACGTCGCGGCCGCCGACCAATGTGACCTTCGTCACATCATCGGAAACGAGGCTGTAACCGCGTTCGATCAGGGCGAGAACCGCCTCGCTCTTGCCGATGCCGCTGTCGCCGCGAATCATCACGCCGACGCCTAGGATGTCCACCATGCTGCCGATTTCCGTGCCGCGCGGCGCGAACATGTTTTCCAGCTCCAGCGTCGCGGCGTTGATGAACGTCATCGTGACGAGCGTGCTTTGAAAAACGGGCACACCGGCCTTTTCGCAGGCCGCGAGAAGCTCCTTGTCCGGCTTCAAGCCACGGCTGAAAACCACGCACGGGATTTTATAGGCGAAAAGATAGGCGTAACGCGACTCGCGCTGCTCGGTCGACAGCGACCGCAGATAAAAAAATTCCGCATGCCCGAAGACCTGCACCCGTTTGTAGGCGAAATATTGCGTGAATCCGCTCAGCGCGAGCCCGGGGCGGTTCACGGTCGGCTCGCGGATGATCCGCTTCAGCTCCGCCGCCGTCGAAAGCAGCCGCATTTGGAGGGCTCCGCAATGCTCCTTGAAAAATTGTTCAACTGTGATGGATGGCTGTGCCATTTTTTATCCTGCCTACAAATTAAACTCCGGCCCCAGATAAATCTCCCGCGCCTTCGGGTCGTTCGCCAGAAATTCAGCCGAGCCTTCGACCAGCACCTGGCCTTTGTAGATGATGTAGCCGCGGTCGATGATTTTCAACATTTCCCGGACGTCATGGTCCGTGATGAGGATGCCAAGGCCCCGGTCCTTGAGCCGCCGGACGATCTTCCCCACCTCATATTTCGCGATGGGATCAATTCCTGCGAACGGCTCGTCGAGCAAAAGCAGCTTCGGGCTTGTGACCAGTGCGCGCGTGATTTCCAGACGCCGCTTTTCGCCGCCGCTCAATTGATACGCCTTGCTCCTGGCGACCGGCGTCAAATCCAGTTCCTCAAGCAGATATTTCAAACGCACCGCGCGTTCGTCGCTGGAAAGCTGGCATGTCTCCAAAATCGCCAGGATGTTTTCCTCGACGGACAGTTTCCGGAAAACCGACGGTTCCTGCGTCAAATAGCCGATTCCGAGCCGCGCGCGTTTGTGCATCGGCAGCGCCGCGATTTCGTGGCCGGAAAATTTGACCCCGCCCTTGTCCGGCTTGACGATGCCGACGACCATGTTGAACGTCGTCGTCTTGCCCGCGCCGTTCGGGCCGAGCAGACCCACGATTTCACCCGCGCCCACATTCACCGAAACGCCGTCCACCACGCGCCGTCCGCCGTATTGCTTGGCCAGGTTTTCCGTGGAGAGCAGATATCCGTTCGATTTTGGCGCGGACGTTTCCATTCAAAATAATTTTGGCATGGGCGGATTGTTGGCACCAGAGGCCGGTGAATTCGTGTCCGTTTTTCCAATGTCAACGTTCGGACTGGAAACCATGTGGGGATTTTTCTCCCAAACGTGGCCGGTTGCGCGATCCCAGATGATCTCGTCGGCGGTGTTTGTGCCCTGCGCGTTCACAACCTGCGGGTTGCCCGTAAGCGTGATGGGTTCGTTCGTCATGGATTCCTGCACTTTGTAGTCATAAACCGCCTTGTCACAGGTCACGTGGTTTGTCCCGCCTTTTTCATCCGTGGCGTCGATCACCACGTTTGTCTCCGCGACGATGTGCTGGATATGCCCGCCGGCCGGCGGCAGGTTCACGGTGAGCTGCGCACAGGTCAGTTTCATCTGCGGGCTGTCCACCCGCACGTTGCCGTGATAAATGGCCTGGTGCCCGTTCATGTCAAAATCCGCGCTGTCCGAATCAATCTTCGTCGGCGCGTTCGTTTTCGGTGATGGAGGCTGTGGAGGCGCCGGCGCCGGCGTGTTGGTCGTCACCAGCGCGAGGATTTCGGCGACGGTGTTTGTGCTGACCGCATTCGTGCTCGCCACGTTCGTTTGTCCGCGCACAATCCATGCGCCCGCCAGGGCGAGAAATGCGATGAGATAAATTTTTTTCACAATCCGGTTTTGCTTTCCATCACGCCCTTGATCACGGTCTGGACGTGGTTTGAAATGGTGAGCCAATGGTTCGTCTGCCGCCACAAAAAACCTTCCCCTTCAACGCTTAGATTTCCGTCGCCCGTCTGCATTTGCAGATGATCCGGCGAGTTCGCCAGACCGTTCATCGAGTCATAAACACATTCCGGCGCCTCCGCGACCGCCTCCAGCCTGCCGTCCACGCCGAATTCTTCGAGCTTGAGTTTTTTGATGTCGAGCAGCCCGCCCGGCTGCGGGGACGCCTCCGCGCCCGATATCCGCGACTTCATCTGCTGGGCGTGTGGCGCGTCATAATATTCGGCCGAACTGAAATCGCTTGCGTGGCCGGCGGCATTCTGCTGGGCGCGGACAATCGTTGCGGCAAACCATGTTGCCGCAAAAAAGGTTGCAACCAAAACCGAGTTGTGGAACTTCATCTTCATTCCGAATAATGCGCGACAAACGAATCCCATTTTCCCTGCGCCTTCAAAATCATCTCGATGATTTCGCGGATGGCGCCGTGGCCGCCCGCCGCGCCCGTCGTGAAATGCGCCGCGGCTTTTGCCTCGCCGACGCCATCTGCGACGGCAACCGCCAGGCCGGCGCGTTTTAACGGACCCAGGTCAACTATATCATCTCCGACAAAACAAACGTCGTTCCAACTCAATCTTTCCCGCGCCAGCAATTCCTCAATCGCCCCGGTCTTGCTCAACCGGTCGCCCTGCTGGACCAGAAAATGAATCTTCAATTCGTCCGCGCGCATTTTCGTCGCCGGCGACGGGCGCGCCGAGACCCAGCCGAGTTTCAATCCTGCGCGCCTCGCCAGAACCATGCCGAGGCCGTCGCGGATGTTGAAGCGTTTGAACTCGCGCTCGCCGCCTATGTAAATCGAGCCGTCCGTCAAAACGCCGTCCACGTCGCACAAAAACAGTTTGATGCGCGCGGCGCGCTGGCGGATGGCGGCTGAAATTTTTGCGGGCATGAAATTCAAAAATGGAAAATACCTAACCTTTTTTGACGCGACGCACAGCGCGAACCAAAAAGCTGTTTTTCACTTCGTGTCCGTGCTTTCGCGCATAATGTTTAACTATCTGCTTTTCAGTTAACTCCTTTACGGCGTCATCGCCATCTCCGGCTGCCGCCCTTGCTGCCGCGCTTCTTCTGGTTATGTGATAGCTTCGGCTCATACAAAGTGATTTGTCTCAACAACCGAGCAAGCTGCTCGTTGCAATTTTTTCATTTCGCCGCTTCGTAAATTTTTAACAACGAGCGCAACACTGTTGCCATTTCGGCGAGCGGGATCATGTTCGGGCCGTCGCTCAACGCCTTGTCCGGCTGCGGATGCGTTTCGAGAAAAATCCCATTTGCGCCGGAAGCCAGCGCCGCGCGCGCGAGGACAGGCGCGAATTCGCGCTGCCCGCTGGATTTGTCGCCGCCGCCGCCGGGCAATTGCACGGAATGCGTCGCGTCGAACACGACTGGAAATCCGAAACTTTTCATAATTGGAATCGAGCGCATGTCGGCGACAAGGTTGTTGTAGCCGAAGGTCGTGCCGCGCTCGGTCAGCAGGATTTTTTTTGCGCCCGCGCGTTTTGCTTTTTCGGCGACCTGTCCCATTTCTTTTGGCGAAAGAAATTGTCCTTTTTTCAAGTTCACGATTTTTCCCGTCGCGCCAGCCGCGTTAATCAAATCCGTCTGGCGGCAGAGAAAAGCGGGGATTTGCAGGATGTCACAGACTTCGCCGGCGAGATAAGCCTGCGTTTCCGTGTGAACATCGGTCAGCACCGGCACGCCGAATTTCTCGCGGACTTTGGCGAGGATGTTCAGGCCGTTTTCAATTCCCGGCCCGCGAAAGGATTTTCCCGACGTGCGGTTGGCCTTGTCGAAGCTGGCCTTGAAGACGTAAAAGATGCCCAGCGACTCACAGGTTTTCTTGAGCGAGGCGGCGGTTTGCAGGCAGAGCTTTTCATCTTCAATCGCGCACGGCCCGGCGATCAAAAACAACCGTCGCGGCGAATTGAGGTTTTTCCAGATGGCGGCGTCGTTGAGCACGCGGAAGTTTTAGCAGCGATGCGAAGGAAAGTAAATGACGGGAGTTGCCACCTTAAAAAGTACGAAGGAGAAGCAAGCTTTTGATTTTCCAGGGTTATTTACCACGGATTGAAAAGCCGGCAATCTAAACTTTTGCCAGCGGTTCAAAAATTTCCGTCCCGTTTTTTTCTGGTGGTGAAAACGGCGCTTCACAATGTTCGCAGGATTCACGGTCAACGGCGCGGAACTTTTTGCAATTGGTACAAATCTCGCGCACTGGCCATTCCTGCACGCACATGAAGGTGAGCAGGCCGGCAATCCCCAGCAGAAAAATGAACAGTGTCCAACCGATGATTGCCCTGGTTGAAAAATTATATCGCCGCGCCAGAGTCCAGCCGATGACCGAGCAAACGAGGGCCAGGGTGTAACTTAACAGGTTCCACGACTTGTAGATCTTGTCATCAAAATCCACATGCACAGGAGGCGGCAGCAGCGCGGTCGCCAGTTTATCCGGCCAGGAACTTTCTTCATCTAGTCGCAAAACGGGCAAATCCGCACTTTTTGTGACGGTTTGTCCGTTCGCAATCCAAAGGATGTGTTCCGGCATTTTCCATTCTGCTGCCTTGTTCATCAAGTAATCAGGGAGAAACCAGACGGCGAAATTATTCATCGAACTGTTCGTCAGTTGGAGAAATGAAATTTCGACTTGCGGGTATTCAAAATAGCCGGGTTTGTAAGGCAACGTAAAAATGGCCCGTCCGTCGTAGTCCATCAGGCAGACGGTCTTGCGCGTGGTGATTAGAAAATTTTTCGCCGCATGATTGTCCTCATATGAGGCCTCCTCTTCGTCGTAGCCGCCGATTTCATCATTCGTCAGGGTAAAAACCGGCTTCAGCGTGCGTTCTTTGAAATCCACCTGATAAACGGTCTTTGCGGTTGCGATGATCTTCTGCGGCACATCTCCGTATGCATTGTAGTAGTTGGAATCGGCCAGTTGCAGGAACGGTTCGGACGCCAGCTTGCCGTCATTGCCGTGCGTATCCAGACTGCCGATGAATTTCCGGGTCTGACCGTCATAGCCGAGCAATTTTCCATGACGATCCAGATACCAGAGGGTTTTGTCCGTAATGTTCCAGAGGCTGAAAAAGCCCGAAGCATTTTGGATGGAATATTGGTATTGATCCCGGTTCCGGTATTTGAGGGTGGACAAAACTCCTCTGCCGTAGGCAATGCGCTTTGAAAATTCTTTTGGCTCCATTTTCTGCCCGGTCTTGGGGTCGAGCAGGGGATGTCCGTCCAAATCCGCATATTCCATGTTGCCGTCCCGGTTCGTCTCCTTGTAAATCGTTCCATCCCGGGTCATTTGATAATAGCTCCAAACATAAGGATGATGTGTCAACGGTCCCAAAACCAAATTGACAAGCAGGCCCACGCTGGCAAACAAGGCAACACCGCAACCCGCAGTCAGCGCAACCGTCAGCGCCAGTCTTCCGGCCACCGGCTGGCCGCGATAAAATCCGCCGCTCTGGTAGGCGCCCCACGCCGCCGCCGCCAAAATCACAACCACCACCGCAATCAGAACCGTTGGTATCCAGAATACAGTAGATGCCACCACGCCGAAGGAAGTGGCGATTGCCAGACCAAGGCCAAAGCAACGGCTCGCATACCAGCGCGCCTGCCGCATGCCGGTCAGCAATCCCGCAAAATAATAGGCGATGCCCGTAAAAAAAATCAAAGCCGGCGGCACAACCATCGCCCATTCAAATGGCGCGGCGACGTAACCGGGCGTCCGCACCACCGCCACCAAAACGGCCAGAGGCAATCCCGCGCCGAATGCATACAGGCATAATCCGGCGATGGTCTTGCCCCAGAAAATTTTCGTGCGTGTGACCGGACGATGTATCAAGAACGCCCAAAGGTCGCGGTGCGCCTCGTTCCGGGTCTGCAGCCAGCCCAGCGCGGTGCCGAAGATGGCACAGAAAAAAGCCGTCCCCGTCAACAAGCCCGTCGCCAGCAAAGGTTGCAGGGCGCCAATCTGCCCCGACGAATTGCCGGTGAGCATGTTGGTCAACGTCGAAATGCACGTCTGGTATGCCTGAAGCAGCAGCAGGGAAAAAATCAACAGGCCGATCAGGGCCAGTTTCAGATTTTCCCGCAGGTCTTTTTGAATCAGTGCCTTCATGATTGCGCCTCCATTTCCGACAGGATGAATGTTTTCTCGCCGCGCTCCCCCAGATAGCTGATGAATGCATCCTCGAGTCCGAGCGGCACGGATTCCATTTCAACCGGCGAAAGGGTGCGAAGAGCCGTTTCCGCTTCGCCATTGTAATGAACGCACGTCACACGAAGCTCGTTTTCCGTGCGGACAGCCTGAAGCAGCCCTGGAATTTTTGGCAACGCCGGAGGTGTTCCGGGGAACCTCAACCTCACCTGTTGAACACTTTCCTGGAATTTTTCCAACGGGCAGCACGCGCGCAATATGCTCCGGTCAAAAACGGCGATGTAATCCGCCGTACGCTCGACATCGGACAGATGATGAGAAGAAAAGAAAATTGTCCGGTCGGATTTACGCGTGAGAAAAATCATGGATTCGACCAGTGCACGCCTCGCAACCGGATCCAGGCCCAATCCCGGATCATCCAGCATCAATAATTCCGGCTCTGGTGCAAGAGTCAGCGCAAGACAAAGCCCCGCGCGCTCGCCGCGCGATAAATCCTTCACCCTGGCTTCGGGTTTCAGCCCGAAATGGCCGGCGACACCGCGAAATATCCTGCCGTTCCATTTTGCAAAAAACTTCGATTGGAATTCGCCGCATTGCTTCACGTTCATCCAGCCGTAAAGCTGGTGTTCCTCCGTGAGATAACCGATGCGCGCGCGGACTTCCGGCGTCAACGCACGGATGTCGTGGCCGAGAATCGTGCCTGTGCCGCGCGTCGGCGGCACCATCCCCATGAGCATCCGGATGGTCGTCGTCTTGCCCGAACCGTTGCGGCCCAGAAAGGCAAAGACGCAGCCGCGCGGAACATCCAGGTTGAGTTCATATACGGCGGCTTTGCCTCCAAAATACTTGGTCAGGTTGCGCGTTTGGATGACAGATTCGTTATTCATTTTTTCCGTCGCCTCCCTTCTGGTGTTTCCATTTGCTTAATTTTTCCTCGAACGCCTCGCGCAGTTCGTCGCGCGTGAAATCCAGGATCATCGCCTCGCCGATGAGCGCGTTCAGCATCGGCTCCAGCCGCCGCCAGCCTTCCGCGCGAGAATAAATTTTGCGTTTTTGCGTGATGAAAACACCCCGGCCCGCGCGCGATTCAAGCAGCCCCTCGCTGATCAGGTCGGCATAGGCGCGCGCCACCGTGTTGGGATTCACCACCAAATCCTCCGCAAGCGCCCGGACGCTTGGAAGCTGGTCGCCCACGGCTAGCCTGCCGGACGCAACCCCCAGACGCACCTGGTCGGTGATCTGCTTGTAGATCGGGGTGTTCGACCCGGTGTTGATGTTGAACGTCACAGCCATGTTTAGTGTATGAATACAATTAGAACACTAGAACGCAGATGTCAAGCCGGTTTTTGAAAAATGTTTGAATGGTCTCTTTCAGGTTGTTTTCAATCTATCCGATTGTCCGCGTGAGCGTAAAAATCGTCTGACTGGCTTTGGGTGTCGCAATCGGTCCGGTCGAAAAATAAAAAGGGCCGGAACGGTTGCCCGTTCCGGCCTTGCCTGCGTCAGCCCGTGGCGTGGCTGCGCCGCCCCGGCGCAACAGGGGATTCCCCCCGGCGATGGGGGCGTCGCCGCTACGTCAGTCCACGATGCTCGATCCGGGCATGGACCAGTCGCTCTGACCGGTGCTGCCGCCCAGCGCGCGGACGCGCACCTGATAAACCGTGCCGGTCGTGAGACCGGTCAGCGTGATGGTGCGGGCCTGCGCCGAGTATTTGACCGTCGTCCACGCGCCCGTGCCCGTGCAGATCTGCACCTCGTAGCCATACGAATTGGCCACGGTGGTCAGATGCACGTTCAGCTCCGTGGCGGTGTCGTTGTCTATGCCCGTGATGGACGGCGCGTCCAGTTTCGATTGCGCGCGATTGGTGCTCACCGGCACGAAGCCGGAGGTGAGCATCATGTCGCGGTCAAAACGGGCGACCGTCTGCACATAGAACGCCAGCGCGTCAAGTCCCTCGATCACCGCCGCCAGCGCGACATTGCGCGCCGTCAACGCCAGCGAGCCGCCATCCTGATAATTCTTGATGGCAACCTGCAGGGCGGTGATGCGCGTGGTCATGTCCACGGGAGCGGTCGGGTCGGGCGGCACCGGCGGCACCAGCGGGATGGGCGGTTTGATGTAAACCGTGCTTCCCGTCATGCAGCTGACGACCCAGCCCGCAAAGGGCGGGACCGCCTCCACAGGCAGCCGTTTGTAACCCAGACTGACTCTGAATACTGATTTTTTCATAATGAACCTTTCGGTTGATTGTTGATAAAATTCGGGGCCATCCGGTGGAAGCCAACTTAGCTTCGCGCTGCACCCGTGTTAACGCCCGTCTTACCGCAAGTTTTCTGCCAGAACCGGCAATTTAAAAAAGTCTGTAGTTGCTGCAACAGCAGCATCAGTTGCACTTTAAGATGATTTTTTAACAGGTGCTTCCGGCACAGGGATATGGCCAAAATCACTGCGCCATATCGTCACGCGTCCCAGATTTTCCAAAGCGAAAAAAAGGCCCCGGGATTCTGGTAAAATGTGTCAGGAAAGTGAAACGGTAGGACGAAATTACCATCCCACGCCGCGAGACGGTAAGAAATCGACGCGTGTAGGTTTACAAACGTCACGTGTTAATTAACAAACGCCGCTTGTTGGCAAGCAAGCGCCGCGTGTTTACCAACAAACGTCACGAGACGGTAATCAAACATCATTTGTTTACCAACACACGCCGCGTGTAGGTTTGCAAACAACGTTTGTTAATTAACAAACGTCACGTGTTGGTAAGCAAACGTCGCTTGTAAACTAACAAACGTCATCTGTTGGCAAGCAAACGCCGCTTGTAAATCAACAAACGCCGCGAGACGGCAAGCAAACGCCTCGAAATTTCTCGACTCGGTTTGGAAATCGGCGTATCAACAAACAAAATCCGCCACTTTTTATGTACGAACAAAATCCCGAAGCCCCGCCCGTTGAGGCCGCTCCATTGCCCGACTACAAGGACCGCTCCACGGGACTGGTTGTCTTTGGCATCCTGACGCTGATGCTCGGCTGTCTCGCCGGATTGTTTGTGCCGCTGATGCTGTTCGGGCAGATGATGGCGGCCAAGGCTCCGAATGCGCCGACGTCCAATGCGACGGCCATCCTGCCGGCGGTGACCATCTACGGCGGGCTGGCCGTGGCGCTGATCTGGCTGGGCATCGGTTCCATCCAGGCGCGGCGCTGGGCGCGGGCGCTGCTTCTCATCTTTTCCTGGAGCTGGCTCATCATGGGCGTCTGCATGACGGCGGTGATGCCGCTTTTCATGGCCAAGGTGTTTGCCAATCTGCCTGCCAATCCCAGAGCCGGCCAGCCGGCCATGCCGCCGGGAGCCGTCACCGGCATGGTCATCGGCATGACCCTTTTCTTCTTCGTATTTTTTGTCCTCGTGCCGTTGTTGTGGACGTTTTTCTACCAGAGCCGCCATGTGAAGGCCACCTGCGAGGCGCGCGACCCGGTGACGCCCTGGACCGATGCCTGTCCGCTGCCGGTGCTGGCGTTCTGCCTGTGGACGTGGCTGGCCGTGCCGATGATGCTGGTGATGTCGCTGACCGGCATGGCGGTGATGCCGTTCTTTGGGATGTTCGTTTCCGGCCTGCCGGGCGCATTGACCTGCCTGTTGGTCGCCGCCGTCTGGGGCTGGGCGGGCTGGTGGTTATACCGATTGGACGCGCGGGGCTGGTGGCTCATCCTCGTGGCAATGGTGTTGTTCGCGACGTCCGCACTGATGACATACGCGCAGCATGACATTACAGAGTTGTATCAATTGCAGGGAATGCCGCAGGCGCAGATTGACCAGATCCAAAAGATGGGCCTGTTCACGGGCAACCGCATGGGCTGGTTCACGGCGCTGTTCTCGCTGCCGTTTGTGGGCTACCTGCTGTTCATCAAAAAGTATATGCGGAAAGGTTGAAGCGGTTGAACCACGGATGAACACGGATTTTTAACCACCAAGACACGAAGACACCAAGCTTCTCCACTCCGCCTCGAACGGGGAGAGTCCGACGCCACCCTCTCTAATCGGATTGGAGAGGGGCAGGGGGTGAGGAAAGGTGAGGTGTCGAAAATTACGGCTCACAAATTTATTTGTCTCCAACCATTTTCCGGCGCAGAATCGCACGCATGATCCCTCAGAAGAAAAAGCCGACCGTCACCGGCGTCCAACCGGTCAGACCGGTCAAAACCGGCGTGGATCGCGTCATCGAAAATCTAAAAAAGAAACGGTGTCGCTTTCCCGTCAGCCGCGCCGACTTGTGTGAAAAGTATCATGTCACCAATGACGAAACCATTCGCGAACTGGCCCGGCGCGGATTGCTGGTTGAGTCGGAGCTCTGGGATGGCTCGCTCCCGCAACGGGCGGCAGGCGTGCTGGAAGGATATGGCGTCACCAGCCGCGCAAGTTTCCGGCAGCGCTATCTGGCCGGGCAACTGGACATGAGCCGATGGTGGCTTTTCGGCAACTATAAACGCCAGCAAATCCTCACCTGGGCCGGATTGCCCCTGCCCAAAGACGCCTGGCGCCACATGCAATTCAAGCTGGACGTGCAGACCTGTAAAAAGCTGGAAGCGCTGTTAAAGCAACGCGGCCTGCACAGCCGGGATGAATTGATAGCGCAACTGGCAGCCGCAGCCTGATGCCGCGCCCGTAACGCGAATTGAATTTTAACCGCGAACCACGCGAAATACGCGAACAATTGGCCGTAGGAGACGACGTAAGGAGTCTCTGACAAAAAGACGATTCATTTTGGGGTGTAGCAGCGAACGTCAGTTCGCTCTGATTAAAGTTTGAGCCGACTCACGTCGGGCTGCTACAAATCAATTTAGTGGCGGGCTGGAACGCGTTTTGCTTTTCCTCTATCGAAGTTTTAGGTCGCCGCCATATATTACGGTGGAGTGGGCATCGCTGGTGAGGCTATGGCGGCGATTTTTTGAACATGGGCCTCATCGTCATAAAACGTCGCGGGCGACGGTGTTAATGTCCACATCGCCCGATTGCTTTCCACGGCTCATGTAACGTCCGCTCTGTGGGCGACGATGGCATCCATCTGGTGGCGGGCTTGGGAAGCCGGTTTTTGACACTAATTTCACTAATTTTCGCGAATTGCTGTAAAACCAGATGGCGGGCCGGGCTTCGGCTACGCTGACTTGAGCCATTTGGGAAATGGCGAAAGGAATTCGGTGAAACCGAAGGCCGCAAGGCCGAGTGAGCGGGCGCGAACGAGTCAACGCGTAACGGCAATTAGCCCGGTGTTGGCCGATGCAATCGGACTACGCCGGGAAAACGTCCCACAAAATAATTCTCCCTCGCCTCGCCCAACGAGAAGAGGGCCGGGGTGAGGAGTCAAAATCCCTATTGAGTATGGCAACGGCTTGTTCTAGCTTTGCGGCGTGAGCCAACCCAAAGTCATTGACCTTTTCTCAGGCGTCGGCGGCTTGAGCCTTGGGGCAGCCCGCGCCGGATTCACCGTTGCGCTGGCGGTGGAACTCGACAAACACGCCATTGCCGCGCACAAGAAAAATTTTCCGAAAGTCGAGCATCTGGCCGAAGACATTGGCAAACTTAACGGTGAAAAGCTGTTGACTCGCGCCGGAATAAAAATTGGAGAACTCGATGGTCTCGTGGGCGGGCCGCCGTGTCAGGGCTTCAGCACAATCGGTCATCGTTGCGTCGCCGATCCGCGCAACAATCTTTTTCAAAAGTTTTTTGCTTTGGTCGCGGAGTGCAAACCGAAATTTTTCGTCGCCGAAAATGTTTTGGGCATTCTCGACGAACAATACGACGACATTCGCAAACAGGCTTTCAGTTTGGTTTCCGGCGACTACACGATGCTCGAACCGATTCAATTCAAGGCGAGCGATTACGGTGCTGCAACCAGCCGCGAACGCGCGTTTTTCATCGGCTACCGCGCCGACGCGGTAGCGCCGATTTCCAAAACCGACTTTGAAGCCAAAAAAACAAAGTCCGTCACGGTGAAAACAGCCTTGCACGGCCTGCCTCGTATTCGTTCCGAATGGCTGACCGAAGAACAAGGCAGGCGTTGGCTTGTTAAACCGATGCCCTCCGGCGACTTCGCGGAACGCATCGTCAACGGTATTCCACAAGACATCGGCGACCCGGAGGCGATTCGGCTCTATGATGAAGAAGGTGTGGTGTCGGGTTGCATCGGCACACAACACACTGCCAAAGTTGCCGCCCGATATGCGCGGCTCAAGCCGGGCGGAAAAGATCACATTTCAAAGGCGGTTCGCCTCAAAGCGGACGGGTTGTGTCCGACTTTGCGCGCCGGCACTGCCGCCGACAAAGGCAGCTATCAGGCCGTGCGTCCGATACATCCGACCTCGCCGCGCGTCATCACCCCGCGCGAAGCGGCGCGCTTGCAAGGTTTTCCCGATTGGTTTCAGTTTGCACCGTCGAAGTGGCACAGCTTCCGTCAAATCGGCAACAGCGTTAGTCCGTTTGTGGCGGAAGCGGTGTTGAGTGTGATTGGCAGTAAATTATTTCTTAAATCGTGACGCGGAGAAACTGTGGCACGTGGCGATAGAATTGAACGTAGTTTGTCATGGCTTCAACAGATTTCTCGTAATCTTCAGCGAGTTGAAACTTTAATTTTCGGATTACTCCGCGCGCTGAAGCATCTGGCAATAGCCGATCCACCGCCATTTTTTCCCTGGCGCTGAGCGAAGGAACTGCAATTTCCTTTGGCCCGGTCCAGTTCAAATCTGCGAAAGGCCATTTTTTTAATTCGGGGTTGCCAGTCAATTGCTCAATTTTTGTAATCGGACCGATAATCATTGTGACAGTGAGTATTGGTGTGCCGTCATTGTATTTGTAGGATGCCAAAGTTCGAACACAGCGCCTTGCGGAATCAGGAACTGCGGCTGCGACTGCTTTGTGTAAAATTTCGTAAAGCGTATCGCACACCGAATTTCTGTTGATGCTTCCTGCTGTGAATGGGCCATAATCGGCAAAAATCTCGGAAAGTTTTTGAGCCTTCACCGCAAGAGGGTCTTTTGCATCGGCACTTCCAAGCCAATCCGTTTTGCCTGAAAGAGTGATTTTAAAAATACTCATCGACGGAAGCTTTTGAATGAGTTCGCAAGATTCCGCGATTTGATTTTTCCAATCTGCCCATTCGTAATCAAACCACACAATCATTGGAGCACGCCCAGTCTCATACTCATCAACAAAGTCGCTCGTCGAATCGAGCGTTAAGTCTATTCGCGAATGCGGCTGGTTTATGCGCTGGCGGCTGCGAATATGTTCGTAAATTTCAAGGCTAGTCATTGATCGGTTTCCAAATGTGCTGTGAATCAAAGCGAAGTCCTCCAAATATGGACCGCCAAGGCTTACATATTTGTATTTGGCGATTGGCGTTTCCAGTTGTCTGTCAAGCCTGCGAAGCAGTTCGGCGAACAAGAGTCGTTCGACGGTTTTATTAGTCCGAAGGTGGTATGCCGGTGAAAAGCTCATTTTGACGCCTCGTCGAGAATTCTGTCAAAACAGGTTTCACCGACTTCTTCCGGTGTTCGACTTTCATCGAACAGATGTTGGCTTACTTTTTCAATATCCGTAATTTTCTTTTCAAAACAAATTCGGCGTGTGGTTGCGATTTTCTTTTTCTCCGGGAGTTCCGGCTTGTATTGCTTTTGCAAACCCTCACCGTGCACTGCCGTGAGCGATAATTTTTGAGCAACTTTTCTCAGTTCTTTTAAATCGAGAAATTTGAGATGGTCAAACTTGTCTTTCAGTTCAGATTCAAACCCTTTCCAACGATTTGTGTTCTTAGTGAAGCATTTCAATCCCTCTTGCATCCGCTGTCTAACCAATGTGTAGATGTCTTTGCTGGCGTCTATTCCGCGCTTGGTTGTGGTGATGGGTAGATTCGCGATGTTGTCAGACTTGAATTCGACAACTCCCGCAATGCAGCTAAACTGATTGTGAAAATTTGGCACGCCGCCAAACCCCCAGCCTGTTTTGATTGTTCGATCATTACTTAGGACAACTCGATCATTGCAAACAATCGTCCAACCCGCTTCCTTTGCTGCAAAACTCGATTCCACTTCATCAGCCTGTTCTTCTTGCGTTGGCAATCGCGAGCGGTATCCAACCGCGACAAAAACTTCAATGCCACTGATTTTGCTTTCATAGATATAAGGGCGAAATAGATTCCCCTTCTTTCTTGGTTCGTCGTGATTTTCAAAACAAAGTTTGATGGGCTTTCTCTTCACATCAACACCATTTATTTTCACACTGAATCCCTTTTCGATAATATACGAATAGGCTTCTGCGACCATCGACTCGAATGCTTCTCGGAACGTCGAGCCTTTGCCAAATGCCATTTTCGCCCCTTCTTCCAAGTGAGAAATTTCCATGATTGTGCCATATTTTGTTGTCGGCTTTTCCCTTTCCGCATCAAAAAATCCCCAATCTTTATTTTTAAACCATGCCTCCGGAATCGTTACAAGAAAAGCATCGTCTTTGTGATTGCTATGGACATGACATTCACGCCCCATCTTAAAAATTGCACGCTTCATCCCGATTCCGACAACACCAATTGTTCCCGGCTTTGTATCAACTTCCGCATGTCCCATACAAAAGGCATAGTCTTTGGCGATGTTCCAAGGAATGCCTCCGCAGTTGTCCTCGATAGTGAACCGGCGATCATCAAAATGAATTTTTGCCCAAAATCCTTCCAACGAATCTTCTTCTGCCATCGACTTGGTGCGTGTGCGGATTGCGCCGTCTACGCAATTGTCTAGCAAATCCAGAATCGCGTCCTGTAAGTCAATGTCCCTTGTAAGCATCGAGACAAAGAAGTCTTTTGCAGGAGTATTGGGAACGCTTTCGATTTTATCTTTAAGTTGCGTTGTCATGGTTTTATTCATGTTGTGAACCGGCCGTGATTGAACAAAGTGAACACCTGCCGTAAAAATAAGTCAACGGCTTTGCGGCCCACGGCAAATTCACCTATTGTTTGGGCAAGACGCAAATGGCCGACATTTTCAGCAAAGCGAAACGGTCGAAACTGATGTCCCGAATTCGGTCGCACGGCAACGCCGCCACAGAACTTCGGTTCATCCGTTTTATGAAAGACGCGGGCATCACCGGCTGGCGACGACGCCAACGGCTTCTCGGAAAACCGGATTTTGTTTTTTTGAAATTGCGGCTGGCGGTGTTTGTTGACGGCTGTTTTTGGCACGGTTGCCCGCGCTGTTACAGCAGCAATCCCAAAAGCAACCGGGCGTTCTGGCGTCGGAAATTTTCCCGGAACATCGCGCGCGACCGGCTTGTTTCACGAACATTGCGAAAGACAGGCTGGCGGGTGTTGCGGATTTGGGAACACGAGCTTGCCCGCAAGAACGAAGCGCGGTTGCTCCGGCGAATTCAACGGGCACTGATATAATAATTTTCGACACCTCATCCGGCCTGCGTCCACCTTCTCCCCATCCGATGCGGAGAAGGAATTATTTTGTGGGACGTTTTCCTAGGGTAGGTGCTTGCACACGGCCACCACGCACCAACCCTAGGCTAATTTCCGTTACGCCTTCAGCGTAAAAAAGGCGTCAGTCCTTGGCTTTGAAACGAATCCGTTCGCGTGGTTCATGTATTTCGCGGTTCAACCTGTTTTGCCGCCAATCTGGAGTGCGCGGACACGTCCGCGCTTTCAAAGCGGCGACATGTCGCCGCAGTCCA
>Ga0181525_10001974_pt1 | contig 17186 bp, 18 predicted proteins | sample PEATcosm2014_Bin_48_FD_121100 | JGI IMG/M metagenome (GOLD analysis project Ga0181525, IMG submission 121100) | Peatland microbial communities from MTU Mesocosm Facility, Houghton, MI, USA - PEATcosm2014_Bin06_10_metaG | ecosystem: Environmental > Terrestrial > Soil > Wetlands > Peat | place...
AGCGCATGATGCCGGAGGACTGGAAGGAGAAAATCGGCGGCCACGACGCCATCTTCTTCGGCGCGGTCGGCTGGCCGGCGAAAATCCCCGACCATATTTCGCTGTGGGGCTCGCTCATCCTGTTCCGCCGCGAGTTCGATCAATACGTCAATCTGCGCCCGGTGCGGCTGATGCCTGGCGTGCCGTCGCCGCTCGTCAATCGCAAGCCGGGTGACATCGATTTCTGGGTGGTGCGCGAGAACACCGAAGGCGAATATTCCGCCATCGGCGGTCGCATGTTCGCCGGCACCGAGCGCGAAGTGGTGGTGCAGGAAACCGTCATGTCGCGCATCGGCGTCGACCGCGTGCTGAAATTCGCCTTTGAGCTCGCCCGCAAGACGCCGAAGAAGCATCTGACCTCGGCGACCAAGTCGAACGGCATCGCCATCACCATGCCGTACTGGGACGAGCGCGTCGAGGCGATGGCGAAGAACTTTCCCGACATCAAATGGGACAAGTATCACATCGATATTCTGTCCGCGCTGTTCGTGCTCAAGCCCGACCGCTTCAACGTCGTGGTGGCGTCGAACCTGTTCGGCGACATCCTCTCCGATCTCGGCCCGGCCTGTACCGGCACCATCGGCATCGCGCCGTCCGGCAATATCAATCCGGAGCGCAAATTCCCGTCCGTGTTCGAGCCGGTGCACGGTTCGGCGCCAGACATCGCGGGGCAACGCATCGCCAATCCGATCGGCCAGATCTGGTCGGGTGCGATGATGCTCGAACATCTCGGCGAGACCGACGCCGCGGCCGCGATCGTCAAGGCCATCGAGAAAGTGTTGGCCGAACAAAAGCTGCGCACCCGCGACCTCGGCGGTCCGGCCGACACCACAGCCTGCGGCAAGGCGGTGGCGGACGCGTTGGCGTAATATATCCCGACATGAAAGCCGCGATCGTCACGGGCGCCGGAAAAGCTCCCATTTACGCCGACTTTGACGCGCCGCAGGCGGCGCCCGGCGAGGTCGTGATCGACGTCGCCGCGGCCGCACTCAGCCATGTGACCAAGGCGCGGGCCGCCGGCAGCCATTACAGTTCCTCGCATATCTATCCGTTTGTGGTCGGGCTCGACGGCGTCGGAGGCTTGCCGAACGGCGAACGTGTCTACTTTCTCTTGCCGCGCGCGCCGTTCGGCGGCATGGCCGAGCGGACCGTGGTGAATGCGTCGCATTGTGTCCCGGTGCCCGACCGATTGGGCGACGTGACGGCGGCCGCCATCGCCAATCCCGGCATGTCGTCGTGGGCCGCCCTCAAAGAGCGCGCCAGGCTGATGCCGGGTGAAAACGTGCTGGTGAACGGCGCGACCGGAAGCTCCGGCCGCCTGGCGGTCCAGATCGCGCGCCGTCTCGGCGCCAAAAAAATCGTCGCGACCGGCCGCGACGGCGGCGTTCTCAATTCACTAGCCGGGCTGGGCGCCGATGTCACCATCTCGCTCTTGCAAGACGGCGATGCGCTTGACGCCGCCTTCGGCGAACAATTCGGCGGCGACGGCATCGATATCGTTCTGGACTATCTGTGGGGACCGAGCGCGGAGCGCCTGCTCGGTGCGGCGGCGAAATCGGGCAAGGACGCCGCGCCGATCCGATTTGTGCAGATCGGTTCGATCGGCGGGCAAACGCTTCCGCTTGCCGCCACGACTATTCGGTCTTCCGGCTTGCAGCTGATCGGCAGCGGCATCGGCAGTGTTCCATTCGCCCGCATGTGCAACGCCATTGCGGAGCTTTTTCAGGCGGCCGCGGCGAAGCGCTTTGAGCTCGCGTGCAAAACCGTTCCGCTTGCGGATGTGACCAGCCACTGGGCCATGGATAGCGCAGCGGTCCGAACCGTGTTCCTGACGGAGCGGGCCCGCAACGGCTAGCGCGCCGAACGCGCGAAAGCCCCGCGGTTGCCCGCGGGGCTTTTTGGTAGGCGGAACTGAGCGCTGCGAGGCCCGCTATATCGCGCGGCGCGAACCTCGCCGATCCGCGGTTTCCGTGACGCTCGGCGTCACTTCGGCATCGGCAGGAAGAGCGCGTAGCAAGCCGAGTAGACCGAACCGTCAAGATCGTAACACGATACGCACTTGCAGCCGTTGGCGCCTGCGCATGTGGTCAAAGTCTTGCCCTTCAGCATGATCCGCGCATGATTATTGACGGACGGTCCAACCGCGCAGTTGATCCCTGCGGCTTGTGCGGAATAGGCGAAAGCCGACAATCCGATCGCGAGACATAGCGAAAGCTTGATATGGCGCATGAGTCCCTCCACTCTTGAGAACCCTAGGAAATTAGCCCCTTGGGACGGCGCAGTGTCACACACAAGAAATCGCCGCGCAAGATTGCGCACCGCGAAGGTATCCGGATGCAGGCACCGGACACTGATATCGGGGTCGGGGATCAGACGTCAGGGATTACGTTAGCGGCCTAATTTACCGATGCCTGACTCCTGATGCCCGATTCCTGATTCGTGTGCTGGCGGAATCTCGGCATCACGTCTTGCGCCAACAGCCGCATCGATTCGCGCTCCCATGCCGCGTTGCGACCGCTCCAATCGAGGCCGGTGACGAGCAGGCTGCCGAACGGGCCGACGCGGTCGCGAAAGGCGATCAGCTTGTCGAGCACGGTCTTCGGCGAGCCGTAGATCACGCTGGCTTCGGCGATGGCCTCGACCGTGGCTTCGTCATCCGGCATGTCGGCGCGCGGCTTGAGCGCGGAGAGCAGGCCGACCCGCGACAAAACCTCGCGCATGTAAGTGTAGAAATAGCGGTTGGAGCCGTCGGCGCAAAAGACGCGATCGCGGGCCTCGGCGTCACTCGGCGCCACCATGATGTTGCGCGCCACGCGCCAATTGTCGCCAAGCGGAGGTTTGCCCGCTTCAACGCACGCTTTGGCATAGGTCTGCCAATGCGAACCGATGGCATCGCTCGGCACATTGTTGGCGGAGATGATGCCCCAGCCGTTCTTGGCGGCAACCCGCGCGGTCGGCGAATCGCGGCTACTGACCGACATCGAGATCGGCGGCCCGGATTTGCGGAACGGTTTCGGCATGTAGCCGATGCCGAGTTCGGGAATGATCGCGTCCGTGAGCTTCACATTCCAGAATTCGCCTTTGAGATCGTAGGGCGGATCCTGCGACCAGATGCGCCGGATCATGGCGATGGATTCCATGGCCTTGCGCACGCGCACTGCGCGATCGGCATTGTCGAACAGCTCGAAATCGGAAAACAATCCGCCGACCCCGATGCCGAACATGAAACGGCCGCGGCTCATGTGATCGAATTGCGCGACTTCGGCGGCGACTTTCACCGGATGGTGGTTCGGCAGGCAGATCACCGCGGTGCCGAAGCTCAAATTCTTGGTGCGCGGGACGAGGCCGGCCATGAACATCAGCGGCGAGGGGATCGGTTCTGTGGTCGCCGAGAAATGCTCGCCGAGCCACAATTCGTCAAAACCGAGCTTGTCGGCGTAGAGCGACTTCTCCTCGTCCTCGGCGAGCGTGTCGGTGAACGAACGCGACGGCGGATGCACCGGCATCATGAACATCCCGAGGCGCATCGCAACGTCCTCCACTTTATTCCCTTCCCCACAAGGCGGGAGGGAGATTTTCAGGCCGCGACGGCGTCAGGGTCGCGCATCGGCTCCAAGCCGGCAAGCTGCGGCGCCACCTGCTCCATGAACAGCCGCATCGAACGAAATATCTTGTCGCGGGTCGCCCAGTTCTTGCCGGCCACGATCAACAGCGTGCCGAAGCCGCCGGACGCCTCGTAGAATTCGCGCAGCTGACGCGCCACACTATCCGGGTCGCCGAGATAGTAGATGCCGGCCTCGGCAAGCCGGTCGAAGGTGACCTCGTTCTCCACCAGCGACAGACCGTAACTTGCGTTGATGAGCCGGATGAAGCCGCGCTTCTTCTGATATTCGAGCTCGGCGGTGAAGGCCGGACGCAGATCGTCCATGGCTTGGCGGCGTGAATCGGCGAGATAAACGTAGCGGGCCACCGTGATATTGCGCAGCGGCGCGGTGCGGCCCGCGGCCTTCGCCGCGCGCGCATAGCGATCCGCTTTCTTGCGCACCGCTCCGGCCGAATCGATCTGCGCCGCGAGCAGCGTGTAGCCGCGCACGCCGGCGAGGTCGATCATCGCTGGCGTGTCGGTCGCCGTCGCCATCGGCATATGCGGCGCGACCAGCGGCGGCGGCGTGGCGACGATCCCCTTGCCGCGCCAATATTTGCCGTCCCAGTCGAACGGTTCCGGCGTCGTCCAGCACTTCAAGATCAGATCGAGTGATTCACGCAACCGCTCATGGCGATCCTCGTAGGACAGTCCGCGCTCGTTGGCGAATAGCGGGCTGGGGAAGCCCGAGCCGAAGCCGAATATGAAGCGGCTGCCGCCGATGACGTGGTCGGTGACCGCCGCCTGGATCGCGGTATCCACCGGATGCGCCAGGTGAATGAGCTTGACCGCGGCCCCCATGCGAATCCGCTTGGTCAGCGCCGCCACCTTGCACATCAAAAGTTCCGGCACCGGCAGCGTGTCGACTTTGCCGATATAGACCGGCTCGCCGTGGTGCTCGCTGATATAGGCATCGCGAAAGCCGAGCTGATCGGCGAACACGATCTCGGCAAGGTCCTCGTCGTAAGTCTGCGCGGCGGTGGTATGCGGGCGAAAGCCGTTCGAGAAAAGTCCGAATTCCATTGCCAGTCCTCAATCAGTCACCTTGTCATTGCCAGGAGCCAAACGGTCCGGCCCGATGCCGGGCTGCGCGACGAAGCAATCCGGTAGTCGCGGCGCACGCTGGATTGCTTCGCTTCGCTCGCAATGACGGTTAAGTTCTACGACCCCGGCCGCGGCTTGACAACGCATCCGCGACTTCGCCTAGTCCGGCAATGTCGACCGGCCTGCGCATCTACGGCATCGCCCGCACCCGCGCCTTTCGCGCGTTGTGGATGGCGGAGGAACTCGGCATCGCTTACGAGCATCTGCCGATCGAGATCGGCGACGCCGGCGCCCGCGCGCCGGAATTTGCGGCGCTCAACCCGAACGGGCGGTTGCCGTTCATCGTTGACGACGGCTTCGGCCTGTTCGAGTCGCTGGCGATCACGCTCTACCTCGCCAAGAAGCACTCGGCCGGCAAGCTTTACCCCGGCACGCTGCATGGCGAGGCGCAGGCCTGGCAATGGAGCTTTTGGGCGATCGCCGAGGTCGATCGCGGCGTCAATATCTGGTCGCTGCACGCGGTGCGGCTGCCGCCGGCCGAGCGCAATGCCGCTCTGCGCGAGGAGGCGCTCAAAGTCATCGCGGCGCCGTTCAAGGTGCTCGACGCGGTCTTGGCCAAGAGCCCTTATCTCCTGGGTGACGCTTTCACCGTCGCCGATCTCAACGTTGCCGCCGCCATCAGCCGCGCCATCGACATGGATTTGTTGGCGGTGCCGAATCTCGAAGCGTGGCTGGTGCGTTGTCTCGACCGGCCGGCCGCGCGCGTCGCGCTTGAGCTGAAAGACGCCGCCGACAATGCAACGCCGGCGGAGGTGACGCGGCGTATCGCGCAGATCAACCGGCTATGAGCTTAAGCCCAGGCCCGTTCAATCCCGGCGCGTCGCTGCAACAAGCGGTGACGCTGCACCGGCAGGGCCAGCTTCGCGACGCCGAAAAGATCTATACGCGCGTGCTCAAAGCCGCGCCGGATAATTTCGATGCGCTCAATCTGCTTGGCGGGGTCAAGTTGCAGCAGGGCCACTTCGGCGAAGCCGAACGGCTGTTCCGCGCGGCGGTCAAAGCCAATCCCGGCGCGCCGCAGGCCTGGAGCCATCTCGGGCAGGCCTTGCACGCGCAAAAACGCGCCGCGGAGGCGCTCGAATGTCTCGACGAGGCGCACGCGCTCGCGCCCGATGATTTCGACATTCTCAATCAGCACGCCAATGTGCTGTTAAGCCTTGGCCGGCCGCAGGACGCGCTCGCGGAATTCAAGGGGGTGCTCGGCCGCACGCCGCAAAATGTCGAGGCGCGGATCAATTGCGGCCTGGCGCAGGCCGCGCTCGGCGCCGCGGAAATGGCGCTTGGCGAATTCGACACCGCGCTTGCGCTCGCGCCCGGCCATCCGGTCGCGCAGTACAATCGCGGCGTAGCCCTGATCGAGCTCGGCCGTTACGCCGAGGCGGTCGCCGCCAACGAAGCCGCGCTTGCGATTGCGCCCGAGCACGTCAATGCCTGGCTCAATCGCGGCAAAGCGCTGGCGCAGCTTGCCCGCTTCGACGAGGCGGTCGCGAGCTACGGCAAGGCGATCGCATTGCGCAAGGATTTCTCCGACGCGCATTTCAACCGGGCGCTGGCGTTGCTGACGCTCGGCGATTACCGGGCAGGTTTCGCGGAATACGAATGGCGCTGGCGCCGCACCGGCATGGCGCCGCAAAAGAGCCGCGGCCGGCCGCTATGGCTTGGCGACTATCCGCTGGCGCGCAAGACCATTCTCCTGCACGCCGAGCAGGGCCTCGGCGATACCATCCAGTTCGCGCGCTATGTGGCGCTTCTTGCCGCGCAAGGCGCCAAGATCGTGCTCGAAGTGCAAACCGAATTGAAGCCGCTATTGTCCCGACTCAGCGGCGCCACGGTGATTGCGCGCGACGAGGAGCTGCCGCCGTTCGACGTGCACTGTCCGGTCGGCAGCCTGCCGCTCGTCTTCCACTCGGAGCTGTCGAGCGTGCCGGCGCAAATTCCTTTTCTGTCGGCCGATGAAACAAACTTGGCGAAATGGTCGGCGCGGCTTGGCGGCCTCGCGCGTCCGCGCATCGCGCTCGCATGGTCCGGCAATCCGGACCACGACAACGACCGCAACCGTTCGATTGCCTTCGCCACGCTGGCGCCGTTGTTCTCCGAAACCCCGGCAAGCTTCGTGAGCATTCAGCGCGAGGTGCGCAGCGCGGATGAAGCGCTGCTCGCCGCCGAAACGCGGGTGACCCATGTCGGCGGCGAACTCGAAGATTTCAGCGACACCGCGGCGGCGCTGGCGCTGTGCGATCTCGTCATCACGGTCGATACCGCGGTGGCGCATCTCGCCGGCGCCATGGGCCGGCCGGTCTGGGTGCTGGTGCCGTTCGCGCCGGATTGGCGCTGGACGCTGCAAGGCGAGACGACGCCCTGGTATCCGACCGCGCGGTTGTTCCGGCAGACGGCGCTCGGCGATTGGGATGGCGTTATTGCGCGTGTCGCTGCGGCGCTCAAGCGCTTGATCGCAACGCCGGTCTAACGCACGAACCTGTAGTGAAACCGCTCGCCATCCGCCTCGATCAGCCCGGTGGTGGGATGCGGAAAATGGATCGGCAGCACGAACCGGCCGGTTCCGGCGGTGTCGCCGAGAAACTTGCGGCGCGACCGCGCCGCCTGCGCCGGATCCCAATCGAACACCGTCGACCAGTCCGGCTCGCGGCACTGCAAAGCGTGGTGCATGAGATCGCCGACGACCACGGCATGTTGCCCGCGTGAGCGGATATTGACGCAGCAATGGCACGGCGAATGGCCCGGCGTCGGCGTCAGCCAAAACGTATCGTCAAGCTGGTAATCGTCATCGACCAGCAACGCCTGTCCGGCCGCGACCACCGGCTCGCAATTGTATGGCCAGACATTGCCGCCGCCGCCCGGCCGATTGCCGCCGCGTTTGTTCTCTTCTTCCCAGGCGGCATATTCGCGTTTGTGGAAAATGTATTTTGCCTTCGGGAAGGTCGGCACCCAGCGGCCGTTGCGCAGCACCGTGTTCCAGCCGGTATGGTCGATGTGCAGGTGCGTGCAGAACACGTAGTCGATGTCCTCGAACCGCAGGCCGGCCGCGGCAAAGCCGTCGCGCCAAGGCTGCTTCGGGAAATCCATCGGCGCGGCATAGCCCTTGTCCTCGCCGGTGCAGGTGTCGATCAGGATCGTGTGCTTTGGCGTCCGCACCACATAGGTCTGATAGGTGATGACCATGCGCCCGGAGGCCGGGTCGAAGACTTCCGGGTCGAGTTCCGCGAGGTGGCGCCGGCCGATATCGGCGTCATAGGCCGGGAACATCTCCTCTGGCCGCCGCCACGGCCCGTCCCGCTCGATGATGCTGGCAATGGTGACGTCGCCGATCGTGAGCTTTCTCATATGGTCCTATCCAATCCGTGGTCGCGTCAAAGCTACTGTGCGCCGCCTAAGGTGCGGACTCATATGCGCGTATGCAATGTCCATTGTCGGGGGTAAAGCGGGCATCTCGCAAAGTCGTTGCCATGTCCGCTCGTGCCCCAAAGCGGACAAGGCTCTGTCATACGCGGAAAGGATAGCATCAAGTTCACGACCCGGTCGGGGGTGAGCGATTTTGCTCAGAGTTCGGACGGACGCAGACGTAGGTTTGTCAAGCAATGACCCGAACCGAGCGCGATTGAATGGCGGCGAACGCTTCATCAAATTGGCCCAGCAATCGGCTTTTGCTGGCGCTGCCGTCCCGCAATCTCAAGCGGCTTATGCCGGAGCTTGAAAACATCGGCTGCCACCGCGCGCAGATCCTGATGAACGCCGATAGCGCGCTCGATCATGTTTTCTTCCCCGACAGCGGTGTGGTCTCGGTGGTGGCGGTTTATGCGGACGGCAGCATCATCGAGATGGCAACAGTCGGAAGGGAAGGCTTCACAGATGTACAAGCCGTCTTCGGCGCCAAGCGCTCCTCGGTTCAGCTTCTCGTTCAAATCCCGGGAACCGCTGCAAAGATGTCGCGCGCGGCGTTTATGCGGGCCATGCAATCAATGCCGGCCTTCCGAACTCTGATGGAGGCTTATACCCAAGCCTTTCTCGAACAGGTCATGGTGTCGGTCGCATGCAATGGCGCGCACAGCCTCAAGCAGCGGTTAGCACGTTGGCTGCTGATGATGCGAGACCGCGGTGACAGTGACGTGCTCGCTATCACTCAGAGCCTGCTCGCCGAAATGCTGGGTGTCCAAAGGCCGAGCATCACGAATGCGATCCGGGAGTTCGAACGTGCCGGTTTGATCGAGGGGAGCCGGCGGCAAGTTACGATCCTTGATCGGCGGGGCCTCACCGAGACATCTTGCGAGTGTTATCAATTGGTTCGGGCGCGCCTGGCTTTTCACCTTCCCAAAACATACGAGGGGTAAAGGTCGGCATTCCCCGTAGTGTCATGTACATTACCGACAAGGAACCCTAGACTGGCTTAGAATCACAACTCCTGGGCGGGGCGGGCGGAGGTGTAGCCTCTCAGCCGGATCGTGTCCTGGTGAGGAGGACGAGCCCGTCAACAGAGGGTGCGCCCGGCAATGAGCCGCAAAGGAAAGCCGCCGTTCGATCCCAAGGTGTTTCTCGCGAAAGTGAACGGCGGGCAACGTATTTTCGATTATCGGAAAGATCAGATCGTATTCAGGCAGGGCGATCCTGCGGACAACGTTTTCTACATCCAAAGCGGCAGGGCCAAGAAGACCGTCGTCTCCGAGCAGGGCAAGGAAGCCGTGGTCGCGCTTCTGGGCACCGGCGATTTCTTCGGCGAAGGCTGCTTGGCCGGCGAGTCGCTGCGTCTATCGACGGTCTCCGCTCTGGCGAAATGTACGATTGCGCGAATATCAAAGGCGGACATCACGCGCGTGATCCACGAAGAGCCGGCGTTTGCCGAATTGTTTATTGCACACCTGTTGGCCCGCAATACTCGCGTCGAGGAGGACCTGGTCGATCAACTGTTCAATTCGAGCGAGAAACGCCTGGCGCGGACACTTCTGCTATTGGCGAATTTTGGCAAGGATAGCCGGCCGGAACCGATTATAGCAAAAGTCAGCCAGGAGACACTTGCGGAGATGATCGGAACGACCCGGTCCCGCGTCAGCTTCTTCATGAACAAATTTCGAAAATTGGGCTTGATCGATTACAACGGCAACATCGAAATCCACAGTTCACTGTTGAACGTCGTTCTGCGCGACCAGCCGCAGATTAAGAGGTCAAGCGTTTGACGATCTTGAGTGTCAGAGCACGACTCCAGTGCGTTCCTCAGGGTAAATCGCCAAAGCTCAGGGATGTCGCTTCATCAGCGTCGCGCGGCGACGAAGTGAAGCTTGACCCCAACACCCTTTCACTCATCAGCGCTGCTTGCGCCCAGGTGCAGGCAAGATCGATTAGGGCTCGCTTCTCATTCTCGCTTTTGGTTTTGGAGGCCCCGCGTATGGCCTCGTTGGCATACTGCCGAAACAGGTTGACCTCACTCATGATAGCCTCCCGACTGGGGACACCTTGTCGGCGTCTCCCTGACTGTGGACCATGAGCGTCCCGGACCGGGCAGACTGTTTTATATTGCTCAACCGCTCAGGCTTTGACAGTTAGCCCCGACACAATTGCAGCCAACCCGCTACGCGACGATGACCTATTTCACAGCGTAACGGTACGGCGGCCAATGCTCTCGACGGCTAAGGCGGTTGCTGGTCCCCTTGGGGCAACGAAAACCCTGGGGAGGAAACTATGTCTCGGATGCGCTATCTGTTGCCGCTCGCCGCCGTTGCGGCCGTGTTGAGTTATGGCGCGCCTTCGTCGGCTCAGACCATCATTGATGAATGGCAAAGCGTGCCGGTGCCGCCGCCACCGGCGCTCAAGCCGGTTACGCTCGATCCCAAGACCACCGCGCTTTTGGTAATCGACGTCATCAAGCAGACCTGCAACGCGCAAAGGCGTCCGCGTTGCGTCGCCGCCATTCCGAAGATGGCAAAATTACTGGAGGCCGCGCGCGAGCGGCGTCACGGTGATCTACACGCTGTTCCCCAGCCCGTCACCGGCGACGTTTCCTAATCCGGTCATTGGCGATACCGTTCCGGCTCTCGCACCGAAAGGCGACGAGCCCGTCGTGACAGCGTTTGTCGACAAGTTCGAGCTCGCCGGCAAGGATACTGGCCTTGAAAAGATACTGAAGGACAAGGGGATCACAACCCTTATTCCGGTTGGTGTCGCGTCGCATAACGGCGTCCTCTTCACGTCAGTCTTGGCCGCTTTGCGTGGCTTTAACGTCGTCGTGCCGGTAGACGGAATGGCGGGTAATAACGCCTATGAGGATCAGGCTACGGATTACATTCTGACGAGTTCGATCGTTTACAAGGTCACGCTGACCAGTATCGATATGATCAAGTTTCAATGATCGGGACGGTTGGTCTGTTGCCCCGGCGTATCCACCGAAACCCGGGAGGCCTGCCGCAGCTTCAAAAAGCGAGCGGGTGATCAATTTTGTACAGATTTCCGTTCATTGGTCGACGCACGATGCAGTCAAATCGATATAAAATGCACGGAGGCTGCGATGTCACTTGTGAGCGAACATCAGAAACCGCATCACATTTCAATGCCCGTAATCTGTTGGCGCTGTGACGCGCCGATGAAGATCAAAACGATTGCACCGGCGATGACGGCCCCATTGCTTGACGAGATTGTCTATTGCTGTCCGGGCTGCCGCGACGAAACAATGCAGACCGTACCGAGGGACTAGTTAAGCCCCGCAGTCTTCGGGGCTTTTGCTTGCGGTCGCGATCGGCGATCGAATAAAGCTGCCTTTTGCGCGGTGCGGGAGCCGAGTACGCTCCCCAGTCATCGCATCGGTGAAAACGCCGCCGGGAAATAGATGTCGACCTGCTGCGACAGCAGATGACTCGGGCCCCCGGGCGGCGGCCAGACGCCGTCGGCCATCGCCTTGTCGCGCAGCCGCGCGCGCTCATCAAAGCTCTTATAGGGCCAGATGTGGAGGAAACGCGTTACCGCGCCGGTCACCGAAGTCATCGCGGCGAGGAGCGGCGATACCTGTGAGCGGCCGGGAACGGCTTTGCGCCACAGCTCGCGCGTCGGCGAAAGCCCGCCCGGCTTGAGCATGTAGGTGCGCACCTCGTAACAGGGGCCGAACGCGCCCGGCCGCAGCGGCGCGATGAAGTCGAACGGCACATAAGTGTCCATCGCCATGCCGGTGATGAGGTCGCCGATGCCGAACGGATTTGGCGACGCGAGCGCGGCGAGGCGGCGTTCGAGATTGTCCGCTGCATCCTCGATCTTGCGAATGAGCAGGATCTGATTGACGGCGCCGATGTCGGAGTACCAGCACGCCAACAGCGCCGGGTCGGCGGCTTTGCCGAGCACGGCCAGCGCCTGCGGATGAGCGCCGGGCCGCACCGCGAGAATTGTCACGTCGTAGTGCTCGGCCACGTCGGTCTTCCTTTTTGATTAAGCGGCGCGTGTGGTTGACAGGTCGGGCGGGCGTACTACCGTGGCCGCAGGCCTAAAACACATTAGGGGACAACGCCGCGCCGGACAATCCGCGCGCCGCGCTCAAACCATGGGAGTAAGGCGTGAACAGAATATCGTGGTTATTCGCGGCGCTGGCGCTGGCGCTGCCGGCGCTCGGCCTCGCGCCGGCGCGGGCTGACGACACCGTAAAAATCGGCGTGCTGCTGCCGCTCACCGGCAACGCCGCCGCCGCCGGCCAAGCCTCCAAGGCCGCCATCGAAGTCGCGCTCGATATCATCAATAACGCGCATCCCGAGCTCGGCAATCTGCCGCTTGCCGCGACGGCCGGACTGCCCAATCTCGGCGGCGCCAAGCTCGACGTGACTTTCGTCGATCACCAGGGCAATCCGTCGATGGCGCAGCAGTTGGCGACGCGGCTGATCACCGAAGACAAAGTCAATGCGCTGATGGGCGCCTACCAGTCGTCGTGCACTTTCACCGCCACGCCGGTCGCCGAACGCTACGGCATCCCGTTCATGGTCGGCGACTCGTCGGCGCTGAACATCACCACGCGCGGACTGAAATTCGTGTTCCGCGCGACGCCGATCGCGACCGATTATGCCCGCACCTATATGCGCTTTATCGCCGACATGAAGAGCCAAGGCAAAAAGATCGACGCCATCGCCATCGTCAACGAAAACACCGACTACGGCACGTCGGTGGGCGACGCCATCGAAGCCGAGGCCAAGAAGGCCAATTTGCCGGTCGCGATCCGCGTTCCCTATTCGGCAAGCTCGACCGATGTGTCGGCGCAAGTGCTGCAATTGAAGGACAAGCAGCCGGACATCGTCATCTTCATCAGCTACACGGCGGATGCGATCCTCTACATGAAGACGATGAAGAGCCTTGATTACCGGCCGCCGATGGTGCTCGGCGACGATAGCGGTTTTTCCGATCCGTCCTTCATTCCGGCGGTGAACGACATCGCGCAAGGCGTAATGAACCGCAGCGCCTGGGCGATCGGCAAGCCCGGCTCGACCACCGACAAGATCAACGACATCTACAAAGCCAAGACCGGCCGCGACCTTGACGATACCTCGGCGCGCAACATGCAGGGCTTTTTCGCGCTGGCCGACGCGATCAACCGAGCCGGCTCGACCGACCCGGAAAAAATCCGCGATGCGCTCAGCAAGACCGATCTCAAGCCCGACCAGCTCATGATGGGCTATCAAGGCATCAAATACGACGAGACCGGACAGAACATCTTGGCGGCGACCTATTTGATCCAGTTACACGGCATGCACTACGAGCTAGTCTGGCCGGAGACCGCGGCCACCGGCAAATTGCAGTGGCCTATGGGCGCCGCGGCGCAATAGGCTTTCGCGCCAGAGCGGTCACTGGGCGTAGCGGTTCGCGTATCGGGGCTCTTGGCGTATCGGTCTGGGGCATAGTGTCCATGGTCGTTGTGCAAGTGATCGTCGGTGGCCTCCTCTTGGGGGCCATCTACGCGCTGTTCTCCTCGGGTCTCACGCTGATCTGGGGCATGATGAATTTCATCAATTTCGCCCACGGCGAATTCGTCATGCTCGGCATGTATGTGGCGTTCCTGGTCGTGGTCTGGCTGCACGGCGGCCCGGCGGTGTTCGGGCTTGCCGCGGCGCTCGCCTTGTTCGTGCTCGGCGTCGGCGTCTACGCGTCGCTGATCCGCCACGTCATCCGCGGGCCGATGTTGTCGCAGATCTTGTCGACGTTCGGGCTCGCTTTGCTGCTGCGCTACACCGCATTCTGGATTTTCTCGGCGAATTTCGTGTCGCTGCCGCAGACTTCGCTCGCCGGCACGCTCAAGCTCGGCGGGATTTTTCTCCCCATCGCGCAACTCGTCGCCGGCGCCGTCGCGATCGTGCTCACGCTCGCGCTGCATCTGCTCCTCACCCGCACCACGATCGGCAGCAGGCTGCTGGCGGTGGCCGAGGACCGCGCCGCCGCGATGCTGATGGGTATCAGGCCGGATCGCATGCAGGCGCTGGCCTGGGGCTTGTCCGCCGGCGCGGCCGGTATCGCCGGCGCCTTGATGGCGACGTCCTACCCGTGGTCGCCGTCGGTCGGCGAAACCTTCGGCCTTATCGCCTTTGTGGTGGTGGCGCTCGGCGGCTTCGGCAGCGTGATCGGCTCGCTCTATGCCGGCCTCATCATCGGGCTCATTCAGGCGGTGTCGGCGTTCTATCTCGGCGCAATCTACAAGGACATCGTGGTCTACGGCCTGTTCGTCGCGTTGCTCTGGCTGCGGCCGCAAGGGCTCATGGGCAAAGCGTGAAACCGATGCTGTCCCCGCGCGTCGGCCTATGTCTGCTCGGTGCGGGGCTATTGCTCTATCCCCTCATCCTGTCGGGCCCGTTCTATCGCGATATCGGCGTCACGTTTCTGCTGGCGGCGATCTCGGCTTCGGCGTGGAATATCGTCGGCGGCTATGCCGGCCAGGTGTCCGTCGGCCACAGCATGTTCTTCGGGCTCGGCGCCTATATGCCGCTGCTTGTCTACACGCTGTGGGGCTGGCCGCCGATCGCCGGCATTCCCATCGGCATTGCGCTCGCGATCGGCCTCGCCGCCGTCATCGGCCTGCCGACGTTCCGGCTGACCGGCCATTACTTCAGCATGGCGACCATCGCCGTCGCCGAGCTGATCCGGATTCTGTTCGGCACTTGGGACCTGGTCGGCGCCGCGATCGGATTGCAGGGGCCGGCGGTGGGGCGCGGCTGGTGGGACCTCACGTTCCGCAATGAGCTGCCGTATTACTACATCTTCCTCGCCGTGCTTGCGGTCTTGCTCTTGACCACCGCCGCGATCGAGCGCCGCCGCTTCGGCTTTTACCTGCGCGCCATCAAGGCGAGCGAACGCGCCGCCAAGAGCCTCGGTGTGCCGGTGCGGCAAACCAAGATGAAAGCGCTGGCGCTGTCGGCCGCCTTCACCTCGGTGGCCGGCTCGCTCTACGTCATCAAGACCGGTTTCATCGATCCTGACAGCGGCTTCGGCATTCTCATCTCGGTGCAGATGCTTATTGTCGCCGCGCTCGGCGGTGCCGGCACTTTGTTCGGGCCGCTGATCGGCGCGCTGATCCTGATCCCGTCGCAGACCGTGACCAACAGTCTGTTCGGCGGCGGCGGTTCGGGGCTGACTTACATTCTTTATGGCGGCATCATCGTTCTGATCGCGCGCTTCGAACCCGGCGGCTTGCTCGATCTCTGGTATCGCCTGGCGCCGAAACTGCGGAAGCGTGCGCATGTCTGAAACAATAAAGTTGCTTGAGGCCACCAAGGTCACGAAAGCGTTCGGCGAATTCCTCGCCGTGCGCGGTGCCGATCTGGCGGTGGACGAAGGCGAGATCATCGGGCTGATCGGGCCGAACGGCGCCGGCAAATCGACGTTCTTCAATTGCCTTGCCGGCGAGACCATGCCGACCACCGGCAAGATCGATTTTGCCGGCACGGATGTGACGCGCGCTTTGCCGGAGGCGCGCGCGCGCGCCGGCATCGGCCGCACCTTTCAGGTGCCGACCACGTTCGAGGACATGAATGTCCTGCATAATGTGATGGTTGGCGCGTTCCTGCGCCATCCGCATCGCAACGACGCGCGCGATCATGCCCGCCACATCGTCGAATTGACCGGGCTGCGGCCGGATCAGGCGGCGCGCTCGCTCGGTACGCCGGGAAGAAAGCGCCTCGAAATTGCGCGCGTGCTTGCCACCGAGCCGCGGCTGTTGCTGCTCGACGAATCGCTCGCCGGCTTGACGCCGAGTGAATTGCGCGACGCCATCGCGCTGGTGCGCCGCATCCATGACATGGGCGTCACCATTGTCATCGTCGAGCACATCATGGAAGTGATCATGACACTCACCAAGCGCGTTCTAGTCTTCAATCAAGGTCACGTCATCGCCAGCGGCACGCCGGAAGCCGTGGTCCGGGAGGAAGCCGTGATCGAGGCCTATCTCGGCCGCGCCCATCGCCGGCCTCCCGCCGTCGCCGCCCCGCCCGCGGCAGAGGGTGCGGGAGCCGGAAAATGACGGAGCTTGCCGTCGAGCATCTTGAAGTGCGCTACGGCGACCTCGTCGGCGTCGCCGATATTTCGCTGCAAGTGAAGGCGGGGCAGGTCGTGGCGCTGCTCGGCTCCAACGGCGCCGGCAAGACGACGACGCTCAACGCCATAGCGGGGCTTGTTCCACCCGCGCGCGGCAGCATCCATTGGCGCGGCGAAGACATATTCGGGCAGCCGGCCTATGCCATCGTGCGCCGGCGATTGGCGTTGTCGCCGGAAGGTTGGCGATTGTTCGTCGGACAGACCGTCGAGCAGAATCTGCGGCTCGGCGCCACCGCGCTCGCCGACCGTTCGCGCGTCGATGCCTTGTTCGAACGCGTTTATGCCTTGTTTCCGCGGCTCGCGGAGCGCCGCCGCCAAGCGGCCGGCACGCTGTCCGGCGGGGAGCGGCAGATGCTGGCGCTCGGCCGCGCGCTGATGAGCGAGCCGCAATTGCTGATGCTCGATGAGCCGAGTCTCGGGCTTGCCCCCACCGTGGTCGAGCAGCTCTACGACACGCTCGGCGCGCTGCATCGCCAAGGCCTCACCCTCTTATTGGCGGAGCAATCGATCCCGCTGGCCCTCGGCATCGCCGACTATGCCTATGTGCTGCAGACCGGGCGCATCGCCTTGCAAGGCGCGGCCGCGGAGCTCGAGCGCAACGAGCAGGTGCAGGAGATTTATCTCGGCCTGGGCACGCGGAGCGCGACGGCGTAGCGCTGTGCCGCTGCGGCGCGGGCGTCGGAGCAACGGTCGGCGCAAGCGTCGGCTTGATGGTCGGCAGGAATGTCGGTTGGGTCGCCGCAAACCGCGGCCGGCTGACGGAAAATATGGGGCAATAGGTAATTTTGCCAAAAGTCTGTTGAACTTTAACCTGCCGCGACTGTAATTGCGTATCCGGGCCGAGGCA
>Ga0181525_10001979_pt1 | contig 17162 bp, 14 predicted proteins | sample PEATcosm2014_Bin_48_FD_121100 | JGI IMG/M metagenome (GOLD analysis project Ga0181525, IMG submission 121100) | Peatland microbial communities from MTU Mesocosm Facility, Houghton, MI, USA - PEATcosm2014_Bin06_10_metaG | ecosystem: Environmental > Terrestrial > Soil > Wetlands > Peat | place...
AGCAGCAGCGTTCCTTCGACTCCACCTGCCGCAAGTTGCATCGGTTCCTTGAATCCTGACCCACAGATTCCCCGGACGAGCCTTATTTCCGAAGCTATGAAATGCTTCGGCAACACCTCCTTCCGCGTGAAGATAATTTTTCTGTTCGCAGCCCTGCTGTTTCAGTTCACCATCTTCAACCGCACAGTGGCTTCGGAAGAAAAGGCCGCCCGGGCGGGGGGCAAAATCGCCGCGGCGATTGCGTTGTGTCTCTGGTTCGGCGTTGCTCTGGCGGGCCGCGCTATCGGCTTTCTTGGTTAACCAGCATCCCATCTGAGAGGGAGTCGTGTCTTTCCGCACTCCTTGTCATGTGCGGGATTACCGGATTTGTGACCACTGCGCCGGAGGACGGCAGCGTCGGGATATTAGGCCGCATGGCCGATGCAATCCGCCATCGCGGGCCGGACGATTTTGGTTTCTATCACGATCCCTTTGCGCACCTCGGCCAGCGGCGCTTGAGTATCGTCGATATCGCGGGCGGCCACCAGCCCATGAGCAACGAAACCGGCTCGCTTTGGATCGCCTTCAACGGCGAGATTTACAACCACGCCGCGCTGCGGCCCGCGCTGGAACAAGCCGGGCACCGCTACCGGAGCCGTTCGGATACCGAGACGGTTCTGCATGCCTATGAAGAACATGCCGCGGATTGCCTGCATCTTTTTCAGGGCATGTTTGCATTCGCGATCTGGGATACCCAACGGCAACAGTTGTTCTGCGCGCGGGACCGGCTGGGTATTAAACCCTTTTACTATTACTGGGACGGCCGGCTGTTCGCGTTTGCATCCGAGATCAAGGCGCTGCTGGAGCATCCGTCCATCTCCCCGGCGCTCGAAGAAAACTCATGGCCGGAGGCGCTGTCGTTCGGTTATGTATCGGGCGATCGCACGTTGTTCCGAAACATCCGCAAACTGATGCCCGGGCATCGCATGCTGCTGGATGCCGCGGCCCCACAGCCCGCGCTGAAGTGCGAACTCTATTGGGACATTCCGCTGGATGGGGGCGGGGGCGGCCATCCCGGTTCAGACGAATTCGAGTGGATAGCCGAGACCCGGAGGCGCCTGGAGGAGAGCGTCGCGATGCATTTGATGAGCGACGTGCCGCTGGGCGTGTTTCTCAGCGGCGGCCTGGATTCCAGCGCTATCGCAGCCCTCACCCAGCGCGCCGTCCCACAGCCCGTGCTCACGTTCGCCGTGGGTTATCCGGAAACCCTCCCATCCGAAGCCAGGTTCAGCGAATTGCGCTCCGCGCGGCTTGTGGCGGCTGCGCTCGGCGCGGAGCATCGTGAAGTTGCGATCGGGCTGGACCAATTCTTCAGTGCTCTGCCCAAGCTCATCTGGCATGAAGACCAGCCCATGGCCTGGCCCTCCAGCGTGCCGCTCTACTTTGTATCGAAGCTGGCGGCACAGCATGCCAAAGTGGTGCTGACCGGGGAAGGCAGCGACGAACTGTTCGCTGGCTACGAACGCTATCGCTGGCTTGGCGCCAACCAGCGCTGGGCCGAGCGCTACTCAATGGTTCCGGCCTTTATTCGACGCGCCGTTCGCGGGTGGTTGGCAACCACGCCTCTGTTGAGAGCCGAATTGCGCCGCAAGATGCGCCATACCGTGCTCGGCCGGGAGCTTACCTTTGAGTCGCTCTTCGTCGAGAACTTCTATTGCGCATTCGAAGGCGGCCGGGCCCAAGGTTACATGCGTTATTGGGACGCCGGCCCGCACGGCTCAGCGCTCGCGCGCACTCTGTACGCCGACCAGAAAACTTATCTGGTGGAATTGCTCCTGAAGCAGGACCGCATGAGCATGGCGGCTTCCATCGAGAGCCGCGTGCCTTTTCTCGATCACACTTTGGTGGAATTCGCCGCGCGCATTCCCGGCTGGCTCAAAATCCGCGCAGGCATTCAAAAGTACGTTCTCAAAGCGGCCGTCGACGATTTGCTTCCGCCCGACATCCTGCACCGCAAGAAACGGGGCTTTCCCACTCCCCTGGTCCAATGGCTGCGCGATCCCCGGGCCGAGCCGATCTACGCCCGCTTGCGTGCGGCGGACGGGTTGCTGGCGGCTCACTTCGATCGCCGGCAATTGGACACGCTCCTGGAGCGGCACCGCTCGGGACAGGAAGATGCCACCGACCGCATCTGGCGCTTGCTGAACTTCCAGATTTGGGGCGACTTGTTTCTGACCGGCCGCCGCGAGCAGGCCTGGGCTCCCGTTGCGGCGCTGGCATGAAGATCCTGTGGGTGAAATCGGATTTTCTGCATCCCACCAGCGGGGGCGGGCAGATCCGCACGCTCGAGACCCTGAAGCGGCTGCACCGGCGCCACGAAATTCACTTCGCCGCGCTCGATCTGCCGTTACCCGGCGCGGGCTTCGGCCAAAGCTCTCAATATTGCACCGCAGCGTATCCGGTGCCGCATCCGATGCCCCGAAAAAAAGGACCACGCTGGTGGGCCGAATTGGCTGCGGGACTGGGGACGGCTATGCCGCTTTCGATGCTGCGTTACCGGTCGCGTGCGCTGCTGCACCAGGTGGAGAGTCTTACGCGCCGGAACGCATTTGACGCAATAGTCTGCGACTTTCTCGCGTCGGCGGCCAATATCCCCGAGATGGGCCAGACCGTGCTGTTCCAGCATAATGTGGAATCGGCCATCTGGAAGCGCCATACCGAGCATGCGCCCAGTCCCTGGCATCGCGCCTATTGCCGGGGCCAATATGAACGGATGCTGCGCTACGAAGCCGAGGTTTGCCGCGCGGCGAAGAATGTAATCGCAGTTTCCGGCGCCGACGCTTCCGCCCTGCAGTCGCTGTACGGTGCAACTCGCGTCGCTGCCATTCCAACCGGCGTCGACATCCGGTATTTCGCTCCGCCGCGCGCCAGGGCGCCTGCACAGGACCTGGTTTTCGTCGGCGCAATGGATTGGCGGCCGAACGTGGATGGCTTGGAGTGGTTTGTCCGCCGCGTGCTCCCTCTTATACGGCGGCGCCGGCCGGATTGCTCGCTGGCGGTAGTGGGTCGCAATCCCACCGCGGAAGTTTGCCGAGTAGCCGAAGGCCACCGCTATATTCGTGTCACCGGCACGCTGGAAGACGTGCGTCCTTATCTGTGGAGTTCGGCGGTATCCATTGTGCCGCTCCGAATCGGCGGGGGAACGCGCTTGAAAATCTACGAATCCATGGCCGCCAAAGTTCCGGTTGTTTCCACTTCGGTGGGCGCCGAAGGCCTGGACATTCACGACGGCGAGAACATTGCGATCGCCGATTCGCCGCAGGACTTCGCCGAGCGCTGCCTGGGATTGCTGAACGATTCCGGCGCACGCCGGCGCATGGCCCGGAACGCCTGGGAAACGGTGGCTGCATGCTACTCTTGGGAAGTAGTTGCGAGCAAGTTCGAAAAACTCCTGGAATGATCCCGTTTCTTGACCTGGGCGCGCAATATCGCGAGCTGAAACCGGAAATCGATGCGGCCGTAGCGCGTGTGCTGGAGAGCGGCCAGTATGTGGGCGGCGCAGAAGTTTCTGCGTTCGAAGAGGAATTCGCCGGCTATTGCGGCGCGCGGCACGGCGTGGCCGTAAATTCCGGAACCAGCGCGCTCCACCTGGCATTGCTGGCAGCCGGCATCCAGCCGGGCGACCAAGTGATCACCGTTCCCTTCACGTTTTATGCCACCGTGGCTGCCATCGGCTACGTTGGCGCGACGCCGGTTTACGTCGATATCGATGCGGCCACGTTCAACATGGATCCCGCCAAAATCGAAGCCGCCATCACCGCACGGACGCGCGCCATTTTGGCGGTGCATCTCTACGGACAGTGCGCGGATATGGATCCAATTCTCGGAATCGCGCGGCGCCGCAAGCTGATTGTGATTGAGGACGCAGCGCAGGCGCACGGCGCCGAATCTCGCGGGCGGCGAGCGGGCAGTATGGGAGATATTGGTTGTTTTAGCTTCTATCCGACCAAGAACCTGGGCGCGGCCGGCGAAGGTGGGATGTTAACCACCAGCAATCCGGAGTACGCGCGGATAGCGGCGCTGCTGAGAAACTGGGGCGAAGAGCAGCGCTACCGGCCGGAGCTGAAAGGCTTCAACTACCGGCTGCCAGCGATGCAAGCTGCCATCCTGCGCGTGAAGCTGCGCCGTCTGGAAGCCTGGATCGAAGCGCGGCGAGCGCGAGCGGCGGAATACGATAAATTGCTCCAACAGGCCGGCGTCACGAGGCCGCAAGCGTTGGCGGATTCGCGGCACGTGTATTGTCTGTATACCATTCGGGCGACGGATCGCGACGGGCTGCAAAAGGGGTTGGAGGCGGTGGGAATCCAGAGCGCGATTCACTATCCCCTGCCGGTTCACCTTATGCCCGCTTACTCGGACGCGCGTTATCAGGCGGGCGATTTCCCGGTAGCGGAGGCCTGCGCGAAGACGGTGCTCAGCTTACCGCTGTATCCCCACATGACTAGGCAGCAAGTGGAACAAGTGGCGGGGCGGGTGTGCCAGCTTCTCCCGGAAAAAATTCAAGAACCCATTCTCTCCCGTCGATAAGAGGTGAGTATGGGAACCACAAGCAGTAGTGCGGCAAGCCAGGCCGCCAGCATTTCAACACCGATTTATTTCACCGGGCTGAGCAATTTCTCCAGCGATTTCCAGAGCATCATCCAGCGGGCGGTTCAAATCGCGGATATCCCGGTGACCAATCTGGAAAACGAGCAAGCCACCAACACCGCCGAACAGCAGGCCTTAACAGCCCTGGAGCCGAGCGTCAGCGCGCTGGGAACCGACGTGGTCAATTTGGGCACGCTGGCCAGCAGCCAAGGGCTTGCCGCGTCCAGCTCGGACGCCACCACAGTTTCGGTGGTGAACACCGGGGCGACCGCGCCTGCCACCTACACCGTCTCCGATATCACTTCGTTGGCGTCGGCCGCGTCGGAAACTTCTCTGGTGGGTTACACGGCCACCCAAGCGGTTTCTGCCAGCGGACTGGTGAATCTGGTGGTGGGCTCCAACACCTATCAGCTCAATCTGACGGCCTCCGGCGCTAACACCGTTAGCGGGCTGGCGCAGGCCATCAACAACGCCAACGCGGGCGCCAACGCTACCGTCTTGACAGACGGTTCCACTAACTACCTCAGCGTGTCGGCCAATAACACTGGCGCCACAACACTGCAATTGAATAGTGTCACGCCTTCGGACCTCGTCACCAACAACGGTACTGGCACGGAAACTTCCGTGCAAACCTACGCGGATCAGACGTCCGCCACGGTATCAGCCAACGGCCAACTCCAGTTGGTGGTGGGATCCACGGATTACTCGCTGAGTCTCAGCGCCGCCAATAACAACCTCAACGGTCTGGTGGCGGCCATCAATGGCGCGGGCGCGGGCGTTACGGCCAGCGTCACGGGCAGCGCAGGGGCGTACTCTCTTGCTCTCACCTCCGCTTCCGGGCCCGCTACCATCCAGCTCAACGATCTTCAAACACCTACCAACCTGGTCTCCGATACCAACCAGGGCTCCGATACAAGCTTTACTCTGAGCGGCATTCCAAATCCAATTGTCGAGTCCAGCAATACCATCACCGACGTCATTCCCGGCGTCAGCTTTACCCTCTTGAACAAGAATGCCGGATCGGTCTCTCTTACGCTGGCCACCGATCCCACCCAACTGAGTAGCGCGCTCGAAACTTTCGTTACCGACTACAACACCTTGGTCAGCGCGGTTGAAGCGCAGCAAGGACAGTCGGCGGGGCCGCTCCAGGGCGATCTGATCATTAACGAGATCAGCGGCGATATGCAGCAATTAGCCACCTACTATAGCCCCACCAGCACCAGTTCGGTCCGCAGCTTGTCGGATCTTGGGGTCACCTTCAACGACACCGGGCAGATGAGCTTCGATGCCACTACGTTCAACGCCCTGTCGGACGCCAATATCTCCGACGCTTTCAAGTTCCTGGGCTCCGCCAGCTCGGGTTTCGCGGCGTTGGCCAACAATTTCACCGAGTTGAGCGATCCCATTACCGGGCTCATCCAAACGCAGATCGATGGCTACCAAACCGAGAATACCGATCTCGGCAATCAGATCACTAGCGCGCAAGCCTATGCCGCTCAGGTTCAGCAAAGCGCCACGACGCAAGCGGAAGCGGCGGACGCGTTGGTGGCACAGCTGCAGCAGCAACAAACCGACTTGGACGCATCCATTCAAAGCGTCAACTACGTTCTGTACGGAAGAACGGCGGGGGCGACGGGCAATTAGTTGTGCAAGCGCTTACTCCAGGCGATAATTCGGCGCTTCCTTGGTGATGATCACATCGTGTACATGGCCCTCGCGCAGCGCTGCCGACGTCACCCGCAGGAACCTGGCATTCTCCTGCAGGTCGCGAATATTGCCGCAGCCGCAATAACCCATGCCGGCCTTTAGCCCGCCCACCAGTTGATACACCAGTTCCGACAAAGGCCCTTTGTATGGAACCCGGCCTTCAATTCCTTCCGGCACTAATTTCCCGCTGGTGTCCTGCGGATAGCGGTCCGATCCGGAGGTCATCGCGCCCATGGAACCCATGCCGCGGTAACTCTTAAATGTTCGGCCCTGATACAGAATCGTCTCGCCAGGGCTTTCTTCAGTGCCCGCCAAAAGGCTGCCTATCATTACCGCGTCGGCGCCGGCGCCGATGGCCTTGCTGATGTCTCCGGAGAATTTGATGCCGCCGTCTGAAATCAAAGGCACACCCGAACCTCGGGTGGCGCGCGAGCATTCCGCGATGGCCGTAATTTGCGGCACGCCCGCTCCGCTCACCACGCGCGTGGTGCAAATGGATCCCGGCCCGATCCCCACCTTGATGCCATCCGCGCCCAGGCTGATCAAATCCCGCGCGCCTTCAAACGTGGCGACATTTCCGGCAATCAGGTCCACATGCGGCAGCACGCGTTTGATGGTGCGCACCGCGTCCATCACCCGGTCGCTATGCCCGTGCGCCGAATCCACCACCAGCACATCCACTTTTCTGGCCACCAGCTCCTGCGCCCGCTCCAGGAAATCGGCGCCGGATCCCACCGCCGCGCCCACTCGCAAGCGCCCTTGCCGATCCTTCGCCGCATTGGGATACTTCAGTTTCTTCTGAATGTCCTTGACGGTGATCAGGCCCTTGAGCGCATACTGATCGTCCACCACCAGGAGCTTTTCCACCCGATGATGGTGCAGAATCTTCTCCGCCTCTTCGAGCGTGGTGCCCACTGGAACCGTGATCAGATTCTCCTTAGTCATCACGTCGGAGATCGGAAGATCGTGGCGCGTCTCGAATCGCAGGTCGCGATTGGTGAGGATTCCCACCAGCCGTCCGTTCTTGGTCACCGGCACGCCGGAAATGCGGTAACGCTTCATGAGCGCCAAGGCGTCTGAAATCTTCAGCTCCGGCTCAATGGTGATGGGGTCCACGATCATGCCGCTTTCACTGCGCTTCACCCGGTCCACTTCTTCGGCCTGACGATCCACGGCCATGTTGCGATGAATGATTCCAATGCCGCCCTGTTGCGCCAGCGCGATGGCCAGATGCGATTCGGTGACCGTATCCATGGCTGAGCTGACGATCGGAATGTTCATCGCAATGTGCCTGGTAAGGCAAGTGCGCGTGTCGGTTTCCGACGGCAGCACACTGCTGCGCGCCGGCTGCAGAAGGATGTCGTCGAAGGTTAGACCTTCCAGAATCGTTTCTTGGATCATGAAGGTTGCTTCCATTATGACGCGAATACGGCGCGAACCGATACGATGAGTTACAAAGGAGCGTTATACACACGCATGGCGACTTTAGGATTGATCGAATACGCCGAGGCGAACCCGGAAGTTCGCGCGGTCTATGACGACATCATGGCCACTCGTAAGACGGACTGGATCAACAATTTTTGGAAAGCGCTGGCGAACCATCCGGCGACGCTGCGGCGCACCTGGCAGAGCGTCAAAGAGATCATGGCGCCGGGCGCGCTGGACGCGGTTACCAAAGAGATGATCTACCTGGCCGTGAGCGCCACCAACCAGTGCGGCTACTGCATCGCATCGCACACTGCCGCGGCCCGCAAGGCCGGTATGACGGACGGCATGCTGGCCGAAGTGATGGCCGTGGTGGGGATGGCCAACGAAAGCAATCGCCTGGCGAGCGGGTATCAGGTGGAGATCGACGAGAAATTCTTACCCCAGCCTAAAACGCCATCGAAAAAGTGACGGGCGCTGTCTCAGCGGGCGCTACGCGGCGGCGGCTTTTTGAACCTTGCCGGCCTTCTGAATCTTGCCGCTGCGGATGCAGGACGTGCAGACGCGAATGCGCTTGGCTGCGCCATTCACCATCGCTCGCACGGATTGCAGATTCAGATTCCAGCGGCGCTTGGTTACGTTGTGCGCGTGGCTGATCCGGTTGCCGAACTGCGGCCCGCGTCCGCACACTTCACATACTTTCGCCATAATCGTCGCTCCTTGGGGGTAAAAATCAAGTCTATCAACTTAGGGATCGCCCTCGCAACCGATCTGATATTCTGACAACGTATCCATTTCTCCCTAGGGCCCCGAGTTCTCCACTGGGGCCTTGAGGGTCTCTAGAGGGGTCCAGAGGGGTTTCCGTTGACCGATTTCAACCATATTCACTCGCGCGATGGCGAGGACTGGATCTGCGGGCGCAGCATGTCGGTGCGCAACGAGCAGATGCTGCATTGTGAAGGCCGCGATCCGGACGAAATCGAGGCTTGCCGTCTGTGCGCCGAGCGCATCATTGGGTATTTTGGCGATCCGATGCACGTTCACTAGCGGTTAAAAACCGGTAGGATCCAATGCGACTGAAAGTCGCCTGAAGGGCGTGGCGCACGCACTCTTGCGTGCCGCGTTCACAATCGTGTGAACGCTTTAGGGTCCGCGAACAATGCTCGCACGAGTGCGAACACAGACTAAAAGCGGCCCAAATGGGTGTTCGCACGAGTGCGAACAAAGCACGTTCGTTGAGAACAGTGCGAACGTGCGCTACATCGAGCGCACAGGAAACTGGACCAAAAGGTGAAACCTGCTGGAAGCGGACCGCCTGGAAAGGCGGTGGGATTAGACCGGGCGGACGGAGCTAAGTAAGCTAAACTCGCAATTCGTATCCGGCGGCGCGCATGGCGTCAATCACCCGATTGCGAATCTCGGCCAATTCTTCGGAGGAAAACGTACGATCCGGAGCGGCCACTGTCAACCTGTAAGAGGCGCTCTTGCGGTCCTCCGGCAGCGGTGCGCCAGTGTACACGCGAACGAATTGAATGCCCACAAGCTCGCTTCCGGCCGCCGCAGCGAGTTGCCGCTCGATATCGCCGGACGGCTCGCGCAAACTCGCTATCACCGAAAGATCGAAGGCGCTCACGGGGAAGCGCGGCAGCGGCTCATAGCGGCGCTCGCCATGGTCGAGGTTCTCCATTTTTACGAGATCCAGATCCAGAATCGCGGCGCGGCCTTCCACTCCCAGCCGCGGATGCAGCTCAAACAAGCGCCCAACCTCTTCGCCATGCCACGCGATCGCCGCAGCACGCTCGGGATGCTCAAACGGGCGCGCGGGCGTCTGGCGCGTCCGGCATCCGTCCATCAGGCACTCCGCCAGATGTTTCAGCTCCAACAGCGGCGCGCTGCCATCGCCTTCCCGCGTGTAGTTGACTGCGACAAAATGCGGGATTTCTTCCGGAGGCGCGGCCCGGCGCGTGTGGATCTCCCGGCCGATTTCAAACAGCCGAAACGATTGAAAGTGACGGCTGTTATCTAAAATGTTCTTGCGAATCGCGGGCAGCAAGCTGGCTCTGAGCAGCGTTTGATCCGACGCAATGGGATTGGTTACTCCCAAGTGCTCGGCCACATCCATGTCGAACGCGCGGACCATCTCTTCGGCGACGAACGAATAGTTGTAGACTTCCGAGAATCCTTGCGCCGCCGCCATGTTTCTTACGCCTCGCAGATACAAGCGCGACGCGCTCTCCGGCGGCGCCTTGGCCTCGATCAACGGCGCTTTTGGCGTGATAGAGTCATAGCCCAGCATTCTCCCCACTTCTTCGAGTAAGTCGTCTTTGATCGAGATGTCTTTGGTAGCACGCCAGGTCGGTACGGTCACCAGGAATTGCCCGGGAGCTTGTTCTTCCACGCCAAATTCGAGCAATTCGAGAATCGATCGCACTTCATCCGCCCTCACATCGCGTCCCAGCTTGGCCTTCAACCAGTCGACCGTCAGTTCGATCGGCCCCGCTGTTTTCAACTCGCCGTGGGAGTCCGCCAAGCCTCCAACCAACCGAATACCCGGCGAAACCTGTTCCAGTAATTCGAGAGCGCGCGCCAGTCCGCGCACCGTGTTGGTCGGATCCTGGGATTTTTCGAATCGCATGGACGCGTCGGTGCGCAGCTTCAGCGCGACGGATGTTTTGCGAACGCTGGCCGCCTGGAAATTCGCGCTCTCCAGCACGATGCGCTTGGTGTCGGGACCAATGGCGCTATGCAATCCGCCGATCACACCGGCCAGTGCGATGGGGCCGTTCGCGTCGGCGATCACCAGATTCGACGGGCTTAGATCGTAGCTTTCGTCATTTAAAGCGGCCATTTGCTCACCCGGGCGCGCGCTGCGAACGAAAATCGTCGGACCGTGCAGTTTCTCGGCGTCGAAGGCGTGCATGGGCTGCGCGAGTTCGGCCATGACGTAGTTGGTCGCGTCCACAATATTGTTGATCGCATTCAGCCCGATCGCCTCCAGACGAACCTGCAGCCAGGGCGGAGACGGCTGAACGGTGACGTTCTCCAAAACCAACGCGCTATAGCGCGGGCAAAGCGCGAAATCTTCAATCGCGATTTGCACCGGCGCGTTGCCGCGCGGCGGCAAGTTGAGCTTCACGGGATCGCGCAGCGTCCCCGGCGCCTGGAGGAGCCGCGCGATGGCCGCAACCTCGCGCGCCATTCCGTAGTGTCCCCACAAATCCGGCCGATGCGTGAGCGATTTGTTGTCCACCTCAATCACGATGTCGGGACCAATCGTTTCCAGCCCCTCGCACTCGGCTGTGTGCATGGTGATGAGGCGCATCAAGACCGCGGGGTTGGTGTCCAGGCCCGGAACAAGCTCACGAATCCACTGATAGGAAAATTTCATGGCGATTTAGAATTGGCGCAAAAATCTCAGATCGCCGCTGGCGAACAGGCGAATGTCGTCGATTCCATAGCGCATCATGGCCAGGCGCGTGAGGCCTAAGCCGAATGCAAAACCGCCCCATTCGTCCGGATCGATGCCGCTCATCCGCAAAACATTGGGATGCACCAGCCCGCACGGCAGCAGTTCCACCCAGCCGCTCTGCTTGCACACCGGGCAACCGGCGCCGCCGCAAATCAGGCAGCGGATATCCAGCTCGAAGCCCGGCTCGACAAACGGGAAATAACCGGGACGCAGGCGCACCGCAGCGTTGCGATGGAAGATGGCGCTGAGCAGCGTCTGCATGAAATAGATGAGGTGAGCCACGGAGACATTGCGGTCCACCATCATGCCTTCCAACTGATAAAACGTATGCTCGTGCGAGGCATCCACTTCCTCGTTGCGAAAAACGCGGCCGGGCGCAATCATGCGCAGCGGCGGCCCCAGTTTCTCCATGCCGCGCACTTGCACCGGCGAGGTGTGGGTTCGCAACAATCCTCCGTTCGCCAGCCAGAAGGTGTCCTGCATGTCGCGCGCCGGATGCTCAGGCGGAATGTTGAGCGCGTCGAAGTTGTGATATTCGGTTTCCACCTCCGGCCCGTCCAGCACCGCAAATCCGAGCGAGGTAAACAGGTCTTCGATTTCATTTTGGACGATGGTCACCGGGTGCAGGCTGCCGGGAGGAACGCCCGGCGCAGGCAGCGTCAGATCCAGCCATTCGCTTTTCAAGCGCGCGTCCAGCTCATCGGCCGCAAAGGACTGCTGTTTTGTTTCAATCGCGGCAGTGAGCTCCTGTTTTGCGGCGTTGAGCGCCTTACCCGCCGTCTTCCGCTCCTCAGGGGGAAGGCTGGCCAGGTTGAACTGTGCGAGGGAGCCCTTGCGCCCCAGGACGTCCACGCGCACCTGTTCCAGCGCCTCCCGATTCCTGGCTTGTTCGATCCGCTGGAGCGCGGCAGTACTCAATTGTCCGATTTGATCTTCGATCACTATTGTTATTGTGAGTACTCGTCCAGCAGGTCCGCCACGGCTTGGTGTCCTTTCCCCAGGGCCAGATCCAGCGCGTTTTGCTGGTTGTCCGCTCGAGCCTGCACATCCGCCCCGCCGGCCATCAGCAGCCGCACCATCTCCACGTCCCCATTTTGCGACGCCGAGTGTAGCGCCGTCCAACCGCCTTCCTGTCGAGCGTTGACATCCGCGCCGCGCTCCAGCAGTACCCGCACTGCTTCCTTGTTCCGTCCCGCCGCGGCTGCGTGGAGAGGCGTGTTCCGCACGGCATTGTGCGACCGGGCGCGCACGCCGGCTCCCTGCGCGATCAGCGTTTGCGCGATCTCCGGATGCCCGAAGAAACAGGCCAGATGCAACGGCGTCCAGCCATCGTGACTGTAGGCGCTTATGAGGTCCGGATTTTGATGGATCAATTCGATGGCCCGCTCCTTTGCGCCAGCCATACAGGCCGCGAATATATCCAACTGGACGCCCTTTTCAAGCAAGAGCGCCGCAATGTCATTCCGCCCCGAATATTTCGCCGCGACGTAGGCGCCCCATCCCTGCTCGTCCTTAGCGGCCAGCAAACCGGTATCGCCATTGAGCAGCTCAACAACGGCGCCGCGATCTCCCGCACGAATCGCTTCGAAGAAACGCTGGCTCATGGGTAGGTCTCAAAAACTAGGCCGGAACCTGGAAGAGCTCTTCGCTCTTGGCCAGTTCCCAGGCCAGATGGTTGATGTAAAACAGCAGTACTTGCGGCGGATACGCGCTTTTGAACTTCTCGAACGTGCGCTGCTGCCAGCCGTCGCTGAGATATTTCGAGCCGTCGATATCCTTGTCGAAAAATCCGTCCTGATTAGGAATCCCAAGGTCGTCAATCACCGCTTTGATCATGTCCAGATGGGAAACCAGGATGGCCTGCGAAAGATCGGTAGCGAACTCCTCGTCTTTTTCGCCGATTCGGGCCCAAAAACGCGGCGCCGCCTTCTTCATGTTCTCCGCGTTCAGCTTGCCCAGATGAAAGCGGACCTTCATGCGGTCGTATAACTGATAAGTTTTCAACTTACCGATGGAAATGGCGCGCACCAATTCACCGAACGCCTGCTCGCCCTGGCCCAGAAAGATTTCGCACAACTGCATAAAGAGCCAGCGTAGCACCGGCGGGCGGCTGCGTACACGGCTGGGCCTGCGTTTCCTGCAATCAGCCGGTCGAAGGGATCGCGTCCCCAGTTGTCATTTGGGCCTGCCGGCAAAGCGTGCTGAACCACCTTACGAAATGGCAGGTCGCAGATCCTAGGTCCCAAATCGCGATCCTGCGCAGCGATCCCTAAAGCCGGATGACAACGTGAGTGTCCCGATAGGTAACGTCAGTTCGGACCACTCCTTCAACCAATCCATGCCAATCAGGCCATCGGGATCGCCCTGGAAGCCTTTCCTCTTTAAGCCGGCTCGGTTTGGAAACACGCCTCAGCGGAACGATGCGGAGCACCGAGCCTTTTCCGAACCACCTCGACAGGAGTTCCTGTGCTGATTGCCTGGTCGAGGATCTGGTAAATGTTTTCGCGCAGTTTGGACGCCGTGATCCGAACACCGCGCGGGGCGCTTTTTTCACGTCCGGGTTCGGGATATAGTGGTAGAACATACCATCCGATCCCAGGAGGCCCACGATGGCGTTCAGTTTCACCTTGAATGGAAAGTCCCAGACCGTCGACGTCTCGCCACAAATGCCGCTGTTATGGGTATTACGCGATTCGCTCGGGATGACGGGCACCAAGTTCGGTTGCGGCATGGCGCTATGCGGCTGCTGCACCGTTCACGTAAATGGCCAGCCGATCCGCTCTTGCGTCACGCCGATTTCGAGCGTGGCGGGAAAGCAGGTCACAACCATCGAAGGGCTCTCGCCCGACAACAGCCATCCGGTGCAGCGCGCCTGGATCGAGGTGGACGTGCCGCAGTGCGGCTACTGCCAGTCCGGGCAGATCATGACCGCTGCGGGCTTGCTCAACAAGACCTCCCACCCCACCGACGCCGATATCGACGAAGCCATGCATGGTAATATCTGCCGCTGCGGGACCTATCAGGCGATTCGCCGGGCCGTTCATATGGCGGCCCAATACCAGGCAGCCGGAAACGTAGGCGGGCATGAAGTGAAAGGAAGGGCCTAAATGAGCGCCACCATCTCAAATCTCAATCGGTCAAATCTGAATCCCTCAAATCTGAATCGCCGCGGTTTCTTGAAAGCCGGTGCGGCCACGGCAGGCGGCTTGTTCCTCGCATTCCATCTGCCGGAGAGCCAGAAGCTGGAAGCTGCGCCCGCATCGGCGGCCAAGCTGAACGCCTTTATCCATATCGGCAGCGACGACATTGTCACTTTCACCATCCATAAATCGGAGATGGGCCAAGGGCCGTTGACCTCGCTTTCCCAGTTGCTGGGCGAAGAACTGGACTGCGATTGGAAGCAGATTCGCACCGAATTCGCGCCCGTTGATCCCGAGTACGGCCCGCTGCAGGGAACCTTCGGCAGCATGAGTATCCGCACCTGCTGGGAGCCGCTGCGCAAGGCGGGGGCGTCCGCTCGCGACATGCTGCTCCAAGCCGCCGCTCAAAAGTGGGGCGTGGCGAAAGCGCAGCTTCGGACAGAAAACGGATATGTGATCAACTCCGCCACGAAAGCGCGGCTAAGCTACGGCAGTCTGGCGGACGCCGCGGGCAAGCTGCCGGGCCCGGCCAAGGTGGCGGTGAAGGATCCGAAAGACTTCCGCTTGATCGGTACGTCGCCCAAGCGGCTGGATACACCCGCCAAGGTAAACGGCACGGCTGGATTCGGACTGGATACACGGCGTCCCGGCATGGTTTATGCGGTTCTGGCGCGTTGCCCCGTCTTCGGCGGCAAAGTTGCCAGCTTCGATGCCACGAAGACCAAGGCGGTTCCCGGCGTGCAGGATGTAGTTGAGATCTCGCGCGGTGTCGCAGTGATCGCGGACAACACCTGGTCCGCCATGGAAGGCCGCCGCGCTCTTCAAATTCAGTATGACGAGGGCAAGAATGCCAATCTCAGCAGCGCAAGCATTCGGGAACTCTTCGTCAAGCTCGCCGAGAAGCCCGGCGCGGTGGCGCGCAACGATGGCGATGCGAGCGCTGCGTTGGCGAACAGCGCAAAAAAGATCGAGGCCGTCTATGAAGCGCCGTATATGTCGCACGCTCCCATGGAGCCGATGAATTGCACGGCCGATGTGCGCGCCGACAGAGCGGAAATTTGGGCGTCCACGCAAATCCAGACGGCGGCCGTAGGAATCACGGCCCAAATCACCGGCCTTGCTCCTGACAAGATCGCCATCCACACCACCTACCTGGGCGGCGGATTCGGACGCCGCGGCGCAAACGATTTCGTGGGCGAAGCGGTGGAGATTTCCAAGGCTATCGGCAAGCCGGTGAAACTCACCTGGTCGCGCGAGGACGATATGCAGCACGATCTTTATCGGCCCGCGTCGTACACCAAGTTTGCTGGAGCCCTGGACAAAGATGGCTGGCCTGTGGCGTGGAACACGCGCGTGGTTTGCCCGTCGTTCGGAGGATTACGCAACGGCGTGGACCGCACCAGCGTGGAAGGCATTATCGATCTGGAGTACGCCATACCGAATTTCCATGTGGATTATCATCCGCCGGATGTGGACGTTCCGGTTACTTACTGGCGCTCGGTAGGATTCTCGCAAAATACCTTTTTCTCCGAAAGTTTCCTGGATGAACTGGCCGCCGCCGGCGGCAAGGATCCGTTGGAGTTCCGGCGGCGCTTGCTCGCGAAATCGCCCCGCTTACTGGGCGTGCTGGAGCTGGCGGCTGCCAAGGCCGATTGGGGTAAACCGCTGCCCCCCGGTCATGGACGCGGCATCGCCGTGGTGAACAACATCGGCAGCTACAACGCTCAAGTGGCGGAGGTATCGGTGGAGCAAGGCAAACTGCGCGTAAACCGTGTGGTTTGCGCCGTCGATTGCGGACACGTGGTCAATCCGGCCATTCTGGAACAGCAGGTCCAGAGCGGCATTGTGTACGGCTTGAGCGCTTCCCTAAAGGGCGCCATTACCATCGAGCGCGGGCGCGTGGTGCAGGGCAACTTCAACCATTACGACGTGCTGCGCATCAACGAAATGCCGGTGGTGGAAGTGCACATCGTGCCTAGCCAGGCAGCGCCGGGGGGAATTGGCGAAACCAGCACGCCGAGTATTATTCCGGCGGTGGCCAACGCCATTTACGCCGCTACGGGCAAGCGGCTGCGCAAACTACCCATTCTTTCCGAAGATTTGGCATAGATCGCGCAGCGCGGGCCAGCGCGATCCGTTCGACAGCATGTTGGCGGTGCAAGGGCAAATTGAGCGGCCACCGATCGTGACTCACCATGCCCAGTTCCGCAGATATCCCTGTCGAGACAGTTTGGTAGCATGCCCGAGGGACGTGAATCGCTTGCCTTGCGATTGAGCCAGCGCCACCCGTTCCGCGCGTTGCGCCTTTCCTCTTCGCCTGCCGCGCCGGGGCAGCGCCAGATACCCGGTATTGAGCAGCGCAATAGGCGCCACCCGATGCGGCGCCAGCCGGTAAATTCCAATGCGATCCGGCCGCCCATCGAATGTCCTGCGACGGAGAACCGCTCGGGCGCCGGTGATCCACTCGCGGCGCGCGAAACGACTGTCGCGCTGGTGAATTCGATTAGCGGCATGATATGCCGCAAAACGCCAGAAATCTTCGGCGCGCAGGTGCGGGCGCTGCTGGCACGGCCGGATGCGAGCGCTGTCCTGGAACAAATTCGCTGTCCCGCGTTGCTGCTTCCTGGAGGCGAAGATGAGTGGAGCGGACGGCTCAGCACGCTGCGCTGGCGGCTAGCTACTTTCCGTCGCAAAATGCGCCCTTTTGACCAGCCCTGGCCTTGCTGGATGGCGAAAGGGCGGTGCGGGAGTGGAGGTTTGTCGGAACTGCTGCGCCGGCGGCGAGCCGGGCGCCC
>Ga0181525_10001980_pt1 | contig 17158 bp, 9 predicted proteins | sample PEATcosm2014_Bin_48_FD_121100 | JGI IMG/M metagenome (GOLD analysis project Ga0181525, IMG submission 121100) | Peatland microbial communities from MTU Mesocosm Facility, Houghton, MI, USA - PEATcosm2014_Bin06_10_metaG | ecosystem: Environmental > Terrestrial > Soil > Wetlands > Peat | place...
AGGTATTGCATCTCGGGGCTGTCGCCGGGCGGCCGGTAGAACGAAGCGGTGTGAACCGTCTCTTCGGAAATCGGGATGTCGAAGCGCCGCCGGAAATACAACATCTCGTCTTCGTTCAGCTTCTTCTGCTGATGGGTAACGTTGCGTCCTTCGCCGGCTTCGCCCAGGCCGTAGCCTTTGATGGTTTTCGCCAGGATCACAGTGGGCGATCCGGTGTTCTCCACCGCGCGCTTGTAGGCGTTGTAGACCTTCAGCGGGTCGTGACCGCCCCGGCGCAGCGCACCCACTTCGTCGTCCGACAAGTGTTCCACCAGCTTCAGCAACTCGGGATATTTACCGAAAAATTCCTTGCGGGTATAAGCGCCGCCTTTAGCCTTGAAGTTTTGATACTCGCCGTCTACCGCTTCGTTCATGCGCTTGATGAGCAGCCCGGTGGTATCGCGCGCCAGCAAATCGTCCCAGTTGCCGCCCCACAGCACTTTGATTACGTTCCATCCGGCGCCGCGAAAATGCGTTTCCAGCTCGGTGATGATTTGCCCGTTTCCGCGAACCGGCCCATCCAACCGCTGCAGATTGCAGTTGACGACAAAGATGAGGTTGTCCAACTGCTCACGGGCGGCCAGCGCAATGGCGCCCAGGCTCTCCGGTTCGTCGGTTTCGCCGTCGCCCAGAAACGCCCAGATCTTACGGGCGGTCACGGGGATGATTCCGCGATTCTCCAGGTACCGCATGAAGCGGGCCTGATAGATGGCATTGATGGGTCCGATGCCCATCGATACGGTGGGAAACTGCCAGAAGTCCGGCATCAGCCAGGGGTGCGGATAGGAGGAGAGCCCGGGATGCTCGCGCAGTTCGTGCCGGAAGTTCTCCAGATGCTTTTCGTTCAGACGGCCTTCGAGAAAGGCTCGGGCGTATTCGCCGGGCGAGGCGTGGCCCTGGAAATAGACAAAATCCCCCGGCTGATCTCCGTGCCGTGCGTGAAAGAAGTGGTTGTGGCCCACTTCGGCCAAGGTGGCCAGGGAGGCGTAGGTGGAAATGTGTCCGCCAATGCCGCTGTCGTACTTGTTGGCCCGTACCACCATGGCCATGGCGTTCCAACGAATCAGGCCCTTGATCCGCCGCTCGATGACGCGGTCGCCAGGGTAGGGAACTTCTTCATCCACCGGAATGGTGTTTATATAGGGGGTCTTGAGCGCGTTGGGAGTTTGAACCCCGTAAAGCGCGGCGCGTTCGGTAAGACGGCTGAGCAGGTAAGCGGCCCGTTCAGCCCCGCCCTCCTCCACCAAGCCATCCAGAGCTTCCAGCCATTCGCTGGTCTCTTGTGCGTTCGGATCCTCGCTGGTTACGAGTGGTGTTGCAAGCATGGGTTTTTAATTCGGCGTAACTTTCAACATAGCACTAGTGGGACTGCGCAGCTTCCTTGGATTAGAAATGCCGCTGACGGGGATTAGAAATGCCGCTGACGGGGCGCGCTGAAAATACGGGGCTTACGAGTGCCTGGCCGGGACAAGGGGCCGAGAACACACAGTACAACTACCTTGCTTATGATAACTCGGTTGAGAGCGCTTCGCAGTCCCGCGGCGCGTGGCGGTTCTGTGGCGTGTTCAGTGTGGGGTTCGGGTGGAATAGTGGAACTTATCCACAATCACGCGTTTCTTTTCCGCCTGCGATGTCGCGCCGGAGGGCGCTAAATCCGGTGGGGGAGCGGACGTTACGGCGCTGCGGCCGGGACCTGGCTCAGGGGCCGGCGGCGCAGCTGCGGCGAGGGGAGCGGGAGTGCTGGAAGGATCCAGCAGTGACGCCTATCGGACAGGAACGGAAACGATTCCGAGCGCTACGGCATAAAGGATGGAAATCCAGCTCTCCGACGCGGCCGCGAGCAGCAATAGTTTGGGTCCTGCCGGTTTGACGATTTTGATATGAGCGACGATCAGGTCAGCGGCAAATACGGATAGCTCGCTCTGACCACGATATCCCATACTTGCGCGCTAAAACCCGCCGGCAAACCCGATGTGAGTTGGGCCGTCGTTTCTCCGGCGCCGCCCCCGCTACTCGTTTGACCGCTGGCCTGAATATCCCAATAGCTGCTTGTAACGCTACCGCCGGAATCCATTATCCTAATCAAGCCCCCGGCGGTGAACGTTCCCGACCCGCTGACCTTGCCCGTCGAAACGCTCGTAACGACGCTTCCATTGTTCTCGCCGACGAGCCCGCCGACATACACACCGTCGGTCCCCGTTACTGCCCCGCGTGCATAGGAATTTGTCACCGAACCACCTTCGTTGAAGCCGACGAGGCCGCCGATTCGACCGAAATCCCCCGTAACCGATCCGTTTGCGTATGAGGATTCAATGCTTGAGTAATTGCCGCCTACCAGCCCACCTGAACCGCGATAGCCGCCCGAACCGCCAGACACCGTCCCTGTGGCGTAGCACTGAACAATAATCCCAAAATTGTCGCCGACCAGACCGCCCTGATCCGCGCCGCTAACTTTGCCGGTCGCGTGTGAATTAAAAATACTTCCGCTGTTATAACCGACTAGGCCACCGGTGCTGTCATCTAGATACTGGCCACCTGTGATCGCAGTGCTGGAATAGGAACTACTGATAGTGCCGGCATTTGCGCCGGCTAGGCTTCCTACGTATGCATAGTCCGTCGAGTAAGCCGTAATTGAGCCTCCAGTCATGCCCACATTTTGCACCACTCCCGTGTGCCCGTTTGCCGAGCCAATCTGACCAAAAAGCCCGACCTGACCTGCCGTGCTATTGATATAGAGCCCGGATATCACGTGACCGTTGCCGTTAAACGATCCACTAAACGGCGTGCTTGCGTTGCCTATTGGCAAAAAACCCGCTCCGTCGTTCCAGGTAGACGTCGCTGAAGCGTTGATGTCCGCCGCCAACGCATAGCTGCCTGAAAGATTGTTCTGGATTGCCTGCAACTCCTCAACTGTAGTTATTTGCGTGGTTGCATTTGCTAGTGTTATGCCGCCGAAGCTGAGTGCTACGACACCGCAAAATCGAGCTGAGTGCAGTAATCTCCGAAAGATCATACTCGCCTCCAATCCCAGAATCTCGCTAAACAATATAGTAGTTCCCAGCGAAGGTCAAGCACCTTATGCCAGGCCAGGTGTCTGCATAAGTCAAGGAAGAAAAAGTTTAATTGCGAGCGGCCCGTCTTTCTTTTAAATATCGAGCTTTTAAATATCGAGCTTTTAAATCTCGCGTAACTCTCAGGTCCCGCGCCCGGGAGATCTCAGTCAGCGCATCGATCGCTCTTTCCACCAGACGGCGCTCCCGGCGCAATTTCTTTAGCCGCGCATCTAGGCGTGGCGCCAGTGGGAGTTGCGGCAGCACCGAGGACCGACTCAGGTGATGGTCCGGCAACTCTTGAGGCAACTCTGGCGCAGGTTCCAGTTTCGTATTCATTAGATCATCCCCCAAGTGGACTATTACCCAGACATGACAGTTTAGGCTGCACTGGCAAGCCTGACCATCAGGATCATCAGAATTCTGTCGTCAGAAAATGAACTACGCTCGTGTAGGAATATCGCTTACGCGCTCCTAGTCGACAAGCTTGTTTTGGATCGCGTAATGGGTGAGCTCGGCGTTGGTCCGCATGCGCATTTTTTCCATCAGGCGCGTACGATAGGTGCTGATGGTCTTGTCGCTGAGCGACAACAGGCCGGCAATTTCGCTCAAAGTCTTGCCGGAAGCGATGAGGCGCATCACCTGAAACTCGCGATCGGAGAGCGTTTCAGCGGGCGGCCGTTCGTCTCCCCGTTCCAGGTCGACGACCAATCTCTCGGCCAGCGCCGGGCTCAAGTATTTCCCACCCTCCATTACCTTGTGGATGGCTTTGCATAGTTCCGCCCGGGGGCTGTCCTTGGTAATGAAACCGGCGGCGCCGGCTTTGAAGGCGCGGCGCGCATATTGTTCCTCCGAGTGCATGGTGAGCACCAGGACGGGAAGGCGCGGGCGGATCTGTTTCAGTTCCTTCAGAACCTCCAGCCCGCTTTTGCCGCCGAAAGAAAGATCCAGCACCACGGCATCCCAGTCGTTCGCCAGCGCGCTGCGAACGGCCTCCTCCGGCGTTCCGGCTTCGCCGAAGACCATAGGCGCAGTCTGTTCTTCGAGCAGCCTTCTCACGCCATCGCGAACCACTTCATGATCGTCGACGATGAGAACTCTCCGCATCAGGCCGCTCCTGCCGACGCTTCCGGCGTCAAGGGAACGCGAACCCGCAGCGTGGTGCCCGTTTCCTTCCCACTTGCAATCTCCCCGCTTGTAATCTCGAGGGTTCCGCCAATCAGATGCGCCCGCTCCTGCATTCCGAGCAGCCCGAGCGATTGCCTGCCGGCCTTTTCCTCCAGCCGAATTCCGCGACCGTTGTCGATTACGGTCAGAAGCAGCGATCCATCGTCCAGGGTCATGGAAATCTCCACCCGGCTTGCGCGTGCGTGTCGAATGATGTTGGTGAGGGCTTCCTGGACGATACGGAAAATGGCCGTGGATGGCAGATCGCCCAACACGACGCCTTGCAAAGCACAGTGGCAGCGGCACTGGATTCCAGTTCTGGCCTGAAACTGCTCCACCTGCCATTCCACGGCTTCCGCCAGGCCCAAATCGTCCAGAATGCTGGGCCGCAATTCGGAGGCGATGCGGCGAACGGCGTTAATGGTGGAGTCAGTAAGGCCGATCATGGCGGCCAGCTTGTCCCGCATTGCTTTCAGGCAGGCTTGATCCGGCGGCTCATGACTGATTTTCTCGAGCGATTCCAGCTCCCAGCGCAGCCCGGTGAGTGTGCCACCCAGTTCGTCATGGATCTGGTGAGCGATACGCATGGCTTCCTTCTCGCGCGCCGATTGCAGCCCGGCGGACAAGGCGCGCAATTGCTCGCTGCTGGCCTTGAGACTATCCTCGGCTCTCTTACGATCCGTAATGTCTTCGGCCACTCCGCCGATGCGATAAATCTCGCCATTTTGGTTGCGAATGGGAAATCCCCGGTCGCGCACCCAGCGCACCTCGCCGCCCGGGGCGTTAATCCGGTACTCGATTTCAAAACCCCGGCCGGCGGAGCCGCGCAGGGTTTCGCGCACTCGGGAACGGTCGTCGGGGTGGACGGCGTCCAGGACGTCTTCACCTGAAGGACTGTCGCGACGCTTTCCGTAAACCCTTTCGTACTGGGGACTCACATAGAGCAGTTGCTGGAAATCCGGCGAACGCAGCCAGAATACTTCATGAATATTCTCGGTGAGCTGGCGGAAACGCGCTTCGCTTTCGCGCAAGGCTTCGGCTAATTTACGCTCGGTAATATCCTGGACGACACCGGCCGCCCGATAGATCTGCCCGGATTGATTGCGGACCGGGAAACCGCGGTCGCAGAGCCAATGAACCTTTCCGTCCTCGGGTATAACGCGATACTCGATTTCAAATTCCGCTTCCACCCCGCGCTCCAAAAACTGTGCTATTCGTTGCCGATCTTCCGGAACAATTCGGTTGAGGAGGTACTGACAGTGGTCTTCCTGGTAAGCCGCTTCCCGGGGGCGGCCGCTCAAGCTCTCGTACCTGGGGCTATAGTAAATTACTCGCTTAAAATCCGGCGTTTTAATCCAAAATACGTCCCGGATATTCTCGGCCACCTCCCGGAAACGCTCCTCGCTCTCGCGCTGCGCCTCTTCTGCGCGCTTGCGTTTGGTGATGTCCTGGCCAAAGCAGAGTGACATTCCATCGGAAAGATGGCAGACACTCCACGAGACATCAATCACGCGTCCGTCGGCAACCCTGGTTTTGAAGTCCGCCCATTCCCCATGGGAGTCGCGGTAATGATGTTCGATATTTTGGCGATATTCCGGATCCGGATAATTTTCGGCCACAATATCGATGTTTTGGCTTTGAATCTCCTGAAGAGTGCGCCCCAGTGTCCGTTCCCACTCCCCGTTGACCAGCTTAAACCGATCGTTCCCGTCCATGAAGCTGATCATGATAGGGATGTGATCGAAGATGGTTTGCAGGATCTCCTTCTGTTGGCGAAGCTCCCGCTCGGCCCGTTTTCGTTCCGTTATATCCTGCCCAATGCCGACGGTAGTGCCGTCGGATAGATGGAGTATGGCCCAGGAAGTGTCGATCACCCGGCCGGCTCGAATGGCGGTTTTTAAGTCCACCCATTCGCCATTCGAATTGCCGGCGAACTCGAGTACTTTTCGGCGATATTCCGGGTCCGGATAGTTTTCGGCAAGTAGGAAGTTCAGATCCTGGTTGGGTATATCTTCCAACCGCCATCCCAGCGTCTGCTCCCATTCCCGGTTCACCAGCTTGATGCGGTTGTCCGCGCCGATGAAACACAGCATGGCGGGAAGGTGGTCGAAGATGGTTTGCAAAATCTCTTTCTGGCGGCGTAGATCTTCTTCCACCTTTTCCCGGCAGGCTATCTCCTTTCGCAACTCCCGGTTGGCCTCTTCCAACTCCCGCGCGCGATCCTGCACCCGCCGTTCCAGTTGCTCATTCAGCCTGGCAATCTCCGCTTTGGTGAGCTTGATCTCAGGGGTTTCGATAATGTCCCAAGCCCCGTGACGCCGGGAGACCACAAACTGATGGGTTCGCGCGGCATCCAGGATCTCTGCCGCGCTGCTTTCGGTGAGCGGAAACTGGCAGAGCGCGATCATCCGGCGATTCTCCACCGCCCGGCCTAGCTCACCCTCGAATTCACGGAAAATCCCCGCGTCGGTCTTCTGCATGCAGGCCGGACTCCCGGCTACCCTCATCCCCGCGTAGCCTTCCGCCAGCGCGCCCGCGAGCTTAGCGTGCAGGTTGCTGACGCGGCTGCGCGCCGTTCCGATGTCGTCCGGAGAGAAGGCATGCACCAGTATTTCCATGGCCCCTTCTGCGAGCAGGCGATCCATACCGGGGATGGATTGGCGTAAAGCCGTCACAGCGTCCGCTTCGGTGAGTGGGGCGCAGACGATCCACAGGCAGTACTCATGATTCTCTAGTCCAGCCTGGAAAAACGGGATGGAAGTTTCGATCAGATCCTGCTTGGTCTCGAAGAAATAACAGAAGTGCGTGCCCCAGGGCATGTCGCCCATGACGCCTATACCTGCTGTGCGTTCCTGCAACATGGCGGCGAACTCCTTTGGCTCCAGGTGGAGGGTTGGCGGCGCAACCGAGCCGTAGAACTGGACCTCAAGTGGTTACTGGCGGGCTAACCACATGGTCGGACAGCATATCACATTTGGCGCGTGCGCTTCTTTTGTCGCGTAAACCCTGGTGTGGCGTAACCTTGGGATTCTGGGGGGCGTCTTATCGTTTCCTTCGATAGGAGTGAGTACTTACTTATGGATGCAGGTCCTATACCCGTTCCATCCAAACCTCCCCAGCGGACTTCCCCCTCGCCGGACGCGGAAACGGCCAGCTCACCTATTCCAGGCCCGCGGATGCCAAGCGCCCGTATGCCAAGCGAGGACCGCCGCCGGCAACTGCTGCAGGTAGCGGTGGAAAGCTTTGCCCGGAATGGCTTTAGCGGCACCAAGACCAAGGATATTGCGGCCGCCGCGGGTGTCAGCGAAGCCATCCTGTTCCGGCACTTTGCCAGCAAGGAGGATCTCTATCACGCCATTTTGGACGAAAAGGAAGCCACCATGGGTGGCGACAGATGGTTTGTAGAAATGAACGAACTGGCCGAACGCCGCGACGATCGGGGACTGTTCCGGCACGTGGCCCGGCAGTTAATCCGCTCTTTTCGGGAAGACGTCGCGTTTCACCGATTATTACTATATGCCTCGCTCGAAGGGCATCTGCTGGCCGATCTGTTTCACGAACGGTTTGGGCTTCCGATGGGCGACTTTCTGTCGCGGTACATTGCCCGCCGGCAGCAGGAAGGTGCCTTTCGCGAATGCGATCCTGAAGTGGCAGTGATGCTGGTAATTGGTTCGGTGATCCATTACTCGATGGCCCGGCATGTTCTTGGCGTCAAGACTTTTGCCCGGGCCGAAGATGCAATCGTGGAGCAATTCGTGGAACTGATTCTCGCCGGTTTGGAGCAGGCTGATTTGGAACAAGGTGGGCGGGAACAAGGTAGGCGGGAACAAGGTGGTTTAGAACAAGGTGATCCAGAACAAAATGGTTTGGAACAGGCGCCGGCCTCAAGCCGTATGGCCAAAGGAAAGCAGAAGTAATCACATGGCACGACGTATGTCCTCCCAATCCGTTAGGGTGGGCTTGGCGTTCATCGCACTGCTGGTTGCCGCCGGATGCGGCAGCGGAAAGAAGAACGGCTCGGTAACGGAAGCGGCTGGTAGTCCGGCGGCTGGCGGCGGACCAACTAAAGATGCCGGCGGACCAACCAAAGTGGTGAGAGTAACTACTGTACACGCTGTCACGCGCGAGGTCTCATCTTCGGTGCAAGTCACCGGAAGTTTTCTGGCGGAGGAATCGTCGGATGTAGCGCCTCCGGCCGCGGGGCGAGTGATTGCGACTCCCGTGGACGCGGGCGCCTTTGTGCAGGAAGGCCAGGTTCTGGCTCGGCTTGAGGACCGCGACGCGCAGCTTCGGTTGCAGGCCGCGCTGGCGTCCGAGCAACAGGCGGAGGCCAGCTTGCGCCAGGCCGAGTCGCACATCGGTTTGCCGGAGGGGGGCCTGCCGCAGGGCGGGAAATTCGACGCGAACAAGGTGCCAGAGGTGCTTTCGGCCAAAGCGTCCTACGATTCCGCCGTGGCGCAAGCCAAGATGTCGGAAGCCGACGCGCAGCGTTATGACGCCCTCATCAAAACCGGCGACGTGTCCCAGAGCGCCTACGATAAAGCCCGCACCCAGTCCGATACAGCCAAGGAACAGGTCAACTCCGCTCGCCAACTCTTTGAGGCGGCGCTGAATTCCGCGCGCCAGAGTTTCCAGGGCGTAATCAACGCTCAAGCTTCGCTGGCCGGAGCCCGCGCCCAAACCGCGATCGCGCGCAAAGCGGTGGACGACACCATCATCAAGGCGCCCTTTACCGGCTATATCAGCGCCCGCCCGGTGGCAGTGGGCCAATATGTAGCGCTTACCTCTAAGATCGCCACGCTGGTGCGGGTGACGCCGCTCAAGCTGGAGTTGCAAGTGCAGGAATCGAACGCGCCGCAGTTGAAGATCGACGCGGATGTGGAAGCCAGCGTTCCGGGGTATCCGGGCAGAACATTTCGTGGCAAGGTGACGGCCATCAATCCCACTGTGGACGCCAACTCGCGCACCGTTGCGGTGGAAGCGAAATTCGCGAATCAGGACCTGGCGCTGAAGCCCGGCATGTTCGCCACCGCGCGCATTCTGCTCAACGGCAGCAGCATGGGGATCTTTCTGCCCCGAGCTGCCATCCTCACCGATCCCAGCACCAACTCATCGCAAGTTTTCTTTCTCCGGGACGGCAAGGCGCGAGTGGCGGTGGTGCAACTGGGCGCGGTGGACGGCAGCATGGTCCAGATTCTGTCGGGCATCGCTCCGGATTTCGTGGTGGCCACCGATCATCTGGGGGATCTGTACGACGGCGAGCCGGTGGAGTCGCAAGGACCGGCTGCGGGGCCGGTCGGGGCACTGCACAACACTGACCGCTTGTTAACACGCGCGGCTCGCAACGCGACCAACCGAGCCGCGACTGTCAAGGAGCCGGTGCATGCATAAACTCGCCGAACTCTGCGTCAAACGGCCGGTCTTCGCCACCATGCTGATTGTGGCGCTCATGGTGGTGGGCACTTTTTCGTTCTTCACGCTGGGCGTGGATCTTTTTCCGAAAATCGATCTGCCAACGGTGTCGGTCTCGGTGAGCAATCCAGGCGCGTCGGCGGAGGAAGTGGAAACCGACATCACCAAGCGGGTGGAAGATGCCGTGAACACCATCAGCGACATCGACGAGCTGCGCTCCACCTCGGTGGAAGGCTCCTCCACGGTGGTGATCACGTTTGCGCTCGACAAGAACGGCGATGTCGGCGCGCAGGAGATTCGCGACAAGGTGAACCTGATCGTCAACGATCTGCCGGATACCGCCAAGGCGCCGGTGGTGCAGAAGTTCGATCCGGACGCTACGCCCATCATGGAGATCGCGATTTCTTCGCCGCGTCCGCTGCGCGAGGTTACTGAAATTGCCGACAAGCAGATCAAGCCGCAGCTTGAAAACATCAATGGCATCGGCCAAATCCAGTTGGTGGGCGGGCTGAAGCGGGAAATCCGCGTGTGGGTGGATCCCGATAAGATGCGCGCCTACAACCTGGCGATATCGGACGTCGCCAACGCGCTCCGGCAACAAAACATGGAAATGCCGGGCGGCAACGTGAATGCGGGCGCGCGCGAGCTGGCGGTTCGCACTTTGGGACGGCTGGTGGATCCGGCGCAGTTTAACGAGATCGCGATCGCCACCCGCGGATCCTATGTGGTGAAGCTGCGCGATATCGGCTATGCGGAGGACTCCCAGGAAGAGCCCACCACCGCGGCGCGCCTGAATGGCGAACCCGCCGTGAACATGGTGGTGTCCAAGCAATCCGGCCAAAATACCGTGGCCGCCGCCGATGCGCTCAAGGAGCGGATCAAAGAAGTGCAGGCCACGCTGCCTAAAGACATCCACATTCAGATCACTAACGATCAGTCCACTTTTATCAAGGCGGCGGTGCGCTCGCTGGAAGAGCATCTGGTGGAAGGCAGCCTTCTGGCCGCGGCCATTGTGTTCGCCTTTCTGGCCAACATCCGCACCACTTTGATCTCGGCTGTGGCGATTCCCACTTCCATCATCTCCACCTTCGCGTTGATGGCCGCCATTGGGTTCGACTTGAATCAGATCACCATGCTGGCGCTGACGCTCATGGTGGGCATCGTGATCGACGACGCGATTATTGTCCTGGAAAATATTTATCGTTTCATGGAAGAAAAGGGTATGTCGCCCTTTGAGGCCGCCATCGAAGGCACGAAAGATATCGGCCTGGCAGTGATGGCCACCACTTTCTCGCTGCTGGCGGTCTTCCTGCCGATCGGTTTCATGGGCGGCATTGTGGGCCGGTTTATGTCGTCGTTCGGGTTCACCGCTTCGTTCGCCATCGCGGTTTCGCTGCTGGTGTCCTTCACTCTTACGCCCATGCTGACCTCCCGGTTCGTGAAAGTGCTTCCTAAGCACGAGGGCGATAAAACCAGGGGATCGAAGGATTCGCGCTTCTTCCGCTTTCTGGATGCCCACTACACCGGCATGCTGGAGTGGGCCATGGCGCATCGCAAATCCATGGTGGCCATCAGCGTGGTGGTGGTGTTGAGCACCGTTCCTCTTTTCATGCTGGTGGGTAAAAACTTTATTCCGGCCGACGACCGGTCGGAATTTCAGGCCAACATTCGCGCGCCGGAAGGAACCTCATTGGCGGCAACGGTGACCGTGGCGGAGCGCATCGCCCGCGATTTTCGCGCGCTGCCGGGAGTTACGGCCACATTGACGTCGGTGGGGATCGGCTCGGCTTCCTTTACCGGATCGAGCGCGGGCGAATCCAACAGCGGTTCCATCTACGTGAAGCTGGCGTCGCGCGACGATCGCAAGGATTCGCAGGATCAACTGATGGCGAAGGCGCGCGAGATTCTTAAGCACTATCCCAAGGATCTGCGCACCAGCGTCGGCCAGGCGGCCAATGGACCCGGCGGCGGCGAGGCGGACGTACAGTTCACCCTCACCGGAGGGGATCTGGACAAGCTCAACGGCTATTCGCAAGCGCTGCTGGCGAAACTGAAACAAATTCCCATGGTGGCGGACGCCGATACGTCGCTGGTTTATGGCAAGCCGGAACTGCGCATAGAGATTGACCGGCAGCGCGCCGCGGATTTGGGAGTGCGGGTCAACGACATCGCGCAGGCCTTGAACACCATGGTGGCGGGCCAGGTGGTTTCGTCCTTTCCATCCGGCGGCGAAGAATACGACGTGCGCCTGCGCGCCGACATGCAGTTCCGAACCAGCGCCGACGGGCTGCGGCAGCTCACGGTTTTTTCCACCAACACGCGCGGCTGGGTGCCGCTGGATCAGGTGGTCCGCATCAAGAGCGGCGATGCGCCCTCCAGCATCGGGCGTCTGAACCGGCAGCGGCAGGTTACGCTAAGCGCCAATGTGCTGCCGGGCGGATCGCAACAGAAAATTATTTCCACCTTGGGCCAATATGCGGAAGATCTGCACATGGATCCCGGCTACCGCACGGGACTGGTGGGCACGTCAAAGGAGCTGGGGCGCGCCGGTTATTATTTCATCCTGGCCATTGCTCTGACCTTCATCTTCATGTACATCGTGCTGGCCGCGCAGTTCGAGTCCTTCCTTCATCCCTTGACCATTCTGCTGACTTTGCCTCTGGCCATTCCTTTCGGCATCCTATCGCTGTTGATTTTCCATCAGTCCGTGAACATCATGTCGGGGCTGGGTCTGTTGTTATTGTTCGGAATCGTGAAGAAGAACGCGATTCTTCAAATCGATCACACCAACGGATTGCGCGCCTCGGGCGTAGAACGCTATCAGGCCATCATTCAGGCTAATCGGGACCGGCTGCGGCCAATCCTGATGACCACTACCGCGCTGGTGGCTGGCATGCTGCCGCTGGTGCTGTCGAATGGCGAGGGCGCCGCCAGCAACCGTTCCATCGGGGTGCTGGTTGTGGGCGGGCAAACGCTGTGTCTGTTGCTTACCCTGCTGGCCGTACCGGTGTTTTATTCGCTGTTCGACGATATGAAGCAGATGCCGTTTTTCCGCAGGGTGTTCCGCAAACGGGAAAAAACGCGCCGGGTTATTTCTGGTTTGGAGGTGGCGCCCCAGCCCATGCATTTCGAAGGAGGAGAACGCGCGTGATGTTGGCTGTACTCCCGTGGCGGCGGCGCGTTATCGCGATTTTGGCTTCGATTCCGCTGGCATGGGCCCAGCAGAGTCCGCCGGCCGTCGCCGAGCAGACCATGTCGTCGCGGCCCAACAGCACCCTGGTGCCGCCCGTGCGTCCGTTCCTTTTGCCGCCGCGCGTTGGAGTGGAGACCCGGATGGAGATTTCCCTCGACCAGGCGCTGACGCTGGCGCTGGCCAACAATAAGGACATTGAAGCCGCGCGAATCGACCGGCTGGAATCGGATTACACGCTCACTGCGGCACGGGGAGCATACGACCCGCAGCTTACCGTAACCAGCTATTGGGAGCAACAGATTACTCCCATTGCTTCCTCGTTAGGTGGCTCGACCACCGGCAGTCTGCTAAACAAAGTGTGGGAGGCGGACCCCGGAATCACGCAGAGCGTGCCTTGGTATGGCGGAATCTTCAAGGCCGATCTTTCGTCTGCAGACGCCTATTCCAACAACACGTTCCTTTCGCTCAACCCGCAATATGAAACGTCGCTCAATTTTTCCTACACGCAGCCGCTGTGGCGCAACCTGCTTTATGACGGCAACCGGCACCAGATCGACGTGGCGAAGAAGAACCGCGCTTTAACGGACCAGCAGTTCCGGCAGCGCGTGATGGCCATCACGCTGCAAACCGAGCAAGCCTATTGGGAGCTGGAATACGCCTACAACAATCTGCAGGTGCAGTTGGACGCTGTGCGCATCGGCATCCAGCAGGATGAGAGCAATCGCCGCCAGGAAGAACAAGGGCTGCTTGCGCCTATCGACGTGGTAGCGGCGCAAACGCAGCTCGCAACCTTCGAGGTGGGCGCGTATGCCGCGCAATCCGCGCTGACCACAGCCGAGAACGCGCTGAAGGAACTGGTGCTGCCGGAACGAACCGACCCGGACTGGTCCAGCGCGATGATTCCTACTACTCCGGCCGAAGTAATCGCGCCACTGACTCCGCTTTCAGACGCTACCGCGGAGGCCCTGGCCAACCGGCCGGAGATCGCCGAGGTAAAGATCAATGGCGAGATCAATCAAAAGGACGTGCGCTATTATCGCGAGCTGAGCAAGCCGCAAATTAATCTGACGGCGCTTTATAGCCGGGCGGGATTGGCAGGGGTGGTGCTTCCTCCCGGGCCCAATCCGTTTACGTCCGCGTTTACTCCGCTGACTACTCAGATCAATGAACTTTCGGCGCTGGCCGGGCTGCCCGCGCTGGGCGCCGTGTCGTTCGGAAACACGACCATTTCTCCGGCGCTGATCGGAAACTACGGACATTCCCTGGCCGATATCTGGAACGGAGATTTTCCGACTACGGAAATCCAATTGAGTATTTCCCTGCCGATCCGCAATCGCACGGCGCTGGCGAATCTCGGCAAATCTTTAGCGGAAACGCGTCGCATTAAAAATCAAATGCAGCAGACCGAGCAGAATATTCAATCCGACGTGCGCACCGCGATGGAGAATCTGCAAATGGCGCAACTCCGGCTGCAGGCCGCCGCGGTAGCGCGCGAATCGGCCGAAGAGCAGTATCAAAGCGAGCAGCGCCAATTTCACGCCGGCACTTCCACCTTGTTCCTGGTGCAGCAGCGTCAGGCCAACATGATTACCGCGCGCAGCCAGGAGCGGCGTTCGCAGGCGGATATGAGCGAAGCCATCGCGCAATTTCAACTGGCGACGGGGACCATCCTGGCCGAACGGCATATCAACTTGAAATAAGCGTTGACTGTATTTACTGCCTGAGTCCGTAGACGAACAAGACATTTCCGGCCGAAATGGCGACATATTGCTTGCCGTTTACCGAGTAACTCATCGGGCCGGCCGACACCTGGCCGCCTACCACCGCTTTCCACAGTAACTCGCCGCTGCGGGCGTTCAGCGCCATAAAATATCCTTCGCGTCCGCCCACAAACAATAAATCGGACGCAGTGGTAAGAATACCGCTGTCGGTTACGTCGGTCATCTTGTATTCCCACTTCCGCTCGCCGGTTTGCGGATCGAAGGCGCGGATGGCGCCGTAGCCGTCCTCTTCGGCGCGCGTCACAATCTGGGGCGGGCGGATCAAAGCCACCGGCGACCGGGGCAATGCGCCGGCGAAAATCCTTCCTTCATTGAACTGGATTTTTTCATTCAGGTAAACCGAATAATAGTTATCCCAAATGGGAATGTAGAACAGGCCAGTGTGCGGACTGTAGGACGGAGAGTACCAGTTCGTTGCGCCCTGATTCCCCGGATAGATTTTCGTGCCATCCGGCGTGGGCACCATGTTCGCCGCGCGCATCGGCCGGCCCTTTTCGTCCAGGCCCTTAGCCCAGGTGATTTTTGCGAAAGGCGCGCCTTGGAGGAATTCTCCGGTAGTACGATCCAGCACATAGAAAAAGCCGTTGCGATTGGCCCACAGGAGCACCCTGCGGCGTGCGCCTTTCCAATCCAGATCGGCCAGCACCGGCACCTGCACAGCGTCGAAATCAAAGTCATCGTGCGGCGTGAATTGAAAATACCATTTAAGTTGGCCGGTATCGGCGTCCAGCGCGACCGCGCAATCGCTGTACAGATTGTCGCCCCGCCGCATATCCGCGTTAAAGTCGGGGCCCGGATTTCCAATCCCCCAGTAAGTGAGATTCGAATCCGGATCGTACGAGCCTGTCATCCATACCGAGGCTCCGCCGTGTTTCCAGGAATCGCCCGCCCAGGTTTCATGGCCCTTCTCGCCGGGTCCCGGAATCGTATTGAAGCGCCACGCCTCCTTGCCGGTGTGTACATCGTAAGCCGCTAAAAATCCGCGGATGCCGTACTCGCCGCCCGCCGTGCCGACGATTACTTTATCCTTCACCACCAGGGGGGCATGCGTGATCGCGTAGCCTGCCGACGGATCGGCCACTTTGGTGTTCCAAAGCAAGTGCCCGCTGATAGCGTCCACCGCGACGATGTGCGCGTCGACGGTTCCCATGAACAGGGTGTTGCCGAGAATAGCGAGGCCGCGATTCACCCGTCCGCAGCACGGGCGCGCTTGCGGCGCGGGACTATAAGAGTAAATCCAGAAAATGCGGCCGGTTATGGCATCCAGCCCTACGATATCGTTGGGCGCTTGCACTGTGTACATCACGCCGTCGGCTACTAAGGGCGTGGCTTCGAATTTTTCGATCGAGCGCGCCTGAAAAACCCACTTCTGCTCCAGATTCGCAACGTTAGCGGGTGTGATCTGATCCAACGCGCTGTAGCGCTGGCTGAAGTAACTGCCCGAGTACGAGAGCCAATCCTGCGGAGTATCGGCGGCGTGCAGCAACCGGTCGTAAGGGATCTGAGCCAAGAGTGGGGCAGATAGCGAGGCGGCCGCGAGCAGCAGCGCGAACGAGGAGCGGGTCATAAAAATCTTAGAGTCCTTTCAGGGAAACCAGGTAACCGGCCAGATCCGATAGTTCGACGCCGCTCAGCTTGTCGCGATAAGAAGGCATGGCTGAATTCTTCATGAATTCGAATTTAGTCAGGTCGGCTTTCTGCAGAGATACCAGCTTTTCTTTGCTATCGATGAGTTGGAGCGAAAAAGTGTCTTCATTGAGGATGCGTCCGGTGAAGGTTGCGCCATCGCGAGTGACCGCGCGGACGTAGCGATTTTCAGCCAACACTTCGGCGTCCGGATCCAGGATGGAACGCTCGATTTCGTCCCGTTTGCGCCGCGCGCCGACATTGCTGAGGTCTGGGCCAACGCGCGAACCGCGATCTTTGATCCGATGGCAGTTGAGGCAGCCTTTGCTGTCGAACAGCGCCTTGCCATGCCCCAGATCGGCGTTGTTCGCGCCCGGAGTATCGGTTGCGGCGGCCAGCGAGCGGAGGTAGGCCACGATTTGATGCGCCTGCTCGTCGGATAAATTCGCGGGCGGCATGGGCGTCCCCATAAGTCCTTGCACCATGATGGCGGCGAGTTCGTTGTCGGTGGAAGCGCGCCGAAAACTCCCATGGCCGAGATCTACGCCGGATACCGAATCGCCGTTCGGGCCGTGGCAGTTAGTGCAATTAACGCGATAAAGTTGCTTGCCGGCGGCGATATCGGCAGGGCTGTAGCCGGACTGCGCGAACAATGGACACGCCAATAGAAACAAGAAGAACAACCGGCTCGACATGCGGACGCCACCTTTCGCTATGACAAAGCTTTCGCAGGTAATGTTAAACCCGCGCGGTTGGCGGGGTCAATGTGGGTGAGTAGGTGGGTGAGCAGGGATTGGGCCATGCACGTTAGCCCGTTGACAGGAACGAGCGCGACATTTACCCTGAAGGCGCATGGACGGGATTCCCATTAAGCCCGAACGTAAGGCCCA
>Ga0181525_10001981_pt1 | contig 17145 bp, 13 predicted proteins | sample PEATcosm2014_Bin_48_FD_121100 | JGI IMG/M metagenome (GOLD analysis project Ga0181525, IMG submission 121100) | Peatland microbial communities from MTU Mesocosm Facility, Houghton, MI, USA - PEATcosm2014_Bin06_10_metaG | ecosystem: Environmental > Terrestrial > Soil > Wetlands > Peat | place...
CCGTGGGAGCACACCAATCCGACTTACTCTTTAGGCGATAACATCAGCAAGTCTTTGGGTGGCGGCAAGCACACGCTGCAATTCGGTGTGCAGGTGATCGATGCGCAGCGGAATGAGACCAACGGCGCGATTGGCGCGGCTACCGGAGACTTGCAGGGAATCCTGACCTTCAGCAACCAGAACAATTTTTTCACCAGCGGAAACGCCTTCGCTGACTTCCTGGGCGGCGGGAGCTCTCTGGGGTCGGGCAACGCCATCAAGAGCTACCAGCAAGACAGCGCGCAGCTCAAGTATTACAACAACTACTGGGTTACTGAGCCCTATGTGCAGGACGACTGGCACGTAAACCATCGCGTGACGCTTAACCTGGGTGTGCGTCTTAGCGTGTTCGGCAATTACCACGAGAAGAACCTGAATGCGTGGAACTGGTTGCCCAGTGCCTACAGCTCCGCCGTCGCCTCGACGGTGCAGATTTATCAGGCAGGCCCTCCAGTCAATGCCGGATACTTCGTCACCAAGAAAGACGATCCGCTTCCCTTTAACCCATCGGACCCGATCAGCAGCCTTACTCCTTTTGCCGACAATCCTGTCACCAACGGTTTGGTGCAGTGCGGCAAGAACGGCATTCCTGTGAGCTGCATGAGCACTCATTTGTTCAACCCAGCGCCGCGCATCGGCTTTGCCTGGGACCCGAAGGGCGACGGCAAGACCTCCATCCGCGGGGGATATGGAATGTTTTTCGAACATGGCACGGCGAAAGAAGCGAACACCGGCTCGCTCGAAGGCAGCTCTCCGCTGGTGCTCACGATGACCAACCCTTATCCCTTTTCGTATGCAAATATCGGTCTGGGCGGCACCAACGGCGCGACTCCAGTCGCATTTCCGCTCGATGTTACTTCGATTCCCACCAAGACCGTGTGGCCTTATGTACAGCAATGGAGCTTTAGCGTGCAGCGCCAACTGCTGAAAGATACGGTCGTGACGCTGGCGTATGTAGGCAGCAAGGGAACGCATCTGACGGCGGAATTGCAGGCGAATCAACTCCCGGCTCCTCCGAAAGGATCGGACACCGGCATTTTTCTGAATGGCAATCCCTACAATCGCGGGCAGGCGATCACGTCGCCCGATTGTTTGCCGCACAATACCAGCAATAACGACAATCCCAGCGACACCTACTTTATCGTCAACGGGCTCACTATCAATAATAGCGAGCCGGCCTGGACGAACATGGTGGCGGCTTGCTACGGATCAACCGACCCGCTCACAGGAACGGTTTATCAGGGCATCCCCAATCCAAACACGCTGCGCCCATATTTTGGTTTTCAGCGGATCCTGAGCCTGCAGAACATCGCCGACTCGCAGTATCACGCCCTGCAGGCAACAATGCGCCGAACCCATGGACCGACTACCATCGGAGTTTCCTACACGTACAGCCATTCGCTGGACGATTCTTCGGATCGCTCCGACGCTTCGTTCGTAAACTCGGAGAACATCAAATCGAACTGGGCGAGTTCGAACTTCGATCAACGGCATCTGTTGAATGTGAATTACATTTACGACCTGCCGCGGCTCAGCGGCTATCTGGACCGCTGGCTGATCGAACGGCCGGGCGACGGCTCTGACGATGGGAAGAAATCTCCCGCACAAAGCGATCTGCGTTTTATGCGCCTGCTGCTGGATGGCTGGCAGATTTCTGGGATTACGGTCTTCCAGTCGGGCGCCCCGTTCAGCGTAATTAACGGAGGCAGCAACCTTGGGATTTCCGTGCTGGACAACGCCGGCGTGGCCAACGGCGCGGGCGCGGGCTCCTATCCCGATGTGGTTGCCAGTGCGCGCTCAGCCCTGCCCGGGGGCATCAACAGGCTCAATCCGGAGAGCATTGGCCCGCTTTTGTACAACCCGGCAGCTTTCGCCGCACCCATGGGATTGACGTTTGGCGACGCAGGCCGGAATTATCTGAACAATCCACATCGTCTGAATTTCGACATGTCTCTGCTGAAGAATTTCAAAATTACGGAAGGCAGCGCCCTGGAGTTTCGGCTGGAAGCGTTCAACGTTTTCAATCACACACAATTCCGAATCTTCAATCCGAACATCGGCAACGCAGCGAATAACACAATCAGTTGTTACGGCGGAGGGACGGACGGGCTGCCCTACACGGCGGCAGGTGGCTATACCAATCAACCGGGCGCAAACAGCGGGCAGCCGGAGTATGTGGATTGCACGACCGGCAGTTCTTTTCTGCGGCCGATCGATGCCCATCGTCCCCGCACCATTCAACTGGGATTGAAGTACAGCTTTTGAGGAGGCAAGAGGTGAGAGCGGCAAGATTGGAAACTTGCGATTCGATGGGCTCGCCGCGCGCGCAGCGTGGCTATGTCTTGCTGACGCTGCTGCTGGGAGTAAGCCTGATGGTAATGGCCGCTGCGGCAATCGCGCCCAGCATCGCCTTCCAGATCAAACGCGATCGGGAGGAGGAATTCATTCATCGGGGAGTGCAGTACTCGCGTGCCATCCGGCTCTATGCCAAGAAAAATGGACGATACCCGCTTCGTCTCGAAGAGCTGTCGGATGCGAACGGTCAAAAATTTATCCGCAAACTTTACAAGGATCCGATTACAGGGCGCGATTTCAAACTTCTCCACACCGCCGATATCATGAAGGCAACTGCTGGAGTAAATCCCATTAATTCGCAGCCGGGAATCGGCGCCGTCAAAGACGGAACTGGTTCAGACCCTGATCAGGCTGCAGTAGAGGCGGGGCAAGACGCGGAAAATGCCGGCAACCAGAATCCGCAAGCCGGAGTTGCGAGCGCCAACGGAAACAGCACAAGCCCCAACGCGGCCTCTGCCACCGCAAGCACTTTCGTACGGGACGACCCCACCACGGGAGTCATCTTCGGCGTGGCGAGCACCAGCAAGGGTAAGACCATCCGCGAATTCAACCATAAGAATCACTACAACGAATGGCTGTTTTTCTACGATCAGAACCATGATCAGGGCCGTTTGATCACAGGCCCTACCTCGCCTGCGTTGCCCACCGCCTCGCCAATGGGACAGCCCGCAGCTGGATCTTCCCAAACACCTACCGCGCCGGTTGCGGCTCAACAGTAACGCGATTTCTTACTGAAGAGCATCCAGAGCGCGGCGCGCTTCCGCCATCTGAGGATCAAGTTTGAGCGCCTGCTGATAGGAGACGCGGGCTGCAGGGATATGCTCCGCGGCTTGTTGCAATTGCCCAAGCTGCAAGTAAGCTGTTGCTGAAGGCGCCGTGGCCGCTGCAACCGTGAGTTCCTGGATTCTTTCGTCCATCGCCAGCTTACCCAGATTCTCGAAGGCAACTACGTTCCCCTGTTCCATTTTCAACGCGGCGAGATCGTATCGACGCGCTCCGGCAAAGTCACCAAGCTGGTGGGAAACGGCTCCCAAGTCGATGAAAGTCTTAACCAACAAATGGGGATCCTGAGTCAGGTCAAGCACGGTCTGGTACTGTTGCAGCGCCTCTTGCAGACGGCCGTGTTCCTGGAGATCCGCCCCAAGATTCAAATGGCTGATCGGATCCTGCGGGTTGATCCTAACCGCGTTCTGAAAGTGAACCAAAGCTTCCGCCGAGTAACGCTGGCCTGTGGCCTCGAATTGCTGCACCAGTAGTGAGGTGCCTACGTAGTCCTCAGCCATGTAATTGTCTCTTGTCACCTCAAGCGCGTGAGACCACAAATCGTAACTGCTTCGCCAGATTCCAATCTGGCGCCAGGTCAGGAATGACAGGACCGCCAAGGCGATTCCGGCCAACGCCGCGGAGGTCCGAAGACTGAATCTTTTTTTCTCCCGCAGATCCTTCTCTCGCAGATCGGCGAGCCCCCAGACGACCATGCAGAAGATTCCGAGGAGCGGAAGATATGCGTAACGATCGGCCATCGCCTGGTCGCCCACCTGCACCAATCCGATCATGGGAACCAAACTTCCCAGAAACCAAAGCCAGCCGACCGGCAAGTAAAGATGGGAGCGTTCGCGCCACACCCAGGCGGTAATGCCTGCCAGGAATAATACAAACAACAGGACCTTCCAAGGCGCCAGCCGAAGGCCTTCGTAGGGATAAAAGGATGCCAGGTACGCCGGCCACAGCGTCTTCGCGATGTACATGGAATAGGCGTATGTCGCGTTGGCGAGGCGGGAGAGGAAAGGAAGATGCTCGTTGGTGGAAATAACGGAACGCTGCGCGACTACGGTTATCACGCTGCTTGCGGCGGATAGAAGCAGGAATGGCAGCTTTTCCAGAGCCAGCCTTGAAAGCGGGAACTGGCGGACGGGGAATGCTTCGGAAGCCGCGCGCCCACCGAGCACGCGTTGTAGCGGCCAGAAATCCACGAGCAGCAGCAGGAACGGAAGCGTCACCACCATGGGCTTCGCAGCCAACGCTAAAGCAAACAGAACTAGTGGAACCACATAGCGTCTAACGTTTGGGCGCCGGGCATACCAACCATACGCACCCAGCGTGAGCAGCAGAAAAAACATAGACAACACGTTTTTCCGCTCCGCAACCCAGGCGACACTTTCGACATTGATGGGATGAAGGGCAAAAAGCGCAGCCACCATCAGACTGCGCCAAGTCGACCCTGTCGCGCGGGTCAGGATCAGGAAAAGAATTACCACGCTGAATATGTGCAGCAGCAGACTGGTCAAATGATGACCGGCAGGGTTCAATCCGAATAACTGGCAATCGAGCGCATGCGAGAGCCACGTGAGCGGATGCCAATTCGAGGCATAGGTGGAAGTGAACGCCCATCTGAAAGTTGCCGCCGTCAGACCCTGCTGGACCTGAGCGTTCTCGACCACATAAGCCTGATCGTCATAATTCACAAATGGATTGCCAGTGGCGCGGAAGTAAACCGCAAATGTGGTCAGCGCCAGAAGGATGCAGACGGCGAAATTGAGCTTGGCCGTGCGGCGTGGGGCGTTCGGAGCCGGGAGGGCTGAAGATGCGAGGATTCGGGTCTTCTTGACGGTCTTCGGATTGACGATCTTCGCCTTGGCGGTCTTCGGATTGGCGGTCTTCGGACTAACGATCTGCGGACCAGCGCTCGCCGCAGTCGATTTCCTGGGTTTCTGCTTCGTTTTGGCAGGCATGGCGAACGCTCAGAAAAGAATCACTAGAGTATCGGAACCCGGTCGCGGGGAATAGAGGGCAAGCGCTCTGTTGCAGAACTTTAACCTGGTTGTAACGCCGGGTTAACATTGAGGGCTAAAAATTGCCTGGCTACCGCAGTCCCTCGATACTCTTCAGAGCGCTGCGGGCTTGCAACATTTCAGGATCGAGACGAAGGGCTTGTTCGTACGATTCCCGCGCTTCCGGAATGCGCCCGACCTGTTGCTGGAGTTGGCCCAGTTGCAGGTAGGCTATCGATGTGGGATGAGCATTGGCCGATCTCGAAAGCTCCGCGATTTTTTCTTCGGCATCGAGCCTGGCCAGGTCCTGCAGAACTTCGGGTTGCCGCGGATAGATTTGCAAGCTTTCTTTGAAATTCGCTCGCGCCTTCTCGAAGTCTCCAAGGGCGTCATAAGCGCCGCCCAGATTGATGTAGGTTCTGCTTCTCAAGTACTTAGTTCGAGCACAGCGCAGCGCAATTTCGTACTGCTCAATGGCTTCTTGTAAGCGGCCACGCGTTTGCCGGCAGAATCCGACGTTTAAGTGCCCGAGCGCGTCCTCGGGGTTAATTTGCACTGCGTTCTCGAAGTGAACCAGCGCCTGGTCGGTGCAAGCTTCTCCCGTCGCGTTGAACGCGTCTTGCAGCAGGGTGGTTCCAACAAAATCCTCGGCGAAGTAATTATTGCTGGTGACTTGCAGCGAGTGCGACCACAAGGCGAAACTGCTTTTCCAAGTGTGAACCTGCCGCCAGGTCAGAAACGACAAGGCAAGAATGATGGCTCCCGCTGCCGCGGCTTGGATGCGCGGGCTGATTTTCCTGGCGGAGAACAAATCCGCGCTGCCCCAAACCACCATCGTGAAAATGCCGAGGAAAGGCAGGTAGGCGTAGCGATCCGCCATGCCCTGTTCGCCGACCTGCACCAGCCCGATCATCGGCACCAGCGTGCCCAGAAACCACAGCCATCCGATCGGGAGATAACTGCGAGAGCGCGCCCTCCAGACCAACGCACTCACTGTTGCAAGAAAGATCAGGCTCGCCGCGATTTGCCAGATCGGCAGCCGGCCTCCCTGAGGAGCGTAGAACACGGAGAGATGTACCGGCCAGAAAGCCTTCCAGAGATACATCACGTAGGAGAAGATGGCGTTGGCAATGCGTTGGCCGAAGGGAATCGCCTCCATCGTTTTCATGGCAGGATGCTGCGCCACAATTGTGACTACGCTGCTGGCGGCGGAGAGTGCGAACAATGGCAACTTCTCCAAAATCAGGCGGCGCAGGGGGAACTGGGGCACAGGAAAAGCTTGCGATGGCGGGAGCCAATGTTCGATGCGCTGCAGCGGCCAGCAGTCCACCAGCAGAAGCACGAACGGAAGCGTGACCACCATGGGCTTTGCGGCCAGTGCCAGCAGAAAGAGCACAATCGCCACAAGATACGGGCCGATTCGCGGCCTTCGCGCATACCAGCCATACGCGGCGAGGGTAAGGAGGAAGAAGAACATGCTCAGTGCGGTCTTCCGCTCCGCAACCCAGGCCACGCTCTCAACGTTGATGGGATGAAGCGCAAAGAGAGCAGCCACCATCAAACTTGGCCACACTCTTCGGGTGACCCGCATCAGCAGCCAGAACAACAAGACGGCATTCGCCACATGCAACAGAATGCTGGTGAAGTGGTGCCCCGCCGGATCCAAGCCAAAGAGTTGGCAGTCGATGGCATGAGAGATCCAGGTGAGCGGATGCCAATTGGCTTGGGCAGTGGAAGATATCGCCCAGCGAACCGTCTCAAGCGTTAAACCTTGCTGGACCCGCGGATTCTGCGTTACATAATCGACATCGTCGTAATTCACAAAGGGATACTTCAGGACGGGCGAGTACACCGCGAACGTCATGGCCGCCAGAAGCAAGGCAGGAATCCACCAACGCCTGGCCGCGCCGAACGGCGAACTCGCTACCGCCCGGCTGACATGCCGCTTGTTGGATTTAGATTGGGAAGTTCCGCTCTTTCCCATACCCGCCTTCATAACTCCGAGGCGGAATTATACGTTTCGATGCTTACGACCGGATGAAACAGGTGGGCTGGGAAAATTAACACACTATTCACATTCGCTTGATTCGCCTGTAACACTAGCGAGCCGATACTGGTGTGTTCCCACTTGGCTCGCCCTGCTAGGAGATTCATCATGGTTCAGCGCTTGAGCGTTTCGTTCGGCCTTTTCGCGTGTCTTCTGCTGTCTGCCTCCCTTGCCAGCGCAAACTCCGCGGAATTGCTGACTTTTGCCGGCCTCCAGAATGGGCAGTTGATTGGGAACTTCTACAACGGTGCAGGGCTGCCGACCACCCCGAATTTTGGCGTCACGTTCTCTTCGAACTTTTACGGTCTCAAATCCATCTCCCAGGGCGGTGGAGGCAATTTTTCCTCGACCCCGTTTGGCAACCCGGCCATTTTTATTATGGGGACTACCGGCGTACCCGTCACCGGCTCCATGAATGTGACGAACGGCTTCAGCACGGGAATTAACTTCTTCTATACCGCTGCGTTCCAGGAAACCGTCACCGTCTGGAGTGGAGCGAACGGGACCGGCACGGTGCTGGCGACAATGGCGCTCTCTGCCAACGACGCTAATTGCACCGCAGTTGCTTATTGCAATTGGACCAACGTTGGTCTCACTTTTTCGGGCAAGGCCGTATCCGTCACGTTTTCTGGACCCGCGAACGGATTGGGACTGGCCGATATCACCTTGGGCCAAAGCATGACTGCGGTTCCCGAGCCTTCCTCGATTTATCTGCTGGGAACTGGCTTTGTGGGTTTCTGTGCGCAAAGGATCCGCCGTCTTAAGAGCAGCAGCTAGGACCCTATTTTCCCAGCCTTCAGGATAGGGGCGAAACGCAGCCTCCGCGCGCCTGATCGGCGGGTCCAGAATCATCGCACCGATTGAAGTTACCCCTTTCCCGCGTCTGAAGCGGCTTTCGGACGCTCTCGCCGACGCATTTTCCACAGATTAACCTGTCGCTGCTCCGGAATTAATGTGCGCTTAACCTCCGTGTCATTCTGACGAAACAAGGTTGGGACACACTGTCTGCGCTGAATATTCGAGAGCGAAACCAGGAATTTAGAGGTCTGAGATGACGAGGCCCCCCCAATCCTCGGCAACGGATGGTCTTGACAAAAGCCAGACTTCCCAAAGGCTTGGTGAGGACGATTCGTTTTCGATTCCGGATCTGAAACCGTCGGCCTCTCCCGAACTGGACGGTCAGAAGCAGCCGTCTATCGCTGCGCCGGTTGCTTCATTCCAGCGGAAGACGATCCCGAATGTTGACGAGACACCGGCACCGCGCGATGTCCTGGCAGCCCTTACTTTCGGTCTCGACCTGGTGCAACACGGCGCCATGCTGGTAGCTGCGGAAGGCCAGCCTCGACTCACCAATCGCGCGGCTCTGGCAATTTTGCAAAAGAAGGATGGCCTTTGGCTGTCGCGCGGTGGATTGGTGGCGGACCGGACCTCGGATACTCGATTGCTGCAGATGTTATTGCTGGACGCGATTCAAACTCCAGAGTTGGGCGAGCCGAAAGACTCGCCGATTACGCTGCAGCGTCGGACGGCCCGTAGTTCGCTCATCATTCGGGTTGTTCCTGGACCTGGACTCGATTGCTGGCCGGGCACGGAGAATCGCACCGCCTTGCTGAAGCTATATGACCAGGATCTTGGCCTGGAAGTGGATGCGGGCGACCTCTGCCGGCTTTACGGCCTCACGCGCGGAGAGGCAGCCCTGGCAGTGCATCTGGTGCGGGGAAAATCGGTCGAAGAGGCGGCGGACGAACTCTTCATCAGCCCCCACACCGCCAGAACTCACCTCAAACGCATTTTCATGAAGACCGACACCCACCGGCAGACAGAACTCGTAGTGCGCATTTTAACTGTGGTCTTGTAAATCCAACCGTATTACCCAGCGAAAAACTCCGGCCACAAGAAATACCTCATTTGGGGGATTACAGGCATTGCCCCACCCCTCAAAGTACGCTACTAGGAGGAATATCTGTATGACTTGGAAGCAGCGTCACAAATGGGGCTCTGTTCTAAAACAGGTCCTGGTTATTGGAGTATTGGCCTTAGCGTTGCCTGTTGCGTCCTGGGCAGGTAGCCAGAGCATGGGTCTGGTCTGCAACCCTGGGACGATTTGCATCGCCAACGATAAGGGGTCGCTGACGGGCTCGAGTGCCGGGCTAACCTTGACTGGTTCCACTGTCACCCAGATCCTCGATACCTTCGGCACTGACCTGGGATCGCTCTCCCTGAGTACCGGCGCACTCTTGACCGGGAGCCTGGTGGCGGGAGGTACGTTTGCCGCCGGCGGCAGTATCACGATCACAGACGGATCAGCCATTCTTTTCTCCGGAACTTTTTCGAGCACGGTGGACTGGACGGTCACCGGGCTGATCACCAAGATCGTCAAGGGTCAGACTGAATATTCCTGCGCGAAAGGCGGTTGCATTTACGTGCTCTCCGGATCGATCTCGGGCGCGTACGGACCCAACGGCGTGCAATATAGCGGTGGAACCGTGCAGCAGACCATTAGCACCAAGACGCCTTTCACTGGCGGCACTTTGACGATTGAGAATGGCAGCACGTTTCTTGTAACTCCCGAACCCGGCACGCTTGGCTTAATGGGAACGGGATTGGTGGGGATCGGACTGATGGTGAAACGGAAGGTTAGAGCCCCCGGGGGCCGGGGTCGGAACAAGGGCAGCGGCAGTCTGGCGCAAGCCTGATGTGTGGAGCGGAGCGAGGTCTGGCGTGACTTCATTGCGTCGATGGTCTGCCAGTGTTTCGAATCACCGGCCCTCGCTCCACGCAACATTAAATTCCGAATCCGAAAATACCCTGTTTGGGGGATTACGGGTTCCGAGCAATGAACCAGGATGCAGGAGAAGCAAAGGAGCCTTATGCAGACTTGGGTTCTTCAGCAAGATGGTTTTCAAGGCAATGTCAAATTGAGTTCGCAACCGCGCCATAGCTTCTATAGCTACTCCCTCTGGCGCTCGGGAACCGGCGAACATCTGTTTGACGGCGCTGCGGGCGATTTGGCCGAAGCGCTGGACACGATGCATGCGCACGTCCGTTATCTGGCTGCAGGCAGAGACTTAGCCGCAGGGGAGTAGTTACGTCTCATGAAATCGATTCGTGCGGTTCAAACGGCTCCTGAAGCTAAGGCAGCCGGCAAATCCGAAAGGTTTGAGATTGTCGATCTCGGCCCCTTCGACAACAATCGCAACGACGTGCTGGCGCTCAACGACCTCGGGCAGTGCGCCGGAGTGTCTTTCAACGCCGAGACCGGGCGAATCGAGGCCTTTCGGCAGGAGCGCGGGACGCGCAGTATGTTGGGAACGCTGGGCGGCTCATTCAGCATCGCTCGCGACCTCAACAACCAGGGCGAGGTGGTTGGCGGCTCCCTCACCGAGGGGGACGAAAACTTTCACGGCTTTATCTATCGCAACAATCGTCTGCAGGATCTGAACGAGTTTCTGGATCCGGGCGCTGGATGGGAAGTCATTCAGGCGCTGGGCATTAACAACCATGGGGAGATTATCGGGATCGGATCCTTTACCGGTCAGGATCGTATCGTCCTGCTCCGCCCTAGAACATAACCCCTCAGTAGCGGCTGGGACAGGTGAAGCGGCCATTATCCACGGCCGACTTGATCCGCGGCGTTTATTGCGCTGGGTAAGGCTTTGCGCTAAAATTAGCTGGCGGATTGAGGCGAAAACTTGTTTGGCAAAGCCGCATATAGCAACCTTGTCAGGCGTTTTTCCCCCTCCAGCGCCCCGGGACCATATCTGGCAGTCCAGCCGGATGATACCTTCCTTGTTTCCTACCCGAAGTCTGGAAATACCTGGGTTCGGTTCCTGGTAGCGAACCTCGTTTATCCCGAACAGTCCCTAACGCTCACCGACGCGGACCGAATCATTCCCTTTGTCGACGGCCCGTCCAGGACGTACTTCAAGAACATGCAGCGGCCTCGCGTGATCAAGAGCCACTACCCGTTTCAGGCGAGATACAAACGGGTTATCTATGTGGTCCGCGACCCGCGCGACGTGGCGTTGTCCCAGTATTATTACCAAATTAAACGCGGGGTCTTGAACGAACAGTATCCAATTGAGCAGTTCGTGGCGGGGTTCGTTGAGGGCGTTGTGTGTCCCTACGGTTCCTGGGGTGAGCATGTGGCCGGATGGCTCCGCGCCGGGAAAAAGAATCCGGAATTGCTCTTGATTCGGTACGAGGATCTCTTGCGGGATCCGTTAGAAGGGTCAGGTCGGATCGCAGGTTTGCTTGGGATTGAGGCCAATTCGGAGCGCCTCACGCTTGCGGTCGAGCGCAGCTCTGCCAAACACATGCGAACCCTGGAGGCCAAGGAAGGCGATCGCTGGGGATCGACAAAGGGAACCCGGCAGGACATCTCGTTCGTGCGTGCCGCGAAAGAACGGCAGTGGGTCTCAGGCTTGCCGCCTGCTTGTATTGAGAAAATCGAAACAGCGTGGCCGGAACAGATCAAGGAACTAGGCTATAAAACCGCGGCGGAGGCGTTAGCCGACGCTGCCGATGGCGCGGTCGCGCAACCGAACTTGATCGGCTCCCCCAGCGGAGCATGACAGAGAGATTCTAATGATCTATGGAATTAAATCGATCGCGAAGCGCGCGCTGGGAATCGATAAAGCCAATCGCGATATTGCGGTTTATCCCGATGACACGTTCCTGGTTTCCTATCCACGATCCGGGAACACGTGGACTCGCTTTCTGGTGGCAAATCTGATTTATCCAGGTCAGAGTGTAAATTTCACAAATATTGAAAAGCTTTTCCCGGACGCTGCTCTGTGTTCCAGCCGGGCCCTGAAGCGCACGCCCCGTCCGCGCATGATTAAGACCCACCAGTATTTCGACCCGCGCTACCCGAAGGTCATTTACGTGGTCCGCGATCCGCGGGATGTGGTGCTTTCTTACTATGACTTTCAGCGGAGATATCGACAGATCGAAGATACCTGTCCGCTGGAGCGCTACGTCGACGACTTCGTATCGGGAAAGCTAGTTTCGGCGGGTTGGGGGACTTGGGCCGAAAATGTCGCCAGCTGGATTTTTACCCGCCAGCATCGCGGGAATTTCCTGCTACTGCGGTATGAGGACATGCACACCGACACGCTGCGAGAAATTGCTCGCGTCGCCGAATTTATGGGAATTGAACCCGACCCCGCGCTCTTGCAGAGAGCGGTCGAACTCAGTTCAGCCAAGCGCATGCGCCAACTCGAACAAGCTGCGTCGAAAGACTGGGCGGGCAATCGCAACTGCCGCGAAGACATTCCGTTTATTGGCACGGCCACGGCGGGCGATTGGAGAAATGCCCCCGCAGATTGCGTGCGGCCGATCGAGACTGCGTGGGGCCCGTTAATGAAGGCTTTGGGCTACCAACTTTCCACGTCGGACCAGACCACGCTGGAAAGCCAACCCTTCAATCCTGCCATGGTGCCAGTTCCGCAGGGATGGATCGAAAGCTAGCCGCCACCACGCATCTGAAGAGCTAACCTTCGTTTGCCATATTAACTCTTCCGCAATTTTGGCTCGTGCTAGTTAGGATAAGATTGAAGTCGGCTTTCCAAGGGCTAGGCTACGCCTTTCCACGGCATGGCTAGAGTTTTCCTGTGATTCCATGGCCATTCGCAAGAGTGAGATCCTCAAGAATGTAAGTGCGAGCTGGTTAAGTCTGGGCGTCAACATTCTTGTGGGAATCTTTCTTTCCCCGTTTATCCTGCATCGCCTGGGAAACCTGGCGTACGGGGCCTGGGTCCTGGCCTTTTCCGTGACCGGATATTACGGCTTGTTCGACATGGGGATCCGGTCCTCGATCATCCGCTACGTCTCTACTCACACTGCCACCAACGATATGGAGGCGCTGCGCAAGCTGATCAATACCAGCCTGGCAGCGTATACCGCGATCGGTGTGCTGGCCATGGTGACGACGCTGGCCGTTAGTTCGCATGTCGATTCGTTGTTCCGCATCCCGGCGAATTTCGTAAACACTGCCAGGTGGCTATTCCTGATGGTAGGCACCGCGGTGGCTCTTGGGTTTCCCGCCGGCATGTTCTCTGGAATCCTGGAAGGACTGAATCGCTTCTACGTCACCAACCTCACCAACCTGGTCTCCACTTTGTTACGCGCCGTTTTGATCGTGCTGGCTTTGACTCATGGATACGGGCTGCTGATGGTGGCGTTCATTACCGTGACGCTTCCGCTGTTGGCCTCCATCGTTCGCGCGGTCATTGTGCTGCGGCTGATTCCGGTTCGTTTCCGATGGGAGTACGTAGACCGCAACTCACTGCGTGAGATCGCCCGCTACAGCAGCGTCACGTTCGTGCTCATGATCGCCTACAAGCTGCGATTCAAGACGGACGAAATCGTGGTTTCTACTTTCCTATCGGTGAGCGCGGTCACGTTTTTCTCCAACGCGGATCGTCTGGTCGACTACACCGGCGAGGTCGTCAGCAGCCTGGCTCAGATATTCCTCCCCATGTCGGGACAATCGGATGCGCAGGGAAAACATGACCAGCTCAGACGCATTTTTGTGGTGGGAAACCGGGCCTGCGCTCTGGTTGTTTTCCCCATCTCAGCAGTGCTGATCATTCTGGGAAAGTCCGTCATCACGGCTTGGGTCGGACCTCGCTACGTGGCCGCATGTTACCCGGTCATGCTCACGCTTTTGATCCCTTCAACTTTTCTTCTGGCTCAGGCGGCCTCGCCCCGCATTCTTTATGGAATGGCCCGGCACAAAATCCTGGCGTGGATCACATCCATCGAGGGCATCGCCAACCTGGTTCTCAGCGTGATTCTCATTCGCCATTACGGAATTATCGGTGACGCGCTGGGCACCGCGATTCCTTTGACCTGCACCGCTCTGTATTTTTATCCTCGCTACCTGTGTCGCATGCTCGGCGTTCACCTGAAGACCTTTCTCCGCGAAGCTTACACGCTTCCGATTCTGCTCTGCGCGCCTACGGTTGCAAGCTTGCTGCTGGTGCGGCGCTGGTTCTTCGCGCGAAATTATTTGCAGCTTGGAATGCAGATGCTGATAGGCCTCGCTCCCTATGGCCTTGGCCTGCTGTGGGCCGTCTGGACCAAACGCCTGTGGAGAGGCGGCGACTTCGCGATCGCGAAGGGGCCTGATGAATTGAGCCGGGCGCTGGTGGAGAGTTATCAGGAGGAACCCTAGTTGCTTCGACAGTTCAACGATTCCTCGCCCCGTCTCGGTTACCGAGGTCAGCTGGCCAATTCAGTCCCATGCCTTATATCCTTGAGTCTAGCTCCGCTGGCGCAGCTCCCTTAGAAATGAGGGGTGTGGTTCCTTTCGGAAAGTATGAATAACAAAAGAATTGTCATCATTGGCGGCGGGCCTACGGGGCTGGGAGCGGCATACCGACTGCACGAACTCGGTTATGAGAACTGGGTACTGTATGAAAAGGCCGATTACGTCGGCGGCCACGCCAGCTCTCACGTCGATGCCCACGGCTTCGTTTGGGACGAAGGCGGTCACGTCATCTTTTCGCACTACCCGTACTTCGACAAACTGGTCGACGAGATGCTGGGGAAGGCCGAGAACCACCTGATTCGTGAGAGTTGGATCGTTAAAGGAGAATCCTGGATTCCTTACCCCTTCCAGAACAACCTGCGGTACCTGCCGAAATCGGTTCAGGTGAGTTGTCTGTTAGGCGCGGCCAAAGCCGCAGCCAACGGAAATGCAAAGGCTGCTGCAAATTTTCGCGACTGGATTCTGGCCACTTTCGGCGAAGGGATCGCCGAGGCCTTCATGTTCCCATACAACTCCAAGGTGTGGACCACTCCGCTGGAGCAGATGTCCAAGTCCTGGATGGCCGAGCGGGTTTCTGTCGTGGATTTCAAACGGCTGCTGGAAAATGTGCTGTATGAGCGCGACGATGCGGGTTGGGGACCGAACAACAAATTCAGATTCCCGCTGCACGGTGGAACCGGAGAAATTTATCGCAACATGGCCAAACGCTTTCCGGCAAGAGTAATGACTGGGAAGGAACTGGTCGCGGTGGATGCTGCGCAGCGCCAAGTGTCCTTCGCGGATGGCAGCGGCGATGTGTATGACGTTCTCATCTCTACCGGACCCTTAGATCTGTTGGTGGCGATGCTGAAAGCGGCCGACGGCAAACTGGTGAAAGCCACGGGCGATCTTCATCACAACAACTTGCTCGTCCTTGGTTTGGGCCTGGAGAAGAAAATCGAGACCGGAAAGTGCTGGATTTATTTCACCGATCCGGAGATTCCCTGCTACCGTGCGACCTACTTCTCCCACTACTCTCCGTTTAATGTTCCTGAGGGAAACACAGAACGCTATAGCTCTTTGATGTGCGAAATGTCGTTTCGAGTCGGAGAAACCCCCGATCCGCAGATTGTGCTCGACCAGGTGATCTCGGGCTTGATTCGGGCCGGGATGCTCGAGGAGACTGACCGGGGCCGCATCGTCTCTCGCTATCACCGGACTGTCGCCTATTCTTACCCGATCCCCACGCTGGGCCGCGATCAGGCCCTCGCGACATTGCAAGCGGCTTTAATGGAAAAAGGAATCTACTCCCGCGGCCGGTTCGGCGCGTGGCGCTACGAAATTGGCAACATGGACCACTCGGTCATGATGGGAGTGGAAGCGGTCGACCACGTTCTATCGGGAGCGTCCGAGGCGGTGTTTCACAGTGCTTGAGCTGGGCAATACTGAGTCTGATAACGATATGGGATCAACAACGAGCATGGAACCCAAGGTTAGCGTCATCATGCCGGCCTACAACGCCGCCGGTCTGATCGCGTTCGCTCTGGACTCGGTTTTGCAGCAGACCTTTCAGGATTTTGAGATTGTCGTGGTCAATGACGGCTCGCCGGATACGGTGGAGCTGGAAAAAGTCTTGCAGCCCTACCTGCCCAAGATTGTCTATGTCAAACAGGAAAACAAACGAGCCGCAGGCGCCAGAAACACGGCGATCCGGCAGGCCAAAGGAGAATTTTTGGCATTCCTGGACAGCGACGATAGCTGGTTCCCCGATCATTTGGAGTCCCAGATGAAGCTCTTCGCGGAAGACCCCAAGCTGGACCTGGTCTACAGCGACTGCCTTGCGCTGGGCGATCCGGCGCGTCCTCATAAGTGGATGGATCGATGTCCCTCCGAGGGAGAGGCAACCTTTGCTGCACTGGTCGTCGAACGGTGCCAGATTCCGATTTCCGCGGTCGTAGCCCGCAAGAGTGCCATCGTGAAAGCCGGATTGTTCGACGAAACCCTGACGCGATGTGACGATTACGATATGTGGTTGCGAACCGCGTTCCATGGAGCGAAGATTGGATACACCAGAAAAGTGCAAGCGCGGGTGAACGACGGTCGCCCCGGATCGCTGGGCGCTTCACCGGTGAAAATGGTGGAAGCTTACTGGAAGATTCTCGAGAGGGCTGAACAGACCCTCCCGCTCTCTGACGCTGACCGGGAGATTGTGCAGAAACGCGCCGCCGAAATCCGGGCGCGATATCTGATCGAGGAAGCTAAGGTCCAACTCGGCGAGGGAGATTTCGATAAAGCGAAGGCACTCTTTTCCGAAGCGAACTCATATCTGCGGAGGCCGAAAGTAAGCCTTCTCCTGCTCGGGCTGCAAATTTCTCCTCGAGCCACGACCAAGATTATTTCGTTTGCGCGAAGGATTCTGGGCACAGCACCAGCCTAGCCACGAGGTTGTGGCGGATGGGGATACCGAGTGATTAACCTCAGCTTCACACTGAAGATTTCGAGTATTGCTAAGATTGTTGAAGGTTTGTTCGTCGCACAAACGGGGATCAATGGGGGAAAATGAGCACCAAGGGACAAGTCGATGAGCTGTTCACGAAAACGGTAGAAGATTGGGCGCGCTTTTATAACGATCCCAAGCCGGCAACCCTGAACGCCCAGAATCTGGTCTCGCGCCGGCG
>Ga0181525_10001983_pt1 | contig 17130 bp, 18 predicted proteins | sample PEATcosm2014_Bin_48_FD_121100 | JGI IMG/M metagenome (GOLD analysis project Ga0181525, IMG submission 121100) | Peatland microbial communities from MTU Mesocosm Facility, Houghton, MI, USA - PEATcosm2014_Bin06_10_metaG | ecosystem: Environmental > Terrestrial > Soil > Wetlands > Peat | place...
CATCATGACGTTGCGCGCGTACCAATTGGTTGCCGTTCCCGCGTCGCCGGTGATGATGGCGTCGCGCGGAACGCGCTCGCTCAAGCTCACGAACAGCGCCTGCGGATTGATGGGGTCCGCCGTAACCTTGGCGCGCGCGAGTTCTTGCTCGTTCCATTTTTCCTTTGCCTTCGCAATGCGATCCGTCCATGCGCGATCGGTCTTCTGTTCCAGCATCGGAAGAAGTCCGAACAGCGTACTCGCCGCGTCGCCGATTAAGTTGAGCTCGGTCGGATAACGAAGGCCTACGTTCCTCGGGTCGATGTCGATCTGAATGCCGCGCGCCTGTCCTTCTTTCGGTAAAAACTCGGCGTATGGGAACGACGTGCCCACCATGAGCAGCGTGTCGCAGTTCTCCATCAATTCGAAACTGGGAGCCGTACCGAGCAGGCCGATCGTCCCCGTAACGTAGGGAAGGTCGTCGGGTAGCGCCGCCTTCCCGAGAAGTGCTTTGGCGACGCCGGCTCCAAGGCGCTCGGCGACGGCCATAACCTCAGCACGCGCGCCGAGTGCGCCCGCTCCGACGAGCATCGCCACGCGTTTGCCCTCGTTGAGAATCGCAGCGGCCGCTTGTAAATCCTCGGCACGCGGCACGATAACGGGCGCGCGATACCCCACGCTCGAGTGCAACGTGTTATGGACGTGCGGAGGATGTTCGAACTTCGCTTCCTGCACGTCTTTCGGAAGAATAACCGTTGCAACGCCGCGGCACCCAATCGCGGTGCGGAATGCGCGGTCGACGACGTGACGCGCGGCCATAGGGCTGGACACGGTGTACACGTAGTCCGAGACGTCTTCGAAAAGTTGCTGCAGGTCGACTTCTTGCTGATACGAACCACCGAGCACCGTCGTCGCAGCCTGCCCCACGATCGCGACCACTGGAACGTGATCCATCCTGGCGTCGTACAAGCCGTTGAGCAGATGGATCGCTCCCGGCCCCGACGTCGCGAGACAGACCCCGGCCTCGCCGGTAAACTTCGCATGCGCGCATGCCATAAAGGCCGCCATTTCTTCATGCCGCACTTGAATAAAATCGATTTTGCCGTCAATTCGTCCGAACGCGCCCATCACGCCGTTAATGCCGTCGCCAGGGTAGCCATACACGCGAGAAACGCCCCACTCGATGAGGCGCTGCAAAACGAAATCGCTCGTATTCATGCGTCGTATCTACCCACTTCCGCTAACCGGAAGTAGACGAGCGCCGGCTTTACTCGTTCGTGCCGATCGCCCGCACGAAGAGCACGAGCGCACCGAGACCGAAGATCCAGGCAACAAAGCCCTCCGCAACCGGTCCAACGTGCGAAAGCGCGATGCCGCCGGCACGAAGATCGTGGCCGGATGCACTCGGCGATCGCAAATACTCGACGTACGCGGTGATATCGTCCACGTCGCGATCCGAAAGCACGTCGCGCCCAAAACGCGGCATAACGTCCGGTCCGGCACGGATGGCTTCCGCGACTTGAATCGCGCTCGCCCGCAAGAGCGACGGCGCGACGTCGTCGTACCCGACCGACGAACCATTGCCCGCGATACCGTGACACTGCGCGCAATTTTCGCTAAAAAGCGCTCGTCCCCGATCGACGTTCCCAGGCTTCACGACCGGCAGAGAGGCGTCGGCGTGCGGATCGAAGCGAAGCACGTACGCGACGATCGCATCCGCCTGCGCCGGCGAAAGCCGGACGGCTTGGTGAATCTCGTTGGCATCGAGTACCGCAGCCGGCATGCGTCCGGTGTCCAGCATGAGGTGCACGTCCGACGCCGATCTCCCGGCGATCGGCGGCGCCAGCGCCGAGCCTTGGCCACGCGCACCGTGACAGGACGCGCACTGTGTCTGATAGAGCATTGCGCCTGCGGCCAGAACGGCGAGTGCAATCATACTCGTTCTCGCGCCGCCCAAGCGCCGAAGGTGCCGAGAAATGCGGCGAACGTGATCGCGCCGCCGCCGATCCACATCACGGCCGCCGCATTGTCTTGATCGGTTAGGGCTTGCGCGTTTGAAAGGACCGCCGCGTAATGCGCGTAGAGTGGATAGCGCGCCGCTTCGAGCGCGACCGCGAGCAGCGCGCCTTGCGGCAACGCAACAAACAAATAGAGCAATCGAACCGGGAACGGTTGCGGACGCACCGGCGACGGCGCGATGACCGGAGTCCAAAACAAGAGGCCCGCGGCCACAAAGAGGACGTGTTCGCAAACGTGCGCCCATTCGTGGTCGAGCGCGTACTCGTACAGGCCCGAGAAGTGCGTGAGCCACAGCACGCCGACGAACGCTCCCAGCGCAAGCGCCGGATGGAACGCGAGATGCGTTCCGCGTAGCGCGCGTAGTGCGCGTGCCGCCGCAGCGTTTCCGAAAATCCGACGAAAGAACTCGAACGGCCGCGACAGCAATGCCAGCAGCGGCACGACGAAAAGAAGCACGAGATGCTGCACCATATGCCAGGCAAACGATCCATCCGATAAGCGGTCGAACGGTGGGGAAAGCACGATGGCCGTAACGACAAACGCGGCGGCGGCGAACGTCAACGTCACGGAAGCGCTTCCTCGTCGAATCCGCCTTGCGCGTTTCGCCGTAAGCGCACGCGGGGCGCCTTCCCGCTTCCCGACCGCGAGCGGAGGTCGTTCGCGAGAAGCCACGTCAGCACGAAGGCGGCCGGAGGCGCGAAGATACAAAACATCTGATACAACCGCGTGAGCGCGGTGACCGGAACGTGGGCGTAACGCGCCTGCACGTCGTCGCTCGCCGCAAGCGTAAGGCCGGTTGCAAACACCACCATCGCGACTCCGACGGCGGTACGAAGCGGATTGTCCCGCGGACGATCGAGCAGTTCGTGCCGCGCGCGATCGCCGCTTACGCGCGCTTCGATCCACGGCCACGCGAAGAGTACGGCAAAGATAAGAGACGGCAAGAGCACGGCAGGCCAGAAAGGCGAGGGAATCGTGTGACCCCAGAGGTGGAGCGCAAAGGGCGGCCCCATGCGCAACGCGCCTTCCACCCAGCCGATATACCAGTCGGGTTGAGCCGGGCTGATTACCTTCGATGGATCGTACGGGCCCCATAACCAGACCGGATTGATCTGCACGAGCGCACCCAGAGCGAAGGTAACGGCAACCACGGCAAACATCAGCGCGAGCGATTTTACCGTATAGTTCGGAAACAGCGGCGAACCTACGACGTGCCGTTCGCTGCGCCCCGGGGTCCTGAACTGCGTGTGCTTCTGGCGCCAAACCATCGCTACGTGAAGGCCGATCAGAGCAGCGATGACGGCGGGAATCAGATAGACGTGCGCCACGAACAGCCGCGGAATCATGCGATCGCTGGGAAACGATCCGTCGAGCAGCAGCGACGACAGCCACGCACCGGCGAACGGTATCGACAGCACGACCGAGTCGAATATGCGCAGGCCCGTGCCGCTCAAAAGATCGTCTGGAAGCGAGTAGCCGCTAAAGCCCGCGAGCAGCGCGAACGCGAGCAGCGAAAGGCCTACGACCCAGTTGAGCTCGCGCGGTTTACGAAACGCGCCGGTAAAAAAGATCCGGCCCATGTGCAGCGCGATGCCCGCAATAAACAAGAGGGCGGCCCAGTGGTGCACCTGCCGAACGAATAAGCCGCCGTTGACGACGAAGCTGAGATCCAGTGCCGACGCATACGCCTGCGAAACCGACGCGCCATCGAGCAGCGTATAGGGTCCCGCGTAGGTCATCTTCGCGGCGCTCGGTTCAAAAAACAGCGCGAGAAACGTTCCAGTCGCGACGAGCACGAGAAACGCATAGACGTTAATCTCACCGAGCATGAACGACCAATGATCGGGAAACGCCTTGCGCAACGCATGACTGACAAAGTGCGCGGTCCCAAGCCGCTCGTCGATAGCATCGAGCACGCGTTGAATCATGCGCGTTCCCAAAAACCTGGGCCGATCGGCTCGGGAAAATCTCCACGCGCGCGTAGGTAGCCGCCGGGCGCGATTTCGATCGGCAAGCGCGGAAGCGCGTGATCGGCCGGACCGGACACCACCCTTCCGTTGTCCGCCACGTCGAATACGGATTGATGACACGGGCAAAGCAATTGACGCGCTTGCGCGCGGTAAAGCGCGACGGGGCAACCCGCGTGCGTACAGACCTTCGAATAGGCGATGTACCCTGCGGCACTGCCGTCGGCGTCCTCCGGTAGACGGATCAGCATCGTTTGCGAACGCGCGTCGCCGGCGGCTCCCTCCGGAAAAACGGTTTCGAACGAGTTGACGTTGAGATCGTCTTTGCGTACGAGCGTGCCGTCGGCCCGCACCACGCGCGAGCCGCGACGCCATTTCGTGGAGAACAGCGAGGTACCGAGCTCGGGCCCCAGCGACCGTAATGGAACGAGCGCCGCTACTCCAAAACATCCGCAAGCGACGGCAAACAATCGTAACAACACGCCGCTACGAGCGATTTCCCGCGTTCCGACGTGCAAATTTACGTCCTGAGCGTGGCGCGATGACTCGCTCCACGTTTCGTATTCGTCGACGACCTGGTCGTCGGGAAGTATCCAGGCAAACCAGCCCGTCAACGCGGCGCTCAGGCACGCGGCGGCGAACGCAAGCGACAGACCCTCCAAGAGACGCGAATTCCCCGTTGCGTAGGCGACGACGAAGAGCGCGGCGCCCACGATGGACGCTGCGAATCCCGCGGCGACGAGTCGCTCCTTCCCGCTCATCGCACGAGATCGATCGTCACGTAGATGCCGACCCACACCGCAAAAACGAAATGCCAATAGTATGTTATGGCTTCCGCGCCTTCGCGGTGGTACGAACGAAGGGCCGGCGACCTCATTCCGATCAAGAGGGCGACCAATAATCCGATCCCGGCGGTCACGTGCAAGAGGTGGAATCCGGTCAGCGCGTAGTACGAGGATCCATACGCGTTACTCGCGGGCGTAAACGTGTTTTCGAAGTAGCCGCGGATCGATAGCACGATGAACGACGCCGCCGCGACGATGGCTGCGGCCGTCCACCGGCGCGCCGCACGACTTTTTCGGTGGTCCATCGCCCGCGTCGCGAGCACCATAAACGCGCTCGCCGCGAAGAGCAGCGCGGTTCCGACCGCCCCCGCCACGGCGTCGACCTGCACGCCGCGCGGCGGCCAAACCGCATGCCCCGCGCGTAAATCGTAGTACGCCGCAAATAGCGCCGCGAAGAACATGGCTTCCGAAGCAAGGAACAGCACGGTTCCAAAAACGACGGGACGCGAGCGCATCGGCAACGAGTTCATGCCGACTTGCTACCCGGGGTAAGGATTTCTTACTCGCTCGGTTGGGTAATCAAACCGCACTCTATGTGGTGGATAGCGCAACCGGTTACGCACCAAGGTCTCTTGGAACGCGAAGCGTGGTACCTCTTTCTTGCGGCCGCCGCGCTCGTGGGCGTCTACGTGTACGTCTGTATTTTTTGGTGCCTGTTCGCCTACAACCGCCGACGACGGCCGGCGGCGGCCTCGTTTACGGGGAACCCTCCGATCGAGATCGCCTACGTTGCCATCCCGCTCGCACTCGTCATCTGGCTCTTCGCGGTGACGCTGCGCGCCGAGGTGCCCATGGATCGAGTCGCGCGCAATCCCGACGGCATCGTCGGGGTCGCGGCCTTTCGCTGGTCGTGGCGCTTTGCGTACGCAGAGGGCCGCATCGTCACCGTCGGAACGCCCTTCGCCCCTCCCACGTTGTATCTCCCCGTGAACCGCACGACGGAGATCGATCTCACGACCGACGACGTCAATCACTCATTCTGGGTTCCAGCGTTTCTGTTCAAGCGCGACGCCATCCCCGGAATGACGAACCGCTTTGACATCACGCCGACGCGCACCGGAACGTTTCTCGGACGGTGCGCGCAGTTTTGCGGCCTCGAGCACGCCTTGATGACGTTTCGCGTGCGCGTCGTGAGCGCATCGGCTTTTGACGCATTCGTTAAAACGAACGGGCAAGCCACGCCGTGATCGACTGGCTTACGGCGACGGACCACAAGCGCATCGGCAAGCTCTATATCTTTGCTACGCTGACCTTTTTCGTCATCGCGAGCGTGCTCGCGCTGGTCATTCGCGCGCAACTCGCGCGCCCGCTCAACACGCTCGTCGGTCCGGAGGCGTATAACCAGATCTTCACGCTCCACGGAACCGCGATGATCTTCTTCGTGATCGCTCCATTTGGCTTAGGACTGGCGAACTTTCTCGTCCCCTTGCAAATCGGCGCGCCGGACATGGCGTTTCCGCGTCTCAATGCGACGTCGTTCTGGTTGTTTGCGTTGGGAGGCATCGTCATGTTCTGCGGTCTCGCCGCCTACGGCGGCGCGGCCGCCAACGGCTGGACGAGCTACGCCCCCCTCTCCGAGATCGTCGAAGGCACCGGAGGCGGAACGGACCTCTGGATTCTCGGGATACTGCTGGCAAGCATCTCGACGATACTCACCGCGATAAATCTCACGACGACGATCTTCCTGTTCCGTGCCCCCGGCATGACGATGTGGCGAATTCCGATCTTCAGTTGGGAGATCGTTGCGACGTCGGTGCTGATCTTGATGGCATTTCCATCGCTCGCAGCGGTCTTACTCTTGTTGCTGGTCGACCGGCATCTCGGCGGTCACTTCTTCGACGCCGCCGCGGGCGGAAATCCCATCTTGTACCAGCACTTGTTCTGGTTTTTCGGCCACCCTGAAGTGTACGTGATGATCTTACCGTACTTCGGCATCATCACCGAGATCGTCGCGACCTTCTCGCGAAAGCCCGTGTACGGTTACGTTGGACTCGTCATCGCCGCCTTTGCCATCGCCGGTCTCTCGATCGGCGTGTGGGCGCACCACATGTTTACGACCGGCGCGGTGAACAACCCGTTCTTTTCTGCGGTGTCGCTGCTTATCGCAGTCCCAACCGGCGTCAAGTTCGTCAACTGGATCGGCACGATGTGGAAGGGATCGCTCGAGCTTTCGACTCCGATGCTGTTTGCGATCGGCTTTATGTTGAATTTTCTGATCGGCGGGATTACGGGCGTGATCTTAGCATCGCCACCGCTAGATTACGACTTGCACGATTCGTATTTCGTGGTTCACCATTTCCACTATACGCTCGGCGGCGGCAGCATGTTCGCACTCTTCGCCGCACTCTTTTTCTGGTTCCCGAAGATCTACGGAGTTCGTCTCAACGAGCGTCTTGGCCGGTGGTGCTTCGGGTTGATGTACGTCGGATTCAACGTCACGTTCTTGCCGATGGCGCTGATGGGGATCGAAGGCATGCCGCGCCGGGTCTATACGTATCCGGACGTCGGCCATCTTGCCTTACTGAACGGCGTCGCCTCGGCGGGCTCCGTGGTTCTCGCTGCCGGCGTGGCATTGTTCTTCGTCAATATCCTCGTTTCGGCGCTCGCGCGCGCGCCGGTTCCCGACAATCCATGGAATGGCTATTCGCTCGAATGGGTAACGGCGTCGCCGCCGCCCGAGTATAATTTCGTGACATTGCCGGCGATCTCGAGCCGGCGACCCGCGTGGGACGCGATGCAACCGCAAGGAGACGTCTCGTGAAGACGTTTGTAGGTTTGTTCGTCTCCTCGGGAATCTTTGGGCTCGTCATCGCGGTCGCGTATTTTATTGTTGCACACCGCGAGGCGACGGGTACCGTGCTCCTCGGATGCATGACGGCCGCACTCGCATTTGCTGCCGGCTTTGCGCTGCTCGCGGAGCGCGACGCGCATCTCGACGGAGACGACGAAGCCCTCGAGAGCGCGGCGGTCGCCGGAGAAGATCTCGGCGTGTTTACCACGGCGACCCCATTGCCGATTATCGTCGCGTTCGGCGTCGCTCTCGGATTGCTGGGCCTCCTGTACTCGCCGTTGTTGGCGGTTGGAAGCACCGTCCTGCTCGTATGGTGTCTCTGGCGTCTTGGATCGCAGAGCGCGCGGGTATAGGCGAACGATGGAAAACCAGACGCAATCGGGCAGCACCGTGCAACTCTCCAAAACCGAGGAAGGCGAGGTTCGCAAGCGCCGCGGCTTGCGTGCCGCCGTCGTGTTCGAAGCAGTGCGGCGCGAAGGCGAAACCGAACTAAGCCGCGCTCCGCTAGCGCTGGCCTTTTCCGGGCTATCGGCGGGACTATCGATGGGGTTCTCGCTGATCGTGACCGGTCTGCTTCGCGCGTACTTGCCCGATCAGCCGTGGCGCGTGCTGGTCGAGAACTTCGGCTACACTAGCGGCTTTCTCATCGTCGTGCTGGGACGGCAGCAGCTTTTCACCGAAAATACGCTGACCGTCATCCTGCCGCTGCTCGACGATACGGACAAGCAACGGACGCTGTACCGTGTCGCCCGCCTATGGGTAATCGTCTTACTAGCGAATCTCGTCGGCGCTTTACTCGTCGCACTAGTCCTCGTACACACCCCGGCGTTTATGCCGCCGGTGCAATCCGCCTTTCTCCAACTCTCCCGCGAAGCAAGTGCGCCCGGTTTCTGGCCGGTGCTCGTACGCGGCGTATTTGCGGGGTGGCTCATCGCGCTGATGGTGTGGCTACTGCCGGTAGCCGATACGCAGAAGCTCTGGGTGGTTGTGATTCTAACCTACATCGTCGGCCTCGCGGGTCTGAGCCATATCGTCGCAGGCTCCGTGGAAGTACTGTACGGCGTCGTAGCCGGCGCGACCGCGTGGAGCACCTATTTCGGTGCGTTTCTCCTGCCGGTCTTTATTGGAAATGTGATCGGCGGCGTTCTGCTCGTCTCGCTCGTGAACTACGGTCAGGTCAAGCCCGAGGGAAGCGAGACCGAAGCCGCGTGACCGGCCCCTCACGTTGAAGCTCGGCCAAACAGCGCGCGCAGCTCGTCTTTCGCGCGCTCGAGTATTCTGCGTTGTCTCTGAGGAAGTTCGCTCCCGGCACGGTTGATGTAGAACGTGAGCATCGACATCGCCGAGCGATACGGGCTGCTCTTACGCCGCGCGCTGTGTTCGGCGGACCGTTTCAGCTGTACACCATATAGCCGGAAACCCTTGGTAGAATGACCGGCAACTAAGCGTCTATAGCATCGGTCGTTTGTGGGTATGCGTACGTCATCACTCACTCCAGGAGAAACACCGATGATTGACGAGCAAGATTTCGAATCTAATATCTACTACGATCGCGAGCCCGCCGAAGCAGCGGTGGATCGCCTTCACCGTCTGGGTTACGAGCGGGATGACATCGGCGTCATGATGGACGACAAGACGCGGGAGCGCGCCTTTGCGGCATACACCAACGCGAAGGGAAGCGAAGGCGTCGCGGCCGGCGCAACCATCGGCGGCGTTCTCGGCGCCATTATCGCGGGCATCACCGCGACTGGGAGCGTCGCGGCGATTGCCGGTACCGGAGGCTTGGCAACGCCGCTTGTAGCCGGACCTCTCGCTGCAGCGCTTGCCGGACTCGGCGCCGGAGCGGCAGGCGGCGGTATCGTGGGTGGCCTCGTCGGGCTTGGCGTCGGCGAACACCGCGCAAAGGAATACGAGAAGGGGCTACGCGAGGGCGGCATCCTCGTAGCCGTACGTCCGAAGTCGAAGGAACAACGCGAAGACGTGCGACGCGCGCTCAGCGATCGCGCTTACAGCACGACGGGCGAAATCGAGCCGGATGACGACGATCGCAGCGTCGACTACGCGGGCGAAGTAAGAAGCGACACGACGCAGCGCTAGCTACGCCGACTTCTTCTTCCGCGTCGCCGCGGCCCGCTTCGCACTGCGCTTGCGGTCCGCGGCGGTGCGTCCGGTGCTCGGCTTGCGACCGAGTTCCGACCACTGCGACTCGTCCATGTCGACGCCGTAGTGCTTCGCGGCCTTCTTGATGTTGGCAAACGCGAGGTCGCGATCGGCATCGGTAACGCCGGTAACCTGATCGAATCGCGCGATCGCATTCCTAACGTGCTTCGCATCGGTCATCGGTTCTTTTCGCAGCTTCGGATAGGCAAAAACGCTGTCCGGCAAATCGCCGCGCCCCGTTAGTTCCCCGTGTTTTTCGTGTGCTTTCCAGGTAGCTCGCATCGGTGGTTTCCTCCGTGAGGCTTTCTACCGCCGCCTCTCATTCGCTAAACGGCTGCGTGAGGCTAGCTCTTCCCCCAAAACACGAAGATACTGACGGCCGCCACGGCCATGATCGCAACCGTTAACCATCCCCAAGCACGGGCGAGCGTGGAGCTTACCCACTCCCCCATGAGTTTCCGATCGCTCGCGAAATAGACGACGACGGCGAGCAACGGCACCGCGACGATGCCGTTGATGACGGCGGACCAGAAGAGTGCCTGAATCGCGTCGACCTTGAACAGCCCCATCGCGATCGCAACGAGCATGCCGACCGCAAGCGTGCCGTAGAATCCGGGCGCGCCGCGCAACGGCTCTCCCAGTCCTCGGCGCATGTCGAGGGTTTCGGCGGCCACGTACGCGGACGAAGCAACGAGCGCCGGGATGGCTAGCATTCCAGTGGCCACCATCCCCAGGCTAAAGAGCAGATACGCGAATTTTCCCGCGAGCGGCTCGAGGGCGCGCGCGGCATCCTGGGCGCTTTGAATGTGCGTATGCCCGTGGGCGAACAGCGTTGCGGCCGTGGTCACGACGATAAAAAATGCGACCAGATTTGAAAAAATCATCCCGATATTCACGTCGAGGTGCGCGTCGTCGATCTCGTCTTTCGTCGATCCCTTGCGCGAGCGCTCGGTCCGTTGGCCCTTGGATTTTTCTTCCTCGATCTCGAGATCGGATTGCCAGAAAAACAGATACGGCGTGATGGTCGTCCCCAACACGGCCATGAGAATCGTAAGCCAAGAGGCCGAGAGATGGATCTGCGGCACGACGAGGTCGTGCAAGACCGCGGGCCACGGGGGATGTACGACGAACGCGGTGATGACGTACGCGAAGAGCGCGACGGTCAACCACTTGATGGTGTTTGCAACCGTTCGATAGTTAAGGAAAACTTGAGCGAGCACCAGCACGACGCCAAAGATGACGACCCACGTCGTCTGGCCCATCCCAATCGACATCTGGGCCGAGGCACCCATGCCTTCTAGATCCGCGCCGGCGTTGATCGTGTTCGCCCCGACGGTCGCGACGGCGAGGGGCGCGACGAGCCAAATCGGGAGCCGCCGGCGCATATTCGCTGCGAGGCCCACGCCGCTCACCATCGCAATGCGCGCGCACATGCCCTGAATGACGGCCATCATCGGGGTCGTCAGAAGCACGACCCATAACATCGAAAAGCCGGCAGATGCACCGGCGACCGAGTACGTCGAGATTCCGGACGGATCGTCGTCTGAAGCGCCCGCGATGAGACCGGGCCCCAAAACGGATAACCAGTGACGCAGCGAACGCCGCTTGCCCGCCTTCATGCCTTCATCGTTCCGCAAAACGCCGGCTTCAACCCGCACGGACACGTTCGTTTCAGGATCGGTGGCTACGGGTACGCTACGCAACGAAAGGACGGTTTATATGGCACAGGTTTTATGGGCTATCATCGTCATCTTGTTCATCGGTTGGGTTCTTGGGTTCGCATTTCACATCGCGGGCGGCCTGATTCACATACTCTTGCTCGTGGCCGTCATCTTGTTGGTATTCAATCTTCTGTCGGGGCGTGGAGCGCGAGTCTAACCGGCTGGATGCATGCGCAGGGTCTTTCCTCGCACGCCATCCAGCCTGCCGACGGCGCGGGACGCTATCATCAATTTCTCGCGCCCGTGGTTGAGTTCGGCGGCGCTGCTCGACTTCGAGATCGCAGTCGGTGAAGCGCTAGCAAACGCCGTCGAACATGGCGGGGGAGGAAGCTTCGTGGTGAGTTGCGACTGCGACGGCGTACAACTCGTCGTGAACGTTCAAGATCGTGGCATCGGTTTCAATCCGCAACGGCCGGACGCACGTCCCTCGGTCGGCGCCCCACGAGGGTACGGTCTGTATCTCATGCATCATCTCGCCGACGAGATCGAGTTTCTCGACGGCGGCCGGCATCTGCGTTTGATGAAGCGCGTGGACCTCGCCGACTCGCAGCGTCCGCCGTGCGCCGACGATTGCGGCTAGCCGGATGTATCTTGCCGCGTGACTTCATCTCGCCGGTCGGCAAGTTGAATGACGTTGTCCGCCGCGGGTGATCGGTGGGGAGTCCCCGACGCATGGCTGTGCCCGCACTCGTGACATACCTCGATGGCCGCCATCGTCGTTTCTTCGAGTTTGAGCTGCGCGTCGAGGAGCTCGTTGCGGTTGTGGACTGAGGGGTCAGTGGCTAGCGCGTGCTGCGCTAGCGCCTTGGACTCGGCTGCTTCGCGCAGCGCGTAAATCGCGTCGATCTTTTTATTCGAGCTGGCCATGGCTTGATTCTACCCAAGGTCATCTTTTCTTACGCTTGGTTTCGATCACGCCCCCCGTGGCGGTCACCCCGACCGACACCGTGCCCGTCCCATCGCCGGCATCCGTAAAGGTGACCGTGGCCGTACCCGCCGCCACGGCCGTAATGGTGAACGTCGTCGCTCCGGACCCGGGGCTCACGGTTGCAACGCTCGTATCGCTCGAGCTCGCCGAAAACGTTCCGCTATATCCCTGCTCGGTAACCGTGACCGTCTGGGTCTGCCCCACCGCGGTGAAGGAGATACTGCTCGGCGAAGGCACCGGTGCCGACGCCCCCGTGACGGTGACACCGAAGCTCGATTTCAAGCCGTTAGCGTCGGTGACTGAGATCGTAGCGCTGCCGGTTCCAACTGCGATAACGGTAAACGTACCCGAACTCGTCGCGCTATCGGCCCTGCGCGCCGACGCGACGCGCGATGCCGGTGCGTCTCCGGCGACGACCGTCGCAACCGCAACGTTTGAAGACGTCGCGGTGAACGTCCCCGAATACCCCTCCTCGGTTACGGTAAAGGTTGCGGTTGCACCCGCGCCCGTGAGCGTTAGCGATGACGCGCCGCCGGGCAGCGAGATCATCGGCGGCAGCAACGCAACGAGCGGCTGACCCGCTCCGCCGCCGCAGCCGGCGACGAAAAGCATGGAAAGAAGTGCGAAGCAAGCGAAACGCGGGGCAGCCATCATCTATGATTCCGTCACGTAGGCGTAGTGATACTTCGATTGTAGCACCGCGATTGCGGCGCCCCCCGAAGGAACGAGCATAACCCCGGGCAGGAGATGCGCGCGCAGCGTGTCGGCCACCGCGTCGGCGCTTTGTCCGTTTGCCCCGCCTGCGCTGACGATCGCAAACGCGTGCTGCACGAGCGCCGTATTACAGGCGCAGAAAATCACGCCGCGGCGCTGCAACGTCGCGACCGACGCATCCTGGTAAAACCCGTGGATGTCGTTGGGATCGAAGCTGCTGCTCGTGACGCGGCTGGTCGCGAAGATGTTCGTCTGCACGACGTTCCCGCTCGGATCCTTGACCCCGAAAAGCTCCCCCAAACGGTACGTCGACCAGGCGGTTTCGTCGTAGAGGAGCAGATTGGAAAGAACGTGGGCGACAAACGCGGTCGCAAGGCGTCCCGCTGCGATGCCGAAGCCGAACTGCAAACCGTTGAGGCTATTCTTCACCGCGCCGAGAATCTGTGGATGAAGCTCGCCCGCGTCCCACACTTGGCGAACCTCGGCAGATCGATCGACCGCGCGCGTGAAAGCGGCGAGATCGAATTGCGACTGCAACTCCACCAAGCCGATTTTTTCGGTCGTTTTACCCGCGCAAGCGGCCGTGGCGCATGCGGCCAGTGGAACGCCGGCAAGAAACGTCGATCGTTGCATCTCCGCGGCGTTCTCGCTCCGCCGAGCGCCCCCTACTCGGCGAGGGCTTCGAGCAGCGGCTGCAGCTTGTCCGCGTAGCCCCTCGCACGACCTACGGCGCTCGCATATAACGGCGTGCGGACCTGCTGCACGCTCGCAGTGCGCACGGTGCGACGCGTGCGATGGAACTCGAGCACGCTCGCATCCCATTCGAGGCCGGTATGGTCGAGCAGGCGGCGAGCCTGCGCTTCGACGTCGGCGACCACATCTTCGTACCGCACCTCGAGCAGCGTTTCGGGCGTAAGCACCTCGCGCCAATGCGCGCTAAGGTCCGCGTAGGCGCGGTAGTAGCGACCGAGCTCGACGAGATCGTACGCGTAGGGCAGGGCCTCGTTGAAATGTCGTTCGTAGCACGACAAGCACGTATCGACGGGGTCGCGCATCACGTGAACGATCTTTGCGTTCGGCAACGCTAGCGCGATAAGGCCGGCGTACAGAAAATTCGTCGGCATCTTGTCGGTGAACCGCTCGGCCTCGGCGAGCCACCCGACGCGCTCGAGATATCGCTCGCCAAGCCTGCGAAGATCCTGGGGCGTGCATCCCGCCAGCATCTCGGGAAAGTGCGCATCGCGCGTCTGCGCGAATTCCGTAACGGTCTCGTAGATCGCCTTTAACTCGCCGCCTGCACGCACGCGCGGATGGCTGGCGAATATCTGCTCGATCAGCGTCGTCCCCGAGCGCGGCATGCCGATGATAAAAATCGGGCCCTCCGAACGGGCGCCGCCCCCAGCGTTTTCCCGCAGGAAGCCCGGACCGAAAAGCGCTTTCACCCGAGCGAAGAGCCCGAGCATGGCCGGCTCGTCGTACTCAATCAGCGCGCGATGCGCGGTATTCGCACGCACCAGATGCGCGAAGGCTTCGTCGCGCTGCTCGAGGTCGGAATAGACCTTTGCGAGCAAAAATTCGGCTTCTACCCGGTCGACCGGCGCGAGGGATTCGATCCGCATTGCCACGCTCTCGACGTCGCGCAGTCGAGGGTCGTCGGGGGCCGCCGCGCGCGTCTCAAACCGAGCCTTGAGCACTTTGACGTTCGTGGGGTCGAGTTGGAACGCACGATCGAATGCGCGCTCGGCACGCGAGAACTCGCCGAGCTCCGTCAGAACCGTTCCGAGGTTGGCAAATGCGTCCGCGTAGCCGGGACGCAGCTGCGTCGCGCGCTCGTAGGCGACAACCGCTCGCTCCGTATCTCCGTTGGCCCGCGCGGCAACGCCGAGGTTATTGTGCGCTTCGGCAAATCCGGGGCGTTCGGCTAAGGCGGCCTCGTAGGCCCCGACGGCCTCGGCGTAGCGCCCCTGCCCGTAAAAGATCGTGCCGACGGCGTAGATCGCGTCGGCACTGTGCGGTTCCATTCGAATGACCGCCGCAAGTGCGACGAGCGCTTCGCCGTAGCGCTGTTGTGCGATCAACTCGACGGCGCGATTGTACTGAGCGATCGCGTCCTTATTCTTCAAACGACGCTTTCGGGCACCAGTTTCGGCACGAACGACGGCTCGTCGTCGGGAGCAAAGCGCAAGTACATGATCGGGATGAGCAGCAACGTCAAGATGAGCGAACTCGAAAGGCCGCCGATCACGACGATGCCGAGCGGACGCTCTGCCTGCGATCCGGGATCGAGCGCTAAGGCCAGCGGCAGCATGCCTGCGATCATCGCAAATGTGGTCATGACGATCGGGCGGAACCGGTGATGCGCGCTCTCGACGATCGCGTCGAATTTCGAGAAGCCGCGATCGCGCAGTTGATTCGCGAAGTCGACGAGCAGGATTCCGTTCTTTGCGACGAGGCCGACGAGCATGATCGCACCGATAAGTGAAAAGAGATTCAACGTCTGATGCGTGAGCGCGAGCGCCCCGAGCGCGCCCACGACCGCGACGGGGACCGTGAACATCACGATAAACGGCGTGACGTAGCCGTTGTAGAGTGCGACCATCAATAAGTAGACCAGCAAGATCGAGAGCAAAAGCGAAATGCTCATCTCGTAGACGGTGTCGTCGACCTGCTGTTGGTTGCCGCCCGCCACCGGCGCCACGGTGATGTCGCTCGGGAGATGCAGCGCGCGAAGACGGCCGTTGAAGGAGCGGACGACGTTCGATAGCGTCGCACCCGGCGCGACGTTTGCGCCGATCATGACGACGTTACGCCGCTCCAGGCGAATGATCAGCGGCGGTGCGGGTACCGACTGGAGGTCGACGATATCGCCGACGCGGATGATGGAGCCGTTGTTGGCGCGGATCGGAATCGCAGAAATGCCGGCCAGATTTGTAAGGTCCTTCTGTTGGTAAATGACCTGAACGTCCTTAAGCCCGTTGGGGCCGGTGAACTCCGTCGCGGTATAGCCGCCGAACGCCGCACGAGCGGCGGTGGAAGCGGTGCCGATGCTCGCATCGAGCGCCCGCGCCGCATTGCGATTGAAGTTCACCTCGATTTGCGGCGACTCGAGCGCGTTCGACGTCGTCGCGTCGATCACGCCCGGCGTCTTTTGTAGCGCGGCAAACACTTGATTCGAAGCGCTGCTCGGATCGCTCGTCGCGCTCTGCACCACGTAGCCGATCGGTTGCGAGATGCCGCCGGACGGATCGGTCGAGGGAACCCCGACGACCAGCGCCCCCGGTACCGCCTCCTGAATTTGCGATGCGAGGGCTTGCGACCAGTCTTGGGTCGAGCGATGCCGCCCGGACTTGAGGAAAATGTGAATCTGGCCAATTGCCCCGTTGTTCAAGTAGCCGCTGATCGCGCTCGCATAGGCCCCCGCGATCGACGTCTCGGATTGAACGTCGCTTACGCCATTGACGATCTTCTCGGCCCGTTGAACGCCCGCGGTCGTAGTAGCCAGCGGCGTTCCGGTCGGGAAGTTGAGCGTGACGAACAGTTCGCCGCGATCGACCGGCGGCATGTATTCGAATCCGACCACGCCGAGCGGAATCAACAGCAGCGCTACGAGCAAACTGATAAACGAAATCCAGACCACGGCTCGCCGGTTTTTCAGTCCCCACGTCAACGCGGTTTTCGCATACCAGGTGCGGACGCCGTCAAACCAGTCGGTAAAGCGATCGATAATCGGCCACGGGCGCCAGCGCGAGAGGAGCGCCCATCTTCCGGAGAGCGACGGCGTCACGGCAAAGGAGACGAACAGCGATGTCAGCGTCGCGACCGTCACGACCAGGCCAAACTCCCGTAAGAACAGCCCCACCGAACCCGGCAAGAAAGATAGCGGCAAGAACACGACGACGATCACGAGCGTAATCACGATCGTCGCGACGCCGATCTCCGAGAGCCCGTTGATGGCCGCGTCTTTCGGCTTCTCGCCTTCCTCTTGGTGGCGCGAAATGTTCTCCAG
>Ga0181525_10001984_pt1 | contig 17129 bp, 15 predicted proteins | sample PEATcosm2014_Bin_48_FD_121100 | JGI IMG/M metagenome (GOLD analysis project Ga0181525, IMG submission 121100) | Peatland microbial communities from MTU Mesocosm Facility, Houghton, MI, USA - PEATcosm2014_Bin06_10_metaG | ecosystem: Environmental > Terrestrial > Soil > Wetlands > Peat | place...
GCCAGAGACGCCAGTGTTCCGCAGGGGGTTTCGTACGCTCGGCCCGGTTTCGCTTCTCGCAGGTTCTTGACTAACTGGCGGTTTAGCTCGGGATCGGGCTCCAGGCATACGAACCGCCCTGCAAAGCCACGATCGAGAAGCCGGGTGTTCGATCCAATTCCGGCGCCCACTTCGAGGATGTCTCCAGCGAGGAACGGCCGAATCTGCCCGGACCAGTACGCCTTCCAGTTCCACACCGCCGCGAAGAGGTCCAATTCCGAACCGGCATACTTGAACTCACTCATGGGAATAGACGTCCACGGCCGCTTCCACGAACAATAAGTAATCCCGAAGAGGAACAAAGCCCAGGTTCGTCCGGTTGGAAAGGACAAAGAATGTAAAGCCCGCCGCAATCGTGATCATCTGAATCGCGATGACGACGAGCATCCCGGTGGCGTAGGTCGCCCACCCCGGAATGGCGCGCTCAGTAAAAAGCCGGATCACGACGACCAGGACAATCCCCAGGCCGGCCAGCAGGGAGCCGGCTAACGAACCGATCAGGAGCCGCACACCGACAATATCTCCGAATACCGAAATGGCGCTCAAGCCGTGTGAGACCAAAGCGACGAAGTTCATTCTTGAAGCTCCGGCAATCCTGGTTCCGCGAGGAATCGGGACCATCGTGAAGGGAAGGCGGCTTCTGAAGACGGCGGCCGCGTAGTGATTCCACAGTTCGCTCATCACAACCAGCGTATTCAGATAGTAGAAGGGGAGAATGCTAAAGTTTCCCACCCGCACACTGATGCCTGTGAAGCAGAGATGCAGAAATCTGTAGAGCAGATAAAAACATCGAAACGCAATACCCTCTGAGCGGCGCCTCCGTTCCGCAAAAACCGCCTTTGCGCCTCGATTTGCGGAATAGGCGGCAAGCAATTGCGCCACGCCCTCGGGTGTATCCTCTCCATCGGCATCCATCACCACCACGGCGTCGCAAGTGGTGGTTTGTTGAATATGAGTCAGCCCGATGGCGATGGCCCTCTGGTGGCCGAGATTCCGGCGCAGACGCAGGGTCCGTATGGCCCGGACAACTGAGAAGCCAATTTGGAAGTCGTTACTGTCGCAGGCTTGCGCCGAGCCGTCATCCACCAGGAGGATATGCATGGTGCAGGCGTCGGGCGAAATGGCTTTGTCAATGCGCCGGATTAGTTCGGCGGCGGATAGCCAGTCGTCCCGAAGCGGCATGAGGACTATCAGGCGTAACGGTAGAGTCATGGCACACGTTCCAAGCCTGGTCGGGAAAGGCGGCGTCCAGCCATTGAATCAGCCTAGCGCAGTTAGTTCAAATCCGGCCTCGCGCCGCGTCTTCAGGCAAAATGACATGCGGCCTTCAGCCAAATAGCCGGGGCGTTCCAAGCTATTTCCTGCTGGGCGATAGGTTGGACACCGCCAGCTTGTTCGGACCTCGAAAAACCACATAAAGTGAAATAGTTGCGTGCACTTATGTAGCAAAAGATCTTGTCAGACACGCGGCATTCTTGTCATACTAAATTGGCTCATATAGGGGAGCGGCCGAACCCGGAGGTCGGGTCTCTCGCTCTTGATGCTTTCCAGATAGAGACGTGGGACTTAAGAGGGCGAAGCCCGGCGTGCAGGTTGTGATAGGCTTGGAGTTCTCCCCGCTTCGCTCCAGCGCAGTGCGAAGTGCCGTCGATTCAATGAGATTTGCCGGTCAGGAGCCATGGCCCCGGCGCCAGGGCTTTTCCCGGAAGGCAGCCCGAGCGGAGTGTGGGCTGATGGCAAGAGGCGAGGGGATCAATCTTCGCCTTGCTGGAATGCAGAGAGCAGCTTTGCGAGGCCTCGTAGCCGTCAATTTTTCGTTGAGGCGTAGCACATTCGCACACCATGATTGACCGCAGAAGCAAAATGGTCAGTTTCCGGCTCTCCTGGGATGAATACCAGGCCTATCGCGAGGCTTGCGCGACGGCAGGCGTACGCAGCCTCTCTGAACTCGCTCGCGCCGCCATGCAGCATCTCATTGCCTCGCGCCCCAACGGCATGTCATTGGACGATCAGGTGCGCGAACTGCGCCGCCAGGTGTCGCAGCTTTCCCGCGAAGTGGAACATATCGCCCGGCGGGTGGATCAACAGAAATAATCTTCGTCATCCATGCGGAGATCAGAGGTAGTTTTATGAACAGACTTTGCTTTGCGATTCTGATAGCGGTAGTGGCCAGCGCGGCACTGGCGCAACAGTCCGAGCGGTCGTCCTCGTCCGTTCCGTCCTTCACAGACAGCAACAATCTTCCGCAGGAGCGGATTGGCCGTGACGATCTGGTGGGTATCTACGTATACGATTCGCCGGAGCTCACCCGCACAGTCCGCGTCTCCGCGGATGGCGCCATCCGGCTGCCCATGCTGAAGCAACGTGTGATGGCCGCGGGCCTGTATCCCCCCGAGCTCGAAACCGCCATCGCCGCCGCCCTCACCAAAGAAGAATTGCTGGTGAACCCGATTGTGACCGTCTCTGTGGTGGAATACCGCAGCCGGCCGATCAGCATTGTCGGGGCTGTAAAGCAGCCGCTCACCTTTCAGGCTACCGGCGTCGTGACCCTGCTGGACGCGCTTTCGCGAGCGGGCGGACTCAACGATAACGCCGGGCCGGAAATTCTTGTGAGCCGTCCACAGACAGACCCGGACGGCCACGCCACCAGCCTGGTGCAACGCATCCCGGTAGCAGGACTGGTCAATAACGCCGATCCCGCGCTCAATATTCGGCTCGAGGGCGGCGAAGACATCCGGGTTCCCGAAGCTGGTCGCATCTTCGTGGTGGGCAACGTGAAGCTGCCCGGGGCCTATGTTATCCAAAACAGCGCGGAGAGCAGCGTGCTGAAGGCTTTGGCGATGTCGCAGGGCCTGCTGGAGTATTCCAGCAAAGAGGCCTACATCTACCGCACCGAGGGCGGCGCCGGCGGAAAGAACGAAATTCCGATCGAGTTAAAAAACATCATTGACCGCAAGGCCCCCGACGTTCCCTTGATGGCCAGCGACATCTTGTACATTCCGGAGAACACGCATAAGAAACACACCATGGGAGCGCTGGAGAAGACCCTGATGATAGGTACGGGCCTTGGCGCCGCAGCCTTGATCGTATTCCGCTAATTCGGGCTGAGACCCATAACTCTAAATCGACATAAAGGTACTCATGCAAGAATCACAGAAGTTCCCCGCCCTGCCGCCCGCCCCGTCGGAGGGCCTGTCAGTTCCCGGCTATTACGTGGCTGCGCCCCCGCAGCAGCAGGTTGCCGATGACCAACAGCCGACGGTCCCCCTCACGCACTACATTTGGCTGCTCCGACGCCAGGCCTGGAAAATAGCCGCCTTCGTGGTTACCTGTATGCTCGCCACGCTCGTGGTTTCCGAGCGGCTGCCGCGCATCTACGAATCCATTGTGACGGTGGATGTGGATCGCTCGGCGCCCACCGAAATCATGGGGCAGGGCTCGGAGCGTTCAAGCGGCGCGGACGACGCCGACCTGTTCCTGGCCACCCAGGTGAAGATCATTCAGTCGGACGCCGTGGTGCGGCCCGTTGCGGAGCGGTACAACCTGCTCGAACATGAGAATGCGTTCGCGGGCCTGACCCCGCAGGAGATCCAGCGTAAGCGTCAGGCGCCCATGGCGCTTAGTCAATTGACCGTCAAGCGCCCTCCCAGCACCTACCTGCTTCTCATCAGCTACCGCTCGCCCGATCCGCAGCTCGCCGCCGACGTTGCCAACGCCGTGGCCAACTCGTATCTGGCTCACACCTACAACATCCGCATTCGTTCCTCGGCCAGTATGTCTTCTTTCATGGAGAAGCAGCTCGACGAGCTGAAGGCCAAGATGGAGCTCTCCGCTCAGGCGCTAAGCCAGTTCGAAAAGCAGATGAACGTGATTAACCCGGACGAGAAGACCAGTATTCTCTCGGCGCGGTTGCTGCAGTTGAACACCGAGTACACCACCGCCGAAGCCGATCGCGTGCGCAAAGAGGCGGCTTACAACTCCATGAAGTCCGGTTCTTTGGAGGCCGCGCAGGTTTCCTCGCAGGGCGAGTCTCTGGGAGCGGTTACCCAGCGGCTTAACGAGGCCAAGGAGCACTTCGCCGAAATCAAGACCACCTTCGGAGCCAACCACCCCGAGTACCGCAAAGCCGCATCGCAATTGGCTGAAGTGCAGGAACAGTTTGACGATATGCGCCGCAATATCGCTGCCCGCGTCGAAGTGGATTACAAGCAGGCGTTGAACCGCGAACAGATGCTGCGCCAGGAAGTGACCGCCACCAAGGCCGAATACGATAACCTCAACTCGCGCTCGTTCGAGTATCAGCAGTTGAAGCGCGAGGCGGAAACCGACAAGACGCTGTACGACGAATTGGTGAAGAAAATCCACGAGGCGGACATCAACGCCGGCTTCCAGAACAACAACATCCGCATCGCCGACATGGCTCGGCCGACTCAGCACCCGGTGTTCCCGAGAGTTGAGTTGAATCTCCTGGTGGCGTTCCTGCTCTCCGGGCTGCTCGCTGTGGGCGGCGCGGTATTGGCCGACTCCATGGACACCTCGGTACGCGATCCCGAGGAAACCAGCCGCTACCTCGGCACCGACGTGATCGGCGTCCTGCCGGCTGTACAGAAATCCGAACAACTGATCAAGGCGCCGACTACGGAAGCTGGGGCCATGGTGCTTTCTGCCGCGGCCGCTGCGCCCGCCACCACCAACGGAGACGGCATTAATCCCGCCACCGATTATCGAAAGAGCTACTACCGGACCATTTCCGGCTTCGGCGAGGCCATCCGCACGCTGCGCAATACCATCGCGCTGGCGGATATCCATTCGCGCCTCCGTTCCATAGTGGTTACGAGCGCTAGCCCCGCGGAAGGAAAGACCACCGTCGCGGTTCATTTGGCGGTGGCCAGCGCCATGCAGGGAACCAAAACGCTGTTGGTCGATGGCGATCTTCGCCGCCCCTCCGTGCATGGGAAATTCGGCCTGTCGCCGGAAGTGGGCTTCAACGAGGTGCTGACCGGCAAAGCCGAATGGCGAGACGTCATTATTCAGCCTGAGGGCCGGCCGAATCTTTCACTGCTTCCCGCGGGCCGCACGTCGCACCGCGCCGCTGACCTGGTCGGCCCGAGGATGGCCGAACTGCTCGACGAATTCGCCAACGAATTCGATCTGGTGATCTTTGATTCCCCTCCGCTGCTCGGTTTCGCCGAGACGCTGCAGATGGCTACCGCCGCCGACGGCGTGCTGGTAATCGCCCGCGCCGGCGAGACACGGCGGAAGGCAGTTGCCAGCGTGCTGGGAGTCCTAAAGCGGATCCAGGCAAACGTTATTGGAGTGGTGCTCAATCAGGTGAAACGAGATACCACAGCGGAGGGATATTACTACTACGGCTATTATTATCGAACCGGGTATTACTATAATTACCGCAACAGGGAGGCCGATTGAGCGCTTCGTTTTTGAAACTCGCGGTTGAGCCAGAAGCAAGCGGCGCTTGCCTGACCCGGCAATGCCTTCTGCATTTGCAGAAATGAAGCGGCAAGCGAGTGCCTGACTTCCCAGACAACGCCGCGAAGCCGGTTTTCGGGAGTGCGGTGGGGCACCTCGAGAGCGCGCCAGCGTGGGGCTGGCGAATGACCTTTTCGTCCTTGGTGGCGGCCCCGTGAAGGCGTTGCTGGCGGTGTTGCTGGCCTTCGCCACGGCCACAGTGTTCCTCCCTCAGGCCTGGCCCCTCCAAGCCTTCCAGATCGGCGCCTACCTGCTGCTCGCGGCGTGCATTTTCATCAAGCCGCGTGTTTCTTTCGACTGGATTTGCCTCCCGATTCTATGCATCCCCCTCTGGGGACTCCTCCAGCTTGCCACCAATACCACTGCCTCCACCGCCGAAACTCGCGCAGCAGTTCTGCGTTGGGGCGCCCTTGCCGCCGTTTTTCTGGTCAGCCGTATTCCGGCGAAGCACCAGACCGCGGATCGGGTCTTCCTGGAGTCATTCACATGGTTCGCCCTGGCGATGGCCGTGCTGTGTCTCACCCAGCTATTCTCTTCGAACGGACGTGTCCTCTGGTTTTTCGACTCGGGCCACAATGAAATATTCGGCACCTTCCAGAATCGCAACAACTACGCGCAGTTTGTCGAGCTGGCACTACCCATCGCGTTGTGGAGCGCGCTGTATTCGCGGCGCCGGGCCGTCTACTATGCGCTAGCGGCCGGCGTGCTCTACGCTTCAGTGATCGCCGTCGCCTCGCGCACGGGCGCGTTGATTTGCACGCTGGAACTGGTTGCCATCCTCCTCATAGGGCTGATGCGCCTGCTGCAACAGCGCGACAGCGGCTCTCCCTCGCGAAGGGCAATGGCGATGCTGGCGATAGTCCCCGTATTTGCTGTCATATTCACGCTGGTCGCCGGTTGGCAGCAGGTGTGGGCGAGGTTCCAGGAGCATGACCCGTTCACCACCCGTCGCGAGTTCCTTGCGGCTGCAGTGGATATGACGGAGCAGCGTCCGCTTATCGGGTTCGGTCTGGGAACATTCCCGGAAGTCTACCAGCGCTATGCGGTTCGCGACTTCCCCTTCTACGCCAACCACGTCCACAACGACTGGGCCGAGTTTGCCGCTGAAGGCGGCATCCCATTCCTGTTGCTGATTCTCGTTCCGTTTGTCTTCGCTGTTCCCGCGGCTATCCGACACCCCTGGGCGCTCGGCCTGATAGGGGTGATGCTGCACGCCTGCGTGGACTTTCCGTTCCCACGGCCAGCCGTCTCGGGATGGATGTTCGCGCTACTGGGTATGCTGTACGTGCAGAAAAGCGATGATCACGGACTGGGCGGCACGCTCGACTGCTGAGATTCGTAGACACCCACTGCAATACCGGCCGCAGCGCCCACGATGATGGTGCCGACCACCACCTCAGTCGTCGTTCCAACACCACCACCCGCGGCGCCGGCGCCGATCGGGCAAGCGAGGTAGCCCTTGGCCGCTCTCTCGTGAGCGGTCATGATGATCGTATTTGAGTTTGGCGGCGCATTCGGGTCGGGGCTGCCGGTCACTTTATAAGCCTTGCCGACCATGTGCTTCAGTTCCTCAACGTTTCCCGTAAGCAGGTATTCCGTACCGCCGGGCACCATCAAGTAGTATTTGCCGTCTCTCTCGGTCACACAACCTGTGATGGAGGTTGGCGTGGATGCCCCCTGCCCGCCGGCGTCATCGAAGTTCATGATGTTCCCGGGCTGGATCCTGGCAAGCAGCAACCCGCTGCCGGTAGTCACGTGGAATCCGCCGCTGATCACCGCTACGTTCATCGAAGCAGTGTTCACCATCGAGACGACGCCTCGCGAATACGGCTGGTCGGGTATAACACGCAGATGATTCGCTTCGACGGTAAAGCCGCCTGCCCCCGGCATGACTTCGCCGGAACCCTTCTCGAGCACCATTCGATCGCGGTAGAGTCGCGCATTCGAAGAAGTCGCCAGCTTCACTTCGATGCCGTTATCCAGACGCAGCGCGGTGGTTGCCTTGTCCGTCTCCACCACGCTTCCGTTAAAGAGCGTAGCGTTGCTGACCACCGGCGCGCCATCCACTCGCATGCTGCCGCGCGCGCTCGCCGTGCCGATAACATCCGGCGCCGTGATGCCCTGAGTCGGCACAAAGAGTGCGGCCACGGCAATCAGACTCCACAGATTCGTCCTTTTCACGTTGAACCTCCACGCGGCCACCTTACGGAGGCGCCGTGTTACTTCCAGAATAGGGCAGAATCCAGTCGATTGACAAGATCTTTCTCACTTTTCTCGTTATTTTTCAGTAAGATCACTAGGCACGTTTAGTTGAGCAGGTTACGCCTAAAGGCTTAGCCCGCCTACAGGCTGGAGGGGAGGGGGAATAGTCTATCCACCGGCGAACTCTGGCCGTTTTAGCTTTGGACAACGCCGGTTATAGCGCCACTCTCGGGCTCGCCCGGCGACGGCTCGCGAGAAATATATAAGAAAAGAAACACAAAGAATATGAGCAGCATGAGCGCAAACACGGCGGCTTCCACTAAGTGGCGCCTGCTCATGCTTCACCTCGGCTAGTTTTGTGCGCGGCCCTCATTTTCAGACACCAGAATAGAATACAATCGAGTCACTGACAACTCTTGCGACAACATTTTCAACGCTTGCGGCTTTGTCTTTAAGTGAGATCGGAAATACCTTGTTGAGACGGAGGCGGTGGACTGCGAGGCTCTCGGCTCGCGCATCGGGCTTGGCAACGGGACCGCCCCTCCCGACCGGGCAAATGAGGCAATGACGGGACTACTTCGCAAATCAGGCACCATCATACTGCGCGTCGCCATCGTTTTGGGTTGCGTGGCTGGCATATGTTGGTCCGCAATTACGGCAAGGGCGGATTCGCTTTTCCGCCAGGACACAGCCGAGTCGGTTCGCCAGGCAATTGAGCTGACGCCGGACGAGCCAAGATACTATATGCGTCTGGCGCTGCTCGACGGCGGACGCGCGCGCCAACTACTGGAAACCGCAACGCGGCTGGACCGGTACAACGCCCCTGCCCTCACTGAACTGGCGTTGAGGCTCGAGGCTGAGGGCGACCTGCCCGGCGCCGAGAGCCTGCTGCTCGAGGCCTACGAAGTGGATCGGACATATCTGCCCCGCTGGACGCTCGCGAACTTCTACCTGCGCCGCGACAACCTACCACAGTTCTGGCTTTGGGCGAAAAAAGCTGCCGAAATGCCTTCCGAAGACATGAGCGCCTTATTCCAACTCTGCTGGCGCGTGAATTCCGACGCGCAAGCGATTGCCCAGTCTGTGCTTACGAACGACCCAGCCACCATCCGGCAGTACTTAGGCTTTTTGCTGGCAAAGGGAGAGGTGGGGGCCGTCGCCGCGGTTGCACCGCGCCTCATTGAGAGAGGTAACGTGGAGACTGATCGCCCCCTGTTGCTGGCCACCGTGAACCGCCTGCTGACCGAGGGAGACGCCGCCTCCGCCACAATGCTGTGGCGGAATATGACTGCCCAGCATTGGGTGGTTGCCGACGACTCCACACCCAACAACGCCAGCTTCACACGACAGCCGCTGCCGGTCGGCTTCGATTGGAGCCTGGCTTCGAGAGAAGGCTTGCGTGCCTGGCCCGGCCCTTCCGGCCTCGAGGTCGAGTTCTCAGGCAGCGAGCCGGAACAGTGCGAAGTAACCGAGCAGATGGTGCCCTTGTCACCGGGCGATTACAACCTCGTTTACAGCTACTTGACGACGGATATCGGGCCCGGCACTGGGTTGCGATGGCAGATCCTGGACCCGCGTTCCAACACATTGCTAGCGGCTTCGCCGGATCTGTCGAGTCCTACCCTGCGCAATGAAACTATGCCGTTCACTGTGACCGATCTAGTACCAATGGTTCGGTTGCGGCTACAGTACCAAAGGACCTCGGGTACGCCTCGGATTTCAGGTATGCTCGTCGTAATATCAGCCAACATTCGGAAACGTCAGCCTGAACGCCGGGTTCGTTCTCTCTCATGATCTGCCCCAAATGCGGAAGCACGCAAGCGCGCCGGTCGCGACACAGCCGGTGGAATGACATCTTCCATTCGGTTCGCGGAGAACAGGCGCTACGTTGCCGGAATTGTCATGCTCGTTTCTACGCGCCCGAGCCGCCGGAGGTACCGGCGGAAGCCGCTGCGTCGGCAAATGGCGCGCCGCGGAAACGCCACCACAAGAGCAGGAACAGGTCCAAGCGTTTAAGGCGCCATCTCCTCGAGGCGGGTATCTTTGCGGTGATGATGATTATCTTCATCTTCTGTCTCTTCTTTTTCACTCGTGAGCGGTCCCCGGGAACAGAGTCCAGGAACTTCATATCCGGCAGCTTCCGGGGCTGAAGTCGGAAGAGTCTTTCGCCCATTTCCGGGGTCAGGCACCTCTAGCACGCCACTTCCCACGGCCTAGGATTTTTCGCCCTTCGGGCTTAGCGCCCTAAGAATCGTAGGCCAACTCATTGCCGCAAGCTTTGGTGAGCTTGTTGGGCATAGAACCTCAACCCGCATTTAGTTAAACTAGGGTATGCTCACCAGCCTTCAAGGTCCAGCCTTGGCTGCGTCTCTGACATGCAAGTGAGCCTGCCTCGTAAGTTATTGATTATAATAAAACTATATGGCTCTTCTCTGGAACGATGCCGCGGCGCCCGACGAGGCGCTCAACTCTCTTTCAAACCTCGAAGAACGCATTGCTCACGCCGTCCAGAGCCTGAACTCTCTGCGCTCGGAAAACCAGGCGCTCCGCGAGCAGCTTGCTCAGGAACGCGCCTCACATCAGGCGGCGGCGGAACAAGCCAACGAACACCGCACGCTCGCCGACCAGGATCTCGAGAATCTAAAAGCTGAGCGCCGTCAAGTCAAGTCGCGAATCGAGAAGCTGCTCGGCCAGCTCGAGGGGCTTGGCCAGTAGAGTTGCGAATCCGTTTCTTTCCCCACCACGCTTCCCGTCGTTCGCGGCTCGCATCCTGAGAGCGCAGCTCTCGCGCCTGCCATTTGACCCTCGCATAGCGCCGTGAAAGACTATGCCCGAGGTCTTACTGGAAAATGTCATCACGACGCTTCGGTTCTCTGCTGGTTTTACTCCCGATGGCGCTGGCCGCTCAGTCACTTCTCGAGCGCGCGGTTCCGCTCAACAACTGGTCAGCGCCGCCGCAAATGCGCCGATCCCAGGTGCAAACGCAGCAGCGGGTGGCGACGCCGAAGATTCAGCTGGGCGGCGGGGTGGCGCCGGACCTTCTTGTCTTTGTCCCGATCACGCCGTGCCGTTTGGCTGACACGCGGCCGAGCCAGCCTTATCCGGCGCTCGGCGACACGCCGTTAGCCCCACTCACGCCTCGCAACCTGGTCATCGCCGGGGCTTGTGGAATCCCGACAGGAGGGATAGCCGAAGCCTACTCGCTCAATGTCACGGTGGTCCCGCCAGGGGGCAACACCGGCGGGTATCTGCTGGTGTATCCGAACCCGGCGACTCCGATCCCTTTGGTTGCGTCGCTGACGTGGAGCCCGGGCGCGGCGTACCAGACCAATGCCGTGATTACGGCGTCCAGTTCTGATGGTTCGGTGAATGTCGTGGCCAACTCGACCACTGACGTCGTGGTCGACACCAATGGCTACTATGCGGCGCCCACCGATGCCGGCAGCGACACCGGTCTTGGCAAGGGGGCGCTGGCGCACGACGTACCCGAGGTCACTTTCGGTCTCGACGGGGTTCAGATCCTTGGCTTTTACAACACGGCGTTCGGGTCCGGAGCTCTCGGAGCCAACAGCACCGGCAACGACAATACCGCCGTGGGCTACAACGCATTGTCGGCAAACATCAGCGGAGGCAGTAACACCGCCATCGGCAACAACGCAGGCGCTAACGTCACCGGCAGCGACAACATCATGATTGGAAGTCAGGGCTTGTCTTCGGACAGCCAGACCATCCGGATCGGCGACGTCCAGACCTCGGCGTACATGGCGGGTATTTTTGGCCGCGCCTTGTCCGGCGCCTCGGCCGTCGTCGTCAGCGCCAGCGGCCAGCTGGGCGTCGAGTCGGTTTCGTCGCGACGCTATAAGGAGGATGTTCAGGACATGGGTGACACGAGCGAGGGCCTGCTGCGGTTGCGCCCGGTGACTTTCCACTACAAGCAGCCCGACCCCGACGGATCGAAGCCGCTCGAATACGGTCTGATCGCCGAAGAGGTTGCCGATGTTTATCCGGAACTTGTGGTTCGCGGGGCCGGTGGGCAGATCGAGGGTGTGCAGTATTCCAAGCTCCCTGCCTTGCTGCTGAACGAGCTGCAAAAGCAGTATCGCCACGTTCAGGAGCAGGACCGCAGCCTTGAGCAGCAAGCCCGTCGCGCGGAACAGCAAGACCGCCGCGCTCAACAGCAAGACGAAACGATCAAGAAGCTGGAGGCCCGGCTTGCCGCACTCGAGACGCAATTGACCAATGCGACGGTCAAAGCGATGTCCGAAAGGCTTCCGCCGTCTACCGCGGGTGGGCATTAAGCGCGGGGACGCCGTTTGGACTAACCTGGAAGAGGAATGGATTCAAAGGCTCCTCAGAAGCAGACGACACGCGTCACCATCCTGAGTCAAAGCTATTCGATCGTGACCGCCGACGATCCGGTGCTCACGGCCGAACTAGCGCAAGATGTGGACGATTTGATGACGTCGATTGCGCGGCAGACCGGTAATCTCGATGTGACTCGCACCGCGGTTCTGACCTGTCTGCATCTTGCCGATCAACTACGCACGGCCCGCCGCCAGCTCGGCGAGTTGCGGCAGTCTATTGGCGAGCGCACAGGGGCGCTGAATCAATTGCTGGAGCTGGTAGAGGACGCAGCGCGAAATAAATAAGCTATCAGCTTTCAGCGATCAGCTTTCAGCCGGGCCTCCGGTTGAAACCGGATGGAACCGAATGTCACGCCTGCTGAGGGCCTGGCGGTGTTTCACTAAGACCACAGCCTGAAGGCTGTGCCACACGGCTGGCAGCCTTGGACCGGCTCTAACGGGCAGGTGTAGCAGGCTAGCGATCAGCTTTCAGCTATCAGCTTTCAGCTTTCAGCTTTCAGCTAGCAATAGCCGGCCAAAGCTTACGACGGTCGACGTATCTTGTGTCTGGCTGAAAGCTGACCGCTGAAAGCTGATAGCTAACTCGCTAACTCGCCGCTCCGGATTCCGGAGGCTTCGTGTCGGCGCGACGTTCCACCACGATCGTGCACTTGGTGACCATCGCCGAGAGAGCGCCGACGGCCGCCAGCACGGGCGCGGCGATGACGCCCAGGGCCGCCCAGGTTATGGGAATTTCCACGATCGTGTGGCCGCTCTCTTCCTTGATGATGATGCGCCTGACGTTGCCTTCATGGATGAGCTCCTTCACCTTGTCGACAAGGTTGCTGCCCATCACGTGTATTTCTTCGAAGAAGTCCTCAAGAGCCATGCATTCTCCTCTCACAGATGATACGAGAAAGAACTGCCGATAGTTCAGACGGCCGCCGGTGGCGAAATGTATACTCTTCACTGTCAGACTGAATGAGTGCAAGTCGAAGGGGGTACTCGATGCCAGCAGATATTAATCGCCGCAGGTTTCTGAACGCGGCCGCGGGCAGCGCGGCGTTCACGATCGTCCCGCGGCATGTTCTGGGCGGACCCAAATACGTGGCGCCCAGCGACAAAATCACGCTCGGCTACATCGGCCTGGGCACGGAGGGCCTCCGCCAGTTGATCGAGATGCTGCCAAACACCGACATCCAGGTGGTGGCGGTCTGCGATCCGAACAAGGATAGCCACGACTACGTGGACTGGTCAAAAGACGGACTGGCACGAGACATCAGGAAATTTCTCGGCAATAAGGACTGGCGCGCGGTGGCCGATGGCATTCCGGGCGGGCGCGATGTGGGGCAAGAGGTGATCGAGACCTACTACGGCAGAGAGCGCGCCACCGGCAGCCATCGAGGCTGCGCTTCGTATGCTGATTTCCGCGAGCTTCTGGATCAGGAGAAGGATCTGGACGCGGTGAAGATCATGACGCCGGACCACCTGCATGCGACTATATCCATCGCGGCCATGAAGAAGGGCAAGCACGTGATCATGCACAAGCCCATCGCCAATCGGGTGAGCGAGGCACGCATGGTGATCGAGACCGCGCGGCAGACGAATGTCGCCACGCACTTCATTCCCTGGGACGCTCGGGGCCCGATGGATTTGGTAATGTCGTGGGTCAAAGACGGCGCAATTGGAAAGCTGCGCGAGGTCCACAACTGGTCGAGCCGGCCGTTCTGGCCGCAGTATCTGACGCTGCCCACCGACCAGCCGCCGGTGCCAAAGGATCTCGATTGGGACCTCTGGCTGGGGCCGGCCACCTACCGGCCGTATCATCCGAATTACACGAATGCCGTCTTTCGCGGCTGGTATGACTTCGGCGGAGGCTCGATCGCCGACATGGGGCATTACAGCCTATGGATCGTGTTTCGCGCGCTGAAGCTGGGAGCGCCAACCACCGTCGAGGCGACTCCGAGCTTTGCCTGCGCGATCACCGATCACGTCAGCCGGAGGATAGAGAACGACTACTCTTTCCCACTGGCGAGCGTGATTCGCTTCCGCTTTCCCGCGCGCGAGGAGTTTGAGCCGCTCGACCTGTACTGGTATGACGGCGGCATGAAGCCGCGCACGCCGGACGAGTTGTATGAAGACGGCAAGGAATTGGCTGCCGAGGGGATGATGTTCGTCGGCGATAAAGGCAAAATTCTCGCGGACTTCATGATCCAGAATCCTCGCTTGGTGCCGGAGAAGAAGATGCGTGCATACGCTGGAGCGAAGCCTACGGGGCCGCAAGAAAAGCCGGATCCGCTGGCCGACTGGATCATCGCGTGCCGCGGCGGCAAACCTTCTGAGGGCAACTTCCTGAATGCCGGACCCATTTCGGAAGCCTTTAACCTTGGCGCGATCGCCTGCCGCTGGCCCAAGCGGATCGACTGGGATGCACAGAACATGAAGATCAGCAATGCCGCCGAGCCGAATCGATACCTGACCCGGGAGTACCGCAAAGGCTGGGAGCTTTAGCGCGGCGCGGGCGCCGCGAAGCTATCAGCGATCAGCTATCAGCTTTCAGCCACACGAGAGCGGGCCACCGTTGACAGCTCTACAGCACGGCGCGAGGCCCTTTTGGCTGATAGCTGAAAGCTGATCGCTGATAGCTTGTTAGTCACTTGACTCCGCTCCGGGCCAGGTCATTGTCGCGAATGCCCAGCAGGGCCAGGTAATGGACGGAACTGTCTTTGGCGGCCGCTTGAAAATGGATGTCCGACTCGCTGAGCCGGCCCAGAGCTTGCAATGCCATTGCCAACTGGTACTCGGCGACTGCACGGTTGCCCTGCACAGCTGATTTAAAGGCAGCATCCGCCTGACGGTATGTAGCATCGAGCTCACTCTTCACCGGCTTGCCGGCCAGAGCGCGCAATTGAATGCGGGCAAACATGACAAACACCGCCTGAGGCGAGTCAGGAGCGGCGGATTTTCCGGCCGCTTGTTTCCAAAAGCTCGCAGCGGGTTTGGCATCCGCGCACAGACCATACGCGCGTCCTGCATAGAAGAGCGCACGCGGTGTATCGAAAAGGTCCCGGCCCCCTTGCTTAGTGAAAGCGAGGTCGGGGTCGGGTTTAGTGAGCGCCGCAACTTCATCGGGCACAGCGGAGCAATGCTTCCTGCGCGCGGAATCCAGGGCGCGCTGCAGTTGAACTTCAAAGTACGCTTGGCGAAGCGCCTCATTCGCAGTGATGCTCCGGATGCGTTCGAGCGTAATTGTCTCCTGCGCGCTGTCGATGTCGTTGTCGCCCAGGTACTCGAGTGCCAGCTTCGCCAGCTCATCCGCGTTGAGGTTGGTGGCGTCCGGCTTTGGTTTTGCCGGCTTTGCCGGGACCGGTGCGGGGGCTCGCGTCGCGGACGCGCCTTTCGACTTGGCGATGAAATCGGGTGAGGCTTCCAGTTTGCGACTTAGCGCCTCCAATTCCGGCGTCATCCAGCCGTGAGCGCTGACATCGGCGAGCGCGGCGAGCGCGCCATTGCGGTCATGCAGCACATTGCCCAAAGTTAGCGCAAGGCTGCGGTAAACGGACGCGCTCTGAAGGCCGTTGCGGACTGCCCGGCGCCAATCCTCAACGGCTTCGAGTGGCATTTCCAAATGCAGATGCAGATTTCCTAGAAGGTAAGCCGCGGTTGCGTCCTTGTGATTCGCCTTGAGCGCGGCGGTGAGAACGGCGAGGGAGGAGATGTGTGTCGGATGGATATTTCCGGCGTCGATGGTTTTTTCAGAGCCGAGCAGTGAGGCTGCACGATAATCAGCCGCTGCCGGCTGCCCCAGTTGCTCCCGGCACCAGGCGAGGTAGTAGGGGATCAACAGATTGCTCGTGGGATCGGTGGCGCCAAGCAAGGGCAGCACATCGGCATAGTCATGGATGCGAAGATACGGATCCACGACGTCGAGGATGCGCTTCGATTCGATTGGGAAACTCAGCGAGGGTCGGCCGGCGGCGAGTAGTGTTGCTTCATAACGGAAGGCAAGGTTCGCCGGAAACGCCTGCTGCCATTGCTTGAGTTGGTCGCGAGCTTTATCCAGATCGCCGGTCTTACGAAGCGCGATGAGTTCGAGCAGGCCGGCTTGCTCCATGTGCCTCATCCAGAGGCCGGCTTGGGTGGCTGAGGTAAGCACCGTTTTCCAATGGCCAGAGGCAGCTTCATCGAAGGCAAGCTCGAGATCGACGTTGGGCGCGACGCTGGCGCCGCGGCGCGCAATGGCCCAGTGCCGCCGTGCAGAGGCCAGATCGCCGAGTTCGTGAAGCGCCAGTCCCCAGTAATACTCCGATTCCGCATCGAGGGCGTTATGGGGGAAGGCCAGCCGCTCATAGCGGTCGCAGGCCCGCGGATAATGAGCTTCCAGCACATCGAGCCGGGCAAGGTTCTTGGAAAAAGCCGGCTCATTCTGGAAGCGCCTCGAGCCGGTTTCGTTCGCGATCCGCGTTTTCACCAGGTCGCCGTGCTGCTCGAGCGACGCCGCCAGAGCCAGGCAGCCTTCTTTGGTGCTGCAATCGGGGGAGGGGGCCGCGGCTACCGGGAGAACGGAGGAGAATAGCGCGGCCGCGCAAGCACTGAGGAGCACGGTCAGGAATGGCGCACGTAGCCGTCGAGCAGCATCAACGTTGGCGCACATGGGTTCTTCCTTGAGTAAAACATGAGAAAGGAAAGAGTGGCATTCCGCGGATTTCCCCAAAATTGGAGCTTTGGCCCAGTCGCGGATGATCACACGAAAAAACTTTGATGCCCGCAAAGGATCTTCGGCAGTTATGGAATGAGGAACTCTATCACAAAAACGTTCGACTGTCTCTACGAGGAAGACTAAGGGCTCCGGGGGTTGGGTGTTGTTGGATGTGGCGCAGGCACAAGTGCCCAATGTCACTTAGTTTTTGTGGAGTCGCGAATTCTGGCTTAATTGTGGGGCGGACCCCCTGGTCCGCGCGGGTCCCCCGGACCCGCTCTTCGCCTACGAGATCAGGCGCGTGGACGTGTGAAAAGGCCGACGAGGGCGTCGGCCGCGGACCAGGGGGTCCGCCCCAC
>Ga0181525_10001986_pt1 | contig 17119 bp, 13 predicted proteins | sample PEATcosm2014_Bin_48_FD_121100 | JGI IMG/M metagenome (GOLD analysis project Ga0181525, IMG submission 121100) | Peatland microbial communities from MTU Mesocosm Facility, Houghton, MI, USA - PEATcosm2014_Bin06_10_metaG | ecosystem: Environmental > Terrestrial > Soil > Wetlands > Peat | place...
ACTTACACACTTCAGCGCGCAATATGGGTTCCGCGTCCCCTGCCAGAGGTCTTCGATTTTTTCTCGCGCGCCGAAAACCTGGAACAACTCACACCGCCCTGGATGCATTTCCGGATTCTCACCGCGCCGCCCATCGAGATGAAAGAAGGCGCCACCATCGCCTACGCTTTGCGGGTGCGAGGCATTCCGCTACGCTGGCTGACGGAGATCGAGCAGTGGAATCCACCGCACGATTTTGTGGATATACAGGTGAAGGGACCGTATAAGCTTTGGCATCACACGCACCGTTTTTCAGAGCTTGACGGCGGTACTTGCATCCAGGATAGCGTCCGCTATGCGCTTCCGTTTGGACCGCTGGGCCGGCTGGTCCATTGGCTTCAAGTGGCTCGAGATCTGGATCATATATTCGACTACCGCACGCGGCGGGTTCAATCCCTTTTTCCGGAATAAGAACTGGCGTGCGCACCGTTACCGAGCCCCGACCGTGAGGGAGAAGGCTCGTGCGTCCGCGAATAAATCTGGAAAGGTCCCCAATAATATGGTTTCTTATATGGATATTCGCCGTGCAGCAGGCTGAGTTGCGCGGCTCGCAACGCGTCTTCCGGAGACACACCGGGAGGCACACCGGGAAGTGCGCGGCGCGTCAGATCAGCATACATCTGGGACATCAGCCGCAATGTCGATTCGTCATCCACATCCCATAGACCGGCGATCACATTGCGCGCGCCCGCTTGCAGGAAGGCCCAGGTGAGTCCCACCAGTCCCTCGCCCGAGTAAGCTCGCGCGCCGGCGCTGCGGCAGGAAGAGAGAGTGACCAGGCTGGCGTCGAGCGGGACCTGCATGATCTCGCGGGCGGTGAGCGTGTAGGTGTTTCCCTGGCGTGATAGGATGAGCGCCGAATCGAGCGGGCTGGCTCGATTCGCAGTGGCGTGGGCGGCGAAATGAATGAACGAAAAATGCGCTGGATCGGCCTGGCGGTAAATGGAGGGCTGCGATGCGGCCCCTTCGAAGATGGCTTTATTCGCGCCCGAAAAAAGCGCGGCAATTGTGTCTATTTCTTTTCGTGCATTGGGCAGGCGCGGAAATTCCGGACCCGGCGATTCCGCATCGCCGATGGCCAGCAGATTAGCCCTGGGCGGCTGGTTTCCGTTGTGCGAGTTCAACGCCAAGCCCAGCGACGGCGCTACGGAAAGCGTCACATCCTCGACCCAATATTTCCCCGGATTCTCCGGCGCGGGCAGCGTGGCGAAATTCAGCGAATGCAGCGCGCCATCGGGGACGATGACAACGTGCGAGCCCGGCGGCGCGATTTCGCGAATGGGCCCCAGCAGGATTTCGGATAATTTCACGCCGGCCGGATTATGCGATTCCAGCGGATCCCTGAGATCCTCGATGGCCGTCCGATAGCTTTCCACCAAGCCGCGAATGTCCTTTTCGGGCGGCAACGGGAACATCTGAATGCCGGAGGGCGTGACAGCCCAGAGATAGGACTGCTTGGGAGCCAGCCAATAGGAGAGCATGATCCGATGGGAGGATCGCGCCAGCGCTTGAAGCTGCGGAGCACTTGAATTTACCTTCGCCGCGCCTGCGCCGCTCAATCGCTCCGAAAGAAGGCGCGCACGGCTGGACTCGGCCACTTCGAGCGCCCTCGGTATCTCTCCCCGCTCTACCAGAAAATCGACGTAGCTCCGGTAAAATCGGACCAGGCTGGAAAGGTACGAGATCTTGTAGTCTTCTTGGATGAGGCCAGCCTGACGGTGTTCGATAACGGCGATAGCAGATTGGAATTGGGCTTCCGCCTTGCGCGGCTCTCCGGTCTGGATGTAAAGCTTGGAGAGGTCTTCCTGCGCATCCAGCCCGGGCCCCGGGTCTTCGGAAGACCAATTCAACACCAGCCGAAGCAGCTCCTGCGAGCGGGCGTAGTCTTTCCGGATGAGAGCGATCTCCGCGGCGTTCAATTGATTGTTAATTTGCGTTGCCTGATCTTTTGAATCGCGCTTGATCGCGAGCGACTCGGCGTTATATCGCTCGGCCGAATCCACCTGACCCATCCGGATACTGGCTATTGCGAGATCGTTCAGCCACATCGCGCTCCAGTGCCGGTCCTCACTCTTTCGCGCGATGGCCAGCGCCCGCTGGTACCGGTCGATTGCGGCGGCAAAATTTTCCTCGTCCAGCAACACCGATGCGCTATTTCCTAGCCAGCTCTGCTCGCCTGCTGGATCGCCCTCTTTAGCGGATCGCGCCGCTGCGTCTTCGAGGGCGGCGAGAGCCTTTTCGGAATCGCCCAGATTGGAGTAGCACCAACCTAGATTCCCGATGGTTTTGGTTGCCGCACTGTTCGCGCCCAACCTCACAAATAGATCGTAGGCGGGCTGCAGCCAATAGATAGCTTCTTCGAATCGAAAGGTCTGGAAGAAGAGATAGCCTAAGTTCCCCATCAGGCTTGCTTCCAGATAGGAATCGCCCAATTGCCTGGCCATACCCAGGCCATGGCGCAATACGGCTTCGGCCTCATCGAGACGGCCGATTTGAACCAGCAGAGGCCCCTGGCGGAGCTCAATTTCGGCAACCAGGTCCGGAGAGCCGCTCGCCTGCGCAAGCGCGCCAGCTTCGTTCAGAAACATCTCCGCCCGCGAATAATCGGAGAGGAAAAAGCAGGCCCAGCCCTGATGCATTCGGCGGCGCGCAGAAAGATCCAGCGTGGGAGGGGGATCGCTTCCGTCTAATAGCTTCAGTGCGGCTTTTTCATCCCCGCTGTCGACCAGTATTTCAGCCTTTAAAAGACGGTATTTCCAGCACCATTCTTTCAACCGGCCGCACCTGCGCAAGCCGCCGTCGGCGAGTGAGCTCGCGTGCTGAAGGTCACCCGCTCGCAGGAGGCGCACGGCTGCCTGGTAGTCAGTCTGATCCGATCCCGCGTGGGAGGTGCGGCAGCCCTGGAAGAAAACGGTCAGGACAAGAAACAACCCGGCTATGGGTACGGCCGGCCGCCACCCTGTGTCGAGCCCGCGTTCGCGTCTCCTCCGGTGGTGCAGCCCAACTCCACCCGGAGCATATTCAAGCTGCGTGAATTTGGGTAGCAGAAAAATTCTCCCAGATGCACAGTACCAAACTGCGGAACCGGAATAATAGCTGGCGAGGTTAGCACTTCCCGGTACTTTAAGTTGGTGGGAGCGACGCAAAATCCAAGCACTCCCCTTTGGCGCCCCTCGGACAAAGGCGCGGGTTTACCGTCGGAGCCTGGAAGCGAGGGGTAGGGCAGCTTTTCACCGTTCTTGTCGATTGCCTGCAGCAGACCCGTCCAATAATCGTGCGCCGGCTCGCAAAAAAAGTTCGGCGAGAGTTCCAGTAATGGGTAGTAATCATTGGCGATGCGCAACCCCTCGAAGCGGCTGCCGATGGGCGTGACGGCGGTTTCCTGGATACCGTCATGGCCGGGGTATTTCGATGTCAGCCGCGACACAATACGGTCGCAGGTTACAACGTCCAGCAGATTAAACTTCTCCACCACCGACAATGACAATGTCTCCGAGATCCCGTGGTGCGCTTGCTCCGTGCCGATCACCTCAGTATATGCGGCGCCAAACGATAAGATTTCTTTGTACCGGAAACCGTCCACGCGCGCGCTTCCATACCCGCCGTCATCGGGCAATGCCGATGCCGCTTGCACTGGAATGGTTTCCTGAAAAGGGTGAGTGATGCGGCCGGCGACACCGATCGCGCTGGCCTGGAAAAGATATCGCTTCGAATTGTTCTGCCTTTGCACGGAAAGCTCCTATCTAGTCGAGTTTCAGAATAAGTGCATATCGAGCAAGTTCCGTTTCCGGCTTACCATTTTCGGCTGCATTGCGAATTACCACAGTATATCGGCCCGAGGGGAGCAGCGAACGGGCCATCAAGATTTGGATCGGCTCGCCCGGTGGCGGCGCGGGCACGCGCAGGCTGAACCTGGTGGCTCCGGTTTCGTCGCGCACTTCGCATATATACGCCGCGAAGGAACCCTCCCAGGTGGGATCCATATAAATGGTGTAGAATCGCCCGCCCGGTGGAATCTCCAGCACTCGGGAATCGCCGCGCGAAATGGGAGGCAACACGTGGCTGGCCACAGGCTGCGGCGCCAAGGCCTCATTCAATTGCCCGCGCAATCCCGGATTCACCACGAATACCTGATAGGCGGCGACAGCCGCGAACACCAGGCTGGCCAGCGCAGGGGCCCAAGTCCGGGGCCGCCAGAACCAATCCCAGAAGGAGCGGTTGCTCCCCAGGCTCCTCGGCTTGTCTTTCGATTCCCGGCCCGCTTCGGCTCGATCAGCTGCGGTTGGATCCGCCTGCGCGCGCTCCTCGAGAAAGACCGCTCGGGCGTTATCTTCAAACACCGCTCCGGCATGCAGATCGCGCGCGCACTCCAGACAATCGAAGAAGTGCCGCTCGAACTCCTCCGCTTCGGAAGCCGAGAACTGGCCCAGCAAATAGCGTTCAATGGCGCCCATACGCACTGCCTCTGGATGGTTCATTGGTCATCGTCTCCCGTGGCTGAATTTCCGGTCACGAGCTTTACTCATTTTGGACTTCACGCATGCGACTTCACGCATGCGACTTCACTCCTGCAAGAATTTGTCTAAGCCCTTTCTTCGAACTATTTCGCGGAAGCGCTCTTTGGCGCGGTGCAACAAAACGCGCAGATAGTTGTTATCGACGTCAAAGCGACTGCAGATTTGGGCGCGATCGATTTCCTCCAGGAATAGCATTTTCAATAAAGTCCTTTCCCTATCCGGCAGCTCGGAGAGCACTTCGCGCACCACCTGCTTCCGCTCTTCGGTCACCATGTCGGACGCGAACTTCACGCGATCATCCGGAGGATCCACCGGCGGGTCCACCGTCTGCGGATGGGAGGATTCCGCACGCAGCACTTCCAGCATCACGTTATGACACACCGCCTGCACGAATCCGCCGAAACGCTCCGGAAAGTGAATCGGTTTTCCGGATTGCAAATGGCTGAGAACGCGAGCAAACGTCTCTTGCCTGATCTCATCGATCAAATGCGAGGAACGCACCCGATTTCTCAGCTTTAACCACATGGCATTACTGAAATATGAGATGAAGTGACGTGAAGTCTCCGGATCCCCGTGCTGCAGGCGTAGCAGGTAATCGGCATCGAAGGCCGCGTGATCCAATGGAGCTCCAGTTAAAGGTAGGGTACTACACTGGGCTCTCACCACAACCCGGCGAATTTCAACTCCCACGGCGCGCGATTTGCCGCATCGGGGAACGATAGGGTGTGACGTTTTCATGAACTGTTCGTTCCTGCCAATAACTGGGCCTCGTGGAGCAAGGTCCTGGAGTATAGTGACGGCCCGCGCAAAAGCGTTTCAACTTTTAAAAACTACCGGCTTAAGTCGCCTAAACGGCGTGGCGCATGCACTCGTGCGCGCCGCGTTCATAATCATGTGAACGCCTTAGGGTCCGCGCGGAGAATGTTCGCACGAGTGCGAACACAGCACGTTGAGAACGTGCGCCACATCGGGCGCACAAGACACTCCGAACATGCCGCTGCGGTTGAAACGATTTCGCTGGCTTCAGCACTATCCATCAAGTTCCCCGCTGAATTCATTTTCGAGAACTTAGAAAGCCGCACAAAGGAGCGCCGCCATGCCTGAAGTCTTAATGGAAAGAGTTTCCGAAATCCGGATCAGTCCGGATAACCAAACAATCCTAAAACAACTGGGTCTTCTTCAAGATCTTGCTGGGACCTGGAAAGGGAAGGGATTAAATCTGATCGCCCGGCCCGATTTCCACGATAAAACCGACCTGTACCTGCAAGTGAACCAGACCCGCGAGACGTTGAAGTTTGAACCGATCGGGTCTGCTATCCCTAATCGCGGTTTCGGACAGGACGACATCGAACTGTTCGGCTTGACCTATCTGCAGCAGATTGCCGACGCCGGTCAGGATGGGGCGCTGCACATCGAGCCGGGCATCTGGGTCACCCAGCCCGCCACTTCGTTTCCGCCCGAACAAGCGCCCGGCCGCGGACAACTGGTAGCGCGAATGGGCACCATTCCACACGGGAGTTCGTTGCTGGCCCAAGGCATCGCGGAGCCTTTCCTGGGTCCTCCGGTTCTAACCCGGCCCGGCAGCCAATACAACTTCTCGCTATTTCCGTCCTTTAACAGCACGCCGTTCGGCGTTCCGCCCACCGCGCCAGGGATTGTCTTCAATGCCGCCGGATCGTCGGAAAAGCTCACCGCTCCCAAGATACCGGGTGGTCCGCCGCCGTTTCCTCAGTACGATCTCAGCGTGCCAGTGGGCCCCATCCCGCCGGGGCCATTGAATCCGCCCTTCGCCCTAAACACCCGTACGCCGTTTGAGACCTCGCCGGCCGAACCGCCGCTACCCGCCGACATCAACGGGGTACCCATGCAGGACATCGTCAACGATCCAATTTTGCTTCTGCAAAAAGATATCGAAGTGCAAACCGCGGCGGGATATTCATTTGAGGGAACGGTCCTCAACATCGCCACAACCACACCCATCACCTTCCTGACCACCGCCAATTCCGGTCCTGCGGGCGCCACGGTGCAGGTGAAAGTACCTCAGTTTGGCGGAGGCGTGGAGAACATTCAGTTCCTGGCCGGCGAGAGTCCCGTGGTGCAAGGGAAAACGGAATTACAAGAAAATGCCGACACGGCCGTGGTCTACGCTACGTTCTGGATCGAGAAAGTGACGCATCCCGGGTGGGGGCACTCCTTCATGCAGTTGCAATACGCACAGATGGTGGTACTGAACTTCCCCATTTTCCATCTGCTGAATCAAACGCCTTCCACTTATGTGAACCTAGGATGGCCGCACATCTCGGTGGCGACGCTGCGCAAGAGTTTCAGCTAAGAAGACCTTCCATCAAGAAGGCCGGCTAAAACGGGGCGGCAGGTCCGCGGGGAGTCAAATTCCGACGGACCCGCCGCCCCCTTTTGTTTGCGCAGATTGAATGATAGCGATCAAAATGTTTTATTGGCGCTGACCGTATTTTGTGTCTAAAAACCCGCTCCCTCACGGTCGCGGCTCGGTAAACACCTGCAAACATGCGGTCGCGATACTGCGGCCACCCCAGTAGTCCAAGCGCCCGCGCCTAGTTTCTTCTTTAGACGCGCATAAGTTATTTCGATTGGACGGACGCCTAAGGAACGTGTAAGGTCAGTTAAAAAGCAGAATCAGCTCCAGGTTGAGCCCCACAAAAAAACTGGAAGGGATAGATACGAATGGCCGAAAACGACGCACCACAAATGCAAGCCACGTTAGGCTTAACGGGGCTGACAATGAATGCGATGGCGCTGATCGCCCCGGGCGCTTTCCTGTGGCTTACTTTCTTGACTCAATCAACAGCCGGCGCAACGCCGCCCTCCATGTGGATCGGCATCCTCTTCGCCACACTGCTTTGCCTTGCGACGGCGGTTTGCTATGCCGAGATGGCTAAACTATACCCCGGCACCGGCAGCTCTTACTATTTCGCGGAACAGTCGTTCCTCAACCACGAATCGGCATGGCCTTATGCGCGTCTGGCGAAGTTCGTCGTCGGGTGGGGTTCTCATCTTTACTACTGGGTATATCCGGGCGTGATGGTGGGAACCATGGGAATCCTGTGCGGCTATATCGTGGGCACGCTGTGGCCCAACTTCATGAGCGCATCCAATCCCGGACCGATGTTCATGATGGCGGTGGCGATTGTATTCTCGTTCGCGATCGCCTATATCGCGGCTCGCGGCGTCAACGGCGCCACGTCGGTGAACATCGCCATCAACGTGATTCAGATCAGCGCGCTACTGGTCTTCTCCGTGATGGCCCTGAGCTACCGCGTGAATCATCCCGCCGGCACCGGCGCGCTGCAGTGGGACTCCATGTCCGGCGACGCTTACAACTATCAATTCCTCACCCAAAAGCAGACCGCCAACGGCACCACAACGGACGTCATCGTGCGCGACGCGAATGGCGTACCTAAGCCTCAGTTGGATGCAGCCGGAAAGCCGGTCCCGTTCACCATCAGCTATCCCGAGCACGATGACAAAGGAAACTTCCTCTCTCACCCCAGCGCCGGCTCGGTGGTGGGAATTCACAGCTTCGGATGGATGTTCGTGCAGGCCACCATCGCGATTCTGATCCTGGTCGGTTTTGAATCGGTCACTTCCATGGGAGGGGAGGCCAAGAATCCAAAACGCGACGTGCCCATCGCGGTCATTGTATCGCTCCTGGTGCAGGGCTGTTTCTGTTATCTGATCGAATATTTCGCGGCGCTTTATCTTCTAAATAACGGATACACCATGCAGACCGCCACCGGATCGGCGGCGCCCATTGGGGATCTCATGGTCATGGTGGGGGATGCGATCTTCGGTCCCGGCAACGGCCGCACCTTCATGCTGATCCAGGCCTTTACGGTTTTCCTGGCGCTGATCGGCACTACGCTTTCCTGCATGAACACGGGCGCGCGCGTGACCTACGCCATGGGTAAGGACGATGAATTGTCCGCCGGCCTGGGCTCGCTCCACCACAAAACCTTGACGCCGCACCGCGCCATCTGGACTCTGGCGGTGATATCGGCGGTGATCGGCTGCTTTGTCGTCGTCATGATCTTCGGCGACGCCGGGGCCCTCACGGACGCCACGGTGAAAGCGCTGCCGCCAGGCTTCTGGTCCAGCTTCGGCTACGTCAGCCACGATGTCATGGCGGCCATGCCCAATAGCTTGCTCACTATAACGCTGGCGTCCAACTTTGGAACGTTCCTGCTGTACATGCTAAGTTGCATCACGTGCATAGTCGCTTATCATAACCATCCCAGCTACAGCTTCCTGAAACACCTGGCGATTCCGGTGTTCGGGCTGCTGGCAAACCTGGCCTGCATGGCGTTCTACCTGATCGGACCATTCCTGGGATTCGGCACCAAGATGGAGCCGCTCTGCGCGCTCGGGATCGCGCTGGTGTGGGCCATCTACGGCGGCATCTATTTCCTCCGTTCCAGCAAATCCAAGGGGAGAACCACGCTGGTGAACAAGCGCTTCATGGCCGCCCAATAGTTGTACGGTGGAGGATTTGCGGCGCCATTATAACAGCGCCCGTCATAATGGCCTCGGCATAGCGGCGCCCGGCCTGGGGGACAGCCTTTCAATGTGACCTTGGATCTGGAGTTTGCTTCGCTTTCCGATCCGGGAAAGCAACGGGAGCACAACGAGGATTTTCTCGGGTATGTAGTTCCCGCTGCGCTGGCCGGCGGCCGTTCGCAGGGATGGCTTTTTGTACTGGCCGATGGAGTGGGCGGCTCAGAGAAGGGCGAAGTGGCATCCCGGGCCGCGGTGGAGTATCTCACTGCCGGTTTTCGCGCAGCTTCTTCATCCGAAAGTTTGAGCGCTCTATTGACGCGGCTGGCCCAAGAGGCCAACGTGCGGATTTACGAGACCGGCCGCGCGCACAGTCCGGGCGGTACTTCGATGGCGACCACGCTGGTGGCCTGCGCTTTCCGCTACGATCGCGTAGTGGTGGCTCACGCCGGCGATTCGCGCTGCTATTTGATCCGCGGGGACGAGGCCCGCTTGCTGACGCGCGATCACACGGTGGCGCAGGAGCAGGCTCGCATCGGTCTGCTGACGGCCAAAGAAGCGTCCGAAGCGCCTACGCGTCACGTCTTAAGCCGGTCGCTGGGGACGGATTTATTCGTCAATGTCGAGACCAGCGACGTCCAGGTATATCCCGGCGACGTTGTGCTGCTCTGCTGCGACGGCCTCTATCATTCCGTGGAACCATCGGAGATGGCCGCCGTCACGGCGCACGGCCGCGATCTGGCGGTGGCGGCGCACCGGCTGGTGGATATTGCGAACAACCGCGACGGCAGTGATAATATAAGCGTTCAGCTGATCCGAGTTCGAAGCGTGGAACGCGTGGGGATGTATCGGGGGCGGCCTTACAAACTGCGCTAGTACGCCTGCTCCGGCGCTCAACAGGCCTGCGCTTAACAGGCGGCGCTTGACAGGTAAGACGGGTCGCATACCCTGTGCGTTCCCCTTTGAATGACACTCCATCCCGGCGAGCAACTCGACCACTACCGCATTGACGAACTTGTCGCCCGCAGCGGCATGGCCTCCATTTTCCGGGCCACCGATATGCGCACCGGCCGGGTAGTCGCCATCAAGATTCCACATCCTGAAATGGAGGCCGATCCGGTGCTCTTCGACCGCTTTCAACGGGAGGGCGAGATCGGAGTAAAGCTGGATCACCCGGCCGTGATGAAGGTGCTGGCGGACAACGACCGCAGCCAGCTTTACATGGTGATGGAATGGGTGGACGGCCGGCTGCTGCGGCAGATCCTGCACGATCAAGGTAAAAAGCTGCCCACCGGGCGCGCCATCAAAATCGCCATCGGAATCGCCGATGCGCTGGATTACATTCATCGCAACGGCGTGGTGCATCGCGACCTGAAGCCCGAGAACATCATGGTGGACGGCCAGGACCGCGTGAAGCTGATCGACTTCGGGATCGCCGGCAAGGAAGGCGCCAAGCGCCTGACGTTCGCCAAGCTGTCGCAGGTGATGGGGACGCCCGACTACATTTCGCCCGAACAGGTGAAGGGCAAACGGGGGGACGGACGCAGCGACATCTACGCCCTGGGCGTGATGCTATACGAAATGCTGACCGGCAAAACGCCGTTTCAGGGGCCCAATCCCTTCGCCGTCATGAACGACCGGTTGATGAACAATCCCATTCCGCCGCGCGAAGTGAATCCCGAGATTTCGCCCGAGCTGCAGGAAGTGATCTATCGGGCGTTGGAGCGCGAGCCGCAGAACCGCTATTCTACCGCCAACGAATTCGCCTGGGATCTAGAGCACCTGGACCAGGTGGGCGCCGCCGACCGGACCGAGTTGCACGATTGGAAAGTTCGCAAGACGCCGCTGGCGAAGCAGATTCTGTTCTACGTGGCGATGGCGCTGATTCCGGTGGTGATTTTCGGATTGTTGTTGCTCATCGCGAAGCACTAATCTAGGGAGTTTAAGACCAGTCCGTACCACCGATGAACGCCTCCGCTTCCCTGTCGAGCACATTTCTTGACGTCGATCCCCGTTTTGGGCCGTTCTCGCGATCTCGCCCCTTTCGCCTGGAGCCGGGGCGTCACCGCAGTAATCTCCGGTATCGTCTAAAGACCCGAAGGGCGCCCTTCGAACGTTGACCACAATTCCGCTGGCCAGCCGATCTGGAACTCGCCCGCCTATGGAGTGATTACGGCGGCCAACCAATCCCGATTCCTGCAACTGGCCGGCAGATTCGATTTCTGAATATCGGATTTTTGAATATCGGACGGGATCGCGGCCCAGCACCAGGATCATTCCCAACAAAATGCCTCAACGGCGGCTCCATTCTGGCGTGGGTCCTCGTTGCGCGTTTGCATGGTGGTCCCCATCGGCGTATCCAGAACCGTTGAGGTTACTACGATTACTTGGCAAGGCTGTAACGGTTTGGAGAAAATACTTTCGCTCCGGAGCGTACTATGGACAATTGCGTCGACATGCCCGCTTCGCCCGGGCTGAGCCCAGGGCACAGGGCGCCGGCGGCCGCAGCGCCTGCATTGGGCTTGGCCATGAATCGGCCACATTAAAGAGTTATGCATCACTCTGCACCACAAATCGGCCCACCCCTGTGCTGGCTGGTGTGTGTGTTTCGAAATGGTAACCATGGAAGGTTTCGCGCTGACTAACAAAGTTTGCTTTGTGACTAACGAAGGTTGCTTTGTGACTAACGAAGGTTGCGTCGTGACTAACGTGCAAGATACATTCATGCGGTTTTCAATGCACTTTGAAACCCAAACGCGCGCCTGCCTTAAGTTCACAGAAAACAAAGAAGGTGCGTGACCAAAGTGGCACGCCGCCGATACCACATTCGCGGTAGACGGGAAACAGACCGTGTCACCACCGGGCGTCGAACGGCGAACACCGGTGTCGGTTTTCCGATCGCGTGGAGCGCGCATCGTAAAGTCAAATCCCCTGATGGAGGTATCGCCCAATGACCTTTCATGGGGTTTACGCCGATGCGCGTATGTTTCATAATCGAGGCCAAGCGATGGGTAGCGCCGCTTGATCGGCCGCAGCAGAGAGCCGGTGATGGAAAAGCCTTCGCAGACTGAAGTCCGCGCTAAGCGGGCGCCATAAGCCGTTGGTTGCAAGTGTGGCGTGGGCGCTCCGCCTGCGGTCCGCTGTAGTATGCAGGGCTTTTTCATCACCCTGCTAGATGCTATTCTGGCCGGGACTGAGGAATCGAGTTTGCTCCGGTTTCCTCGAAAGGACATGCATGTTCGATGACGGAGTAAATCTGCCGCCGTTTCGCGCGGGATATCGCGGTTCCGGCCTGCTGCTGCACATAACCTCGCTACCGTCGCGTTACGGCATCGGGGATGTAGGACCAGGCGCGCTGTCGTGGATCGACCGGCTGGCTGCCGCCGGCCAGGGCTGGTGGCAATCTCTACCTCTCGGCCCCACCGGTTACGGCAACTCACCGTATCAACCTCTTTCTTCGCTGGCCGGCAACGGAATCGCAGCGAGTCCGGACTGGCTGATGGAGGATGGTCTTTTACAGGCGAGCGACTGTCAATTCGAATCGTTCCCGGAGACCGCAGTAGACTACGATCGCGTCACTCCTTTCAAATACCAGCTGCTCGAAAAAGCTTGGACGAATTTTCAGGCGGGCGATCGCGCCGATTTGCGGGTTCCTTTTGAGCAGTTCTGCAACGATCAGGTGCATTGGCTGGACGATTATGCTCTTTTCCGCGCGATCAAGGGGAAGTTTGGCGGCGCATACTATCTGGATTGGCCTAAAGAGTTGGTGGAGCGGGAGCCTTCCGCACTCGACAAGGTCCGGCGCGAGCTTGGGGATCAGATCGGCCTGGCCAGCTTTGGCCAGTTCCTGTTATTTCGCCAGGCCGACCGGCTGAAGGCGCACGCCCGCGACAAAGGCGTCAGCCTGATCGGCGACATGCCGTTCTTCGTTTCCGGAGATTCCAGCGATATCTGGGCCAACCCGGAGCTGTTTCTGTTGGACCAGCAGCGCCGTCCACGCTTCGTGGCGGGTGTGCCGCCGGATTATTTCAGCGCGACAGGACAGCTTTGGGGCAATCCGGTTTACGACTGGGGTGCTCTAAAGGACGCCGGTTATCGCTGGTGGATTGGCCGCCTGCGAGCGCTACTGACGCACGTCGACGTGATTCGCCTGGATCATTTCCGCGCCTTCATGGCGGCTTGGCACGTGCCTGCCGGCGCGCCTACCGCACAGTCCGGAAGTTGGGTGCCGGGTCCCGGCCCTGAGCTCTTTGAAGCCGTTCAGCGCGAGCTGGGCTCGCTGCCGTTCATCGCCGAAGATTTGGGAGAGATCACACCGGACGTGTATGCGCTGCGCGACCAATTCAATCTGCCGGGTATGCGGGTTCTGCAATTCGCATTCGACGGGAAGCCCGACAATCCGCATCTGCCTCCGAACTACGCCGGCAACAGCGTGGTGTATACCGGCACGCACGATAATCCCACCACTCGCGGCTGGTTTCAAGATCTTCCGGACAGCCTGCGCCAGAAGGTCTGGAAATATCTGAAGCAGCCGCCAGGCGCACTGGGCGACGTCGCTCCAAAATTGATGGAATTGGCGTGGTCCTCACGGGCCGCGCTGGCAATGGCGCCGCTGCAGGATTTGCTGAATCTCGGGAACGAAGCCCGCATGAACGTGCCCGGGAGCGGCGAAGGCAATTGGCGCTGGCGCTGTACGGAGAAGATGCTGGAGGATCCGGCTTTCGAATGGTTGCACTCTGTGACAAAATCTTCGAAACGTTTCGGCATCCCCGGCGCTCCAAACGCAGAGAAGGCACTGGAGGTTTCTGGATGAAAGCAACGCAAGCGCTGCACGATCTTGGCCAAAGCATCTGGCTGGACAACATCACGCGCGACCTGCTGAATAGCGGGACGCTCAAACGCTACATCGACGAGTGGTCGGTGACGGGCCTGACGTCGAATCCAACCATCTTCGATCATGCCATCAAGAACAGCACGGCTTATGACGGCGCCATCCGCGAGAAGCTGAGCAGCGGCAAATCCGGCGAGGCTCTTTTCTTCGAACTGGCGCTGGAGGACATCACACGCGCCGCGGCGCTCTTTCGGCCGGTCCATGAGCATACGGATGGGGTGGACGGCTGGGTCTCTTTGGAGGTTTCGCCGCTGCTGGCCTACGACACCGCCAGCAGCCTTTCAGCGGCCAAAAGTCTTCACCAGCGTGCGGGGCAGCCGAACCTGTTCATCAAAATTCCAGGCACCCGGGAAGGTTTACCTGCGATCGAGGAAGCCATATTCGCCGGCATCCCGGTGAACGTCACTCTGTTGTTCAATCGCGAGCAATATCTGGCCGCGGCCGGTGCGTTTCTGCGCGGCGTGGAACGGCGTATTGAACGCGGCCTTCCCCCGCATGTCGGCTCGGTCGCTTCCCTCTTTATCAGCCGGTGGGACGTGGCGGTGACGGGCAAAATCCCGGAATCACTACGGGGCCAGCTCGGAATCGCCGTCGCCAAGCGAACCTACAAAGCCTATTGCAGACTGCTGGCCTCGCCCCGCTGGCAGCGGGCTTTCAACTTTGGCGCGCGCCCGCAGCGCCTGCTATGGGCCAGCACTGGAACCAAGGATCCCCAAGCATCCGACACGCTTTACGTGAAGGCGCTCGCCGCGCCGCTAACGGTAAACACCATGCCGGACGGTACCTTGAAAGCTCTCGCCGATCACGGCGACGCCAGCACTATCCTGCCCGCGGACGGCGGGGATTGCGAAGAGGTTCTGGCGCAGTTCGCCAACACGGGTATCGACGTCGACGCGCTTGCCGCCCAGCTTCAGCAAGAAGGCGCCGAGTCGTTTGTCAAATCGTGGAACGACCTGATGGATGTCATCGCGTCCAAGAGCGCCGCACTCAAGAAGGCCAGTTAACGGCCGGGAGCCTCTCTTTAATGAGTGCGCACGTCCCGAAAACTTTCACCACCGGACAAAAAGGAGCACGCAATGGAAATAGTAGTCGATAAAGGAACGGATCGCCCGCTCACCGGGCGGCCTGCCTGGAAGAGCCTGAAAGGTCATTTTCAAAAACTCCACGAGACGCATCTGCGCGAGCTTTTCGCCGCCGACGCCGAGCGCGGGAAGCGCATGACGGTTGAGGCCGAGGGGATCTTCCTGGACTATTCCAAAAACCGCATCACGGATGAAACCCTCCAGCTCCTGCTCAAGCTGGCTGAAGAGTCGGACTTGCGCGGCAGGATCGACGCCATGTTTCGCGGCGACAAGATCAACGTCACCGAGAAGCGCGCGGTGCTGCACGTGGCCCTGCGAGCCCCTGCCGGCGAATCCGTCCTGGTGGACGGCCAGAACGTAGTTCCGGAAGTTCACGCCGTGTTGAACAAAATGACCGATTTCTCGCGCCGCGTCCGCAGCGGAGAGTGGAAAGGATTTACGGGGAAAAAGATCCGGAATGTCATCAACGTGGGCATCGGGGGCTCCGACCTTGGCCCGGTGATGGCTTACGAGGCGCTGAAACACTACAGCGACCGCGGCTCAACTTATCGCTTCGTATCCAATGTGGATAGCACCGACTTCGCCGAAGCGGTGCAGGATCTGGATCCGGCCGAGACGCTCTTCATCATTTCGTCCAAAACCTTCACCACGCTGGAGACTATGACCAATGCTCACTCGGCGCGCGCCTGGCTACTGGCTGGCTTGGGCGGCGACGAAAAATCGATTGCGAAGCACTTCGTCGCGGTATCCACTAACGCCGAGCAGGTGTCCAAATTCGGCATCGACACCGCCAACATGTTCGGATTCTGGGATTGGGTGGGCGGACGTTACTCCATGGATTCGGCGATCGGTTTATCCACCATGCTGGCCATCGGGCCGGAGAATTTTCGAGCCATGCTGGGCGGATTCCACCAGATGGACGAACATTTCCGCACCGCTCCGTTCGATCGCAACCTGCCCGTCCTGCTGGGTCTGCTGGGCATCTGGTACAACGACTTTTTCGGCGCGCAGACCGTGGCGGTGTTGCCTTACGAGCAATATCTGAAGCGCTTTCCGGCGTACTTGCAGCAGTTGACGATGGAGAGCAACGGAAAGCACGTCACGCTGGAAGGGACCCAGGTAAACTACGACACCGGACCCATTTATTGGGGCGAACCGGGAACCAACGGCCAGCATTCTTTCTATCAGTTGATCCATCAGGGCACGCGCCTGATCCCGTGCGACTTCATCGCATTCGACCACACGCTCAACCCGCTGGGCCGCCATCACGACATCCTGATTGCCAACGTATTCGCCCAGACGGAGGCGCTGGCTTTCGGCAAGACGGCGGAACAAGTGAAAGCGGAAGGCACGCCGGATTGGCTGGTCCCGCACCGCGTCTTTGAAGGCAACCGGCCGTCGAATACCATTCTGGCCGATGAGCTTACGCCCGCGAATCTAGGGAAGCTGGTAGCGCTTTATGAGCACAGCGTGTTTACGCAGGGCGCGATTTGGGACATCAATTCTTTCGATCAGTGGGGCGTGGAGCTTGGCAAGGCGCTGGCGCAACGTATTATTCCTGAGCTGGAGAGCAAAACCGAGCCGTCGCTGGCTCATGACAGCTCCACCAATAACCTGATCCGCCGGTATCGCAAAAACAAGGAGTAAGACATGCAACTCGGAATGATCGGTCTTGGAAGGATGGGAGCGAACATGGTGCGGCGGCTCCTTAAGGGAGGTCACCGCTGCGTGGTCTTCGACCGTTCGCCCAATGTAGTTAACGAGCTGGTTCAGGATAAGGCGGCGGGGAGTTCTTCGCTGGCGGACCTGATCGCGAAGCTCGACCAGCCGCGGGCGCTGTGGCTGATGGTCCCGGCGGGCGCGGTCGACCAAACTATCGCCGATCTTGTCCCGCATCTGGAATCCGGCGATATCCTCATCGACGGCGGCAATTCGTACTACGTGGATGATATCCGGCGCGCCAAGCAACTGGCCGCCAGCCGTATTCACTACGTCGACGTAGGAACCAGCGGCGGCGTCTGGGGTCTGGAGCGCGGCTACTGCATGATGATTGGCGGCGA